>WNGB01037872.1_pt1 | contig 10161 bp, 15 predicted proteins | sample 5400681 | NCBI WGS metagenome assembly WNGB01 (sample SAMN13153367, study PRJNA577476) | soil metagenome | isolation source: 115 cm soil or saprolite under grassland replicate 2 | place: USA:California | collected 2016-06-15
CCGACACGCCGTCGAATACGAGACGTGGCGTTCCGTTGTCCAGGACGGGGGGCTCACGGACGCCGAAGCGATCGAGCTGATGGTCGGCCTGGTGAGACTTGCCGTGAGGTAGGAAGCAACGACGGGGAGCGAATCTCCTGTCCCCGGCGATTCGACCTTCAAGCCGCTCGCCCCCATGAACAGCGGTCCGCACAGAGTGCGGGTCCGGGCTCGCCTTGGTGCGTATGGTGTGATCTCCGCCTCCGCTTGGTTTGCTTGGAGGGGGGCGCCTTTCAGGGCTCGAGTCTCTCGATGCTCTTGACCCGATCGATGCGGCGGTCGAACGAAGTCACCTTGCCGATCCCCGAGGTCTCGGCTGACGCGCAGACGTATGCGTCGGCAAAGTCAAGCCGGTCGGCTTCGTACAGCTCGATCGTTCGCAGCAGCAGCTTGTGATCGGATGCCACCGAGGGAAGAGCGAGCAGAGCGCGAGCCGCGTCGGCTATTTCCTTTCGTGGCCGCCCGTAGTAAGGACTCGAGTGCGTAGAGGAGTTCGGCCACGACGAGATCCGTGAGGATAAGCTCGCTGTCGCCGGCGAGGAAGGACGTTCGTGTCGAGCAGTGCCCTCATCGACGCGGGGCACGTTTCCGCCACGTCTCAGAGCGGGCGAGGCAGCAAAGAAGCGCGTGGACCCTGATGGATCTCCCCATCTGATTCCGCCACGCTCCCTGTCCTCGTCGGAACCTTGGCCTCCGCGTGGTGCGCGTTGCGAGTCGGAGATTGCGCTCAGTCGCCAAGGCTAGACACTACTTCCACCTGCGCGAACGCGCTCGACGCCTTTCGTCCCTTTCGTCCGGTTCGGGCCGGGGGCACCATCCCTGTCGTGTTCCGCCTCATCCTGGTCACTCCGCCACCACCTGATGGTTGACGGAGTTCTTGCCGCGGCCGCCGAACAGGCTCGTCCCGCCGATTCACCACCGCCAGCTCCCCCCAACTTGACTGCGCCTGCCTACGGCAATTGCAGGTTGTGGATTGCGACAACGAGGCGTAGAAGGAGGCACCGGACCACCACTGGCGAGGAGGCGGTGACCGTGAAGGCGTCATTTCGTTGGATCTGCTTCGCGTTCACGCTCGGAGGTGTGCTATTGGCGTCTATCGTGCCGGCGGTAGCAGCGACGGCCGACCTCTCGGTCTCGAAGGTGGACTCCCCCGATCCCGTGGTCGCCGGCTCGACCATCACGTACGCGATCAGTGTCACCAATGCCGGGCCAGATGCCGCCTCGAGCACCTCCCTTTCGGACACGACGCCGGCGGGCACCACATTCGTCTCGGTAACCCCTGGGGCCGGATGGACGTGCCCACCGCTGCCCGTAGGCGGGACGGGCACGCAGACCTGCACCAATCCCTCGGTCCCCGTCGGGACGAGCACGATCACCTTGGTCCTGAGCGTGGCCGCCGCCACGCCCAACGGCACGATCATCACCAACACGGCGAGTGTGGCCTCGCCCGATGACGCGGTCACCGCCAACAACTCGGCAAGCGCCACGACGACTGTGAGCGCGGGAGCGAACCTGCTCGTTCTGAAATCCGATTCCCCGGATCCGGTGGCGGTGGGAGGCAACATCACGTACGCCCTCACCGTTCGAAACGACGGCCCGCAGGCCGCGACGTCGATCACCCTGAGCGACGTGATCCCGGCCAACACGACCTTCGTCTCGGTCACGCCTGCGGCGGGGTGGAGCTGTCCGCCGCTCGCCGTGGGGGGAACGGGAACCCAGACGTGCACGATCGCGACGCTGGCGCCGTTGAGCTCCGGGTCGTTCACACTGGTCGTGAAGGTCAACTCGGGAACGCCGAGCGGAACCGTGATCGGGAATACGGCAACGGTGTCCTCCTCGACGACGGATCCGAATTCCGCGAACAACACGGCGAGCACGACCACGGTGGTGGGGATCGCGGCCGACCTTTGTGCCCGCGCTGGCGCGATCACCGGGACCAACCAGTCCGACACGCTGAACGGGACGGCCGGAGATGACATCATCTGTGGAGGCAATGGACGCGATACGATCAACGGCCTCGGCGGGAACGATGTGATCTTCGGCCAGAACGGCAAGGACGTGCTGAATGGAAACGAGGGCAACGACTCGATCATGGGTGGCAACGGCAAGGACCAGATCACTGGCGGTGCGGGCATCGACGCGCTGCGAGGAGGAAATGGCCGCGACGTCCTCGACGCACGGGACGGTGCCGGCGGCGACTCGATCGATGGCGGTCTCGGCCAGGACACATGCCTGACTGACACGGGGGACGTCACCGTGGGGTGCCCGTAACCCAGGCTCGTCTACCGAAAGGGGACGCTCTCTCCCGGTGGAATAGGTGGGATGAACTTGGCAGCCGCCACGCAGCCGGCAACTCCGCCTGCAATTTCGCCACCTGTCGTTCCAACAAACGGGACTACAGAACCGATGCTACCGCCGACATCGCTACCCGCAAGACCCCCGACGGCGCATGCGAGTTCGACCATGAGGACCTCGTACCAAGGGAGGATCTTGTTCCCTTCCTCGAAGCTCGCACCGGGATGCCGCACTGCTTCCCACAACACGCTCCAGCAGCTGACGCCGCCGCAGATACCACCGTTCGACGACTCCTTGCGGCTCTCTACTGGTGGTGCGGCCCCGAATTGTGGGGGCACCGGGGCGGCCGCCAGCCCCATCGAATCTACTCGGTCCACCGGTTCGTTTCCCGCATAGGAGTAGAGATTGAGATCCGCACCCGCGAAGCCAATTGGATCTTCCGTCAGGAACCGCTGGAGGCTTGGCGAGTAGGAACGAGACCGGTAGTTGTACAGGGCTAGGGTCCCGGTCGAATCGTTATCCCGGCCCGTGAAAGCGAACGGATTCGTGGTCGCGCACAAAGATCCACGAGCCGGGGCGCGTGGCAAGTTTAAGCGTCTGATATCTCCCGGGGAACTCTAGGAACGTGGCCGACCGTCCTTGGGCGCGGCCTTCAGGCGGATCGGGTCATGGACCAACGATCAGGGATCGAAACCGACCTGGATCGCCGACCTTTCCCGAACTTCGCACGCGAGACTCGGGCCTACTTCACTTCATGAGGCGGAAGGTGAGATGCGTGACCCCAGCGCCCTCGATCACCCTCGTCCTCTCCAGGTCGATCGGGCCGGTGCCTAGGTGGTCGAACAATGAGACGCCGCCCCCGAGCAGGACGTGTACCAGGTCCATGTGTATCTCGTCGAGGAGCCCAGCCTTGATGCACTGCTGCACGATGCTCGCGGCACCCACGCCGACGTCCTTGTCGCCTGCGACCGCCTTCGCTTGCTCTACGGCGCTTTCGAGTCCGTCCGTGACGAACGTAAACGGGGATCCTTCGTAGACCCACTCTTGTGGGACCGAGCCGCCGAGAACAAAGACCGGCACGTCCAACGGGTGTTTGCCACCCCACCCGTGGGTGAGGTCGAACGTCCTTCTACCGAACACCAACGCCCCTGTCGTTTCGCGCGTCTCTTTGAGGAACTCGGCGGTCTGTGCCGAGACCATGAGGTGCCGGCGGCGACTCGATCGATGGCGGTCTCGGCCAGGACACATGCCTGACTGACACGGGGGACGTCACCGTGGGGTGCCCGTAACCCAGGCTCGTCTACCGAAAGGGGACGCTCTCTCCCCCCACCGGGCCGCGCCGCCGGCGTAGGTCCAGTGGGGGGAGCGGAACCCTCAGGTGCCGCTGGTAGTCGCGGGCCGCATAGGATCCGATTCCGAAGGTCGCCACGTTGATTGCCGACCCCATGATGCTGGCTGTGCAGGAGGACGAAAGCCAATCAGTCGTGCATGTAAGACCCGGGGTCCAGCATGCGCCTGCCACGAGACCGGACGCCCGGTCGGTGGGGCGACTCTGGTCGAGGGGAGCAGGTGGGTGATGGCCGGATGCAACCGCGCTTGCACCCGTGTTCGTCGCGCTCGCGTGCGCCAGTGTTCGTGAATGTACCTAGACGCTCAGTAGGAGCTTGATCGCCCGGCGTTCGCCCATGGCCTTGTACTCGTTCGCTGCCTGGTCGAGCAGTAGTTCGAGGTCGAACACCCTGCCGGGCTCGATTCGGCAAGCGCCAACAGCTGGATCTGACGTGCTAGCGGCTAGCCCGCGAGTCTGGTCCGGCACGAAAACGAATTGGCCGTCAGCGCGTTGGCCGGCTGGATGACCATCTTCGCCAGCGGCCTGAGCCTGCCCTTTACGGTGCGCCGCTCGGAGCCGTCGAGCATGAACGAGCACGAAAACCTGATGGTGCGCTCGATCCGGTTCTTGAACGTGATCGTGAGCGGCTGGAGCTTCTCCGTCACGCGCAGCTTCGAGTTCTGCCACATCACGGTGCCCTCCGCGGCGGTCGCGGCCGTAGCCTGTGCGCCCGCGAGCAACGCGCCAGACAGCAGCAATGCTGTGATCTTCGCCCTCATCTCCGACCTCCTGCTTCCAGCCCTCAGTTATCGGCATCTAGGACCTCCCGGTTGACCCAGGAATAAGGCGCCGCACGGGGCACGACGTCCGGACGGGCGAATCAGCATCGCCGTGATCCGTCGCGCCGCCGCCCAAGTTCTAGGTTCTCGCGAAGCGACCTTCGGGCTGCCCCAGTGTTGGGGAATGTCACCCGAGCTTGGCTCCCCCACCTGGAAATACCTTTACTCGGGCTCGCGTTGCACTAAGTCGCCGCCACCAGGTCAGCTTCCGCTGCGGCGGCTTCATCGATGGATCCCCAACCTCCATGCGTCAGAACCAGTAGTGGTTCATCCTCTTCAGGAACTCAGGCGTGATCGGGAAGCCAGACCGATCGCCGAGAACGCTATCGATCCCACACTTGGCGCACAACGCCGTCTCCCCCTGCTCGCCCGGAGGGGTCGACCCAGTCCATGATCTCCGATGGCGGGAAGATTGCCCCACAGTAGAAGCAGCCGCACCGTCGGCTGGCAAGGACCTCGGCTCGGTGGTTGCTGCAGTGGTCGTGCGCATCCCGCACGTCGCTCGGGAATTTCGCGACGAGTCGCTTGTGTTTGGCGAGGAATCGACGGTCGCGCCACCAAGTCAGAACTCCCCGCTGCGGCATCCTGGCAGTATCTCGAAGTAACCGGCATGGTCGCGTAGGAGTGGGCGAGTGTTCGGGAATGTCGCCTGAGCTATGTGGTCGCTGCGGGCCGCTGGGTTAGCGGTGCCGGCGATACAGCAGCTCGACGATCCCGTTGCTGGAGGCGGTGCTGGAGACCAGGTCGAGTCGGTAGGACTTGCGGTCAGACCGTGGCCGCGTCGTCGCTGGAGCGAACACTGGTCGAGCTGGCCGGGGGTACGGGCGTCGACTACGTCACCAACGCAGACCGGATCGAGGGATCGGTCAACGTCGATACGCCGAAGGAGCGCGCCGCACTGGAGGCCGACGCGGCCCTGGTAGCCAAGCTCGACGAACTGTCGCCCGAGCCGAAGTCCGAGCGCAAGCCACGAGGACGGTGGACACACGACAGTCCCCAGCGGTTCATCCCGGACGAGGAGGGAGTCGCATGAGCGAGAACCCGTTGCAGTATCGTCGGGATGTGATCTCACACTCGACGTGGACCGTCCTCGCGACGGAGTCGCGGGGTGCGTGGAGTTCATCAAGCCGGACCCGTCGGAGATGACCACGGCGCAGCTCGTTCGGTGGCTCCACGAGAGCGCGGTCATCTTCCGGGCGGGTGGGCTGTGCATCAACACGCCCTGGACGCGGGTCGCGTGCGAATCGGACCGCGTCGAGGTCCTGAAGATCGGCAGCGACCTCATGGTGGAGGACCTGACGCGTGTCTGGGAGCCGCTCGTCACTGCCGAGGCTAGGGAGAAGCTAGCCGACTTGCGGTTCGAGCCCGCTCACAGACCGTTGTGTCAAGAGCTGGAGGACACCTTCCACGAAGTGATGCCAGGCGACCGCGCCCACCAGATCATGGACGACGCGATCCTCGGGGGGCTCGCCGGGATGTGGCGTCCGCACGACGCGGTTCGAGCTTGAACGCACGAACGCGTTCTGGACCTACGCTTTAGGCGGCGAGTACCAGGGAAACGAGAGGACCGCCGCGGGCGAAGAGGGGCCACCATGAGCACGGAGCACGAGCCTGGCGATGCGGAGTTGGACGCGCAGGCTGACGCAGCGCTCCGAATCTTCTGCGAGCTCGCTGGAAGTCATCGGGACCTTCCAACGGACATCGACGATTGTGGACGCGTCGTCGCCACGTGCAGGTGGTGCGGCTACCAAGAGAATCGCGGGCCCCCGGACCATGGATGAGATCCAGGGACATGTCCGAGCTTCACCCAAGCGGGAGGTCTTGCAGCAGACGTCGTCCGCGTCGCGCCGATGCCTGACTGTCGACTTATGTCATCCAAATCGACTGCTTTCGGTCCGGGTCCTCGCCGATCGACACCCGGAACTGGCCAGTCCGTTTTTTCATGCCAGTCGCCTGGATGGCATAGCTCGCGTCGAACGTGACCGGGCTTCCAGCTGCCGCAATCATCATCGAGCGATGAAGCCCAGATCCAATCGTATCGTTGGCACCGGTCGACATCCACGTCGCGACCCAGCTGTCCGCTATCTCGCCCCTAGCCCACCCCGGAACCCCGCCGGGGTCCAATGCATCCGCAGGCCCGAACCGCCGGCTCTCACGAGGCATGGTGAGTGTCAACTTCCAGTCGGCCGCCGCACCTTCGCCCTCGTTCGATAGCACCAGGTAGAACATCGCGCTGGTCGGTGGCCCAGCTTGGACAATCAGACGAACGTCGGGTTTTACCCGCGACGCCTTCCAGGTCGGATAGCCAAACACTGCCGCTGCTGCGGCCGCGATGAACGTCAGGATGATGAACACGAGCGCCGTGACGTCGAGCTTCGCGGCGACCACGTCCGGATCGTAGCGGAAAAGAGGAGTTCGGCTGCTGGGCACGTTGGGAGGCGGAGGACGGCTGGCACGAGCGGGACATCAAGTGGGCGACATTCGTCTCCGCGAACCGGCGGCCAGAGCCCAACCCCAGATTCGTCGCTACAGGGAGATCGTGGCGACCAGGGCAGATCAAGCTTCGGCGAACACGAGAGCAAGGTCGCTGAGCTCAGAGCTTTGCAGCTTCGTGAACTCCTTCTGCAGCACCTTGAGATAGTTCCATCGTGTGCCCGTCAGGAGCGTTGCGTTCTCGCACCAGATGCCCGCGGCTCGGTCCTTGAAGGCGACGTTCACGTCTTCGAGTCCCTTGGTTTCGATGAGGTAGTGAGCACCGTCGGTAGTCACAGCCACGAAATCGGGCTCGTAGTAGCGGAGGTTCCCTGCGCTGTCCGTGTACTCAATCGCGAAACCAAACGGTCCCGGCAGTTTCACGAAGCGTGTAACGTCTGAGGCTTTCTCGAGGAACCGCGCAAACTCGACCTCATACTTGTTCTCGCACGGCACCAGGTTGAGGACACATTTCTTCGCTTCAAAGGTTGGCCGTGAGTACGGGAATGGAGGAGTGTCAGAGATCTTCCGCCCTCCGCCACGAAGTTCCGGCGTGAGCTCCTCGATGACGAGCATTCGAAGAGCATGGGCGAAGGTCTTGATGGTCACGTATTGAGCGACGCTCGTGGCGATCGCCTTGATCATCTCCGACTTGGAGAGGTCGACCTTCTCACCGAAGGCTCTCGTCTCTAGGAACTCGCGGACCTTAGGCGCCAGGGCTGCGAACTGCGAGGGGAGCTTGACGTCATTCGCGATGGCCTTTGCGTAGTAGGAGATGACTTCCTCGGCCGTTTGCGGCTCGGGGATCGTGTACTCGCGTTCGATCTCCTTCTGGAGCGTGATGATGTCGTAGCCCTCGTACCGAAACCTCTGTGCGGCCTCGTCGCCCTCCTTCTTCGGGAGCACCGGACACTCGAACTTGTTCACGTCCAGGGCGGCGATCTCCTCGGCGAGAGTCTTCTTGCGGGCCAGAATGGGGCTCAAGATCGGGACGGTGATGTCGATGACCAAGGCCTTCTCGGCCAACAAGCCACGGCTGAAGTTGAGCAAGGACGTCAAGTCCCAGACGGCCCAAGACCGCCAGAACGGGTACATGCGGATGTTCGAGGGTTCCATGATTGGAGTGAGGAACCCAAGGGCCCATACGGCCGCCCACCCGGATAATGCGCAGACCGCCCTGGAACTCCAGGCGCTCTGCAACCATCTGGTGCGGGTAACCAGGGGTGCCGTCCGAACTCGACAGCGCAAGCGGAAGGCTCCTTAGTCTCATGGGTCTGTTGGACTTCGGCCTCAACCTGTTCGGCAAGTTGCGGCTTGCGGCGGTCGCTCCGTCACTGGACATCGCCGTTGAAGGGTCGGCGCGGCTCTGCACGAGCGACCACATCCCGATCTTTGTGCTGGGGGCACCCGACCCACCGCCCGGTCCGGTCCACCTCGACGTTTCCTTGCGGATGTGGAACAAGGCACCCAGCGCATCGCGCTCCTTGAGCAGGGCGGCGTGGAGCGCCTTCGAGCCGCTAACGTTGGAGCCGGGCGACCCGATGAAGGAGGTGGGCTTCACCCTGTCGCCCGTGGGTGCAGACGAACCCCTAGCGGCCAGCTCAGGTGACCAGGTGAAGTTCCGGCTTCGCACCGGGCGGAATGGACGGGACCGCCGCGTAGCGCTCTCGGTCGAATAGGTGGAAATGTCCGCGCGCCGGGGCGAGCGAGGCGCCGCTACCCCGGCCGGTGGGGCGCGAACGGTGTGTCACAATCTCTGTGATGATCGCGTTCACTACTGCTGAGAAGGTCAGCATCGCCGTCGCGGTCGCTAGTGGCGCCGTCGCCCTTGCGACGCTCTACCTTGGCTTGAAGACGAGGGGGATGGCCAGCGCGACGAAGCGCGTCGCGGAGGCTACCGAGACCGAGGCTCGGGCTGTGGTGGAGCAGTCCAAGAAGGTCGCTGCTCAGGCGGCCGCGAGCGAGGAGCAGTCGCGGATCAGCGGCGAAGCTCTGCTGGCGTCCATCCGCCCCTGGCTCACCGCCATGGTGCAAGGTGAGGTGGTGCAAGGTGAGGTGCCTCGCCCCGCGACGATTCACCTCGTCGAGAGGGAGAAGGATGACGCCATCTCCTGCTCGATCCCGCTTCGCAATGTGGGCAACGGTCTGGCGCTCATCCAGCCGTCCATGTGCCGATTCCTTGGGCGCATCCCCGGTGACCCTCCTGAACCGGTCGTGCTGTCGCAGGGGAATCCGACCGTTGCCGCGGTCGCGCCCGGCGAGGACACGCGCGTCCGATTCACGATCGCAAGGACGTCGTCACAGTGGACCGGCCTCACCCTGGACGGAGTCGTTGGGCGCGACCGCCACAAGGGTGAGTTCTTTGTGGAGGTCCTGTACACGGACGCGAGCGGCGGCCAGCCCACCTGGGCGAAGGTTCACGTGACTGCGACGTTGTCACCGATCGCGCCGTACCCATGGCGCGTGAGCGACATCGCCTACCACCATGTTGAAGAGGGTCACACGCTAAGCATGGAGCCGTTCTCAGTCACCAGGTTCGCCAGGGGTTGGTAAAGGTCCCCGAGTCGCGCGAGCACCTACCGGCTAGTTGGAGCAATCACGGGATTGGCTGAACGCAGTCGCGGATCAGCGGCGAAGCTCTGCTGGCGTCCATCCGTCCCTGGCTCACCGCCATGGTGCAAGGTGAGGTGGAGCGATCACGGGATTGGCTGAACGGGTTGAAATCGGGATGCGTGTCGAGATAGTCGCGCTCGGTCCCTTCCAACCCGCCGCCCTGCAAAATTCGAGGTCGCACGTGCCGGCCTCCGAGGATGTCCTTTCTGGGCGGAAAGCGACACCGTGAATCCTCAAACAAGGGCTGCACGGCGCCGATACGGAGGGCATGCGACGAAGATTCGGCCGACTGACCCAGGCTTTGGCTGCCGTCTTCGTGCTTACGGGCGTCGGCGCGGGTCTCGTCGGTCTGAACAGCGGTATTCAGACGACGCCGGGGAGCGCGGACAACGGGTTGATCTTGCTCGACTTAGGCGCCGCCTACGCGCTCGTTGGGATTGGCCTCTGGATCGAATACATATGGGCCTGGTTGGCGGGCCTGGCTCTTACCTCGTTCGTGGTCGTTGTTGACCTGATCCTGGGCATCCATGACGGCGGACTGGTGCTCTGGTCGGCGTTCTTGGTGCTCTTCGT
>WNGB01015319.1_pt1 | contig 10160 bp, 10 predicted proteins | sample 5400681 | NCBI WGS metagenome assembly WNGB01 (sample SAMN13153367, study PRJNA577476) | soil metagenome | isolation source: 115 cm soil or saprolite under grassland replicate 2 | place: USA:California | collected 2016-06-15
AAGAAGGTCACATCGAAAAGGAGACAGCCCATGGTCAAGGTTGCGTTGTTCGTTCGGCTCGAGGCGAAGCCCGGAAAGGAGGCGGAGGTCGAGAGCTTCCTGCGCAGTGGCCTGCCGATCGTCCAGGACGAGCCGGCCACCATCGCCTGGTTCGGGATCCGCCTTGGGCCGGCGACGTTCGGCATCTTCGACGCCTTCCCGGATGACGCCGGCCGAGAGGCTCACCTCTCGGGCCGCGTCGCCGCCGCACTGATGGCAAAGGCTTCAGAGCTCTTTGCGAAGCCGCCTGTCATCGAGAAGGTGGACGTCCTGGCCGCAAAGCTTCCGTAGCTGCCTCGGCGCGCCTAGTACGGCCGGCGTTTTAGCATGCAGCTCCGCGGGCTCGAGCCGCACGAGGTGAGCCTTCATCGAGAACTGCGCCTTCGGGCATTACAGGACGCGCGGGAGGGGCGCCCGGGTGCGGGTCAGTGGCCGACGCCCTGCGCCTCCAAGTAGCGCTCGGCCTCCAACGCGGCGATGCAGCCGGTTCCGGCGGCGGTCACCGCTTGGCGATAGGTGAAGTCCTGGACGTCTCCCGCGGCGAACACGCCCGGGACTGACGTCTGGGTCGTGCCGGGGACGACCTTGATGTACTCGTTCGGCAAGAGCTCGATCTGCCCCTTGAAGATCGCGGTATTGGGCAGGTGGCCGATGGCGATGAAGAGCCCGTCCACCTGGGTCTCCCACTGGGCGCCCGTCTTGAGGTTCCTCAGCCGCACGCCGGTGACCTTGCCCGCCGCGGGATCCAGCACGTCCTCCAGTGTGCTGTCCCAGGTGAAGGAGATCTTCGGGTTCTTGAGGGCGCGCTCCTGCATGATCTTGGAGGCGCGGAGGCTGTCGCGCCGGTGGACGACCTCAACCTTGCGCCCGAGGCGGGAAAGGTAAAGCGCCTCCTCCATGGCCGAGTCGCCGCCGCCCACCACCATGATGTTCTGGTCCTTGAAGAAGAAGCCATCGCAGGTCGCGCAGGTGGAGACGCCACGCCCCATGAGCTTGGACTCGTTGGGCAGGCCGAGGAGCCTGGCCGAGGCACCGGTGGCGATGATGACGGTATGGCTCTCGAGGGCGACATCGCCCGCGCTCACGCGGAACGGCCGATGGCCGAAGTCCACGCTCGTCACGTCTTCGGCGATCATCTCGGTGCCGAAGCGCTCCGCCTGCTTCTTGAAGTTCTCCATCAGCGGGGGGCCGTCGATGCCCTCGATGAAGCCGGGGTAGTTCTCCACCAGCGTGGTCAGCATGAGCTGGCCGCCCGACTGCACGCCGGTGAACATGACCGGCGAGAGGTTGGCCCGCGCCGCGTAGATGGCGGCCGTGTAGCCGGCCGGGCCGGACCCGATGATGATCACCTTGCGCGTGGTTGCCACGTCCGCCTCCTTCCCGAGTGCCTGTTTATTTGATGCGCCCCGCCGCCGGTCGGATGCCGAGAATCCGCGCGAGCTCCTCCAGGTCGCGGATCTCGAAGGCCGGGGGCCGGATGCCCGGGGGGAGCGGCGAGGCGTCCCGATTGATCCACACCGCGTCCATCCCGACGCCCTGAGCCCCCGCCACGTCGATGTCGGCGCGGTCGCCCACGTACAGCGCCTCGCCGGCGCTCACGCCGAGCCGGCGCAGCGCGGTCTCGAAGATCACGGCCTGGGGCTTCCGCCAGCCTATCTCATCGGACACCACCACCGTCTCGAACAGGTGGGCGATGCCTTCGCGTTCCAGGATCCCGCGCGCCGTCGGCGTGTAGTCGAAGTTGGAGACCACCGCGAGACGATGCCGCTGTCTGAGCTCGCTCAGGAGCAAGCCGTGGTGCGACGGGAATACCACGGCCTTGGACAGCTCCCGCATGTGGGTGGCGAGAAGCGCGGGGATAGCCTCGGGGGCCAGCACGGCCACCTCGAGCCCGAGACGCCCGATGAGCAGACGCAGGCGCTCGGGCGCCGCGACCTCGCGGTGCGTCTCACCCCTCATCCGTTCCGCCTCCTGCCAACTCCACATGAGGGCCTCGACGAAATCGGCCAGCTCGACACCGGGGGCGAAGGGCCGGAAGGCCCGGTGGAGATGGCCGGCGGTGGAGCGGATGACCTTGCCGTCGAGGCGCACCTCGGGCAGCCGGGTCCGGTCGAACAAGACCAGGGTGTCGAAGAGATCGAAAAGAACCGCGTGGTAGCTCACGGCAACGGCTTCCTCTGCGCATAGCCCTCGTCGAGCCCGTGCCAGAAGCGCACCTCGGACTCCCCGACCTTCCAGCAGAGATTCACCGTCTCGTCTTCCACGACTCCCGGGAAGTCCACCAGCCCCATCTCCAGATCCTTGGTCACGCCGCCCAGCGCCAGGACCTCCTGCAGGATCTCGCGCACTTCGATGGCCAGGCCGTCGAGGCGCTCGGCCCTGGCCTTCCAGTCGCGCTGGTCGATGAGCCCGCCGCCGGAGGCCCGGATGCGCGCCTGCTCGGCGTGGAGGTGGCGCTGGAGCGCCGTCGCCTGGCGGTGGCGGTCCATCGCCCGCTCCATCAGCGCCGAGAGCGTGGGGATCAGGCTGTCCACCTCGGCAGGGGTGAAGAGGCGCTCGCTCACGGCTGCGCCACGAAGATCGCGTGCACGTCCTTGGGCCCGTGGACGCCGCGGGTCAGCGTCAGGTCGATGTCCGCCGTTCGCGAGGGTCCCGGGATGAAGTTGACCATGGCCATTCCGACGTCAGGGAAGAACATGTCGCCGAGGCAGGTGATCATGATCGAGGCCTTGATGCGGGCGGCCATGGTATCCCGCTCCTCAGCGGGCCGGGCCGGAACCGTGGGGCGGCGGCGGCGTGACGACCACGAGGACGAGGAGCGGCTCCGGGCCATCGTTGACGAGCCCGTGCTCCACTCCGGCCGGGGCCACCAGCGCCTCGCCCGCTGACAGCCTCTCCTCATTGCTGCCCAGCGAGAAGCGCCCGCCACCCTCCAGCACGTAGTAGATCTTGTCCTGCGCGTCGTGGGTGTGCGCCTTCTGCGACTGCCCCGGCGCGACGCAGTAGAGGTCGAGCTGGCTCCGGTCGGTGGTGGCGAGCGCGATCTTCGTCATCTTGTCCGGGGCGAACCGGGCAAGGTCCTTGATGCGGATCCTCATGGCCTTCCGAGCGCCCGGGCGAGAAGCGACACCGGGTGCGTGACCTCGATCTCGAGCCCCTGGGCGCGGCAGTGCTGCGCGATCTGCATGAGACATCCGGGATTGCCCGCGGCGACGATGCGGGCGCCGGTCTCCCTGATCCGCTCCACCTTGCGGCGCCCTAGCTCGGCGGCGATCTCGGGCTCGAGAAGGTTATACACCCCCGCGCTCCCGCAGCAGAGCTCGCTGTCCGGGAGCTCGACCAGCGTCAGCCCCGGAATCCGCTTCAAGAGATCCCGAGGCTCCGACCTGATCCGCTGGCCATGAGCCAGGTGACAGGCATCGTGATAGGTCACGGTCCCCCTGAGCTCGCCAAGCGACAGCTCGCTCTCCACCAAGACCTCGGAAATGTCCCGCACTTTCCGGGAGAACGCCTCCGCGTCGCCGTCATGGAGCCAGTGGCCGTACTCCCTGAGCGCCGAGCCGCAGCCGGCGGCATTGGCGACGATCACGTCGAGGTCGCGCTCGTAGCTGGCCATGAAGCGCCCGGCCATCCGGCGGAACTCGCCGAGCCGTCCGGCGTGGAGGTGAAGCGCGCCGCAGCACCCCTGCCCACGCGGCACCACGACGTCGTAACCGGCGGCCGAGAGCAGCCGCGCCGTGTCCCTGTTCACCTCGGGATAGAAGAAGCGCTGGACGCAACCGATCAGGAGCCCGGCGCGCCCCCGCCGCTTCCCGTCGGCCGGGATCAGCTCGGGCAGTCCGGTGCTGGCGGCGGGGAGCCGGGGGAGCAGCGCCTCCATCCTCTTGAGCTTCTTGAATGGCGCCAGAACGCCGAGCGAGCGCACGAAGCGCTGCAAGCCTGACGACTGGTAGAAGCGCAGGAGGCGGACGAACGGCGCGAGCCGGGCCGGGAACGCGAAGCACTGCAGGAAAAGGCCCAGCATGGCGTGGTCGGTGGCGGGGGAGCGGACGCCGCGGCGCCGGAGCTGGCCGCGCGTGGCCTCGAGCAATTGGCCAAAGGGCACTCCCGAAGGACAAGCCGTCTCGCAGGCGCGACAGCCGAGGCAGAGGTCGAGATGACGCGCCAGGCCCGGCGTCAGCTCCGCGCGACCCTCGGCGGCCGCCCGCATGAGATAGATCCGCCCGCGGGGGGAGTCCATCTCCTCACCGAGCACGCGGTAGGTCGGGCACTGTGGCAGGCAGATTCCGCAGTGGACGCAGGCGCGGAGACCGTCCGTGGACGGCGCATCCTCCAAGTCGAAGGCCCCGAGCCCTCCCGCGCGGGGTTGGTTCATAGGCCACCAACGAAGCGTCCAGGGTTGAGGATGCCGTCGGGGTCGAACTCGCGCTTCAGCCTCGACATGATAGTCAATAATTCCGGTGTAATAGGACCCCACGCATCAAAATCAACCTTAAGGGCAGCGGGTGCCCGCTCGACTACCAGGCTCCCGCCTTCTGATCCGAGTCCCTCCCGGAGCGGCCTGAGGAAATTCCCGTCCAAGACGGCACCCGAGACCTCACCCTGCAACGCGGACTGCAACACGCCGTTTCCCGCCTGGGCCACCACGGAGACCCCGAGCCCGAGCCCCGACGCCAGCCGCTCCAGCTCGCCCAGCCAGAACACGAGCCGTTTGGGCTCGCAGCTGAGCCTGAGCGCCACGGGACCTGTCAGGGGCTCGCCGAGCTGTCCCCACATCGAAGAGGGCAGCTCCTGGACCTGAGCGCCATGGAGCCTGGCGAGCTTGACCAGGGCAGCGCCCTGGCTTAGGACAGCCTCCTGGACACTGCCGACCGACACCAGGAGCGCCAGCTCCCGACCCGTGCGGCCGCACGCGCGGCTGGCTTCACCATTGAGCAGCGTTACGCGGTCGGGCTCGAGGGAAGAGCCGACCACCGCGGACAGGAAGCTCTCCACCGCCTCGCGCGAGCTCCAGGCGAAGAGCCACGAGCCGCTGGCCGGCGGGAGCGGATGGAGCCTCAGCGTGGCTCCCGCGATGACGCCGAGCGTTCCCAGCGAGCCCACCATGAGCTTCGGCACGTCGTAGCCGGTCACCGACTTGACGACCTTGGCGCCGCCCCAGGTGATCGAGCCGTCGGCCTGGACGAAGCGAACGCCGAGGGTGAGATCCCGTCCGGTGCCATAGCGGAAGCGCAGCGGACCGCTGGCATTGCTGGCCAGGACGCCACCGATCGACCGCGATGACCCGCCGATGGGATCGAGCGCCAGCATCTGGCCTCGCTCGGCGAGCCGGCGGGCGAGCGCGGCGAGCGGCACGCCCGCCTGCACGCTCATGACCATGTCCTCGGGGACGTATTCCGTGATCGCGTTCAACCGGGCGAGGTCCAGGATCAGGTCGAGGCGGCGCGGCGGATTCCCGAGGGCGAGAGCGGATCCACTTCCCCGAGGCGCCACCGCCAGGCCTTCAGCGTGGGCGAGCGCGAGCAGCCGGCCTACCTCGTCCACGCTCCCCGGCCGCGCCAGCCAGCGGGGCGTGACTCCGTCCACCGCGTGGGCGTTGAGCGCCTCGGCATCACCGGCGAGATGCTCACGACCGACGATGTCGGCGAGCGCCTCGAGCAATGCGGGCGACGAGACAACCATCGCGCTCAGACCCAGGCGCCGGCAGGAATGCGCGGCGGCCCGGGCCGGAATCCCTCGCCGCAAGCCGGATGGGATGGCAGGAGCTTCCCCGGGTTCATGATCCCGTCGGGATCGAAGACGCGCCGAAGCCGGGCCATGAAGTTGAGATCGGCGGCGGCGAACTGGAGCGTCAGACTCTGGGCCTTGTCCACTCCGACGCCATGCTCGCCCGTGACGCTGCCGCCGAGCTCCAGGCAGGCGCGAAGCAGCTCCTCGTTGGCCCCCTGGGCCCGCTCGAGCTCGCCGGGCACGCGATCGTCGTAGAGGATGATGGGATGGAGGTTGCCGTCCCCCGCGTGGAAGACATTGGCGATCCTGAGCCCATGGCGGGCACCGATGGCCTGCACCTCGCGCATGATCGCGGGCAGCCGGGAGCGCGGCACCACCGCATCCTGGAGGAGCCAGTTGCTCGTCATGCGCCCGATCACGCCGGCCGCCTCCTTCCGTCCCTTCCAGAGAAGCGCCCGCTCGGCTTCGTCCTGCGCCACGCGGACCTCCAGCGCCGCATGATCCCGGCAGATGGGCACGATGCGGACCGCCTGGGCCTCGACCTCTTCCTGCGGTCCGTCCAGCTCGATGAGCAGCACCGCCCCCGCGCCCTTGGGGTAGCCCGCGCCGATTCCCTCCTCGATGGCGCGGACGAAGAACTCGTCGATCAGCTCGAGCGCGGAGGGGATGATGCCCGCGGCGATGATCGCGGACACCGTCTCCGAGGCATCGTCCAGCGTGGAGAAGGAGGCGAGCAGGGTCTTCACGCCCTCGGGAACATGCAGGAGGCGGACGATGACGGCGGTCACCAGCCCGAGCGTTCCCTCGCCGCCCACGAAGACGCCCGTGAGGTCATAGCCCGGTCGTTCCTGGACCTTGCCGCCCAGCCACACGAGCTCCCCCCCGCCCGTCACCACCTGGAGCCCCAGCACGTGGTTCACCGTGATGCCGTACTTGAGGCAGTGCGGGCCGCCCGCGTTGGTCGAGCAGTTGCCGCCGATGGAGGAGACCATCTGGCTCGAGGGATCGGGGGCGAAGTAGTAGCCGTGCCCGCGCGTGGCCTGGCTCAGCCAGAGATTGATCAGCCCGGGTTCTACGGTGGCGCAGCGATTCGCGAAGTCCAGCTCGAGGATCCGGTTCATCCGGTTCATCCCGACCATCACGCCCCCGAGCGGCGCCATGGCTCCCCCGATGATGCCGGTCCCCGAGCCGCGCGGCACCACCGGCACATGCTCCCGCCGGCACAGCCGGACCACCTGCGCGACCTGTAGGGCGGTTTCCGGCAACACCACCACGTCGGGGGCGCCTTTGTAGAAAGTGTGCATGTCGGCTTCGTAGGTGAGCCGGCCCTCGCGCGAGGACACGAGACCGCCCTCACCCACGATGCGCTGCAGATCCCGGAAGAAGGCGGGACTCAGCTCCATAGCACTCCGGCAGACACAAGAGCGCCGGCCCCCTTGGGACACTCGGAGTGGGGCTTCGCCCCCCTTCCGAACCTCCCTCCAGGAATTGGTTGCGCCGGCAAAGCCGGCGCGCGAACGGGGATCACGTAGCGCGAGCTTTTCTCCGACAGGTTCCGGAAAGGGCCGGCGACCGGTTGCTTCACAACTACCAGCGCGCCGCCACGAGCATGTCGAAGATCGACGGAACTCTCCGGCGCATTCGTCAAGAGCTGGCCGCCGTTCCAGCGCCGGCTTTGCCGGCGCAACCCGTTCATGGGGGAGGCAGGGGAGGGGGCCTGGACGGCCCCCTCCCATTCATCTATCCGATCTTCCAGGTCTCGCCCGACACGAGGAGCTTGGCGATGTCCCCCGGCCCTCGCTCGGAGATGGACTTCTGCTCCTGCTGGATCACGATCTCCTCGTAGGTCGTCCCGTCCGTGTTGGCGGCCAGCACGCCGAGCGGGATGGGGTAGTCGGGCGCCCAGAGATGCGCCAGCACGAGCGCGGTGCCGCGATCCGTCTCGTCGTGCACCCAGAGCGCGCTCTCCGGCACGTCCTTGACGCGGACCACCTTGGGTTTGACGCCCTCGAGGACGAGCCCGCGGCGGTCGTCCACCGGACCGAAGACCAGCGCCTTGCCGTGCTGGAGCTTGAGCTCGTGTAGGATTTTCGACTCTCGGTCGTAGAGCACGTTCCAGGCCAGGTCGTTGTAGACATTGCAGTTCTGCAGGATCTCCACGAAGGCGGCGCCTTTGTGGTGGGCCGCGCGCCTGAGCGTCTCCTCCATGTGGGCGATATTCCGGTCGACGGTGCGGGCGACGAAGGTCGCGCCCGCTCCCAGCGCGAACGAGCACGGGCTCACCGGGCGGTCGGCCGAGCCCATGGGCGTGGACTTGGTCACCTTGCCCAGCTCGCTGGTCGGGGAGTACTGGCCCTTGGTCAGCCCGTAGATCCGGTTGTTGAAGAGCAGGATCGTCACATCCACATTGCGCCTGAGCACGTGGAGCAGGTGGTTGCCACCGATGCTGAGCCCGTCGCCGTCTCCGGTGACCACGAACACCTTGAGCTCGGGCCGGGCCAGCTTGAGCCCGGTGGCGATGGCGGGGGCGCGGCCGTGGATCGTGTGGAAGCCGTAGGTGTTCATGTAGTACGGGAAGCGGCTCGAGCAGCCGATCCCCGAGATGAACACGATGTTCTCCTTGGGGATGCCCAGCTCGGGCATCGTCTTCTGCATCGCGCTCAGGATGGCGTAGTCCCCGCAGCCGGGGCACCACCGCACGTCCTGGTCGGATTCAAAGTCCTTCTTCGTGTACTTCGGCGCGCCGCCCTGGGTCGCCCCGGGAGCTCCCGTGACCGTGCTCACAGCTTCGCCTCCACGAGTTGATTGATCGCCTCGAGGATGTCCTGGCTCGCCAGCGGCATCCCGCCCACGCGGTTGTAGCCGACGGCGTCCACCAGGTACTCAGCGCGCAGGATGCGCACGAGCTGCCCGCTATTGATCTCGGGCACGAGCACGCGCCGGTACTGGCGGAGGATCTGACCCAGGTCGGGCGGCAGCGGGTTCAGGTGCCGCAAGTGCACGGCGGCCACCGCCCGGCCTTCCAGCTGCGCCTCCTCCACGGCCGCGGTGATGGCGCCGTAGGTACCGCCCCAGCCCACCACCAGCACGTCACCCGTCACCGGGCCGTTGATATGTGTGGGCGGGATCTCCTGGGCCACGCGCCGCACCTTCTCGGCGCGGATCTTCACCATGTGGTCGTGGTTCTCCGGGTCGTAGGAAATATTGCCGGTGATGTCCTGCTTCTCGATGCCGCCGATCCGGTGCTCCAGCCCGGCTGTACCGGGTGGCACCCACGGCCTGGCCAGCGTGGCGGGATCCCTGAGGTACGGGGAGAACCCTTCCGCCTCGGTGCGGAACTTCACGGGGATGTCCAGCAGCGTCTTCACGTCGGGGATGAGCCAGGGCTCAGACCCGTTGGCGAGATACCCGTCGGAGAGCACCATGACCGGCACCATGTACTTGACGGCGATCCTCACCGCCTCGTAGGCAATGTAGAAGCAGTCGCCGGGCGTGCAGGGCGCGAGGACCACCACGGGGGACTCGCTGTTGCGGCCGTACATGGCCTGCATCAGGTCGGCCTGCTCGGTCTTGGTGGGCAGCCCGGTGCTGGGGCCGCCGCGCTGGATGTCGAAGATCACGATGGGCAGCTCCGCCATCACCGCGAGCCCGATGGCCTCTCCCTTCAGCGCGATGCCGGGGCCGCTGGAGGCGGTGACGCCGATCGCGCCGCCGAAGGCTGCGCCGATCACCGATGTGGCCGCCGCGATCTCGTCCTCGGCCTGGAAGGTGCGGACCCTCCAGCGCTTGTGCATGGCCAGCTCTTCGAGAATGCTGCTGGCAGGCGTGATGGGATAGGCGCCGAAGACGAGGGGGACCCGGGTACGCTCCGCGGCGGCGAGCAGCCCCCAGGCCAGCGCCCGGTTGCCTGTCATGCTGCGGTAGAGCCCCGGCGGCATCTCGGCCGCCTCGACACCGTAATGCTCGGAGAACATCTCGGCCGTCTCGCCGAAGGCGTGGCCGGCCTTGAGCACGCGGGTGTTGGCTTCGACGAACACCGGGTTCTTGGCGAAGCGCTTCTTGATCGCGTCGAGCGTCGGGTCCAGGGGGCGCGTGTAGATCCACGACACGAGCCCCAGGGCGAAGAAGTTCTTGCACCGCTCCTTCTCCTTGGCATTCAGCGACAGGTCCTCGAGCGCCTTCTTGGTCATGCCGCTGATGTCGACCTGGTAGGGCCGGTACTTCTCGCCGAGCCCCGGGTCCTCGAGCGGGTTCTTGGCATAGCCGGCCTTGTCCAGGTTGCGCTGATCGAAAGCCGCGGTGTTCACGATCAGGATGCCGCCCGGCTTGAGGTCGGACAGATGCACTTTCAGCGCAGCCGGGTTCATCGCCACCAGCGCATCGAGCTGGTC
>WNGB01016020.1_pt1 | contig 10160 bp, 8 predicted proteins | sample 5400681 | NCBI WGS metagenome assembly WNGB01 (sample SAMN13153367, study PRJNA577476) | soil metagenome | isolation source: 115 cm soil or saprolite under grassland replicate 2 | place: USA:California | collected 2016-06-15
TCCGGGTCGGCCTGTTTGATTAGGGCGCGAAGCCTGGAGAGGGTCTTGCCCCGCCAGTCGCCCAGTTCTTTGATCCTTGCGTCTATCAGCTGAGATGGAGACTCAACCTTCTGCGCGGAGCTCTTCTTCATGTTGTAGAGGTGCCGCTCCTTCGCTTTTGTGTCGTCCGATTTTACTGGTTTAGAGGCGAGTGAGTTTCTCAGGTGCCGGTCTTGCGCCATGAGTATCTTGTGGGATCGGAGTCGTAGTGGCGGCGTCTAGTGCGCCCCGCTCATTTGCGCCACCCAAGCACCTCACCGAGCCCAGGATCTGTGTCGTACGTCGGGTGACGGATCTGCTCGATGAGGGGCCGTCACAAGCGAGGCTCCGCGCGTCCGGCGAGGCCATCACGAACGGCCGCGGCGACGCGAAAGCTCCATAAACGGCTCCATACCCACCGCACGTTCGACGCGGAGCAAGTCGATCTGAACGAGAAAGCGCCGACGTGCGGCGCTTTTTGCAGAGCCCTCTGACGGACTCGAACCGTCGACCCTCTCCTTACCATGTGCTCTCCGGGCATCGCCAGTAATCGCCGTCGTTCGCGAAATGCCTGCAAATAGGCCGTTTCTAGGTTCGCGAAATTGCCCATGAATGCCACGCTTCGAACCCGCAGGTTTCCAAACCGTTTCCGAATCTGCGCGTCTCGATGCGCGAGGCCGAGGTCATCTGTTGCCGAAACCGTCCAGTCTGCGCCCAGTCGGAGTTTCAGCGCACCCTGCGGGGGGTAAGGTCGGCCCGGGTGGCGCCCTTGACAAGCGCGCCCGAGCTCGAAACGGCATTGTGTCGAAACTCGGCTGGTCGGCCGAAGAGAGGGGGAGGACCTATGCCGGAACGTCTGAGGTCGCGAGTGCTACGGACGTGGTTGGGACTACTACTCTGCGCCGCCGCGTTCACCCTGGCGCCCGCGAGTGCGAGCGCCGATCCCACACCGGCCGAGTGCGACGCCCGGGTGAACGACACGCCGGGCAAGCTCGTCGAGTGCATCCAGACGGACGACCTCATGGCGCATATGCAGGCCTTCCAGGACATCGCCGACGCGAATCCCGGCCCGGATGGCATGCCGTCGCGCAACTCCGGTGAGCCGGGCTACAAGGCCTCAGTGGACTACGTCGCCCAGGCGATGGAGGACGCCGGCTACAACGTCACGATCCAGACGTACAAGTTCGACTATTTCGCCTACGACGGAGTCCCGGCGTTCAGCGAGGTCTCGCCGATCGCCCACGACTATGAGCTCGGAGTGGAGTGGGGACCGGGCCAGACTCAGGGAAGTACGGCGGCATCGCTCGTGCCTGCCGGCGGCATCATCCTGCCGCCCACGCCGACGTCCAGCTCGACGAGCGGTTGCACGACGGCCGACTTCTCTTCCGCGAACTCAGGCAATGTGGCCTTGATCCAGCGGGGCGGGTGCAACTTCGGCGTGAAGGTCCTGAACGCCCAAGCGGCGGGGGCCACGGGCGTCGTCATCTTCAACGAGGGGAATCCCGGACGAACGGGCCTGACCATCGGCAGCATGGTCGACGCCAATGGCAATGCGTTCATCCCGACGATTCCGGTCGGGTTCACGACCTTCGCCATCGGGGAGGATCTCTACAACCAGTTTCAGGCCGGGTCGGCCCCATTCGTGAATCTCAGCGTCAAGGGGATCGTCAAGCCCAACACCGATGACTACAACGTCATCGCGGAGTCAAAGGGCGGCGACAAGAATCATGTCCTGGTCGTCGACGCCCACCTCGATGCCATCTACGGGGCCGGGATGCTCGACAACGCGTCCGGGTCCGCGGCGATCCTCGACATCGCCCAGAAGATGAAGAACGTCACCCCGCGGAACAAGCTGCGGTTCATCTGGTTCGGCGGCGAGGAGCTGGGCCTGCTGGGGTCGGAGTACTACGTGAACAACCTGACCAAGACACAGGCGAGCCACATCGGCTACGACCTCGACGCGGACGTGTTCGGCACGCCGAACTACATCATCGGGATCCTGGATCCGGCGGCGCCGGACTTCTTCAGCCGAATCGTCCCGGCGACGTTCCCCAATCGCGTCTACAAGGCGTCGCAGGTCTCGCGCGACCAGTCGGTCGACTTTTTCGACGCGGCCGGCTTCAACCACGAGTTCCTGTCACCGAACGGCACCGACGCGTTCAGCTTCAACGCCATCGGGATCCCGGCCAGCGGCCTGCTGACCGGGCAGGACTGCTGCAAGAGCCAGGAAGAGGTCGACCTCTTCGGCGGTCAGGTCGGCAACTACGAGGGCAACCTGGGAACCTTCGACGGGGGCTGCGTGGATAACCCGTTCCGGTGGTGCGACAACCTGGATAACGTCGACCCGGGCAACCTCACGCTCATGTCGAAGGCGTTCGCCAATACCGTCGTGCGGATGGCCTTCGACACGAAGGTGATGTCTGCGAGCAACGACTACGTCGCCAAGTCGAAGCCGAAAGTGACGGGGGGAGTCGCCCGAAAGTTCCCGGTTCGGTAGACGCTGGCAAGTGGCGCCGGGGCGTGTAGCTCCGGCGCCATGTCCATCCGACGCTTCGCCTCTGGCCAGAGACGGGGCATCTGCTGGAATTCCAAGTGCGACCACTCGGGCGACGGCCACGGGAGCGACCAGACCCCCGCACGCGCTAATGCATGACTACGCAAGGGGTTGACGAGCTTCGCGCCGGGAACCCGTCTGGAGTTTTCATACGGTTTCCACGTCCCGTTTTCGTGGGCCCCCGCTCACTCACGCCCCACATGAATTCCGCTTGGTTCCTCCGAAACCGGGAAGCCCTCTTCCGGACTTGAACCGGAGACCCCTCCTTACCATTGGGCGACGAGGCGGGAATGGAGGGCAAGGGCGGGAAGCCGCAGGCACGAAGATCCCGCAAACCGAAGGGATCGGCCGACGACTAGTGATCGCTAGTGCCCGCGCGTGCCCGCGCTGGTGTTCCCTCAGTGTTCCCTTGCTCGCCGCCTTAGGAGTTCGGCCGTAGGCTCGTCGCTCGCGTCAGCGGGTTCTCGAGCTCGCTACGGCTTGGAGGACGAGGTCTGCGATTTGGTCGGGCTTCTGGTTGAGCGTGAAGTGTCCGGCGTCGGCGATCTCGACGAGCCTGATTCCGGGAACCGCTTCGAGCAGCGCTCGCTCGTCCGGGGCGATGCGGACGTCGTCCCGTTCGCCGAACAAACCCAGGCTTGTGTCGCCGAGTCGCAGAACCGCTTGGCGAGCGAGCCGTGCCGGTCGAGATGGGCGAGGTACTGGCGGGTCTGGTCGCGGAGGAATCGGGGCTGGTTCTTCTTGAGCTCGTTCGCGAGAGCTTCGCGTCGAGCCGGTGGCAGGCTGCTCTTCATCGCGAGGCCGATGACTTTCAGCATGAGCGAGTAGGGCAGATGACCGAATACGCGGCTCAGGCGGTCGAGCGCGCGTGGAAATTTGGACTCGTCCTTACGCGAGAAGCTTGGCGAGAGGAGCACGAGTGGGCCGGTGAAGTCCCGGGTTGACGCCAGCTCTATCGCGACGTTCGCGCCGAGGCTGTGGCCGACGATCACGTCGCAGGAGAGATCGGCAACGAGGCGAGAGGCGAGCTGGGCGTAGCTCTCCATGCTCAGGTCGTCGGGCGGCGGCGTACCGCCGAATCCGGGCAGGGTGGTTGCGATGAAGCGGATCGGTGCGTCGCGGATGGTCGGTTGCGCGAGGAGGTCGTCGTAGAAGGCCGGCGTGGCGAGTGCTCCAGGGAGCAGCAGGACAGCGTGAGGAGCACCCTTGGGCCCCGCTTCGCGCAGGACCCACCCGAGATGCTCTCGGTCCGCCTCGATCACGCCGACGCCAGGGTTGGCATGACGCGGAGCTTGTCAGTCGTGGTAGGCGATGCCAAGTCCGTTCCCGATCGGATTCATCGTCGCGGGATATCTCCCCGGCGGCGACGGCTAGTTCGTCTCGTACTAGACTTCGACCGGTTTGCGCCCGAGGAGGCGGACCTCCTTTCCTACTACGCCTACTGCCTACTGGTCCCGCGCACGCTCGCTTCGGCGCGCTCTACCCGGAGCCGGTAGTAACGCGTCCGTCATGGGGCGACTACGAAGCGCTCACGACGGATGAGGTCAACCGTTTGGAACGCCTTCTGACGCTCGGTGTAAGGCGGCTGCAGGTCCGGTCAAAGCGTTGTGACGAGCGCGAAAGCTCCCATAAACAGCTCCATACCCACCGCACGCTCACTCCGGAGCAACTCGACCTGAACGCAAAAGCCCCGCTTTCCCTGATTTTTGCAAGCCCTCTTCCGGACTCGAACCGTCGATCCCCTCCTTACCATGTGCGGTAGGCAACCGGTCACTTGTTGCCATGCGTCGCTGAGGGCAAAACTGAGCGGATTCCATGCTTGCCTCTTCGCAGTCAATCGCCTCGAGATGCAAAGGGGGGGTTTCCAATGCGTTTCCAAATCTCCGTAGGCATCCACTCGGCCTTCGATTGCGCCATGCCTACGACACGCGCGCCGAAAAGCGCGTGAGCTTCATTCCGTGAACCCGCCGGCGCTGGGACGACGCGGAGAAGGCTGGGTCGTCCTGCAGTCGATCGTCCTCGTCGCGATGGTCGCTTGCGCCATCGTAGGCCCTCGCTGGCCTCCCAGTGTTCAGCCCTGGCTCCGAACCTTCGGCTTCGTGCTCGAAGCAGCCGGCGCGGGGATGTTGATCCTGAGCAGGATCACCCTCGGCCGGGCGTTTACTCCGCTGCCGCGACCGCGTGACCGTTCGACACTTCGAAGCACGGGCATCTACGCACGAGCCCGTCACCCCCTTTACGGAGGTCTCCTTGTTTTCGGCCTCGGACTTTCCTTGCATCGCTCCCCGCTCGTCCTCGCCCCGACGGCGGTCCTCGCAGTGGTCTTCTGGCTGAAGTCGATCCGCGAGGAGGCCTGGCTCGCGGAGCGATACCCCGAATACCCCGCTTACTGGCGAGCGACGCCGAACCGCTTCATCCCGTGGATCATTTAGTTGCCAGTCCGCCCAGAAGTAGGCGTTTGGGCACGGATCGGGCACGGCGCCGAGTGAGTAAACAGCCGGGCGGAGCAAGAATCCTTGCTAATCGCTAGAAGCCCTCTTCCGGACTCGAACAGGAGACCCTCCTGACCATGTGCCCCCTGACCATTGCTCCCCACGGAAACCTCCGACAGCACCTTGACTGTCGTTTTCCGGATCCGGCGGCAACCTCACTTGCCTTGTCCCTGCGAAGCTTGATGGTGGTCCGTCACCGCCGGTAGCGTTACTCCATGCCCGAAGCTGCCACCGTTGCAACGGATGCAGGCCTCGTACCCGCCGGTGAGGGTTGGTTCGTACTGAATCTCCTCGCGGCGGCCTGGGAGCGAAAGGGAGAGTTCGGCGTCCGCTGTCGCGTCGAAGCACGTGATGCACGGTTCCCGCGGTTTGGGATCGCGATGCACGTGGCCCGGCCAGCCGAACGCGCTCTATCACGCCGAAGAGACGCAGGAGGGCTTCCTCGTACTCGCCGGAGAGTGCCGGGCGATCGTCGAGGGTCGGGAGCGGGAACTGCGCCAGTGGGACTATCTCCACTGCCCGCCCAACACGCCACACGTCATCGTGGGAGCCGGTGAGGAACCGTGCGTCATCCTCATGGTCGGTGCGCCGCGGACGGCGTCGCTCGACAAGATGCACTACCCCGAGAACGAGGTCGCCGCCCGCTTCGGAGCATCCGTCTCCCGCTCCACGCACTCGTCACGCGAGGCGTATGCAGACCGGCGGGCCGACAGCTCGCCGGAGCCCGCGGCGTGGCCTCTGCGCTGAGCGCCGGCCATCGGCACGCGCATTTGCTGGGATCTCTCGGTCGCGCCCTCATGCTCTAAGCCACGGCGGTTTCCAAATCCTTTCCAGAGCGCCGGCCTAAGCTCCTAATCGCTTGCCAGCCGAAGTCAGAATCGGCTTGCTTTCAGGGAAAGCGGGCAAGCCCTCTTCCGGACTCGAACCGGAGACCCCCTCCTTACCATGGAGGTTCAGGGGCAGTACTCGCGGACACGACCGGGCATCCGCGGCCACGTTCTTCCTGCAAATCAGCTCTTCCGACCGTGTCAATGATGCCCGCACGTGACCGCGCGTGCTCTACCTGCTGTACCCGTCTCGTACCTGCGCACTGTTGTCTGTTCTCAAAACACACGACGGAGAAGTGGATGCGACTGATCACCACCCATGAACCTCTGCGAGTCCAGGTGCTCACGCGATCAACCGCCTTTAGGTCAGTGGTCGATGACGGACATGCTCGCCTCCTCGTGGCGCTCGCCAACGGCCGGAGTGAGGTTGTTCAACCGTGCGATCTGCTCGACGTTCAGCTCGACACCGTCGGCTGCAGTGTTCTCCTCGACGCGGGAAATCCTCTTCGTGCCGGGGATCGGGGCGATATCGTCGCCCTGCGCGAGCAGCCAGGCGAGAGCGACCTGTGCTGGTGTGGCGTCGACCTCGGAAGCGACCGCCTCGACCTCGTCGACGATGCGAAGGTTTTTCTCGAAGTTGCCTTCGGTGAAGCGAGGGTTGTTCTTGCGCCAGTCGCCGTCGTCGAGCTGGTCCGGGGAGCGGAGCGTTCCGGTGAGGAAGCCGTGCCCGAGCGGCGAGTAGGGCACGAAGCCGATGCCCAGGTCGCGCAGCAGCGGTAGCAGCTCAGCCTCCGGACCACGCGTCCACAGGGAGTACTCCGTCTGCAGGGCGGCGACGGGGTGCACGGCGTGGGCGCGGCGGATCGTTGCGGGCCCGGCCTCGGAGAGACCGATGTGCAGGACCTTCCCCTCCGCCACCAGCTCGGCCAGGGCGCCCACGGTGTCCTCGATGGGAGTGTTCGGGTCGACCCGGTGCTGGTAGTAGAGGTCAATCCGGTCGGTTCCCAGCCGCTTCAGGGAGCCCTCGATCGCGGTCCGGATGTTCGCGGGGCTGCTGTCGAGCACTCCGGGGCCACCGCCGGCGTGCGAGACGAAGCCGAACTTCGTGGCGAGCACAACATCGTCGCGACGCCCCTTGAGGGCGCGGCCGACGAGTTCCTCGTTCGCGTAGGGGCCGTAGACCTCGGCCGTGTCGACGTGGGTGACGCCCAGGTCGAGCGCACGCTGGATGGTACGGACCGACTCGCTGTCGCTGCTGTCCGGGTCGAGGTAGTAGCCGGACATCGCCATCGTGCCGAGTCCGATGCGCGAGACGTCAAGTCCGCCTAACGAGATGTGCTTCATGACAACCTTTCTGTCGGATGGCGAGGCGGTGTGGTCGCGGCCTCTTGCTGCATCCAAGAAAGCACGGGATCGCGGGACGTGAGAGTCCCTGTTGATAGGGCTACTGGCGGGGTCCCCCAGAGGCGCATAATCGGGTCTACGCTGGATCCCGTGGACACGAAGAAGGAGATCCGCGACTTCCTCACCTCCCGCCGCGCCCGGATCACGCCTGAGCAGGCGGGGTTGCGCTCCTACGGCAGCCGCCGCGTACCCGGACTCCGTCGCGAGGAGGTCGCCGTCCTGGCCGGCGTGAGCGTTCCGTACTACACCCGCCTAGAGCGTGGAGACATGAGCGGGGTCTCCCAGAGCGTGCTGGAGGCACTGGCCCGGGCGCTCGAGCTCGACGACGCCGAGCGCGCCCACCTCTTCGACCTCGCCCGTGCCGCGCAGCCGACGGTTGCGCGGCCTCGTCGGCGCCGGGCAAAGCAGCGTGTCCGAGCCGAGGTCCAGTGGACGCTCGACGCGATTAGCGGCGCCGCCGCGTTCGTGGGCAACCAGCGTCTCGACATCCTGGCCGCCAACCAGCTCGGCCGTGCGCTGTTCTCCGAGCTGTACGCCGCGCCCGCGCGGCCGGTCAACAACGCCCGGTTCGTGTTCCTCGATCCGCGAGCCGAGACGTTCTACGGCGACTGGGAGCGCGTTGCCGGTGAGTGCGTTGCGATCCTGCGCTGGGCCGCCGGTCGTGACCCCGACGACCGCGACCTCTCAGATCTCGTCGGCGAGCTCGCAACGCACAGCGAGGCGTTCCGCACCCGCTGGGCCGCGCACGACGTGCGCTTCCACAACACCGGCGTCAAGCGCTTCCATCATCCCGTGGTCGGCGAGCTCAGCCTGAGCTTCAACCGGCTGGATCTCCCCGGCGACCACGGGCTAACGATCTTCACCTACGCCGCCGAGCCCGGTTCGCGCTCCGAAGAGGCGCTGAAGCTCCTCGGTAGCTGGGCCGCCACCGCCGACGCCGTTGAGTCGGCGCGCGTGACCGACCAAAGCTAAGGCCTGAGCGCGACACGCAGTCGGCCTGAACGATCAGCCGCTGCACCCTAAAACCCCTGCAATTCGGAGATTCACTGACCCTCTCCGTCACCATCATCTGCGGCGTGCCTGAACGGGCAACACAAGTAGCTGATTTGCAGGGATTTAAAGCCCTCTTCCGGACTCGAACCGGAGACCCCCTCCTTACCATCGAGCAACGAGGAGGGAAGCGAGGGCACCGCCGGGAAGTCGCGGGCACGAAAATCCCGCAAGCGGGAGGAATCGTCGGAAGCGGCATGACCGCGCGTGGACGCGCGTGGCCGGGTTGCTGTTCCCTCAATGTTCCCTCGCCGCGTGGCGCAGAATCGTCGATCCCTGCGGACCCGTCGCCCCGTGGGGCCCCCCGGATCCGGAAGGCAGCCGGGTCGCTGCGCACGGCTGTGAGCGAGAGCGGGGCGGTAGTGGTGGTTGTGGCTGACATGGGATGTGCACCTCCTTGTTGGGGCGAGCGGTTGCCCTCGAGCGGTGCGACTCCCTAGATGAAACCGGGCCGCTCGAAGGCGGCCCGTCGCGCATGCAGAAGCTACGGCCGCCTTAGTGCGGCCACGACCAGCGGGTGTTCAGGCGCCGGTTCATTGCGGCCAGCATAGCAAAACGCGCCTCAACTTGACTAGTTAGACTACTACTAGTAAGGTGGCGACCATGAACCCACCCGAGAACGAGAACACAGCCACGCAGAAGTCGAGGAGCGCCCAGCGCTCGACCCTCGGCCTGATCGTGCTCTGGCAGTTGTTCGAGGGCCCGAAGCACGTGTACGGGATCCAGAAGCAGCTCCAGCAGCAGGGCAAGGACAGGGTCGTCAATGTGCGCGCCCGCGCGAGCCTTTATCAGACGCTCGAGCGACTGACGCGCTTGGGCCTCGTCGACGTACAGGAGACGGTCCGCCGCGAGGGCTACCCCGAACGGATCGTGTACGCGATCACCGAGACCGGGCGCGAGACCGCCCGGGAGTGGTTGCGCGAGATGCTGCGCACCACCGGCGGCGAGTACCCGGAGTTCATCGCCGCCGTCTCGATCCTGTTCGGTCTCGCGCCCGACGATGCTCGCGCGCAACTCGAGCAACGCGTCGAGAGCCTCGCCGCGGAGCTCGCCGACACCGAAGCCCAACTCGAAAGCAACCCCGGCCTGCCGCGTCTGTTCCTGCTCGAGGAGGAGTACCGGCGAGCCGTCCTCCAGGCCGAGCTCTCCTGGCTGCGTGGCGTGATCGCCGACCTGAAGAAAGGGCGCCTGACCTGGAGCGAGGAGTGGCTCCGCGAGATCGCCAACGCCTTCACCCCACCCGATAGCAGCAAGGAGGAACCGAAATGACCGCGACAATCGAAGCGCACGGGCTCGAGAAGCGCTACCGCAAGACATGCGCGCTCGACGGGCTCGAGCTGGTCGCAGAGCCGGGCCAGGTGACGGCCGTGCTCGGCCCGAACGGGGCCGGCAAGACCACCTTCGTCCGCGCCGTCGCAACCCTGCTGCGACCCGACTCGGGCACGCTGCATGTGCTCGGACACGACGTTCGCCGCGAGCCCGACCGCGTGCGGCGGCTACTCGGCCTCGCCGGCCAGCGGCGGCTACTCGGCCTCGCCGGCCAGCCCGCCGCCGTCGAGCTGGCGATGAGCGGACGCGAAAACCTCGAAATGGTCTCCCGCCTCTACGGTCAGGACCGGAGAACTGCGCGCGCAAGCGCCCAGCGGGTGCTCGAGCAGCTCGACCTAGTCGAACCCGCTGACCGGCTCGTGCGCACCTACTCGGGCGGCATGCGCCGCCGGCTCGACCTCGGCGCCAGCCTCGTCGGCCAGCCACGGCTGCTGCTCCTCGACGAGCCGACGACCGGCCTCGACCCTCGCAGCCGCATCGAGCTCT
>WNGB01031049.1_pt1 | contig 10160 bp, 6 predicted proteins | sample 5400681 | NCBI WGS metagenome assembly WNGB01 (sample SAMN13153367, study PRJNA577476) | soil metagenome | isolation source: 115 cm soil or saprolite under grassland replicate 2 | place: USA:California | collected 2016-06-15
ATCCAGAACACCTTCGTGTCGAAGGATCCCGAGCACCGGCACTACTGGTTCCCGCCGATCGACGCGATGATCAACTGGCAGCTCAACACCACCAAGGCGCCCTTCGACGACGTCAAGGTGCGCAAGGCGCTGGGCATGGCGATCGACCGTGACGCCATCACCAAGGTCGCGATGCAGGACTACACCCACCCGGCCGACTGCAGCGGGCTGTCGGACGCCTACGAGCAGTGGCGCGACGAGAGCGTCGTGAAGGTGTGCGACTGGACGACTCATGACGTCGACGCCGCGAACGCCCTGCTCGACGAGGCGGGCTACCCGATGGGGAGCGGCGGCGTCCGGACCATGCCCGACGGGTCGCCCTTCAGTTTCGACATCTCGGTCGGCGGAACGTCGTCGGACTGGCTCTCGGTCGCGAGCATCATCGCCCAGAACCTCAAGGACGTCGGCGTCCAGGCGAAGGTCAAGTCTCCTGACTGGTCAGCCGTGGTGGCGAGCTACGAGGACGGGAGCTTCGACTCCGGCATCGTCTGGAGCAACAACTCGCCGACCCCGTACCAGTTCTACACGGGGGTGATGTCCACGACCACCGTGGTGCCCGTGGGTGAGCAGGCGACGCAGAACTACCACCGCTTCGGCCTGCCGGCGGCGGACGATCTGCTCGATCAGTTCGCCAAGACGTCCGACACTGCGGACCAGGAGAAGGCGGTGGACGGGCTGGAGGCGCTGTTCTCGGCGAACGCGCCGGTCATCCCGCTGTTCCCCGGCCCGAGGTGGGGTGCCTACAACACGACGCGGTTCACGGGCTTCCCGGACGAGGACAACCTGTACGCCACGTTGTCCACCCGTACGTCGACGACCGTCCTCGTGCTGACCACGCTCGAGCCGGTCGTCAGCAAGTAGCACCCGGCCCGATCCCGGGCTGACGCGCCTCCGACGGCGCCCTGTCCCAGGCGCCTACCCGCGACCGCGGGGCGCCGTGGGAGAACCAAACGAAAGAAGTCCTGCCATGCGGTTCATCCTCAGACGCCTCGGGTTCTACCTGCTCGCGTTCTGGGTCTCAGTGACCCTCAACTTCCTGCTGCCGCGCTACATGCCCGGCGACCCGGTCTCACGGATGATGAGCCAGTCGCAGGGTCGGATGACGCCGGAGCAGCTCGCGCAGATGCGCCAGCTGCTGGGCGTGGACGACCGACCGATCTGGCAGCAGTACCTCAGCTACTGGCACAGCATCTTCACCGGTGATCTCGGCGTCTCTATCTCGCGCTTCCCCACGCCCGTTTCCGAGGTGATTGCGGGCCAGATCGGCTGGACCCTGCTGCTGGGTGGCACCGCGCTGCTGATCGCCGTGGTCCTCGGCAATCTGCTCGGGATCCTCGCGGCCTGGCGACGCGGGGGCATCCTCGACTCGGTGCTTCCGCCGGTGCTCGTGTTCGTCGGGTCCTTCCCGTACTTCTGGCTGGCGATGGGAGCGCTGTACCTGTTCGGCGTGACGTTGGGCTGGTTCCCGCTGCAGCACGCGTTCACCGCGGGACTGACGCCGTCGTTCTCCATGGAGCTCATCTCCGACGTCGCGGCCCATCTCGTGCTCCCGGCCAGCACGATCGTGCTGGTCTCGATCGGCGGCTGGATGCTCGGGATGCGCAACACCATGATCGCCACCAGCTCCGAGGACTACATCGTGATGGCCGAGGCGAAGGGCCTACGGTCCTCGCGGATCATGCTCAGGTACGCCGCCCGCAACGCGACTCTCCCAGCGGTGACCTCGGTCGGCATGTCGATCGGCTTCGTGGTCGGCGGGGCGCTGCTGACCGAGGTGGTCTTCGCCTATCCCGGCGTCGGCTACCAACTCCTGGCGGCAGTCACGGCCCTGGACTACCCGCTCATGCAGGCGATCTTCATGACGATCACCGTGGCCGTGCTCGCGGCGAACTTCGTCATCGACATCATCTACGTCCGCCTCGACCCGCGCGTGCGGGTCTCCTGACCGAAGGGATCACGATGTCTGGAACAGACCCGGCCTCGCTTCTCGTCGGTACGACGCCGACCACGCCGGAGTCGGCACCTCCCGGCGGAGCCATCACGACACAACAGCCCGCAGCCCGACGGCGGGGCGAGCCCCGTCGCGGTCTCGTCCGCAGCGTGTTGCGCAGCCGGAAGGCGCTGGTCGGCGCCGTCACCCTGGTGCTGTTCGCAGTCCTCGCGCTGCTGGCGCCTCTCCTGGCGGCGGGGGATCCGACCCTGATCACCTCCCTCGGTGCCCAGGCGCCTTCGGGGGAACACCTGTTCGGTACGACGGCCAAGGGGCAGGACGTGTTGGCGTTGACCCTGTGGGGCTCCCGCAGCTCCCTGATGGTGGGCTTCGTCGTCGGACTCGGTGCGACAGGGTTGGGAATCATCGTCGGGCTGTGTTCGGCGTACTACGGACGCCTCATCGACGAGGCGCTGTCCCTGATCACCAACGTGTTCCTGCTGCTGCCAGGACTGCCCCTGCTGGTGATCCTGGCCGCGTTCCTGCCCCCGGGAAGGGCGACGGTGATCGTCGTGCTCATCGTGACCGGGTGGGCGGGCTCGGCTCGGGTGCTAAGGGCGCAGGCGCTGTCCATCCGTGGCAAGGACTTCGTCGAGGCCGCAGTCGTGACCGGTGAGCGCGCGCCGCGGATCATGCTGCGCGAGATCCTCCCGAACATGGCCTCGATCGTGATGACGACGTTCCTCGGGTGCGTGATCTTCGGCATCGGCGCCCAGGCCGGCCTGGAGTTCCTCGGCCTCGGGGACTCGAGCGTCGTCAGCTGGGGGACCAATCTCTACTGGGCGGCCAACGACGGCGCGCTGATGTCCGGTCAGTGGTGGGCGTTCGTCCCCTCCGGCGCGGCGATCGCCGTGGTCGCGTTCGCGCTCGCCCTCATCAACTACGGCGTCGACGAGGTGACCAATCCACGGCTGCGCACAGCGCGCCGCCGACGTACCCGCAGGAATGCAGAGGAGGGATCTCGATGAGTACGACGACGCACGCGTCCGCCGAGGAACCCGTGCTCGAGGTCTCCGACCTCTCGATCGAGTACCAGGGCGAGCGCCGGTCGGTCCGCGCGGTCGACAAGGTGAGCTTCCGTATCGGTGCCGGTGAGATCTTCGGCCTCGCCGGCGAGTCCGGCTGCGGCAAGAGCACCGTCGCGCACTCGATCATGCGCCTGCTCCGCGACCCGGCTGTGATCACGAGTGGCTCGATCCGGGTCCGCGGACGAGACGTCCTGGCTATGGACGCCGCCGAGCTCCGGTCCTTCCGGTGGAGCCAGGTCGCGATGGTGTTCCAGTCCGCGATGAACGCCCTCAACCCGGTCATGACGGTCGGCGACCAGATCGTCGACATCTTCACCACGCACCAGCGCCTGTCGAAAGCCGCGTCGCGGGCGCGGGCCGCGGAGCTCCTGGAGCTCGTCCGCATCGACCCGGCCCGTCTCCGCTCCTATCCGCATCAGCTCTCGGGTGGGATGCGCCAGCGCGTGGTCATCGCGATGGCGGTGGCCCTGCGTCCCGGACTGCTGATCATGGACGAGCCCACGACCGCCCTCGACGTGGTCGTCCAGCAGGAGATCATGGCCCAGATCGCCGAACTGCAGCGTGAGCTCGGGTTCTCGGTGCTGTTCATCACCCATGACATGTCGCTGATGATCGAGCTGTCGCAGCGGATGGCCGTCATGTACGCCGGCCGGTTCGTGGAGACGGCGGAGTCCCAGGCACTCCTCGCCGGACCGCGGCACCCCTACACCCGCGCACTGATCAACGCCTTCCCCCCGCTGGAGGGCCCGCGGCTCGAGCTCAAGGGACTCGGGGAAGGCGTGCGCTTCACCAACATCCCGGACCTCCGCGAGGAGCGTCCCGGCCACTGGGTCGCGCCGGTCCCGGCCGGCACCGCGAGGCTCCATGGAGGACAGGCATGAACCACCCCCGTACCCACGCCCGGCCCGTTGGTCAGCCTTCGAGGGCTCTCCATGGACTTCCGCACCGGCGGGCTCCTGTCCCGGCACGTCGTCCGCGCGCTTCGCTCGGTGGAGCTCGACCTCTTCCGCGGCGAGATCGTGGCCCTGGTCGGGGAATCAGGCAGCGGCAAGAGCACGATCGCCCGATGCGTCGCACGGCTGCAGCGGCCGACCTCCGGTTCCATCCTGCTCGACGGTGTCGACGTGCTCCGCAGCGAACGCTGGCGGGCCTCGCGCGCATACCGGAGCAAGGTCCAGATGGTGTTCCAGGACCCGTTCGGCTCGCTGAACCCGGTGCACCGCGTGGAGTACATCCTCGAGCGCGCAGTGCGGATCCACGGCCACATCCGGGGGCGAAGCCAGGTCCGGACACGCCTGGAGGAGCTCCTGACCACCGTGGATCTCCCGGTCGAGCTGCTCGACTCCTACCCGCACGAGCTCTCGGGCGGGCAACGGCAACGGATCGCCATCGCGCGTGCCCTGGCCATGGAACCGCGGGTGATCCTCGCCGACGAACCCACCTCGATGCTCGACGTCTCGGTGCGCATCGGCGTGCTCAACCTGATGCGCAGGCTCCGCGACGAGCAGGGCATCTCCATCCTCTACATCACCCACGACCTCGCCTCCGCAAGGTACGTCGCGGACCGCGCGATCGTCATGTTCGCCGGTGAGCTGGTGGAGAGCGGCGAGTCGCTCGACCTCATGGCGAACCCGGCGCACCCCTACACCCAGCTGCTGCTGTCGGCAGTCCCGGACCCGACCCAGACGGGCACCTTCGACCCGGCGGAGCGGGCGCGGCTGCGCGCCGCGGTCCTCGACGCCCAGTCCTGCCCGTTCGACGGCGACCCCGACCAGAAGTGCAGCCGCGCCGTCCCCGTCCGGCATGCCGTGGGCGACGAGGCGAACCGCCACTGGGTCCGCTGCCACCTGTACCGACCCGAAACAGACGTCGCGGCGCGCGCTCTCACGGTCGACGCCGGCGCAGAGGTGTAGCCCGCTCACCGACACGCTGCTCGCCCTCGTCTCTCCACTCACGATCAACCGAAAGGACAACATGGAACACCGCCACCTCGGGAACAGCGGGATGCTGGTCAGCGAGATCGCCTACGGCAACTGGGTGACCCACGGCTCCCAGATCGACCCCGACTCCGCGACCGTGTGCGTGCACGCCGCGCTGGACGCCGGCATCACCACCTTCGACACCGCGGACGCGTACGCCGACACCCGCGCCGAGGCGGTGCTCGGAGCCGCTCTGCAAGGTGAGCGGCGTGAAGGGCTGGAGATCTGCACGAAGGTCTTCTTCCCGACCGGACCCGGCCCGAACGACCGCGGACTGTCACGCAAGCACGTGATGGAGTCCATTGACGGCTCCTTGCGACGCCTCCAGACCGAGTACGTCGACGTCTACCAGGCCCATCGGTACGACTACCGGACACCTCTCGACGAGACGATGCAGGCGTTTGCCGACATCGTCCACTCCGGAAAGGCGCACTACATCGGTGTCTCCGAGTGGAAGGTCGAGGAGATCCGTGCCGCCGTCGAGCTGGCCGACGAGCTGAACTTCAAGATCGTGTCCAACCAGCCCCAGTACTCGATGCTGTGGCGCGTCATCGAGCCCGAGATCCAGCCCGCCTGCGAGGAGCTCGGCATCACCCAGATCGTGTGGTCCCCGCTCGCGCAAGGGGTGCTCACCGGGAAGTACCTGCCCGACCAGGCCCCGCCGCCGGGAACTCGCGCCACCGACGAAACGGGAGGCAGCGGCGCGATCTCGCACTGGCTGGAGCCCGAGATCCTCCGCCGGGTGCAACAGATCGTCCCTCTGGCCCAGGACGCCGGCCTGTCGATGACGGAGCTCGCCCTGGCCTGGGTCCTGCACAACCCCAACGTCTCGGCGGCGATCGTCGGCGGCTCGAAGCCGGACCAGCTCAAGCAGAACGCCCAAGCCTCGGGGGTGAAGCTCGACGACGACCTCCTGCGCCAGATCGACGAGATCCTGGACCCGATCGTGGAACGCGACCCCTCGCGCATCGACGTCTTCGAGAAGCGCCCGTGACCCACGACCACCACCAGGAGAATCCCGTGCCCGAGGCGTTCCGCCCCGCCTTCCACTACAGCCCTGCCCGCAACTGGATGAACGACCCCAACGGACTGGTCTGGTACGACGGCGAATACCACCTCTTCTACCAGTACAACCCGCTCGGCACCGACTGGGGCAACATGTCGTGGGGACACGCGGTGAGCCCGGACCTGCAGACATGGGAAGAGCTCCCCGTCGCGATCCCGTTCTCGGACAACGAGCAGATCTTCTCAGGCAGCATCGTCGTCGACCACGCCAACACCACCGGGTTCGGAACCCTCGGAGCGCCGGCAATGATCGCCCTGTACACCAGCGTGTACGCGCCCAGCGGCCGTCAAGCCCAGTCGCTCGCCTACAGCACCGATCGCGGACGCACGTGGACCCGCTACGACGGCAACCCAGTCCTCGACACAAGTTCGAGCGACTTCCGCGACCCCAAGGTCTTCTGGTACCACCAGGGCGGCTACTGGGTCATGGCCGTGGTCCTCGCCGCCGAGCGCATCGTCCAGTTCTACCGGTCCGACAACCTCACCGAATGGGAACACCTCAGCGACCTCGCTACCGGCAACCCCGCGGACGGACTCTGGGAATGCCCGGACCTGTTCGAGCTGCCCGTCGAGGGCCCCGGGCCGCAGCGCACACGCTGGGTGCTCGTGATCAGCGTCAACCCCGGCGCCCCGGCCGGCGGATCGGGGACCCGCTACCTCGTCGGTGACTTCGACGGCAAGTCCTTCACCCCCGACGACGCCGCCGATGACACCTGGCTGGACTACGGCGCGGACTGCTACGCGGCGGTGTCCTTCAGCGACACACCCGATGGCGAACGCGTGCTGATCGGATGGATGAGCAACTGGCAGTACGCCGCGCGGATCCCCACCACGCCGAACCGAGGAGCCATGACCCTGCCCCGCACCTGCCTGCTGGCTCGCGTGGACGGACAGGTCCGCCTCCTCCAGCAACCGGTCGGCCCCGACAGCTCCCTGCGCGCACCCAAGCCCGGCGTCGAACTGCGCGACACTCTCATCCCAGAGGGCACCACGCCCCTGCCGGAGACAGCCCACGGAGAGGCGCTCGAGATATCGGCCGAGTTCAGCCTCGGGTCGGCCGAACGGTTCGGACTCCATCTGCGCGAGAGAGGAGAGCAGCGGACCGTCGTCGGGTATGACACCCGATCGAGATCGCTGTTCATCGACCGCACCGCCTCCGTCGCGGTCGAGCTCCACGACGCCTTCCCCGCTGCCCATCACGGCCCTCTCGGTGCCGAGGGGGGCCGCATCCGCATGCGCATCCAGCTCGACACAGCCTCGGTCGAGGTCTTCGGAGGTCGCGGGGAATGCGTCCTCACCGACCAGATCTTCCCCTCCGGCGACGCCCGGGGCTGCAGCCTCTTCGCGGAAGGTGGCGACGTCACGGTGAGCTATCTCGCCGTGACCCCACTGAAGGCGACTTCCCTGAGAGGACCTCGACGGTGATGAGCCGAGACACCCGGCGATCCACCACCCCTGTCGCCGGCCCCGGCCACGGCCCCACTCGACCGGCACGTCAGTGCACACGGCCTGGCGTGCTCGGTGCGCCGGCGACACCTCGCCGACCCCCCAGGGACCCTCCGAACCGGCCTGATCCGGCGCGGTTCGGGGGAGCTCCCGACCTGACCCACCCACCCCACGTCATGACCTGTTCGGGCCAGGCGTGACAACGTTGTCAAAGGAATCTTGCCGTGATGCTTCGTACCTTCCTTGTCGTGCTTGCGGCCGCGGTCGCCACGACACTCGTGGTGCCCGCGGCCGCGGTCGCCGCCGACGAAACGACCGAAACCACGCAATGGCGCCCGACCTACCACTACACACCGGCCGCCAACTTCATGAACGACCCGAACGGCCTGATCCGCTACAAGGGCGTCTACCACCTCTACTACCAGCACAACCCGTCGGGGAACACCGCGGGCAACGGGTCCTGGGGCCACGCCACCAGCACCGACCTGGTGCACTGGACCGAGCATCCGGTCGCGATCGCGGCGGACGCCAACGAGGAGGTCTGGTCGGGAAGCGTCGTGCTCGACCGGGCCAACACCTCCGGGTTCGCCACCGCTACCAACCCCCCGCTTGTCGCGATCTACACGAGTCGCGACAACGACACCGGCCTCCAGCGGCAGGCACTGGCGTTCAGCCTCGACGCCGGCGAGACGTGGACCAAGTACGCCGGGAACCCGGTCTTGGACATCGGCTCCCACGACTTCCGTGACCCCAAGGTCAGCTGGAACGACCAGACCCAGCGCTGGGTGATGGTCGTGGCCAAGTCAACCGAGCGGAAGGTCGGCATCTACTCCAGCGCCGACCTCAAGACCTGGCGCCACGAGAGCGACTTCGGTCCCGCGGGAGCCACCGGCAGCGTCTGGGAGTGCCCCGACCTGTTCGAGCTCCCGTACACGAACGCGGCGGGCGTCACCACGAAGAAGTGGGTGCTCACGGTGAGCGTCGCTGGCAAGGTGCAGTACTTCGTCGGGGACTTCGACGGCTCGACCTTCACCTCCCCGGACTCGTCGTACACACCCCCCGCCGGGGAGGTCATCAGCGACTTCGAGGGCGACACCTGGGACCAGGGCTGGACCACGACCGGTACCGCCTTCGGCACAGGCCCGGACACACCGCCCGCCGACGTCTTCGGCGCGATGGGGAACAGGTATGCCGACAGCTACGGTGACGGGGACTTCCAGACCGGTACCCTGAGCTCGCCGGACTTCATGATCGACAAGCCGTACCTCAACCTGTTGGTCGGCGGCGGCACCTACCCCCACGTCGAGGGCGGATCCACGGCCCCGCCGGAGGGCGACCTCTTCGCCGACTTCGAGGCCGACGGGCTCCAGGCCGGCTGGACCGGCACGGGCAGCTTCACCGACCTGGTGAACACGACTTGGAGCGACCTGCCGGGCCGCGTCGGTCGCGGCGTACTGGACACCTGCTGGGCGGGCTGCGACCCGGCCGTGGGCACCGTGCGCTCCCCCGACTTCACCATCGACCGCGACTTCATCAACCTGCTCGTCGCGGGTGGCAACCATCCGCTGTCCGGGCCCGAGCCGACCGCGGTATCCCTGGTCGTCGACGGCCAGGTCGTGAAGTCCGAGACCGGGGACAACTCCCCGAACATGAACTGGCGAGCCTGGGACGTCAGCACCCTGCGCGGCAAGACCGCCCACATCGCAGTGACCGACCAGCGCACCGCCGACTGGGGCCACATCATGCTCGACCACATCGTGTTCTCCGACAAGGCCGCCGCACCCTGGAGCCAGGAGACCACCGCCAACCTCGTCGTCGACGGCCAGGTCGTGCGATCCGCGACCGGCACCAACAGCCCCTCGTTGGACTGGACCTCATGGGACCTGACGGCCCTAAAGGGCCGGACCGGGCACCTGGAGTTCATCGACGACGCCACCGGCGGCTGGGGCCACAGCTATGCCGACCAGGCCATGTTGGCCGACGCACCGGCACTCGACACCGTCACCCGCACGCGATGGATCGACCACGGCGCCGACTACTACGCCGCCGTGACCTTCAACAACCTGGCCGGCGCCCGACGGGTGCAGATCGGGTGGCTCGGCAACTGGGACTACGCCAACTCCACACCCACCTCGCCGTGGCGCGGTAGCCAGTCGATCGCGCGCGAGCTGACCCTCACCGATGTGGGTGGCCGGCCAACGCTGGTGCAAAAGCCGGTCGTGGAGCTCAACAAGAGCCTGGGCAAGGCAACCACCCAGAGCGTCAGAGGACTCACCGGCAGCCGGACCCTCGGCCTGCGTGGGACGGCGCTCGACCTCGACGTGACCCTCACGCCTCACGGAACAAGCGACGCCGGTGTCGTGGTCCGCAAGGGCGGAGCCCAGGGCACCCGCATCGGCTGGTCCGACGGTCAGCTCTACGTCGACCGGACCGCCTCGGGCGAGGACTCCTTCAGCCCGGTTTTCGCCCGGACACACGGTGTCGCTTTGCCGCTCGTCGACGGCCAGCTGAAGTTGCGCATCCTGGTGGACCGGTCCTCCGTCGAAGTGTTCACCCGTGACGGTCGGGTCGCGATCACCGACCTGATCTTCCCAGACCTCTCGAGCGACGGCA
>WNGB01015321.1_pt1 | contig 10159 bp, 10 predicted proteins | sample 5400681 | NCBI WGS metagenome assembly WNGB01 (sample SAMN13153367, study PRJNA577476) | soil metagenome | isolation source: 115 cm soil or saprolite under grassland replicate 2 | place: USA:California | collected 2016-06-15
CAGCCGCAGCCCCGCCATCAACCGCCGAACCGGTCCGGCGACCTCGACCGGGGTTTCCAGGGCCTGGTAGCGGCAGGCGTCGGGGTCGCGGCGCCAGTCCAGATGCGGCGACTCGACCAGCGCGGCGAACATGTTCCCGTCCACCACGGTCAACCGGATGTGCCGGGTGGTCGGGATGAGTTGCTGGGTCAGGTGTATCGCTCGGTCCCAGCCGGACCGGTCGTCCTCGTCCACCAGCCCGGCCACCGCCCGCGACAGCGGCTTGACCACGACCGCACCGCCGAGCCGATCGGCCATCGCGGACGCGACCGGCCGCACCGTGGAGATCAGCGTTTCCGGCACCGCCAGCCCACACCGCGCGGCCGCCAGGAGCTGGTAGGGCTTGAACCCGGCCACGGCCATGTCGGCCGGGTAGTTGAGGTAGGGCAGGGTGCCCAGAATGCCCCCCACCCCCGCGCGCAGCTCCGCCGCATCGGCCTCGTCACCTGTGGGGAACTGGGACGGACGCCGGTGCCACACCCCGACCACCCGGGCCAGGCCGACCCCGGCCACGTCCCCGGTGACCGCGCCCCCGTTGATGTAGGCGGTCACCGGGGCGGCCAGCGACCTCAACGCGGCCGTGTCGACCCGGCGCACCTGAACCCCGCATGCATGCAGGTGAGCCTGCACCGCGTCGGCGTGCACATCGGCGGGGTGGGTGAGGATGAGCACGACCGGGCTACTCATGACGCCGCACCAGGGCCGCCGGCTTGTGGCATGTCCAGCACGGGCAGGTACAGATACCAGACCCCGTCGCGCGGGAATGCCTGGAACTGCCCGCCGGTGTGCTCCACGTACCAGCGCGCTACGTCTTCATCCATCGGCCCGCTGGCCGGCTGAGGAGACTCGGCCGGGCTCCCGGAGTTGTCGTTGCTGTCGCTGCTCATCTCACCCATGCCGTCAGCGCCTTAGTCGTCCTGGCGCCACTGGCCAGAGCCCTGGTCGGTCATGGACGCGCGGCTGGCCGCCGCCGCAATCTCCGGCGGGTATTGCCCCACGACATCCGCCTCACTCACGAACGGGCCACTCGCGCCAGGTACCTCGTCGGTGGCGTCGGACGTTGCACGCACCTGTCATCTCCCTCGTCTTCGTTGGTCGGTTCTTGTCGTTGTCGCCCGTCACGCTCGTCGCGCGGACTAGTCGTCCACCCAGCCGGGCCAGGGCTTGCCGCAGAACGTCGCGCGGCTGGCCAACGCCGCCACATCCGGGCGGTACAGCCCGATCACGTTGGCCTCCCAGATGAGCGGATCCGGCCCCGCGTCCGCGTCGCGGTCGACTACTGTCACCCCGCCCGCGGCGGCCGCCATGGCGGTTGCCGTGCGGGCCGAACCTGTCCACTTCGATGCCGCCGCCGGCTTGTACGTTGGGTCTCTCCCGATCACATCGGCTTCCTCAACGAGCTAGTCAGAACCGGCATCGTCGGCGTGCTCATGCGTCACGGCCCGGGTCCTTTCGCCGATTACCACCCGGCCGCCGGTCTGGTGCCGGGAGCATCTGAATCAGCCGGCCGGCATGCGTACCTGGCGTGTACCGCCTCGGCCCACTCGACCTGTGTGCACCGCTCGATCGACACCAGCCGGCCCCACCATGCCGAGCACCCGCGACACCAGCCGTCACGATCCGGGACGTGCCGCTGCAACAGCTCGGCTGCCGACCCGAGCGCGCGTTCGACGGCATCCCGGCTTGCCGGATCGGCGTTCATGGTGAACTGCCGTCTGTCGGTGGCGGCGGATCTAGCCGTCCCGGGATTGTCGAGACCACGCCGGCAATCGAACGGCCGGTCGCTGGCGTCTCCGCCGTGGTCGCAATCGCAGGCGAACCGGTGGTGGGTGGTACCGAGGCAGGCGGGCTCTCCGGTCCAGCACCTGCCCCGGTACCTGCTTTTGCAACGGGGTTGACGTCCGCCGCAGCTCCCTGGCAGTCCCGACAAGTCCGACGCTGAGTCACTCCGCTCAGGCCGCCGGACACCGCACCGTGCCGAAGATCCGCGAGGCGGGTCAGGTACTTCCAACCCCTACCGGCGCAGCTCGGACAGCCCGTGGCCGGGTTCGCCGCCGCCGTCATCGCTCCGTTTGCCTCCGTCCGAACGGGGCCTTGCTCAACTGGCTTAAGCCAGCATACTGGCTTAAGCCAGTTGTACGGGTCACAGTGGCGGATGTCAAGAGGCTGGCTCAAGCCAGTAGGGATAACCTTGTACCGGTTGATCGGAGAGCCGGTTGAGATGGTGATGACAAGCGACGAGATCGAGCACAGAGAGGCTCGCCCACCGAGCCGGCGGATCGCCGACGACCTTCGCGCCGCGATCCAGGCCGGTGAGTTGGCTGCCGGTGCCCGGCTGCCGTCGGAGCGCGAGCTGGCCCGTCAGTACTCCACGGCGCGCAACACCGCCCGGGAGGCGCTGGGCATCCTTCAGGGCGAGGGTCTAGTGATCGCGCAGCACGGCCGAGGCGTCTTCGTCCGGGATCGACCGCCTCTCATGCGGCTCGGCGCGGACCGGTACTCGCGGGCGGCGCGGGAACGAACCGGCGTCTCGCCGTTTCGCCTGGAGGTCATGAAGCAGGGCCGGACCCCACGCGCGGAGTGCCGGTCGATCACGCGTGTCCCGCCGCCGGCCGACGTCGCCGAGCGCCTGGACGTCGACGAGGTATCCGAGGTGATCCGCCGCGAGAACTGGTACTTCGCCGACGACGAGCCGGTACAGGTCGGTGTCACGTACATTCCGGTGTCGATCGCCGAGGGGTCACCGCTGGCGACCGAAACCCAGCTCGGCAGAGGCAGCATCTACGCCCGGTTCGAGGACCTTGGCCACGTCATCGCCCGGATACGCGAAGAGGTCTCCGCGCGAATGCCCACACCCGAGGAAGCGCGTGGCCTGGCCATTCCACCCGGTGTCCCGGTCCTGGAAGTCCTGCACACCAGCTTGGACACCCAACGCCGACCGTTCGAGGTGACCCGCTTCGTCCTGCGTGCCGACCGCAACGGACTCGACTACGAAATGCCGATCGAAGACTCAGGAGGCGTCCCCTGAACCGCGCCAACGCTGTCCGACTGTCCGTACTCGCCCTGCTGTGGGGATCGAGCTTCCTGTGGATCAAGCTAGCGCTTCGGGGGTTCTCACCTGTTCAGATCGTGTTCGTCCGGCTGGCCCTCGGCGCGGCCGTCCTCGTTCCGTTCGCACTCGCCCGCAAGCTGAGGTTCCCGGCCGGCTGGCGGACCTGGCTGCACCTGGCCGTTGCCGCGTTGTTCGCCAACGCCATCCCGTACCTGCTGTTCGGCGTGGGGGAGCAGACCGTCGGATCCAACGTCGCGGGAGTTCTGAACGCAACGACTCCACTGTGGACGGTTGTCTTCGCGGTCATGGCGCGTACCGAGCGGGACCTCACCGGCCGGCGCGGGGCCGGTCTGGTCCTCGGCCTGGTCGGGACGGTCCTGATCTTCTCGCCGTGGAACTCGGCCGGCGAAATCGCCAGCCGAGGGGGTATGGCCTGCCTTGCCGCCGCCGCAAGCTACGGCGTCAGCTACGTCTACATGGGCCGGTTCCTGGCTGGCAAGGGCATCCCGCCGATCATGCTCTCCGCCAGCCAACTGGCCGTCGCCACCGCCTGGCTTGCCGTGGCAATGCCCGTCAGCGGCCTGCAACCCATTCACTGGCGGCCGGAAGCCGTCGCCGGACTACTCACCCTTGGCGCGCTTGGCACGGGCGCCGCGTACGTCCTGAACTACCGGCTCATCACCGACGCCGGTCCCACCGCGGCGTCCACGGTGACGTACCTGCTTCCGATGGTCGCCGTCGCGCTCGGCTGGATCGCACTCCGCGAGCCGGTCACAGTCGGCATGGCCACTGGCATGATCCTCGTACTCGCCGGCGTAGCGCTGGCACAGCGGCGGGCAAGCCGCCGCGATACGCCGGCAGCGGTAGGCCAGGCGACGACAGGTGACCCTTGATGCCGGGCTCGGGAGTCTCGGCGTCGCCGTCTCCGGCGGAGCTGACCAACCTCCTCAACCACGCGTGTCGACAGGCCGGATACCCGCCGAGGGCTCGGCTGCTGCGGCACTTCTCCAACGCCGTCTACCAACTCGACTCCGCGCCTGTCGTGGCTCGTATCGGATACGGACCACGGGCACTCGGCACCGCAGCCCTGAGTTTGGATGTCGCGCGCTGGCTCGTGGACCAGGACTTCCCGGTTGCCGCTCCCGCCCAGCCGCCAAGTGGTGATGATCAACCCTTCACCGCGCCCTGGAGGGATCGCGATACCGCGATCACGTTCTGGCAGTACCACCACCAGCCGGCTGACCGAGCCCGGCCGGACAGCGCCGCACTCGGCCGCATGGCGACCCGCCTGCACCGTCTTCCGGCGCCACCCATGCCCCTGCCCGCGTACGAGCCGTTGGACGAGCTGCACGCCCTTCTAGCCATCCCGGGCATCAGTGCGGTCCTCCGCGCGGACCACCACTCCTGGCTGGCCCGACGAGTCGTCGAGCTGCGCCAGGCGTTCACACGTCTGGACTCCGATCTCGGTACCGGCCTGATCCACGCCGACATGGTCACCGGGAACCTCCTCTGGAACACCGATCCCCGAAGCCGCGAACCCGTGCTGCTCTGCGACTGGGACTGCGTGACCATCGGCCCTCGTGAGGTTGACCTCGTACCGATCCACCACGAGCCACGGTTCGGCGCCGGCAGGCACGTCATCGACGCTTTCACCTACAGCTACGGGTACGACCTTACGCAGTACAGCGGCTTCCCGATCCTGCTGGAGATCCGGGAGCTGAGCACCCTAACCGCGCTCCTCCGGCTCGCCGCGTCCAACACCGCCTCGGCTGCCGAACTCCGCCACCGCATCGACTCGATCATGTGTGGCGACCGAATGATCGGGTGGAACGCCCAATAGCCCACGCCTGCGGGCATCGTGCACGGCCAAGGACCGGGCCGCCACAAGCCGCGGCATGTGGTCGGCCGCCCCGTAGGAGGCTCGACTCGTCTGCGGTACTCGTCCACCTTGCGTCGGTCGGGACTAGCACGGGTGTACGATCAGAGAGCCATGACCAGTCCCAGCAGCTCAGAGCACGACGCCGATCAGTCGCTCCGTGATCTGGCGGCGCTGACACCGACCCAGCTCGCCGACGAGATCCGCGAGGATGCCGCTGCGGTCCGTACGCACGCCGAAGCCTGGCGCAACTCGGCGCGGTGGCAAGGGGACAAACTCGACCACCGAGCCTACGAGCTGATCGTTAGAGTGACCGCGACTCTGGAGGCGATCCCGGAGCCGGGCACCTACCGCGATCTTTCCCGCCACATCGACGCGGTAGGTCCAATCCTCAACCAATGGTGGGTGGACAGACCAGGTCCCCAACACGACCTCGCGCAAGCTGTCGAACGGCTCCGTCGCACCGCAATGCACCACGTCGGCTGGGTAGCCGACGCCCGACGCTTCCTCGGCTACGACCAGACCGAGGAGTAACCAGGGTAGCTACCCGTGAATGGACACGTCGCGGGTTGTCGCCGGTCAGCCAAGTGCCGTTTCCGGTCAATTGCCTGTCGGGGCAGCTTGTCCGGGCACCTTGTGGCCCTCCTTCTTGTGAGAAGTCTCAGTACGGCTTTCAAGGCGGCCCGCCGCGCGGGCGCCACGCGCCGTCCACCAGGGGCCGAGCCGACTCAGCCCACCGCTGGCGGCGCCATGGCACAACAGCAGGAGCCCCAGGCCACCTACCTCAATCGTGGCGGAACTCACCGCCCCAACTCTCTGCCCAGAACTACACGGTCCTAATGGGCCGAGGCACGGGGGTAGGACGTCTGTTCCGTTGTCGCTACGGCGGATACGGATCTGCCTTGCTTATCTCGGAGCCGGCCTACTTCGCCTGGTCGTGTTCGCCGTGCCGCTGAAGTGGTTAGGGCGGCGACCGGCCTGGGTTTGCCGATGAGGTAGCCCTGAACAAATTCGACGCCGATATCGCGTAGTATCTCCAACGTCGGTTCGTCCTGCACGAACTCGGCTATGGTGCGTACACCGTGTGCCTGGCAGACCTGTGCGATCGCCCGGACCACGACCTGATCCTGCGCGCTGTTAGCAAGGTTGTCTATAAACTCGCCGTCGATCTTTACCAGATCGATCGGGAATAGCTTGAGGGAGCGGAATGAGCCGTACCCGGACCCGAAATCATCGAGGGCAAGTTGGCAGCCCAGATCGTGCACACGTTCAGTGAAGCGCCGTGCCTCGGTCATGTTTCCAATGATCGCGGTTTCGGTGATCTCGAAGGTGAGCTGCTCCGGATTAATCTGGTAGCGCCCGATAAGACGTTCAACTGCATCGACCAATCGGGCGTCGCCGAGAGACCGTCCTGAAAGGTTGACCTGGAGGTGCCGACCGTTGTCGGAGTCCTGGAGTAGTTCCATTGCCTGTTCGAGCACCCACAGATCGATCTGATAGATCGTGTCGAGCCGCTCAGCGGTGTTCAGCATGTCGACGGGGGGAAGCGGACCGTTGACCTCGTCGATAACACGGAGGAGCAGTTCATGCCGGGTTACGGTATTACTGGCGAGCTCAAGGATGGGCTGGGCATACAGGGTGAGTTGGTCTGTATTCAGTGCTGCTGTAATCCAGTCACGACACGCCGTTTGGCGCTCGTGCGGTGGGGTGGGTTGTGACAACGCGACGACCGTGCGCCCCGTGTCCTTCGCTTGCCTCCAGGACTTCTCGGCATCAATAAGTAGCTCCTGGCTGCTGACCTGAGATTCCTTGACGTAGCGCACGAGGCCACCCCAAGCGAGCGCCCGCAGGCGCCCGTCAGCCGTTACGAACTGTTGGGTTCGCAGTACCTCGACGAAGTACTCTGCGCACTTGCGCGCCTTCGTAAGCGTCGTGCCTGGAAAGAGGATCCCGATCTCGTTGACGCCGACTCGGCCTAGTTGGTCGCCCGGTTCCTTAAGGCTCTGGAGAAGTCCCGCCGCTACGCGCGGCAGCTCGGCTCCGTCGCCGGAGCGGAAGCCACTACTAGGGTCATCTACGGGTTCGATGCGTATGATTAGTACGACGCCAGGGCCGAACCGCAAGGCTCGATCCACTTCGTCGACGAACCTGCGCCGAGTGAAGAGTCCGCTGTCCGCATCCCATTCAGTGAGTGCCGCGTTCACCGTGTCGCATCTGCGCCTAAGCCGTTCGACTTCGCCTCTGGCCCGCTCCCGCGCCGTAACGTCTTGTCCAATGCCGATGACTCCAGCAGGCTGCCCATGCTCATTGACGAGCACCTCAAGGCTGCAGTCAACATCGAGGACCGTGCCGTCCTTTCGGACGACCCGATAGGTTCCCCGGACCATGCGGCGCTGCGACCACGTGGCGTTGATTGCCTGATACACCGAATCTCGATCATCTGGGTGCAAGTGCGCCAGGAACAGCTTCATGCCCGGCGCCGGTGTCGCGCCGGGCTGGTAACCCAGCATCGTCCAGATCTCGTCAGACCAGGTCATCTCCCCGGTCTCCTGGATCCAGGTGAAACGCCCCAGGACCGCCATCTGCGTGGCGCGCACGATTTGTGCGGCTTCACTGGCATCGACATGTAGCGGGTCGGTCAGATCGACGCCGGCCATCACATCCACACCCGAGGCTACCGCACGTGCGTATTCCTCGCGGGCTCTTTGTAGCGTACGGCGGGTCTGTGCCTGACCAAGCTGCGTTTGTTGGGCGCGGACAGCTAGCGCCATCAGTCTGTCGATGTCCATATCTAGTCGCCTTCCGAGTACCCAAGGCCGTTATCGATGAAGGCTTGTAGCCGTTTACGTGCGGCCTCACGGTGTGAACGCACAGTTGCAGGGGTGATTTCCAGCATCTGAGCGATCTCCCGATCGGATAAGTCCAGCCAAGACAGGCTCAACACCTCGGACTGGCGGCGTGACAGGCGGTTCATCAAGTCCAGAAACAGCAGCTCTGCTTCGGCGTCGTTCGTCGGTTCACGGAACGGCTCGGCAACTACAACTTCAAGGCCCACAAATCTTCCGCGTCGGGCGGCGGCATTTCTCATGGCCCGAATCAGCTTGGAGCGCGCCGTCTTGATCAGCCACCCCATCGGCTTGCGGTACCTGCCTACCTTCTCCCACCCGGCGAGGGCGACGACAAGAGTGTCCTGTACGACTTCTTCAGCCACCGTCCGATCGGAACACTGAGACCGGACGAACAGTTCAAGCTCATGTAACCGGCCGTGGTCGAAGAATTGGTTGAAGTCGATTAGTTCCCGTTCTTCCTCGTTCGGATCTGAGTACTCAGCCGCGTTTTGAAGTGTCATCTCTGCCGCCCCCTGGCTTGTTGACTTTGTCCTGTTTGCTGTATATAGACCGGATGATTCGGACATGTCCATCTGGGTCCCGTTCCACGATCTGTATGCCAGGTCTCAAGGTGTGAATGATCTTGGCCAGAGCCAGAGAGCGGGAGCGACTGCGGGACGACTGCTCTCGTTCGATCTGAAGTCGGCCGCGGTGTCGGATGTACAGGCGTAACGCGCTGAGAGCCGCCACAACACCGAGGACCACGGCGACGAGACCGGGGCCGCCGGCCTCGTCCATGTCTCGCACCAGGAAGAGCACCGTACCTCCGTTTGTCCGGCCACACCTTGGCCACATCTATTACGTGCAGTAACGGGGCCGATTTCGCGGCGGTTACTGCTCGGTACTTTTCGCCTACGGCCTAGCAAATCGGCTGAGCAGGGGTTATTCCGATGATCGGCGCTAGGAAGTGCCCGATCAACCGAGGGCCGGAATACGTACAGTAGCCGTACGGGCACTTGGTTATCTACCAAGGGCGAATACGCATCGTAACGCCCCGAGCCTTCTGCGTAGGCCGAACCAGTGGCTGCCCGAGATCATCCAGCGAAAATCCGACACCAACGGCTTGTGGAACGCAGGTGGGCAGGTTCGACCGGGACAAGACATGACACGACTGTGATCGATCGTGATGCGTTGCCGAATCTGCCTGTACTGAATCAAGCGCGCCGCGCGGCGCCGCGCGGCCGCGACAACCCGGTCCGCGCAGGGAAGCGGCCCCGCCTTGACGGCGGGGCCGTAAGCCGGGCGGCCGGCGCCCACGCCCGCTCCGCGCGAGTCACCAGATCCCGCCGGCCAGCTCCGGCAGCATCACTCCGGTCGCGTGCCGTGTCCCGGTGCTGGCTCCCCGTCCTCTCCTCCCGGCCGGATTGTCCAGGCCGCCCGTCCTGGGTCAAGGGCGCTGCGCGTCGCTTCGCGATGGCCTACGGCCACCCTTGACCCAGGACGGCCGACCTTGGATTTTGCGCCGGTGAGCAGATGCCGGGCGAGTGAGGATCACCGATCTCTTGATCCGCCCGAAGACCGCCCAACGGAAGAGGACCCTGATGAGCCGCCACAGCGCCACCGAGGCCGGGCACGACACCTACGGCCAGCACCCGCCCCACCGGCAAGGACAGTGACAAGCGCCGGTTGTCACGTGAACGCCGACAGGATGTCGCCAAGAACGACGAGTACGCCGCGTTCGCCCACCGCATCCTGCGCGCTCACTCCCGCCGCGTCGGTGCTGGCGACATCGAAGCCCTAGCCACCATGACCGCACTCGCTGGCGAGCTGGAGCGTGCTATCCAGGAGCGTTATTCAAAAGCCCTATCCGCGTACTCGGTAGATCTCCAGAGCGGTGACGGTGCGTAGCAGGTCGGGGAACTCGGACAGGCGGCCGCGCCAGCCGGTGTCCAGGATCCTCCATCGGGTCAGGTGGGCGATGGCCCGCTCGGCAGCGGACCGCACGCTGCTGTGCGCCCGGTTGCATTCTCGTTGAACATCCGTCAGTTCCCCGCCGGGTGGCTTCTTGTACGGGGTGAGTGGCCCGGTGCCCTGATACCCCTTGTCGCCCAGCAGTCCCGGGCCGTGCGGGGCCATGTGAGCAGCCCAGCGCTGCGCGATGCCGGAGGCGTGGAAGGCGTACGCGTCGTGACGGGCACCGGGGACCGGGTCACCGACATCGACCAGACGCCCGGCGGTGTCGGCTACCACCTGCACGTTGAACCCGCACTCGTGGTGCTTGTCGGAGAACATGTTCACCTCGGCACTGGGGCGTTCCCCGGTCGGGGCGATGAACCCGTCCACCAGCAACGGCGCGTCGGCCGC
>WNGB01015323.1_pt1 | contig 10159 bp, 9 predicted proteins | sample 5400681 | NCBI WGS metagenome assembly WNGB01 (sample SAMN13153367, study PRJNA577476) | soil metagenome | isolation source: 115 cm soil or saprolite under grassland replicate 2 | place: USA:California | collected 2016-06-15
TCAACAGCACCCGGCTCACGGCCCAGATCGCGGCCGCAGACATCGCGACAGCGGGCACGGCCAGCGTCGCCGTGATCAACCACGACTCCGGCCAGCACTCGAGCGCCGTGAACTTTTTCGTCAACACCACGGCGCCAGCGCCGCAGATCAGCCGGCTAACTCCCGACGCGGCGGTCGCGTGCGGCCCGGCGGTCGCCCTGACCGTCACCGGCACAAACTTTGTGAGCGGCGCGGTCGTGCGCTGGAACGGCGCGAATCGGCCGACCAGCTTTGTCAGCAGCACGCAGCTCACGGCCCAGATCGCGGCCGCCGACATCGCGGCCGCAAGCACGGCCAGCGTCGTCGTGGCGAACCCTGACGGCGGCGTGTCCAACGCCTTGCCCTTTGCGATCAACGCGCCCGAGCCGGCGCCGGGGACTAACCCGCTGTTCTTGCCACTGGTCGAAAAGCACTAGGGAGCGCCCGAAGACGTCGGGGCGTTCGCGTATGCCGCGCCCGCTCGCCAGGGCTGGGGTGGGGGTGGGGGGGCCGGGCGCGGCCCGGCCCCCCCACCCCAGCCCCGATCGACCGTAAAGCAACGACTGGTGCGCCGATCGGCCGGCAGCGGGATAGTCGTGGAGACCCGATCGATTCCGTCGCGTTCATGGCACGGCTGATGCAAAGGACAATTTTTTGCACTAAGCCAAGGTTCTTGGCCACAGACAATCTGTGGCAGGCTGGAGACCATTGCGCCCCAGCCCGCCGCCGACCGACCGTAACGCCACTGCCGTCTTTCGGGAACCTTGACTCATGCTGATTCCATTGCATGCGTTGCCATCCCGCCAATCGAATGAAGCGAACGTCTCGAACGTTGGACCGCCGGGGACGCTACGCTGCCCGCGAGCTGCGATGGAGCAGCGCGAGGAAGCGGCGCTGGCTGGTGGTCGTGAAGCTGGCGCTGTTCGCAATTGGCGCCGCGCTGGCATCGCTGCCGTTCCAGGTCGACGACCGCCAGCCGCCGGCCGAGCAGCGCGCACCGGCCGCGGCTCGCCCGCCCACCCCGGCGCACATCGACGTGAGAGTGACACTGGATCGTACGCGGGCGGAGGGCGTCAGCCAGATGGCCGTCGGCGCCACGCACGTGCAGCATAGCCTCGACCCGTGGGGCGATCAGGCGGCAGTCGAGCGAGGCAGGGCATTGCTCCAGCAGGCGGCGGTCTATCAGAACCAGCACATCATGGGCTTCGGGGCGCCCAACCCCGAGCCATCGCCGGGCGAGTACGACTGGAGCGGACTCGACCAGCGCGTGCAGCTCATGCGCGATACCGGCGGCATCCCGACGATCACGCTCTGCTGCGCGCCCGATTGGATGAAGGGCGGGGATGCCGGCGCGACCGACTGGTCGACGCTTGAGGAGGCCCCGCTGCCCAGGTACTACGACGACTTCGCCGAGCTGGCGCGGCAGGTGGCGCTGCGCTATCCCGACGTCCGGCACTATCTGGTCTGGAACGAGATGAAGGGCTTCTGGAATCCCGAGCGCAACAACTGGGACTATGTGGCGTACACCAAGCTCTACAACCGAGTCTACGACGCGCTGAAATCGGTGGACCGGCAGATCAAGGTCGGCGGGCCGTATCTGGTGATCGAGGGCACCGGCACGGGCAGCGGCGAGTGGTGGTCGATGCGGCCGATCGTCGATCGCAATCGCGAGGTGCTGCAGTACTGGCTCGACCACAAGCACGGCGCCGACTTTCTGGTGGTCGACCGGGCCGTCAAGGGGCCGCACGACACCAACGACTATACCGCGGCCAAGTATCTCAGCCTGACGCCGCTGTTCGGCGATGTCACGCGCCAGCTGCGCTCGATCTCGCATCTGCCGATCTGGTGGGCCGAGTCGTACTTCGCGAGCGACGCCGAGAACCGCGCGTTTGAGGCGGCCGGGCTGGCATCGATGCTGTACCACCAGCTCAAGGCCGGCGCGGCGGTCTCGCTGCGCTGGGCGCCCCAGGTGCAGCCCGACGGCGACACCGGCCAGAACCTGTTCACCGATACGCTGGTCGCGGGCGGCGGCCAGCCGCTGCCGGCGTTCTACGTCTACCAGGCGTTTCGCGACCATTTTGGCCCCGGCACCCGGCTGTACCACGCCCCGTCGTCCTCGCGTGACGTCGAGGCGCTGGCGTCGGCGACCAAGGTGCTGCTGATCAACAAGCGCCCGACGCCGCTCACCGTCGGCCTCGGCGACACGGCGGTCGAGCTGAAGGGCTATGAGGTTCGTGTTCTATCTTTGTGAGGTGCTGATGAACTTGACGAAACATAGGTGGAGCAAAGATGTCGCGCTGGCGCCCTGGCTGTGGCCGGCGGCGATCCTGCTGTCGGCGCTGGGCGCCGGCCTGGTGGTGTTCGGAGACGTCCAGTCGCCGCTGCGGCCCGCGATCGCGCTGTGGTTTCTCGCGATCTGCCCCGGCATGGCGTTCGTGCGCCTGCTGCGCATCCGCGACACCCTGACGGAGCTGACGCTGGCGATCGCGCTGAGCCTCGCGCTGGACGCGATCATCGCCGGCGCGATGGCGTACGCGCGCGCATGGTCGCCGACGTGGGGACTGGCCGTGCTGATCGGCCTCAGCATTGTCGGAGCGGCGCTGCAGCTCGTTCGGCCGCGCGGCCCTGTAGACACGACAAAGGATGAGCTATGACGGCAACTATGACGGAAGTAACCAGGGCGCTGATCACATCGCACACCTACGGCTACCTCTCAGGCACCTTCGGCGCGATCGGGATCGTGCTCCTGATGGCCCTGCTGGCCGAGAAGGAGTTCGCGCGCGCCTCGGCCAGCGCGCGGCTCAAGACATGGCTGCGCGCGCTCAATATCGCGATCCTGCCGCTGCTGCTGATGTTCGTCTGCGTCGTGACCGTGCGCTTTCTCGTCTTTCTGTTCCCGGGCCTGCGGTAGCGCTCCTTTTATCGGTTTGCAGCGTATCCGAAAGTTGCAGGTGGACATGAATCGAAACATCCCGATCGAGCGCCTTGGCGCCAATGCACCGCGTGCCGGCGTTCGCTCCACGGCTGCCGTGCTGCCGGTGTACGTCGCCGCGATCGCCGCGGCGGAGGCGCTGGGTGCCTATGGCGCGGTGCTGCACGGCATGGTGTACGACGCCATCCTGGTCGCGCTGCTGCTGACCCACTATGTGCTCATGGACCCGGAGCCCTACCGGCGCGTGCTGCCGATGCTGGCGCTCATCCCGCTGCTGCGCATCCTGAGCGTGACTATGCCGATCACGTTTGTGCCGCGGATCTACTGGTACGCGCTGATCGGCGCCCCGCTGCTGCTGGCGACCGTGCTGGCGGCCCGGCTGCTCGACCTCGGCCCGGCGCGGCTTGGCCTGGAGATGCGGTCGTGGCCGGCGCAGCTGCTGATCGGCTGCACCGGCCTGCCGCTGAGCTTCGCCGCCTTTCTGATCCTGCGGCCTGAGCCGCTCCTGGGGGCGGGCCGGCACGGCTGGCTGACGGGCACGATCGCCGCGGCGATCCTGATCGTCTTCAGCGGGTTCGCCGAGGAGCTGCTGTTTCGCGGGCTGCTGCTGCGCGGCTTCGGCGAGCTGTTCGGGCGCGCGGGGCTGGTGTGGAGCAGCCTGCTGTTCGCGATCGCGTACCTGGGGTCGCCGCCGATCGGCTACCTGCTGTTCGCCGGCGCGGTCGGGCTGTTCTTTGGCTGGTGCGTCCAGCGCAGCGGCTCGATCTGGGGCGTCGTCATGGCGCACAGCCTGATCTCGATCGGCGCGCTCCTGATCTTGCCGATGCTGCGCACCTGGTTCGGCGCGCCGCTGATCGATCGGATCGGCGCGCTGCTGCTGCTGGCGCTCTGGCTGGCGTTCGCGCTGGCGATCGGGTTCGCCGCGATCGCCGGCGCGCAGTGGCTTGCGCGGCTGCTGCGGCGGGCCGCCGGTGGGCCGGCGCGCCGCTGATCGAACGGCGGGGCGAGGCAGGACGAACGCGCGCGACGCCGGAAGGGAAGGATGCTATGAAAAACGGCCAGACGTTTCAGAGCGAGCCGGGCCAGGACGCCGGCCGCTTCGTGCGGTGCTCGATCGCCGACGCGGCCGCGCGCCTGGGGGTGAGCAAGAGCACCGTTCATAAGCGCATCAAGTCTGGCGCCCTGGCTGCCGAGCGCACCGGGCGGGATCTGGTCGTGCTGCTGCCGATCGAGGCCGCCGCTGCGCCGGGCGCGCCCGCGAGCAACCTCGCCGTGCTGGTGAATCCGTATGGCTCGGCGCCCACCCCTGAGACGGGGCCTGAGCCGGCTCCACTGCTGGAGACGGCTTCGAGCGACGCCGGCGACCGCGCGCAGCCTGGCGAGGATATGCCGGCGACGAGCCTGGAGATCGCGCCAGATCCTGAGGAAGGGCGGGCGCAGCCCGACGAGGATGCGCCGGCGCCGGGCCTGGACCTGGGAGCGCAGCGCGGCGCCCTGGCCTCTGCGGCGCCAGCCGGAGATCCTGTGCGGGACGCCGGCGTCGCCGCGGGCAATCCCTTAGGATCGCGCGCGTCCGCATCGGATCCGCCCGCGGTCGAGGCATCCCCGGCCGCGGCCACGCCCGCGCCATCCGTCTGGCGACGCTGGGGAACCAGGCTCGCCCAGGCGCTGATCGCGCTGGCGCTCGGCCTGGGCATCCTGGCCCTGGCCGACTATCTGATCGACGGCGACAGCATTCCGCTGTTCCCGGAGCCGGTCGCGCCTGCCACGCCGGCTGCGTCGCCGGCGGCCAGCCCGGCCGCCGGGCGCGCCACGGCTGCGCCGCGGCGGCCCGCGAAGCCCGCCGTGGCCGTGGCCGCGGCGGCGTCGCGCCCGACACAGACGGCGGCGACCGCTCCGAAGGCCACGCCGCGGCCCGCGCCGACCGCCACGCCGGCTCCGGCGGCGCGGCCGCTCTCCGCGCAAGAGCTGATCACGCGCGCGGCCGCGGCCGAGACGGTGCTGCGAACCGGCGAGTTCGAGGCGACGATCGACCTCGGCGCCGGCCCACGCCTGCTGTCGCGCATCCGCTTCAACCTGGGCGCGGACGGGCAGCCGCCCCAGTTCGACAACACGGCCTCGTACCGGAACACGCGCGGCGACGCGATCGTCGAGCGGATCACGATCGGCGACCGCTCGTGGGAGCGCCAGGCCGGCGGCGCCTGGGCGCCGGCGCGCGTCCAGACTGGCCTGCCGGGCGAGCTGCAGCCGCTGCTGCCGCACGCCGCGTCGGTCGCACGCTCCGAGATCGCCGTCGACGCCCGAGCGGCTGCGCTGCGCTGGTACGACGCGCAGCGCGGCGCCGACGTGACGCTGCGGCTCGACCCCGCGACCGGCGTCCCGCGCCAGCTGCGTCGGGTCATACGCAAGACCGGCGCTGTGCTGACCGTACGCTACGTCGGCTGGAACACCGCGGTTGAGATCAAGCCGCCGGCCGGCGGCTGACTGGCGGCCGAAGACGGCCGGGTCTTCGGCGTTGTGCCGCAGCATGAGCTCTTGCAGGTGGCATTTGGAATGGAGGCGACGATGAAAAGATCTCGGCTGAGCACGCTCCTGGCGCTGGCGGTCCTGGCCGCGTTGCTCGCGCCCGCGGGCGCCGGCGCGGCGCAGCAGCAGCGCTGCTTCTCGAGCGAAAACCCCACGATCACCAACTGCATCGACGAGCCGTTCAAGAGCTTCTGGGAGAAGAACGGCGGCCTGGCGGTCTTTGGCTACCCGCTGGCGAAAGTGAAATCGGAGAAGACGGCGGCCGGCACGATCCAGGTGCAGTCGTTCGAGCGCGCGCGCCTGGAGCGGCACCGCGAGAACCAGCCGCCGTACGACATCCAGCTCTCGCTGCTGGGCGACGCGCTGCTCCAGCTGCAGGGCCGCGATTGGCGCGCCGCGAGCCGGGCGCAGGCACAGCCGGGCTGCCAGGTCTTCGAGGCGACCGGCCACATGCTGTGCGAGCCGTTCCTGAGCTACTACCGCGCGCACGGCCTGCAGCTCGACGCCAATCGCTCGTCGTTCAGCATGGCCGAGAGCCAGGCGCTGTTCGGGCTGCCGCTGACCGAGCCGGCGATGGAGCGTGCGACCGATGGCCAGCAGTACCTGACTCAGTGGTTCGAGCGCGCCCGCTTCGAGCTGCACCCCGAGAACCCGCTGGCCAATCGCGTGCTGCTCGGCCGCCTGGGCGCCGAGGTGCTGAGCCAGCAGCCGTCGCCGACCGCGGGCGATGCCGCGAGCCGGCCGCCATCGCCGCCCCCCCAGCCGGCCGCCGCGAGCTGCGGCGCCGTGCCGCCGTCGACCAACGCGATCATCACCAACACCTGCCTGAGCGACGACAACCGCAATCGGACCGTCTTCAGCCTGACCGGCTATCAGCCCGGCGAGCGGCTGAGCGCCTGGCTGGTCGACGCCGACGGCATCACGATCGGCATCCCGGCCGAGCGCAGGAGCCGGACGGTCTGCCAGCTGGAGGGCGGAACCGTGTCGCTGGGCAGCGTCGGGCGCTGCCGCGACTGGGTGATCAACGACTACGGCAACGCCAACGGCGTCGAGCTGGACGGCTCGGCGCTGTACCCCGGCTACTGGATGCTGGTGCTGCAATCACAGAAATCCGATCGCAGCTCCAGGATCGTCGTCCAGATCCTTCCGCACACGCTGCAGAAGGGCGATCCCTGCGCCAACCCACCCGCGTCGGTCGACGCCACCGTCAACCCGCCGTGCGGCCAGCGCAGCCTGCCGTTCAAGCTGATCGCTCGGGGCTTCCACCCCGGCGAGGCGGTCTCATACTTCATCACGGCCCCCGATGGAATCGTCGAGCCGTTCACCGACACGTACAACCGGCCCTCCAGCGCCGACGCCAGCGGCAACGTGATGCTGGCCGGGCTCTTCCCCGCCACCGCGCTCAAGGGCGACTACTCGATCACCGTCGCGGGCGCTGCGAGCGGCCACAAGGCTGTCGGCGCGTTCCGCCTGCGCTAACACGGTTGTGAGGGGGTGGAGGCGCAGCCCTGCGCCCCCACCCCCACAAGCAAGCCGGAACATTGCCATCCTGCCCTCGTTCCGACAATATTCTGCTCACCCCTCCCGCTTTCCATACGCGACGCCAATAGCGAAAGCCGCAAGCTGCAAGTCGCAAGTCGCAGGCTCCGTGGTGCGACCTGCGACCTGCGACCTGCGACCTGTTTACTTTCAAGCTAGCGACGTCGCTACACCCACGCTCCGCTCTTCGCGCTGCTAAAGATCGCCTCGATCACCTTCATATTGGCGACCGCGTCCTCGATTGCCGTCGGCACCGGCGTGTCGTTCAGGATCGCCTGCGAAAACAGATCGCCCTGGATGGTGTACTGGTCGCAGACCGGGAGCACGATCTCCTCGACCGCGTCGCCGCGCTGGTGCCACATCCTGCATGGCCGGTCGGGCGGCGCGTTGAACGGGATCTCGATCTCGACGCGGCCGTCGGTGCCGAAGATATTCACGCGCTGGTAGGGCGTGAGCCTGGTCGCGCACGTGAAGGTCGCGGTGCCACCGCCGAAATCCAGGATGCCCGAGGCCAGCCGGTCGATCTTGAACTCGGAGTCGTACTCGGCGATGCCGAGGACGCGCCGCGGCTCGGCGCCGAAGATGAAGCGCGACAGCGAGATGTTGTAGCAGCCGATGTCCATCAGGCCGCCCCCGCCAATGCCGGCCTGGTTGCGAATATTGCCGGGGTCGTCGTTATAGTACGAGAAGAACGACTGGATCGTCCGCAGCTCGCCGATCTGGCCTGAGTCGACCAGCTCCTTCGCGCGGCGCCACTGCGGGTGGTGGCGATACATGAACGCCTCCATCACCTTCAGCCGCGGGTGCCGCGCGGCGGCGGCGGCCAGCTGCTGGGCCTCGGCGGCCGAGAGCGCGATCGGCTTCTCGCACAGCACGTGCTTGCCGGCATCGATCGCCTTGATCGACCAGGGTACGTGCAGGTGGTTCGGCAGCGGGTTGTAGACTGCGTCGATCTCAGGGTCGGCCAGCAGCTCCTCGTAGGAGCCGTAGGCCTTGGGGATGCCCAGCTTCTGCGCGGTCGCCTGCGCGGTCGGCAGGCTGCGCGAGGCGATCGCGGCGATCTCGCAGTGCGCGCCGCGCTGCATCGCCGGCAGCACCTTGGCGACGCCAATGTTGGCCGTGCTCAACACGCCCCAGCGAACCTTGCTCATAGCTTTCTCCGTTACATCATATAGAGAGACTGCACAGTGTTGGCGTGAGCCTTCGGCAGAGCGGTACTTCTTCTTTTTATTGTTGGCGGTCGTTTCGTTACGCCGCGCGCGGCGTAACGAAACGACCGCCAACCAATGGTGTGAAGTACCATTGCCACCGTGATCGCAAGATTGGTATTATACTGGATCAAGCAGTCACACAGTTCGACAAAACGGCCGCGCGGAACTTTCAGCGCCGGCGCCCGTATATTCTGTGGAGCACATGCGGCGCGCCGCGCTAGCCGGCGGCCGGGGACCCTCGTCCCAGCATCACACATTCGTTGAACGAAAGGGGAGCGCTATGGTAATGACCGGATTCATCATCGGCGTGATCGCCTGGTTCCTGGTGCGCTACCTGGTCGCCGGGCTGTACACCGTCGACCAGAATGAGCGCGCCGTGAAGACGATCTTCGGGCGCGCCGATCGCCTGCCGAAGACAACCCTGGAGGACCCGTTCGCCGAGTACCTGCGGCCCGAGGAGCGATCGCGCTACGCCTACCCGCAGGTGCGCGTCATCCCGCCGGGCGGGCCGTACTTCAAGTGGCCCTGGGAGCGCATCCACAAGGTCTCGGTCGCCACCCAGACCATGAACATGGCGCTCGACCTGGAGGACCCCACTGCCAACCGCAACGGCACCATGCTCGAGGCCGTCACCAAAGACCAGCTGAACATCGGCCTGACCGGGCAGATCCGCTACCGCGTGTGTGAGCGCAACCTGTACGCCTACCTGTTCGGCGTCAAGCGGCCGATCGTCCACGTGATGGGCTACTTCGTCTCGATCCTGCGCGAGCGGATCGCCAACTTCGAGGCGCCCAACCGCGCCAACCTGCTGCCCGACGCCGCCGCGCCCGACTCCAGCATCGTCACCGGCGTCTCGATCAACGACCTGCGCAAGAACCTGCGCGACATCAACGAGCTGATGGACCGCGAGTGCCTCTCGGCCGAGGCGCGCTACGGCATCACCTTCGACGCCTCGCTGATCACCGGGATCGACCCGCCGCACGAGGTCGAGTCGGCGCTGGCGGCGATCAACACCGCCCACAACCAGGTCTCGTCGGACATCAGCCTGGCCCAGGCCGCGGCCGACCAGAAGATCGTCCAGTCGAAGCGCGCGGTCGAGATCGAGACGCTCAAGGCCCAGGCCGAGGTCGAGCCGCTCAGGGCGCTGGCGGCCCAGCTGGCCGAGCTGAAGCGCAGCGGCCCCGAGGCGCTGGCGATCTATCTGCGCAACGTGCGGCTGCGGCTGTTCGGCCAGGCCCAGCGCATCATCATGGAGGTCAAGCATGACTAGCCTGCTTATCTCGGCCGTCGTGACGTTCGTGCTGGCCTTCATCGCCGTCCCGCTGATGCTGGGGATCGCGCGGCTGTTCGGGCTGTACGCGATCGTCAACGAGGGCACCTGCCACGTCTACGTGCTGTTCGGCAAGGTGCTGGCGGTGCTGACCGAGCCGGGGCTGTACTTCCTGCCGCTCAAGCTCGGGCCGGCAGCGTTCATCATCAACTTCGCCGGACGGCGCAACGTGCTCGACATGCGGCTCGACCAGGTCTACCTGCGCAGCCAGGCGGTCAACTCCGAGGAGGGCGCGCCGATGGGGATCGGGATCTGGTACGAGATGTTCGTGAGCGACCCGGTGGCCTACCTGTTGAAGTATCATACTTACTTAGTACGCGCCGGAACCTATGGGTGTAGAGGATAATATAGATAACCTGCTCCCCATCCTCCTGTTCTAGTTCCCCCCGAATACCCAGTGCCTCAATGAGTTTACGGCGTCCCTCGAAGGGTAGGTTCTCCAGGTCGCTATCGGTTATCTCGGCTAGTGCCTCGATGTCGTCAATCACCTCATCACTAATGGTCACAGCCTGCAACTGAGCGGCTAGTTTGGCGCGTTCCTGTGTAAGCTCCTCGATTGTCTGTGCGGCGGTTTCCTTCTGCTGCTTGAATATCTCCCGTACC
>WNGB01015327.1_pt1 | contig 10158 bp, 12 predicted proteins | sample 5400681 | NCBI WGS metagenome assembly WNGB01 (sample SAMN13153367, study PRJNA577476) | soil metagenome | isolation source: 115 cm soil or saprolite under grassland replicate 2 | place: USA:California | collected 2016-06-15
CGTCCACGGGCGCCTGCTGCGCGGGTCCGGCGAACGTCGCACGCAGCTTTTTCCCGGTCACCGGATCGCCCTTCGCGTCCACCATGACGACATTGATAGTGAGGGGTGCGCCGGCCTGGGGCTGGAGCGGCTCCGAGAACACGATGAGCTGGTAAGGCGGGACCGCGAGGACCTTCGTGGTCGCGCCCTGTCCCGCGGGCTGCGACACCGGCACGGTGAAGAGCGCGTGGATGTCGGCGCGGCCGGCCAGACGCACGATCGTCTCCACCTTCCACGTGCCGAGCATGGCCGTCGGGCTGCCCTCCGCGACGTATTCGCCGGGGGCGCGCTCGGCCGCGACGAGCTCTTGCTCGCCCATGTCGTGCTCGACCATCGTGAAGCGCAGCGCGACCTTCTCGGCCCCGGTGATGGGGGTGAGGCCCTGCTGCACGCGCACGACGAAGCGGTTGCGGCCCGGGAGCGTCGTCGCTGTCAGCAGCTCGACGCGGATCCCGCTCACGTGCTTGGTCTCGTCGAACGCGGCGCCGCTCGCCTGCGCCGGCGGCGCGAACGCCGTGAGGAACGCGGCGGCCACGAGCACGCCGGCGAAGAGCGCGGTCTCGCCGATCACGCCCCGCCAGAACTGGGCGCTCGCCGCGAGCCCCCGCCGCATCCGCGGTCCCCACACGAGCAGGTTGAGCGCGCCGAGTGCGACCAGGCCGACGAGCAGCAGGATCTTCGCGAGCAGGGCGATGCCGTAGGGCGTCTCGACGAGATCTTCGACGAGAACGAGGCGGTCGAGGGACTGGAGCGTCCCGGTCGTGACGATCACCGCCACCGCGACCAGCGCTGTGAGCGAGAACCGCCGGATCGTCCGTCCGAGCTCCGCCGGATCGTCGGACCGCGCCGACGGCATGGCGACGTATGCGAACGAAGCGACGCCGCCGAGCCAGATCGAGATCGCGATGACGTGGAGATAGTCGAGCGCGACGTAGCGGAGGTCGCCACTCGCCGCGGCGTGCGAGACCAGTGTCGCCGTGAGTCCGGCGGCGAGCCCGAAAAAGGCGACGCTCTCGCGCCGCGCGTCCGCGGGCAACAGACGCGAGGGCAACGCGAGCGACGCGAGCGCAGCGACGCCGGCGAGGGCGCGCAGCCCGAGCAGCGCGAGAAGGCGACCCGGGATGATCGCCCCCTGGCCAAGCGTGAGGAGCGCGCTGCCGACGATCAGCGCCGCGGCGCCCACGATCACCAGCTGCCGTTCTCGGCGCGTCTCGGCGTCGCCGGTGGGGACGCGGATGAACATCGTGAAGAAGCCGAGACCCGTGAGGATGGCCATCCCCCCGTAGGACAGCGCGCGTCCCGCGATCTCCAGTGCTGTCGGCGGGGGAGCGGATGGCCCGACATCCTTGATGACCGGTAGCGGTGCGTTCACCGCGAATGCGAATGCGCCTTTCGTCTCGTGGCCATCGACGGCCGAGATCGTGGTCCACGAGACGAGATAGCCACCGTCGCCCATCGCGTCGAGCGAGACGCGCAGCGTGTTCGGCTCGTCCGCCACGAGCGTGACGTCGCGCTTGTCGAACCTGTTCCCGCTCACGTCGAGGACCGCGATGTCACTGCCGCGCGCGTCGGGAGTCTCGCTGAACGTGACGCGGATCTCGGTCGGCGCCTTGGTCAGGCGCGCGTCGGAGGCGGGGTTCGATTTGACGTAGTTCGCGTGCGCCGCCGCCACGCCGCCCATCAGGATGAGGACGGACGCGGCGGCGAGCGCCGCGATGGACCCGCGCACTACGCGCGGCGCCGCGATAGCGCGAACGCGGACCCGAGAGCGACCATGCCGATCACGACGGCGGCTGCGGACAGCAGCCGAGTCTGTTCGATCCCGCTCTGCAGGTCGCCGAGACGCTTGGTGAGGTCGTCCGCCGCGGGGACCTTGTTCGGGTACTGGAGGGCGGTGGTCGGCTCGATGTCGCCGAACCGACCCGGTCCAGATTCGAACTTCTCGTCGACGTCGAGACTCTCGACCTTCCCTTTGATGTGAAAGACGTAGGTGCCAGTCGTGGTCGGCATCGCGAAGCCGTTGTACGCGCCCGGCGTGCCGAAGCGGCCGGTGACGGTGAGCTTGAGCGGCGCGAGGCCGCCCGTCTGCACGTCGATGTCGAGCGTCTTCTCGAGACTCTCGACGGCCTTCGCCGGAGTCACCCGTGTGTCGGTAACGCGGAGATCGAGGCTGTTCATCAGCCCCACGTACGCGGGTTCATTCAGCCAGCCCACGACGAATTGGTACGGCCCGACGGTGCGGCGCTCGTGCGCCGCGGCCGCACCGCCGTAGGCGATGAAGCTCGAGACGACGACCAATGTCGCCGCGACGAGCGAGATGATGCGTGTCATATGACCCTCCACGGTCTTTCATGCGTGCCCGGGGTCCCGGGCAAGTCCGCAGCTCGGAGGGTCAGAGGCGAGGTGGCCCGAGGATCAGCGGCGAACGCCACTGCGCCCCGGCGAGGCGCGCCGGCGCGAGCTCCCAGGTGGGACGCCGCGTCGGTCGCGGGAGCCGTGGCCACAGGGTGACGAGCAGCGCGATGGCGATCGCGAGAGCCTGAGCTGGATTCAGGCCGGCGGTCGCGAACACCGGACCGAGGTCCGCACCTGCCGTCGGGCCCATCCCCGGCATGTCGGTCATCGGCAGGCCGGCGAGCGCCAGGGCCTTGTGGAGCACCGTCATCTCCGGTGACATCTCGGCCGTTCCTCCCGAGGCCGGCTCGATGAGGAAGGCGAAGCGATAGGCGCCGAGCGGGAGGGTGTGGTTCAGCGGCGTCCCCGGCGCGACGCGGTGCGGTGGCGCGGACACACCCGTCGCGAGGAGGAACGCGCTGATCGCGGCGATCGCGAAGACCGCCTTGGCGAGGATGCGCATGTCTACGCAGAGGATACGTTCGAGCAATCGCGACAGATACCGACGATCGCCGAGTGCGCGAGATCGGCGCGGAACCCGTGCTCGTCGCGCAGGCGCCGGGCGAGCGGCTCCAAAAGGCCGATCGGGAGCTCCTGCTCCGCTCCGCAGATGCGGCAGACCAGGTGGCCGTGGCGCTCGGCGTCGGCGCGATGCCAGCGCGTCACGCGGTCATCGAAATGCGTGTGCGTCACGTAGCCCAGCTCCTCGAGCGACTCGAGGTTACGGTACACGGTCGACGGATCCACCCGCGGGTGACGCGCGCGGATCCGGGTCGCGATCTCGTCCGCGGTGACGTGGTGACGCGCACGCTGCAGCGCCTCGACCACCAGGCGGCGTGGAACGGTCATCCGCTTGCCGCTCGCCCGGAGTAGGTCGTCGATCTCCATCGACGCAAGCCTCGCGCAAACGCGAGCCTGTTGCAACAGCTCCCTATTGCGGTTGTTTGCGATAAGGGGCGACGCTCGGTAGGCTGCGCCGCGTGGATCTCAGCCTCGTCGCGCTACTGCTCGGTATGGTCGCGCTGGGGTTCCGCCACGGATTCGACTGGGATCACATCGCGGCGATCACCGACATCACCAGCACGACGACGGCGGGACACGCCGAGGTCGACGTGCCGGCCAGGTCTCCGGTGACGCCGCACGGTCACGAGGCCGCCGAGATGCGCGGTCACGTACACGAGCATGCGGCGAGCGGGCCGGGCCCCATGCACGCGTTCGGCGAATCACGTTTTGCCCACGAGCAGCGGCACGCCATCGGCCTGGCCTCGCTGTACGCGCTGGGCCACGCGTCGGTGGTCCTCGTCCTCGGCGCGCTCGCGCTGACGCTCGGCGCGGTCCTCCCCGGCTGGGTCGATCCCATCCTCGAGAAGGTCGTCGGTGTGACGCTCGTCCTGCTCGGCGCGTGGGTGATCTACTCCGTCGTGCAGTATCTCCGCGGCAAGTCCGAGTTCCGACTGCGCAGCCGCTGGATGCTCGTCTTCGATCTGGCGCGCAACGCGTGGGACGGGCTGCAGGCGCGGATCCACGGTCACGAGCACCGACCCTCCGCGCACTCGACGCAGTACGGGCGGCGCACCGCATTCGGGGTCGGGATGATCCACGGTATCGGGGCCGAGACCGGGTCGCAGGCGCTCCTCCTCGCTGGGATCGCCGGCGTGACCGGCACGAAGGGCATCGTGATCCTCCTCGCCTTCGTCGTCGGTCTGCTGCTCTCGAACACGCTCGTGGCGGTGATCAGCGCGAGCGGCTTCATCGGGGCCCAGCGCATGCGGACGCTCTACGTGATCGTGGGAGCGGTCGCGGGCGTGGCGAGTCTGCTCATCGGCGCGCTGTTCATCGTGGGTCTCGGGACGGCGCTGCCCGATCTGCAGCAGCTGATCTTCGGCGGCGACAGTTAGAAGCCGGCCAGGATCTCCTGTGCCTCCGGGGTCTTGATGAAGTCGAAGAATGCCGCTACCGCGGGCTTCGTCCGCGCGGGATCGGGATGCAGAGTGAGGATGATCGGCCGGCGCACCGGATAGGCACCGCTGTTGACGTTGCGCGTCGTGGCGTCGATACCGTCCAGCGCGAGCAGATGGAGCGTTGGATCCTCCGTCGTCGTCTTCTGGATGGTGATCATCGCGATCGCTCCCTTGAAGTCACGCACCGCCTGATACGTCGCCCCGGATTCGACGACCTCGATGACGTTCCTAGCGTACGTCGGCTTGCCGCCGAAGAAATACGCCTCGAAGCTCGCTCGCGTCGAGCTGCCGGCCTCGCGGATCAGCGGCCGGATGTCGCCGGCCTGGCCTCCAACGTGGGACCAGTCGCTGATCTCACCTGAGTAGATCTTACGGACCTGCTCGGTCGTCAGTCCACGGATGCCGTTGGTCGGGTTGACCGCGAGGCCGGTGCCGGTCCCCGCGTACGGGATCGCGGTGAGCCGCGTCTTCTCGTCGGGCTTGAGATCGCGGCTCAGGAAACCGAAATCCGCGTCGCCTTTCGCGACGAGCGCGACGCTCGTATCGGCACCGACGTCTTCGAGCTTGATCGTGACGCCGGGGTGACGAGCCTCAAAGCGCGCGGCGAGAGCCGCGAGCGACTCGAGCCCCGCGCCGGTCCCGGCCCCGCGGTACGTTCCAGGCGGGACCGGGCTTGCCGTCGGCGCGACGGCCGCGCCGCCGCACCCCAGGAGGGCCGCGGTCAAGAGGGCGAACAGAGAGACGTTTTGTCGCATGAGCACTCCTCATTGTCGGTCATGTCCGGCTAAACGAGTCGGATCGAACCGATATCGTTCGGCCGCGGTGAGGGATGTGCCCGCGGCGCTCCGCATCTGTCTCGTCGCGGCGTTCGCGGCGCTGGCACTCACGGCCTGCGAGGACTGGAACCGCGGGCAGGGGATCGCTGTCGTCGACGCCCACGTCGTCCGCGTCGTCGAAACGGGCGACCGCAACGCGGCGCCGACCGGTATACGCCAGCCGTACCAGCGCCTCGAGCTGCAGCTCGACGGCGGCCTCTTCCGCGGCGAGCTCGTCGTTGTGGAGTGGGGCGGCCGGCGGGCGCTCAACTCAGGCGGCTTTCTGCGCGCGGGCGACCGGGTCCTCCTGACCGAGGTTCGCGAGGGCCTCGAGCGGCGGTACGCGATCGAGGAGATCGTGCGGCTGCCCGGTCTGTTTCCATTCGCGCTCTTCCTGTTCGCAGCCCTCGTGGCCGTGGCGCGGTTCAAGGGTCTTGCGGCGCTCGCTGGCCTTGCCTCGAGCGTCGCGGTCTTCTTGCTCGCGATCGTGCCTGCGCTCCAGCGCGGCGGCGATCCGCTCTTCGCGACCTTGGTCGGCGCCGCAGCGGTCGTGACCGTGTCGGTCGTCGTCGTCCACGGACCGAACCGGAAGAGCGCGGCGGCACTGCTTGGGACGTACGCGGGCCTCGTGATCGTCGCCGCGATCGGCGTGATGGGCGTTGCGGCGCTGCGCATCACCGGGCTCGGGTCGGAGGAGCAGATCTTCCTCGCGGTCGGGACCGACGGTCGTATCGACATGCAGCGACTCGTGCTCGCCGGCGTCATCGTGGGTTCCCTCGGCGCCCTCGTCGACATGTGCGTTGGTCAGGCGTCGGCGACGGTGGAGCTCGCGGCTCTGGATCCCCATCGCGAGCCCCGCGCGCTCTTCCGCTCGGCGCTCAACGTCGGCGAGGACCACATCGGTTCGCTCGTGAACACGCTTGCGCTCGCGTACTTCGGCGGAGCCATGCCGCTGATCCTGTTGCTGTCGCTCGGCTTTCAGCCGCTGTCCGTCGCGCTCAACAGCGAACAGATCGTGGAATCGATGCTCACCGTGCTCGCGGCGAGCGTCGGCCTCGTCTTGTGTGTGCCGGTGACGACCGCGATCGCGGTGTTCTTCGAGCGACGCCGCGTGACCTAGGACGCGCTCCGTTCGCGCCGGCACCGCTCGCAGAGGCCATAGAAATCCAGGCGCTCATGGTCGACCTGGAAATCGTGCCGATCGCGGATGCCGCGTAGGACCGGCCTGAGGATCGTCTCGTCGACGTCCTCGACGCGCTGGCAGCTCGTGCAGACGAGATGGTGATGGTGCTCCGGGACGCAGGCGACGTACGCCGAGACGTGGCCCGGTCGCTCGAGGCGCTTGGCCATGCCCGCCTCGACCTGTGCCTCCAGGGCGCGATAGACGGTCGCGAGCCCGAGGCGCGGATGGGTGCGGTGCAGGCGCGCGTGGAGCTCCTGGGCTGAGACCGACTGACGTTCGGCCACGAGAGCCTGCGCCACGATCACGCGTTGATCCGTCAGGCGGCGTCCGCGTGCGGTGATGCGCTTCGCGAGCGCGGTTTGGCTGGCCGTCCGGGGCATGAGCACAGGATACGCGCTGAGTACAGTTTCGAGTATGATTCTCATCAACCAACTGATATTCATTCTCGTTATCGAGAGGAGACCCATCGATGAGAGAGATCCTGGTGCTGCTGGTTCTGGCTTGCGCCGCCCTGCCGCTCGCGGCGTGCGATCTGGTGGGCGGCGGTGGACAACCTGAGATCCTCACCACGACAACGATCTTTTCGGACATGGCGAAGCAGGTGGTCGGCGACCGGATGAAGGTCGGGTCGATCGTGCCCACAGGCGTCCACGTTGAGGAGTACGAGCCGACACCGGATGACGCGAAGCGCGTCACCGGGGCCAACATCATCTTCGTGAACGGTCTCGACCTCGACAAGTGGGCCGACCCGCTGCTCGCGAACAAGAAGGGTGACGCGCCAGTGATCGTTCTCAGCGAGGGCCTTCCCGACATCGAGGAGAACCCGCACATGTGGTTCGATCCGCAGCTGTCCCGCAAGTACGTCGAGAAGATCCGCGACGCGCTCATCGCCCTCGACCCGCAAGGGAAGGACGGCTACATGTCGCGCGCCAACGCCTACAACGAGGAGCTCGTGAGCCTCGACTCGGAGCTGAAGGCGAAGGCGGCCACCGTGCCGCAGGATCGGCGCAAGCTCGTCACCTCCCACGACGCGTTCCCGTACTTCGCGAAGGCCTTCGGCTTCGAGGTCGTGGGCTTCGTGCAACCCGAGCCAGACCACGAACCGTCAGCGCAGGAGCTCGCGGCGCTCGTCGACACGGTGAAGGACGCCAAGGTGCCGGCGGTGTTCGTCGAGACCGGCGTCTCCAAGTCGTTGACGGAAACGCTCGCGAAGGAGGCGGGCGTGAGCAAGGTCGTGGCAGACCTCCCAACGGACAGCCTCCTCGCGGCACCTGCCGACAGCTACATCGGACTGATGCGCGTAGTGATGGACGAGATCGTCACTGCGCTGAAGTGAGCCGACCTCGCGTATCGTCGCTGGCCGTGGCTAGCCAGCCGGTCATAGAGCTTGCCGGCGTGCGGGCGGGATACGAAGGGCGTCCGGTCATCACCGACGTCGATCTCACCGTGCGTGCCGGCGAGCTCGTGGCCCTCGTCGGCGCGAACGGCGCCGGAAAGTCCACGCTGCTCAAGGTCATCGTTGGTCTGCTGCGTCCCTTCGCGGGGACGGTGCGCGTCCTGGGCGCGGAGGCGGGCGCAAACGCGCGCCGTGTCGCGTACCTCCCGCAGGCGGACCAGGTGCGCTGGGACTATCCACTCCGCGTCCAGGACGTGGTCCTCTTCGGACGCATCGCGCATCTCTCGCGAGGACGGCGGGCGTCGGCCGAGGATCGTGCCGCGGTGCGCTCGGGTCTCGAGCGCGTCGACGCCCTCGACCTCGCGCGGCGGCCGATCGACGCGTTGTCGGGTGGTCAGCGCCAGCGCGTGCTGCTCGCGCGCACGCTCGCGTCCGAGCCCGAGATACTTCTGCTCGATGAGCCGGCGACCGGGGTCGATCCCACGACGGAGGAAGAGCTCATGGCGGTCCTCGCGGAGCTCGCGTCGCAGGGCCACACGATCCTCGTGACGTCGCACGACCTCGCCGGAGTGATGGCCCACTTCCCGCGGGTGCTCTGCATGAACGGCGGGATCGTCGCCGACGGGCCGCCGTCGATCTTGCGCGACGACGCGATCCTCCGGCGCACGTACGGCGGCCACCGTCCGGCGGCGCCGTATCTCATGGCGGACGAGCACCATGGCTGATCTGCTCGCGCCGCTGCAGTACGGCTTCGTCCAGCGCGCTCTCCTCGGAGCGATCGTGGTCGGCGTCGTCTGCGCGAGCGTTGGCGTGTTCGTCGTTCTGCGTGGCCTCGCGTTCCTCGGGGACGCGATTGCGCACGCCGCGTTCCCCGGCGTGGTGATCGCATTCATGCTGAAGGTGAACCTCATCGTCGGCGGCTCGATCGCGGCAGTCCTGTCGGCGCTCACGGTCGGCGCCGTCTCGCGGCGCTCTGGCCTGCGCGAAGACACCGCCATCGGCGTGGTCTTCTCGGGGATGTTCGCGCTCGGTATCGTCCTCTTCGCGACCTTGCGCACGTACACGGGCGATCTGCTCGGGATCCTGTTCGGGAACGTGCTGGGCATCTCGCCGGACCAGCTCGTGCTCGCGAGCGCGACCGCGGTCGCGATCCTGGTCGTGCTCTGGGTCGTGTGGCGAGAGCTTGTCTTCGTTAGCTTCGATCCCGTCGGCGCGGCCGCCGCGGGACTCCGGCCGGTGCGGTACGACACGCTGCTGCTCGGGCTCATCGGTGTGGCCATCGCGATCTCGGTGCAGATCGTCGGTGTCGTTCTCGTCGTGGCGATGCTCGTGACCCCCGCCGCGACGGCGCGCTTGGTCGCGCGCGACCTGCGCACATTGCTCGCCGTGTCGCTCGCCGTCGCCGTTAGCTCGGCCGTCGCCGGCATCTGGATCAGCTATTTCGTGAACGCTGCCTCGGGTGGCACCATCGTGCTCGTGGCGACCACGTTCTTCGCTCTCGTCTGGGCCGGACGTTCGCTCGCGCGGAGCCGTGTCCGGGCGGCGTAGCGTCGCGGCGCTGGCCGTGGCGTTCCTGGCGGCATGCACGCCGCGGCCGGTCGTCGTCGAGCGCACGGCCACGCCGGCGGTCATCGTCGTGCCGACCGAGCTGGCGAACGGGCGGATCGAGATTGTGCTCCGGCCGACCTACCTGCTCAGCACGCCGACGCGCGTCGACATCGCGATCGTCGCGACGCGTGGTTCGATCACCGGCCCGATGGAGGCGCGCGTCATGGCCAGCGGGATCAACGAAGGTGGCTCGCCGGCCGAGGTCCTGGTGCGCCGTCTCGCCGGAAATGCCGTGACCGCGAGCGCGGGTCAGCGCGCGACCACGTTTGTGACCTGGGACGGCACCGACCAGTTCAGGATGCGCGTCCCGGCCGACGCGTACGTCCTGCTGCTCGAGTTCGAATCGAACGATGGCGGGAGCACGCGCACGGTCCGAGCGACGGCGACGCTGCAGATGAACGACTAACATCGAAAGCGTGCCCGTCGACAAGCAACTGCTGGAGATCCTCGTCTGTCCCGCGGACCATGGTCCGCTCACCGAGGAGGGCGATCGTCTCATCTGCGGGCGCTGTCGCCGCCGTTACCCGGTCCGCGACGGCATCCCGGTGATGCTCGTCGAGGAGGCCGAGCAGCCCGCGTCCTAGAACGGAAGGAGCCCTCCACTGGCCACTCAGATCACCTCGGACATGACCATCGCCTCGGTCGTCGACCGCTGGCCGGACTCGGCGCGTATCTTCGCGCGCTACAGCCTCGGCTGCGCGTCGTGCGCGATCAGCAAGAGCGAAACGATCGCGCAGGCCGCTGCCGGACACGGCGCCGGCC
>WNGB01029340.1_pt1 | contig 10158 bp, 5 predicted proteins | sample 5400681 | NCBI WGS metagenome assembly WNGB01 (sample SAMN13153367, study PRJNA577476) | soil metagenome | isolation source: 115 cm soil or saprolite under grassland replicate 2 | place: USA:California | collected 2016-06-15
GCCCGACAGGCTCGGCGCCGAGACATAGATGTCGGCGCGCAGGGTCGCGTCGAGCCACTGGACCACGGTGTGGCGGAAGCTGCCGACCATCAGCCCGACGCCGATCGTCACCGAGACGGCGATCATCAGCGCGGCGATCGCCACCGACGTGCGGCTGAGCGTGGCGACGACGTCGCGCGCGGCCATGCGGCCGAGCAGGCCGAAGGCCGCGCCGAGCGCCGGCCGTGCGGCGCGCATCAGCAGCAGCGTGACCAGCGGCGTGAGCGCCGCCGCGCCGATCGTGATCGCGAACAGCGCGCTGAAGCTCAGCACCAGGCTCTTGCTCGGGATCGCCAGCAGCACGCCGCCGGCCGCCAGCATGGCCAGGCCAGCCGCGCCGGCCAGCGGCACCACCCGCCGCGCGCGCTCCTCGTAGGACGAGCGGCGCAGGACGGTGCGCGGCGGCGTGAAGGTCGCCTCGAAGGCCGGCACCGCGGCGGCCAGCAGCGTCGTGAGCAGGCCGAGCAGGAAGCCCTTGATCAGCGGGCCGGAGCTGATCTCGACGCCGCGCACCGAGACGGTGAAGTACAGGTCGTTGATCGTCTGCGTCACCAGGCCGATCAGCCCACGGCCGAGCAGCACGCCCAGCCCCAGGCCGGCCAGCGCGCCGACCAGGCCGACGACCAGCGCCTCGCCCAGCACCAGCGCGAAGATCTGCCGGCGCGTGACGCCCAGGCAGCGCAGCGTGCCGATCAGCCCGCGCCGCTGCACCACCGAGAAGGTGATCGTGTTGTAGATCAGAAACATGCCGACGATCAGCGCCAGCAGGCTCAGCGCGGTCAGGTTCAGCTCGAACGCGGCGGTCATCTGCTCGATCGCCTGGGTGCGCAGCTCGGGACGAGTCAGCCGCGCGCCGGGCGGCAGGGCCGCCGCGACCTTGTCGGCCAGCGCCTGGCCCGCGTCGCCCTCGGGCAGGATCAGGTCGACCTCGGAGAGCCGGCCGTCGTAGCCGAGCCACTCCTGCGCCGTGGCGATGTCGGCGATCAGCAGCCCGTCGATCGCGCGGCGGGCGGCCTCGTCCTGCGGCTCGACCAGCGCGATCAGCGTGGCCCGCTCGACCCGCGCCCCGATCCGGATGGGCAGCTCGTCGCCGGCCTTCAGACCGTAGGCGCGCGCGGTGCCGGCCGACATCAGCGCCGCGCCCGGCCGCGTGTAGAGCGCCGCCAGGCCGCTGCTCAGCCCGCCGCCGGCCGGCGCCAGGTAGGGGCGAAACGGCGCCTCGGCCAGCGGATCGACGCCGAGGATGTGCAGCGTCAGGCCGGGGTGGTCGGGCGCGGCGGCGTAGCCCTCGACCAGCGGCGCCGACTGGCGCAGCCCGAGGTCGACCCGCAGCGTGCGGTAGACCGCGTCGTCCAGGCCGTTCGGCCCGCCGACGACCTGGTGGGTCGCGCGGCCGGCGATCGTGGCCGTCGAGAGCGCGAAGGCGCGCCGCGCGCTGCTGTTGGCCAGGTCGATCGAGACGACCACCGCCACGCCCAGCGCCACGCCCAGGATCGCCAGGCCGACCTGCCAGGGGTGCTTGAGCAGGTGGCGAAGAGATGTCTTTAGCAGTGTGGGTGTCATAAGCAGTTTTGAGTTTTGAGTTTTGAGTTTTGAGTTGAGTCGCTGGACAACTCAGAACTCAGAACTCAGAACTCATAACTCTCGTCTCCTCGGCGAGATGGCCCTCGGCGATCCGAAACACCCGATCGGCCAGGCCGACGACGTCGGGGCTGTGGGTGACCATCAGCAGGTTCTTGCCGGCGCGGCGGGTGAGTGTGTCGAGCAGGTCGAGCACGTGCCGGCCGGTCTCGGCGTCCAAGTTGCCGGTCGGCTCGTCGGCCAGCACCAGCTGCGGGTCGTGGACCAGCGCGCGCGCGACGGCGATGCGCTGCTGCTCGCCGCCGGAGAGCCGGTCCGGGTAGGCGTCGCGCCGGTCGGCCAGGCCGACCTGGTCAAGCAGGTCGAGCGCGTGGGCGCGGTCGCGCGCCGACGTGCGGCCGTTCAGCTCCAGCGGCAGCAGCAGGTTCTCCAGCACGGTCAGCGTCTGGACCAGGTTGAAGAATTGGAAGATAAAGCCGATGTACCTGCGGCGGAACAGCGTGCGCTCGTGCTCGGAGAGCCGCGTGAGATCCTTGCCGGCGACCCAGACCTCGCCGGCGGTCGGCGTGTCGATGCCGCTGACAAGGTTCAGGAGGGTGCTCTTGCCCGAGCCGCTCTTGCCGATCAGCACCACGAACTCGCCCGGCGCGAACGCGGCGCTGACCTCGTGCAGCACCACGCGCTCGCGCCCGCCCTCCTCGAAGCTCTTGCAGATCCGGTTGAGCCGGATCAGCGGCTCGCGCGCGTGGCCGCTGGTGTGCGGTCCGCTGCCGTTAGATGTGAAGGCCATATGTGATCCTGACACTCCAAATTGCATCGGGTAGGGTTTTGGGGAGGGCCTGTGGCCCTCCCCAAGCCGCTCCCCGTCTATTATACTCTGATTGTACTTTTTATAACATATTATGTGATACGGCTACGTCGTCGCTTCGGATGGAACTTCACCGTTTGAATAGGTAGGTTCGGTGTGTACAGCACGCGACGTGCCATTCCTCTCGTGCGGGGGGTGATGGGGGCGTGGGGAGCGGCTGCGCCGCTCCCCACGCCCCCATCACCCCCCGCACGAGAGGAATGGCACGTCGCGTGCTGTACACACCGAACCTACCTATTCAAACGGTGAAGTTCCATACGAAGCGACGACGTAGCCGCATCGGCGCCTGGCTGTGTTCGCACAAGGAGTGTCAGACCGTGCTCCATTTCTTACCCCCGCTGATTCGCGGGAGCCTGGCCACCGTGCTGCTGGTGGCGAACCTGATCTTCTGGGCAACCCCATTCTTCGGCATCACCTTCGCCAAGCTGCTCGTGCCGCTGCCGGCCTGGCGGCGGAAGTGCGCCCGCACCCTTGTGCGCCTGGCCGAGAACTGGATCGACGGCAACAACCGGGCGCTGGGCCTGATACAGAAGACCACGCTGGAGACCTACGGGCTCGACGAGCTGCGGCCGGACCACTGGTATCTGATCGACTGCAACCACCAGTCGACGGTCGACATTCTGGTGCTGCAGCGGGTCTTCAACCACCGCATCCCCTTCCTGAAGTTTTTCCTGAAGCAGGAGCTGATCTGGGTGCCGATCCTCGGGCTGGCCTGGTGGGCGCTCGACTACCCGTTCATGAAGCGCTACTCGAAAGCCGAGCTGGAGCGCCGCCCGGAGCTGCGCGGCAAAGACCTGGAGACCACGCGCAAGGCCTGCGAGCGGTTCAAGGACACGCCGTCCACGATCCTCAACTTCCTGGAGGGCACGCGCTTCACCGCCGAGAAGCACGCGCGCCAGGCCTCGCCCTATCGCCACCTGCTGCGACCGAAGGCCGGCGGTGTGGCCTTCGTGATGGCCGCGATGGGCGAGCGCTTCAACTCGCTGCTCGACGTCACGATCGTGTATCCCGGCAGCAAGCACAAGGGCATGTGGGATTTCGTCTCGGGGCAAATCTCGCGCATCATCGTCCATGTCCGAGAAATTCCAATCCCGCCCGAGCTGCTCGACGGCAACTACGCCGACGACCCGCAGTTCCAGGAGCGCTTCCAGGCCTGGGTGCGCGATCTGTGGGCGACCAAGGACGCGCTGATCGAGCAGCTGCTGGGCCACCCCAATCAGCCGCCGGCCGCCGTATCGATCTAAGCGGCCGCTGAGCTGCGCCGACATTGACACACCCCGCGCTCCTGGCTACAATGCGCCAGGAGTCAGGAGTCAGAAGTCAGAAGTCAGGAGTCAGAAGGACGCTGACTTCGATGATCACACTGAGATCGGCGATATCAAGGCTATTCTGACTCCTGAATGGAGTCAGGAGTCAGGAGTCAGAAGGACGCCGACTTCGATGATCACACTGAGATCGGCGATATCAAGGCTTTTCTAACCCCTGACGCCCTGCGCGTGCTGGCGCTCGTGGCCTCGCCGCGTGGGCAGCCGCCGATCGACGTGCGCCGGGCGCTCCAGAGTCTGCGGCGCCTGCACGAGCCGGGTCGGATCGACGTGACCATCGCACCGCACGCAAGCGCCGCAGGCCTGCCCGGCCTGATCGAGCGGGCGCAGCCCGACATGGTGATCTTCCTGGCCCACGGCCGGCCGGGCGCGCTCATCCTGGAAGATGCCACCGGCGAGAGCGAGACGCTGCGCGCGAACGACCTGGCGACCCTGCTGGCGGCGCGCCCCGGCTGCACCGTCGTGCTGGCGAGCTGCTACGGCGCGACGCCCGACGATGCCGGGCGCAGCACGGCGCTGGCGCTGCTGGCCGGCGGCGCCCTGGCGGTCGTGGCGATCAGCGGCCCGATCCCGGGCGAGGACGCCGACGCCTTTCTCGCCGGGCTGCTGGACAGCCTGGCGCGCGGCCGGCCGATCGAGGTGGCGGCAGCAGCCGGCCGGCAGCAGATCGTCGCCCGCCTGGGCAGCCGCGGCGGCGGCTGGGCGCTGCCGATCTACTGGCAGCGCGCGCTCGATCGCCCGCTGGCGCTGCCGCCGCAGCAGGCCATCCGGCGCGGCGCGGATCTGCTAGCCGAGCAGTCGCCCTCCTGGGCGGCTCAGCTTGCCGCCGGCGGCTGGCTGGGGCTGCTGGCGGCGTTCAGCATCCAGTCGCTGTTCGCGCCGGGCGGGATGACCATTGTGGCGATCGGCAAGCTGCTGGAGGGGCTGGGCCTGAATGTGATGGCCTATCCTTGCGGTTTTAACATTTCGGGGTGGTGGTGGGCCGTGGGGGGCGGCTCCGTCCCCTCACGAACCCTCCCCAAGCGGACACGAGGTCGGGATCGCGATCGAGGGATACGGCGACGGCAAAATGGCATTGCCCGTCAGTCACGAGCCGGGCGTCGAAGCAATGCACGTCCTCAGGCGCTGGTGTAGCTTCGAGCGCTTTTCGGAGAGTGTTCGCGCTCTCATGCGGCTCTACTGCATCAGAGCAGTTGGGCGAATGATGCGCCGACAATCAGCGTGGACTCGTACTTTACCGCCGGCCGTGACTTCGATCAGCGCAAGCGGCGCGTAGGCGTGCTCCGTGCAGATGGGAGCGACTGGGGACAGCAGCTCGCCCTGCGCACGGACCTTGATCAGCCAGCTATCGCCGGGCTGGTAGATACTGGCGGGATCGGTGAACTGAATTTGCAGGCCATCCTCCAGCTCGAACCAGCGCGTGGGCGTGGTCGCGCGGCTGATCGGCACGGCGCCGAAGAGCGGTTCTACAGGCTGGTTCTGGTTCGTATTCTTATTCGCCTCAAGCGCCAGCGACCGCGCGTGGTCCCAGAGCCGAATAAAGATCGGAGTTGGCATGTCAATCTTCTCCGTCGCCTCAAGCGCGAGTTCAGCCTCTCCATCGTTGTTCGGCTGCTTTACGCTCCGCACCCGCATGAGCCGCCCCGCGCCCAGATTCGCAGCCTTAGCATCGAACAGCTCGACCCACTGGCCTTGTTGAATTCGCTGCCCACACTCCCGCAGCGGGTCGCTGATCTTCAGTATGACCATCTTTTTCCCATCCACGGGGTTGGCGGAAAGGCTCTGGTTGCCCGCCGCTGCGAATGTGAACGAGCCATTGTCGCGCGACCATTTAAATGTCGCCTTCTCGCTCGCACCTCCGCGGTGGATCTCGATCCGGTACAGGCGATTGGCAAAGCCGCCGTAGGTGCTGGGAGGCTTCTCATTCGCTCGAACGTATTGGGCTTGTAGCGTGCGTTTGCCCTGTGGACCGGACAGCTGAAGCTTGGCCTTCAGCCAATCCTGAAACGCCTCGTAGAACTTTATCTCGTGTCCGTCGCGCTGCTCCGGGCTGATTGGCACGCTCACTGAGGCGGGGAATGAGAGCAGATCGACGACGCGCGCTGCGATCCAGCCAAAGGGCGAGCAGCCGTGAAACCGCTGGCGCTGTGGGCCAATCGGCGTGCTGTTGCACCGAGGATAGTTGCGTTTTGCTAAAAGCTCTTCAAATTCATTTTTCTCTAAATCTTTGATCTCGAAATTGTATTGTATGCGGGTGCGCGACGCCGTCTCCGCGCCGCGTAGCGCCGGCTCGCGCAAGCTTGGGTCTTCGGCAGTCGTGACGTGGCGCTCCCAGGCGTCAAGGTAGACGATATGGTATCCGGCCTTCGTCGGTGTCTCGATCGGCTTCTCCTCGGCGGCTTCGCACAACAGTCCTTTGACATAATAGTGGCCGGGCTTGGCTTTTAAGCTCCCGCATTGCTCGCAGACACGAAAGCTTTCCTCCGGGCCGCCGTGCGGCCCGATCAGATCGGCGGCCAGGGTTTCCAGCGTATGCACCAGGCTTGCAACCTGATCGTTGAAATCGGCGTCGAGCAGGACGCGCCCCTGCTGCATGAACACCCGCCGGTTGCGTATGGCGGTGCTACTGTCGCGCGAAAAATCACCGTACATAGCTTGCTCCTAATCCGCAAAACAGAGGGCAGCTTCCATTGCCATCACTGTGTACTCTTCGAGGCGGGCCCGTAAGATAGCCTCACGCTGCGGCAGAAAGAGGTTGTGATACACGCCCATCTCCGAGCTGTCGCTTGCGCCGCGCGCGATCTCCGGCGGGCACCACGGCGCCAGGCGGCAGTAGCGCGGGTCGCCGTAGCGGGTCGAGAGAAAGATTGACGGATCGCTATCCGGGCTGATTCCGGTAAACTGCTCCGTGCTGAACCGCACCGCGTTGTCTTCAGGTTTTTTGTCGGACCAGATCCAGTTGTTACAGATCGTATCCTCGATGCGCCGGACGCGGCTGGCCCCAATAATGCCCAGCAGCGTGCTACGAGCGACCGAAAGCTCCATATTCGCCCCGTCAAGGATCGCGAAGTCTCCACGTTTGGCCTGAGCGTCGATGATGCTATCATTGATCGTGAGATGCACCTGCCGGTCTCCCCTATCCACCTGGAGCCGCCCAACAATACTGCTCTCGATCCGAACGTCGCACGCGGCCTGGCCGCGACCCGACTCCAGGCGGAACAGCAGCGCGACACGGTCGGACGGCACAATCGTCGTGTGCCGAATCTCGACCTGCCTGGGGCATCCCTCGATAATGAGCGTCCCACCGTGGATCAGCAGGCCGTCCAGCACGATCGTGCTCCCCGGCTCGCCACGCACAATCCACGCGCCCGCTTTACGTAGATCAATCACTGGACGGCAGCCGTTCGCGGCGCGCAGCTCGAAGCGACAGTCGCGCGGCACGGTGATGTCCGTCACCTCGCGGTACACGTCGCTGTCGACGAACTCCACCACGTGGGAGCTTTGCGGCCGCGCGGCATCGTGGAACACGGCGATGGCTGCCGGCACAGACGGGTGGACTTTCTGATCAGCATTCGCCATCTGGCTGCGGATGCGGATCGCTTTGTCACCAGCGGGCGCAAGCTTGCGATGGTACTCGCCGCCGCCGATGTCGGCGCTGAAGCCATAGTGATAGGAGACGTAGGCCAGGCTGTAGCCGGGCTGCGGCGGCAGCAGGATGCGCCCCAGCTCGGGGTCGACGGCGATGGCGTGCGTCGGCAGCGCGCGCCCCCAATCCGACAGATCGAGGCCCGGCTGGTCGGGCAGCGGGCGGTAGCTCCAGTCGTCGCGGCTCAGGTCGGCGACGACGATCCGACCGGGCGGGACCGGCTCGGGCGGACTGTTGTCATGGATCTGCCAGTAAAGGCAGAAGCTGGCATTCGCCCCGTATAACGCCGCGCGGCGTTCGACCAGAGTCTGGCGGCGGAGCGGCGAGGGGGTGTTGAGCTCGCCGGCGATATCGGTGGGCGCGGCTTCGGGCTCGGGGCGGATGAACAGCGGCGTATCCAAACCCAGCGCGCTGAACGTGTAGCGCCTGTTGCCCTTATCGCAGGGCTGCGATCTCGTCACGCTGTAGGCGCGCAGCCGCCAGACATACAGCCGCACGCCGTGGAGGTTGGCCTGGGCTGGGCCGTCACCTGCCGCCGCGCTGCGCACGTCAACCGTGCGAGCGAGGGTGTCGAACGGGATGCCGAGACGGCTCAGCGCGCCGGCATCGCTCACCCCCGCCGTGCCGGGCCGCGCCTGCCCGACGGGGGTCAGCAGCGCAACGCGGTCGTAGGATTCGACGGCGCGGGCGGTCCAGCCGGTCACATCGTGGGCGAGCTGCTCGAGCGCGGCGAGCGTGCCCTTGCTCCGGCGCAGCCGGATGGTGTTGGCGATCTCGCGGCGCGGGATGAGCGCGTTGTTGAGCAGGCGGCCCTGCGGCGTGTCGGGCGGGCCTGGCTCGCCCGCCGCGCGCACAGGGCGGTAGCCGACCAGCCCGGCGATGTAGGGTACGACCCAGTCCTCGCAGGTCTCGATGAACCAGTTCTCGTAAAGACCGGCGATGTCCTCCTTCAGGAGGGCCGCCTGGCTCGCCACCACCCCCAGCAGCGCGCTGAGTGGTTCGCCCTGCTCCTCGTCGCGGACGCGGTAGATCGCGGGCAGCAGGCGGTACAATGCGTTATATTCTTCGATCATGGGGCTGCTCCAGGTGGATCGTCTCGGGGGCTTCGGCTTCGGACAAGAAAAATGCTAACTGCCTGGACTCAACCTTGACTGGCTTGCCCTGGTACGGCCGATCCGATTTCTCGAATTCGTTGACTGGCTTGCCCTGGTACAGCTGATCCGGCGGCTCGAATGTATTCCAGATCTCGATCAGGCGGTTGGTATCCCTGGCCTGCAGGCGCGTCACGCCGGCAAGGTGCTCGATATCGATAGCCCTCACGCCCGCGACGTTGCTCATAACGTCGATCACCTCGCTCGGCGCGACCGGCTGCCCAAACTCGCGGCGCTCGAAGCTGAAGTGATCGCGCAACGCTGCGCGCATCGCTTGCTCGACATCATTCCAGCGACGATCCGGCTCGATCTGGACCCGCGCGTGGAGCAGCAGCGCGACCGGCTCGTAATTTTCGATCTCGACCGTCTGGATGGGATAACCAGCGTTGTTCCTGAGCGCCGACAACAGGTTCGTGTACAGGGCTGAGTCTGGAGTAATCGGCTGTTTTCCGGCGGCGGCGATCGTCACCCGGATGATATCGCCAGACGGGCCAGGCAATCGCACGGCGCGCGCCTTCGCGATACCGGCATAGACGCGCGCGAAATCCTCGTAGTCCTGCGGGCCGACGAGCCGGTCGAGGGTTTGAAGCCCAAGCGGGGCGTTGCGCTGGGCCTGCGCGTCCTCGCGGTCCGCGCCGCCGCTGGCCGGAACGGGGTTGGTGACGCTCTTCACGCCGAAGGGCCGGGTGGCCAGCATGGTAATTCGTTCGCGCGCGGTGTTGCCTTCCGCGCCGATGCCCGCGCGATATCGCGCCCTGACATTCTCCAGGCCGGTCGGCAGTCGCGCGCCGTGTTCGCCGTTGCCGAACTGCACCGTGGTGCGCTGATCCGCATCGGTTACGAGCATATAGGCGCGGTTGTCGTCGTGCGGCGAGGCGAGGCGGGGCCGCTCCTGCCAGCGAATGCCGTTCACAAACACCTCGAGCGTGCTCTCGGCGCCTTCCGCCGTCGGCACGGACTCGAGCGTGCTCTCGGCGCCTTCCGCCGCCGGCACGGAAACGTACGTCAGCTTCTCGCGACCTAGCCGAAACGCCTGGAGCGCCTGGCTGCCGTCGCCGCTGCCCAGCACCTCATCGCGCGTCTCGCCGTGGGTCGCCTTCGCAACGTTACCATAAATGACGACGCTGTCGCGCCGGTAGGCGTGGCGTAACGGGTCCTTCAGATGCAGCCGCGTGCGGTACACATCACCGGGGATGTTCTGGTCGGGCGGGAGCTGCTCGGCGTAGGTCAGCTCCAGCACCTCGGAATCGACATACCCGGCCAGCCCGGCGCGCTCGCCGGACAGAATCAGCTCGCGGCCATTCGGCAGTCCCTCGTACAACTGGTCAAGCACGATGGTTGTCACTTGATCATTCTTCGCTACCGGCCCAAGGGAGCTTAAATCGGGCATGTCGGCGAGCTGGAGCGGTTCGCTCTGGGTGTAGACTGTGGCGGCGCGAACGGTGGCAAACTCGCCGGGCAGCGCGTCGTCCGGTAATGACTCGACGCTATCGCCCGTTTTCCACCATGGTCGATCGATCTCAATTCGCGTAGCCCTTGCCTTGATTT
>WNGB01040326.1_pt1 | contig 10158 bp, 11 predicted proteins | sample 5400681 | NCBI WGS metagenome assembly WNGB01 (sample SAMN13153367, study PRJNA577476) | soil metagenome | isolation source: 115 cm soil or saprolite under grassland replicate 2 | place: USA:California | collected 2016-06-15
GCGCCCCCGGCTCAGGTCCCGCAGCGCCTCGTCCTCGACCTGGGGGACGTAGATCGACGTCAGATCCCCGCTGCGCATCAAGCGCGCCAGCGCCATCGCATCGCGGCGATCCGTCTTCACCCGGTCCCCCGGCTTCCGCGGAATCAGCGACAGCGCCACCACGTGGCAGACCAAGCCTTTCCGCGTGAGATAGCGATACAGCCCGTAGCCGCACGGCCCCGCCTCGTAGACGAACACCAGCCGCGCGCTCTTCGATTGGAGCTGGCGGATCAGCTTGTCGATGTCGCACTGCCGAGGACCGATCGTCCCCAGTGACACCACCTCGGCGCCGCGGTCGTCCGGCGCGTAGGCGACGGCGATGGACTCTTTGTGGACATCGAGACCAACATAGATCGCTTTGCTAGACTCGGTCATGGCTGACCTCCACGCTCGTAGTGCCGAGAGCACAGGGCGGCTCTGGCCTTTCGAGGCTAACCCGCGTTGAGCGCCGGAGGTCAGCCTCACCTCGTGGAAGTCATACTGTCTGGGCGGACAAAGGATCGCTGAAGTGACCGAGCGGACGGTGCTAGAGACGATGATCCGCGCATACGCGGCCTCTTGGGCTGCTCGCGACCGAGAGGCATGGCTCCGAACGTTCGCGACCGACGCTACCCAAGAGGATCCCGTCGGCGTTCCTGTACGCCGAGGGCACCGCGAGATCGGCGAGTTCTGGGATCGAGAGATGGCCCGGTACCAGTCGATCGAGATCGTCCCTCGTGAGATCTTCGTGATCGATCATGAGGCAGCGATGGTGTGGACCATCAATGGCGTGACCGATGAAGGCCCTGTGTCGTTCAACGGCGTTGACGTGTTCCAATTCGACGATGCAGGTCTTATCAGCAGCGTCCGCGCGTTCTGGGAGCGCACCTCGCTTCACCGTCAGATCCAGCGCCTTCCGCGACACGGAAGGCGATGAACGGACCATCGGATAACGCCATGCCAGCTCACCGTATCGGGCTTCGGGCCGGACTGTTACCTATGTGCGGACCGTACCCACATGCCGCCCAGCATGGCAATGCACCCGCTCGGCAGCAGCCGGCTTCGCCGCCTGTTGCGGGCGGGTGATCGCCGGCGTTGGGCAGGCCCAAAGTCTTGATTGACATGGATCGACGCACGTTCATCGCATGTGCCTGCACGCTTCTCGGCGGACCGCTTGCCGTCGAGGCACAGCTGCCGCAGGCGCGGAGGGATTGGCGGATCGGCATTCTTACGCCCTACTCCCTCGAGGATCCGCTGAGCAAAGAACTCGCGCAGCTGCTTCGGGATGCGGGCTACGTAGACGGGCACAACGGGAGAATTGAGTGGCGTTCCGCTGAAGGTCAGACTGGGCGCTTCCCGGCCCTCGCCGGAGGTTTGGCGGAGCTTCAGGTGGACGCCATCCTGGCGATCGGCAACCTGGCAATCGGGGCGGCGCGGCAGGCGACGGCGACAATCCCGATCGTTGCCGGGTCCGATGACTTGGTCGGTGAGGGGCACGTCGTCAGCCTGGCCCGTCCTGGGGGAAATGTGACCGGCGTCAGCATCCTGGCGGCGGAGTTGAACGCCAAGCGGCTTGAGGTTCTGAAAACCGCGGTTCCCACGGCCTCGCGTATCGCGGCGTTGTGGGACCCGGCCACCGGGGAGTTCCATCTGCAGACGCTCCACGCAGTGGCGCGCACACTGAGGGTGGAGCTCAATATTCGGACGGTCCGCCGTGCTGACGACCTTCCGCACGCGTTCGAGGCAGCTCGAGCATGGCATGCGGAGGCGGTCAACGTCCTAGCGTCGCCGCTCGTCCACTCGCTGCGCCGACTCATTATCGACCAGGCGGCCCGGACGCGATTACCTGCAATCTACCAGTGGGGCGAGTCCGTTCGGGATGGCGGTCTGCTGTCCTATGGACCGATCCGTATGGAGGTGTTTCGAGCCCTGGTCGCCAAGATCGACCGCGTCGTGAAAGGAGCGAAGCCTTCCGAATTGCCCGTCGAGCAGCCGACGAAGTTCGAGCTCGTGATCAACCTGAAGGCCGCGAAGGCCCTCAGCCTTACGATCCCGTTGTCGCTGCTGCAGCAGGCCGATCAGGTCATCGGGTGAATCTTTCGCAGCTGCCCAACATCACGCTTGCAACGGCCCGAGGCTCGCGTTGCTCGCCTCGGCCGCTGAGCGTGAGCGTTCGCCGGAAGTTGTGGCTCGTACGATGTGCCGGAGCGTATTTCAGAATCGTCACCAGATGGGAGGAACAATGACCAGGAACTCGTTCACTCGCAGTGTTGTGGTTGCCGTGCTTGCGATACTGGGTGCCGTCGGAGCCGCGGCCGCCCAGCCCGGCTTCCCGGCTACAAGCTTCCTCACGCCGGCCAAGGCCACGTGGGAGAGCACCCGCAACCTGGTCATCGCGATCGTCGAGGTCATGCCCGAGGACAAGTACGACTTCAAGCCGACGCCGGCCGTCCGGACCTTCCGCGACAACGTCATCCATCTGGTCGCTGAGAACTACCTGTTCTTCGGCCGCGTGGCCGGCGAGAACCTTGGCAACCCCGCCCAGAACCTCAAGCGCCGCGACGAACTGATCAAGGCGCTCAAGGAGAGCTACGACTACGGCGCCAAGGTCTGGGCCGGGCTCACCGAGGAAAAGGCTCTAGAGATGATTGAGGTGAGGGGCCAGAAGGTCCAGCGGTGGTCGGCCATCCTCGGGGCGATCCAGGACAACATGAACCACTACGGCAACCTGGTCGTCTACGTCCGCCTCAACGGTCTCGTGCCGCCGCGCAGCGCCGGCCGTTAGTTGACGGCGCCGCGGAGCTAGACCACGCCCTCCGCGTGCAGTGTCGCGATCTCCTCGGCGCTCAGCCCGAGGAGACCCGACAGGATCTCGTCGGTGTGTCGGCCAAGGGCCGGTCCGGCGTGGGTCACACGCCCGGGCGTCAGCGAGAGCTTGGGGACCACGCCGGGTTGCGGCAAGGTGCCGAGGCCCTCGGCGGGCACGTCGATGATCATCTCCCGCTCGCGGTAATGCGGGTCCGCGAAGATGTCGGCCATGCTCATGATCGGCGAGTGAGGGATGTCGTGTGCGCGCAGCTCGGCCACGGCCTTGTCGAAGGGCCGGGCCGCGAACCACTGCTCGGCGAGGTCGAGGATGACGCCGATGTGCTTGGGCCGCTCCTCCGCGCTGGCGAACCGCGGATCGCGTGGCAGCTCGGGCTCCCCGAGCATCGCGCAGAGCCGCTCGAACAGGTGCTGGGCGGGCGCCGTGAAGACGATCCACTTGCCGTCGACGGTCTCGTAGGCCCCGCCGGGCCAGCCCGAGTGCTGGAGGCTGCCGCGCTCGCGGACGACCCCGCGGCGGCCGTAGAGCGTGGTCGTGTACTCCATGATGCGGAACGCCGACTCGTAGAGCGCGGCGTCGATCCACTGGCCTTCGCCGGTCGCGTCGCGATGGCGAAGCGCGGTGAGCACGCCGAACGCGGTGAACAGCCCGGTCATGTAGTCGGGATACACCGGCGTCGGCCGCGCCGGCGGTCGATCGGCGTGACCGTTGAGGTACCAGGTCCCCCCGAAGGCCGAGGCGATCGCCGCGAAGCCCGGGCCCTGGCTGAGCGGCCCCGTCTGGCCGAACGCGGTGATGCGCGCCATCACGAGGCGCGGGTTGATCGCGTGCAGCGGTTGTCGGCGGCGAACCAGTACCCGTGCCCGCCCTCGGACGGGCCCAGACGCCGCAGATCGTCGCCGCGCCCGGGCATCTCGGTCTTGATGACCTCGGCCCCGAACTCGGCCATGAGCGTGCCGCAGAAGGGACCCGCGACGATCTGGGCCAGCTCCAGCACCCGGATGCCCTCGAGCGGACGACGTGGCTCCGTCATGCGCGCCGCCTCAGAAGGGCGAGGGCGTGCCGTCCGGCAGCGGCGTGTCGAACGCGAAGAGCACGCCGGCGATCAGACGGTACTGGCCCGCCAGCACCACGAGCTCCATGACCCCGGCGATTCCCAGCTCGCGCTGCACCCGCTCGTGCAGGGCCTGGGGAATCGACTCGTATGCGAGCACGTGCTGCACGAGCCGCACGGGGCCGGCGTAGCGCGCGGGCAGCGTCGAGAGATCGCCGCGCGTCCGCACCCGCTCGATGACGTCGTCGGGCAGTCCCTCTTTCTTCCCGATCTTCGCGTGGGCAAACCACTCGTAGGCCTGCTTGACGGAGCGGGCGGTGACGAGGATGGCCAGCTCGCGGATGTCCCCGGGCAGCGTACCGCCGAAGCGGAGGTATTCGCCGAGGCCGCCGACCTTCTCGGCCAGCGCCGGGTCGTGCATGAGCGAGGCGTACGGGCCGCCGCGCATCGGCCCGCGCTTGGCGGTGATCTTGTCGTAGATGGCCTTGGCGTCGGGTGTCAACGTGCTGAGCGGGTCGGGCAGCGTGGCCATGGTTTCCCTCCGAGATGTGGAGACGAACGCCGGAGGATCGTACGACGTCGCGTGGGCCTTGGCAACGCGATGCCGGGTCGCGCCCGGGAAGGAAGTTCGCCCGGCGCTTGACACGGCAGGAAGCGATGCCAGAATCCCCGCACCCGACTCCGACAGGCGACCGACGGAGGGGGTTGGGGGAGGACACATCGATGCGGATCTCGATTCATCTCGTCCTGGTCGGCGCCATGGCCCTGCTCGCGCTCGTGGCCGGCGCCGGGCCGGCGACGGCGCAAGACAAGGACACGCTCGTCATCGCTCTCGACACGCTGGGCGCCATGGTGATGGATCCCATCGCTGACACGCGCGCGCCTCATGCGCATTACCACGCGCCCATCTGGGACTCGCTCGTCGGCTTCGACCTCGAGAAGGGCGGCATCGGCCCCGGGGTCGCGGAGAAGTGGGAGCGCTCCCCCGACGGCAAGAGCTGGACGTTCCACCTCCGCAAGGGACTCAAGTTCCACAACGGCGACCCCGTGACCGCCCACCACTTCGCCGCCAGCCTGTCCCGCGCCGTCTTCATGGAAGGCAGCGTGATGCCGAAGAAGTACATCGAGGCGGTGGGCACCAAGGGGTTCCGCGAGAAGCCGATCGGCAGCGGCCCGTGGAAGTTCGTGCGCCTGGTCCCCGGCGATCGCATCGAGTACGAAGCCGTCGGCACCCCGCACTGGCGCGGGACGCCGCAGTTCAAGAAGCTGACGCTCCTTCTCGTGCCCGAGCAGAGCACGCGCATCGCGATGGTCCGCACGGGCGAGGCGTCCATCGTCAGCATCGGCCCCGAAGCGATCAAGGAAGCGCAGGCGGGCGGCATGAAGGTCGTCAGCGTGCCGGGGACGATGCAGGCCGTCTACCAATTCTGGGGACTCTACCGTCCCGAGGTGAAGGGCTCGCCCCTCACCGATATCCGCGTGCGCGAAGCGCTCTCGCTCGCCGTCGACCGCCAGCAGATCATCGACCACGTCATGGCGAAGCAGGCCCGGTGGCCGCTGCCCTTCACGACCTACCGGTACTCGATCGATGTCGACATCCCGCGCTGGGAGGCGTGGGCGAAGAAAGCGCTCCGCTACGATCCCGCGCGAGCCAGGCAGCTGCTCGCGGAGGCCGGTCACCCGAATGGGTTCAAGATGACCTTCTGGAACACCGCCCTGCCCGGCACGCCCTTCATGGTCCAGATCGGCGAAGCGCTCGCCGGCTTCTGGGAAAAGATCGGCGTCAAGGTCGACATGAAGACCGTCGAGTGGGGGGTCTTCGATCCCATGGGCCGCGGTGAGCAGAAGGGCCTCGTCGGCACGGCATCGATGTATCGCACGGCCGGGCGGCCGGAGCCGTCCCCGCGCTACCAGACGACGCTGACGTCGAGCGGCATCCAGCACCTGCTCGGCGATCCCAAGGAATGCCCCGCCGTGTGTCAGGAGATCGACAAGGTCTACGAGGCCGCGGTGAGCGAGAAGGACGACGCGAAGCGGGCGGCCGCCATGAACAAGATGACCGAGCTCGCCGCCAACACGTGGGTCGTCGTGCCGATCATCGAGGGCATGGGCTACTGGGCCGTGAATCCGAAGCGCGTCGGCCAGTTCAAGCCGATCCCCGGACGGCACGAGTTCGGCGACGTCGCGGAGCGGATGCCACGTCCCGAGCAGAAGCCATGGAACTGATCGCCAGCGCCTAATGCAGCGCTTCATCGTCCGCCGGCTCCTCCAGAGCCTCGTGGTGCTCGTCGTGCTGGCGCTCGTCATCTTCGCGCTGGCGCGCGTCACGGGAAATCCCGCTGATCTCCTGTTGCCCGAGGACGCCACCCGCGACGATCGCGAGCACTTGCTCAAGGCGCTCGGCCTCGATCGCCCCGTGCACGAGCAGCTCGCACGGTATCTGAAGGGCGCGGTGACCGGAGACCTAGGCACATCGATTCGCTACCGGAAACCGGCGGTCGAGGTCTTCTTCGAGCGGCTGCCGAACACGCTCGCCCTGGTGGGAATCGCGCTGGCCGGCGCGGTCGCCGTCTCGATTCCCCTCGGCCTCCTCGCGGCCGTGTACCGCGGCACGATCATCGACCGCGTATCCGGCATGATCGCGGTGCTCGGCATTGCGACCCCGTCGTTCTGGCTCGGCATCGTCCTGATCTACGTCTTCTCGATCCAGCTCGGGTGGCTGCCGTCCGCCCGGATGGGCGGGCCCTTGCACTACGTCCTGCCGACGATCACGCTGGGCGCGTTTCTCGTGGCCGGCTTGATGCGGCTCGTCCGCTCGAGCGTGCTCGAGGTGCTCGACACCGAGTACGTGAAGCTCGCGCGGATCAAGGGCCTCTCGCAGACGGTCGTGATCTGGAAGCACGCCCTGCGGAACGCACTGATCCCCGTCGTGACCCTGTTTGGTGTGCTCTTCGCGCTCCTGGTGACCGGCGCGATCGTGACGGAGACCGTCTTCGCGTGGCCCGGCGTCGGACGCCTGACCTACGAAGCGGTCATCTTCCGCGACTACCCCCTCCTCCAGGCAGTGATCCTCATGAAGGCGATCATCGTCCTCGGGGTGAACCTCTGCGTGGACATCCTCTACGCGTACCTCGATCCGCGCGTGCGGTACGCCTGATGGCGCTCGACACCGCACCGGCGACCGACGTCGAGATCGTCGACGAGAGGCGACCGCGTGACTTCAGCCGCCTGCCGTGGACATCGTTCGTCATCATCACGGTCCTCGTCGTGGTCGCGGTGTTCGCGCCGCTGATCGCCACGCACTCGCCGACGGAGCAGTCACTCCCCGACAAGCTGAAGCCTCCCGCGTGGCAGGAGGGCGGCAGCACCGAGCATCTGCTCGGCACCGACATGCTCGGCCGCGACCTGTTCAGTCGCCTGGTGTACGGCGCGCGGGTGAGTCTCACGGTCGCGATGTTCGCGCTGCTCTCGGGCGGGTTGATCGGGCTCGCCATCGGGATCGTCGCGGGCTATGTGGGCGGGCGCACCGATTCGGTCCTCATGCGCGTGGTGGACGCGACCCTCACCTTCCCCACCATCCTCATCGCCCTGCTCCTCGCCGTGAGCCTGGGCGCCGGGCTGCGGACGATCGTGCTCGCCATCACGGTCATCATCTGGGCACGCTTCGCGCGCGTGGTGCGCGGCGAAGTCCTGGGCGTGAAGACGCGGGACTTCGTGGCGCTGGCCAGGGTCCACGGCTGCTCGGATCTGCGGATCATGGCCATTCACATCGTCCCGAACGTGATGAACACGTTCATGGTGCTGCTGACACTCCACATCGGCTTCGTGATCATCGTGGAGGCGTCCCTCTCCTTCCTCGGCGCCGGGATCCCGCCGCCGACGCCATCGTGGGGCCAGATGGTCGCCGACGGGCGCAGCCACATCGCGAGCGCGTGGTGGCTCGCTGCCCTGCCCGGCGCCGCCATCATGCTCGTGGTGCTCGCCTTCAATCTGTTCGGCGACTGGCTCCGCGACTGGCTCGACCCGCGCCTGCGGCAGGTCTGATGCTGCTCGAGGTCCGGGACCTGCACGCACACCTCCAGACCCGGTGGGGTCTGGTGAAGGCCGTGGACGGCGTGAGCTTCTCCGTCGAGGCCGGCGAGACCCTGGGCGTCGTCGGCGAGTCGGGCTCGGGCAAGACCATGACCGCGCTCGCGCTGCTCCGGCTCCTGCCCGCGCCGGCGGGACGCATCGTCAAGGGACAAGTGCTCCTCGAGGGCGAGGACCTCGTGACGAAGAGCGAGCGCGAGATGCGCAAGGTGCGCGGCCGCCGGATCTCGATGATCCTGCAGGATCCGCAGACGTCGCTCAACCCGGTGTTCAACGTCGGCAATCAGCTCGTCGAGGCGTTGCGCGCGCATCGGGCCGAGGGCCGTGCCGCGCTCCGGCAGCGCGCCGAGGAGGCGCTTCGGGGTGTGAAGGTCGCGGCGCCGGCCGACCGGCTACGTGCCTTTCCCCATCAGATGAGCGGCGGGATGAAGCAGCGGGTGGTCGGCGCCATCGCCATCGCCCCGGAGCCGAAGCTGCTGATCGCGGACGAGCCCACCACGGCCCTCGACGTGACGATCCAGCTCCAGTACCTGATGCTCCTCAAGGACGTGCAGGCGCGGATGGGGCTCGGCATGCTCTTCATCACGCACGACTTCGGCATCGTCGCGCGGATGTGCGACCGGGTCGCCGTGATGTACGCCGGCCGCATCGTGGAGAGCGGACCGGTGCGCGAGCTCTTCAAGTCGCCGCAACATCCGTACACCCAGGCGCTGATGGCGTCGGTCCCGCGGATGGAAGGGCGCGTCGAGCGTCTGCCGTCGATCGACGGACAGCCGCCCGCGCTCCATCGCCTCCCGGGCGGATGCCGCTTCGCGCCTCGCTGCCGCTACGCCGAGGAGCGCTGCCGCGCCGAGTACCCGCCGACGTTCACCGTCGGCTCGCTGCACGAGGCGGCCTGCTGGAGGGCGGCGCCATCTCAGCCGAGCTGATTCGCGTCGACGACGTTACGAAGCATTTCCCGGTCACCCGGGGCCTGCTCTTCGCGCGCACCACCGGCCACGTGAAGGCCGTCGACGGCATCAGCTTCAGCATCGGGCGGCAGGAGACGCTGGGCCTCGTCGGCGAGTCCGGCTGCGGCAAGACGACGACGGCGCGGATCCTCCTCCGGCTCGAGCGCCCGACGGCGGGGCGCGTGCTCCTCGAGGGACGCGACGTCCACGCGCTCGAAGGCGACGAGCTACGCGAGTACCGCGCGAAGGTCCAGGCGGTGTTCCAGGATCCGTGGTCGTCGCTGAACCCGCGGCTGCGCGTGCGCGACACCATCGCGGAAGCGCTCGTGGTGACCCGGCCGGTCACCGCCGGGCAGAAGCGCGACCGCGTCGCGCAGGTCCTGCGGCAGGTCGGGCTGCCGGCCGACGCCGCCAGCCGCTACCCGCACGAGTTCTCGGGTGGCCAGCGCCAGCGCATCGCGCTCGCCAGCGCGCTGGCGTCCGAGCCCGAGCTGATCGTCCTCGACGAGCCGGTGTCCGCGCTCGACGTGTCGATCCGCGCGCAGATCATGAACCTCCTGAAGGATCTCCAGGAGCAGCAACACCTCGCGTACCTGCTCGTGGCCCATAACCTCGCGACCGTCCGGTACATCGCGCACCGGACCGCCGTCATGTACCTCGGCCGGATCGTGGAGTACGCCGACACGGAGGCGCTCTTCAAGGAGCCGCTCCACCCCTACACGAAAGCGTTGTTCGCCGCGGCGCTGCCCGCCGATCCCGACGCGGCCGGCGGGGAGTTCGTGCTCACCGGCGAGGTACCGTCGCCGATCAACCCGCCGTCGGGGTGTCACTTCCATCCGCGCTGCCCGTACGCGAAGCCCGAGTGCTCGAGCGTCGACCCGATGCCGAAGTTCGTCGAGCCGGGCCACCAGGTCGCCTGCCATCTCTACTGAGCACCCGCCGGCTATGCAGTCGCCGAGCGTCTATGACATAAAGGCAGGGAGAGCAGGCCGAAGTGGAGGATGGGGCGATGGATTTCGGGATCTTCAATCTGATGGGGGCGCGCGAAGCGGACAAGCCGACGGCGCAGGTGTTTGGCGAAGTCGCCGAGCAGACGAGGCTGGCCGACGAGCTCGGCTACACGATCGCCTGGTTCGCCGAGCACCATTTCTCGAATTATTGCCTGTGCGCGTCACCCTTGATGATGGTGGCGCATTGCGCCTCGGTCACCAAGCGGATCC
>WNGB01015329.1_pt1 | contig 10157 bp, 8 predicted proteins | sample 5400681 | NCBI WGS metagenome assembly WNGB01 (sample SAMN13153367, study PRJNA577476) | soil metagenome | isolation source: 115 cm soil or saprolite under grassland replicate 2 | place: USA:California | collected 2016-06-15
GCCGAGATCCGCCGGCTGCGGGAGAACATCTACGACCTGCACGCTTATCTCAAGCAGGAGAGCATCCTCGCCTCGGCCAACCACATGTTTCAGAACTACCGGATGCGCAACTCCCCGAGGCAGTACCTGGAAGAGATGCTCCGGATGTTCGACGTCTTCGAGGTCAAGAACGGGGCGATGGCCTCGCAGCACAACCGCCTGATCGAGGACCTGATGGGCGTCGTGCGCGAGAAGCATGGAGCCGTGTCGCTCGTGGCCGGGTCGGACGCACACACGCTCTCCCCGCTCGCACGCGTTTACACGGTCGCGGAGGCCGAGACGTACCGGGACTTTCTCGAGAGGGTCCGCACGGGAGAATGTTTCGTCTGGGGGAGCGAGATGGGGTTCCGCGTGCTCCTTTCCGACGTGTACCGCATGGTCTTCCGCTACTACGGCAGCGTCCTCGACTTGAAGAACCCCGAGTTCACGCGCGGCGAGAAGGCGCGTCACCTCGCGCTCGCCGCCGTCGGCGCTCCCTTCTCGGCCGCCGGGGTTCCTTTCGCTCTGACCTCGCTCAACTACCTGAAGCAGATCTTCGTCTCGAAGCGAATCGGCCAGGAGCTTCTCGAGCACTACGAGGACAAGTCGAAGCCCTCGTAATCTAGCCCTGTCCACTATCATCCCGAGCGCAGCGAGGGAATGGACCCTGTCATCCCTGCGCTCTTCCTCCCTGTCATCCTGAGCGCAGCGAAGGATCTGCTCTATCCGTCCGAGCGGCGCCCTCCTGCTCAGGGCAGGCTCTGAGCGGAGCGAAGGATCTGCCCCGGTCAGGATCAGCCCAATTCGACCGGAGCAGATTCTTCGTCGCTTCGCTCCTCAGAATGACAAGAAAGCGTGTGCGGCCCAGACGGACTTCTAAGCAATGACAACGAAAGACCGCCGCTCTTCGCGGCTAGAATCATGCCGTGTCACGCAATCCAGTCACGGCCGCCGACCTGCTGATCGGCGCGCACCAGTCCATCGCCGGCGGGACTCCGCAGGCGGTCGAACGCGGTGTCGCGGCCGGGTGCCGTGTCTTGCAGATCTTTGTCAAGAACAACAGCCGGTGGGTGGGAAAGACGATCGGGGAAGCGGAGGCCGGGGAGTTCCGGCGCGCGGCACGGCGCGCGAGCCTCGACCACGTGGCCGCACACACGTCGTACCTGATCAACCTCGCCTCGACCTCGCTGGATCTTCGGCGGCAATCGATTGCGGCGCTGGCCGACGAGATTCTCCGGTGCCATATCCTCGGCATCCGCGACCTCGTCCTCCATCCCGGTGCGCATGGAGGCGAGGGAGAAGCCGCCGGCATCTCTCGCATAGCGTCCAGCCTGGACGAGGCTTTTCGGATGACCGAGGCGACTCGCGTGCGCGTCCTGCTGGAGACCTCCGCGGGTCAGGGGACCTCCATCGGCCATCGGTTCGAGCACCTGCGCGATATTTTCGGGGCGGTCCGGCAACGGCGGCGCCTCGCGGTGTGTTTCGACACCTGCCACGTGCACGCCGCGGGCTACGAGCTTTCATCCCCGGAAAGCTACGCGGAGACGCTTGCGGCCTTCGACAGCTCCGTCGGCCTGCACAAGCTGGCGGCCATCCACGTTAACGACTCGAAGCACCCGAGAGGCGCGCGCGTGGACCGCCACGAGCACATCGGCCAGGGCAGGATCGGGCGCCAGGGCTTCCGCAACCTCATGACCGATCCGCGCCTGGCGGAGATACCCAAGTTTCTCGAAACGCCGAAGGACGACAGCCTCGACTTCGACCGCAAGAACCTCGCGACGCTGCGCCGCCTGGCCGTCCCCAAGGCCGCGGCCTCGAGGGCGACGAAAGCCCGGATGTGATCGTGCTCTGCCCGATCAACGGACGTTGATCGCTTCGCGGAACTCCTTGAGCATCTGATCGGGCAGGGATTCTCCGGGCGCCTGACCGGAGGCCTCGGCGACCAGGACGTGCGGCAGCTCCGGAGTGTCCTGCCAGGTCTCGTGACGTTCGATGCCGGCAAGCTCCGGGACCTCGCTCTGGCCGTAGGCGTGAAACCGGATCGTCGCGAATCCCGCTGCTTTCAAAACCGCTTCGAGCGTGGCCCGGTTATAGAGGAACTGATGTCCCCAACCGTGGAACGCCTTGTTCAACTGGAAGCAGTCGCGCAGCGTCTCGTCGGCCGAGGAGTGCGTGAAGCGGTAATGCGTTGCGTAGACCCAGTCCAGGTTCGGTGTGGAGAGGCGAAGGACGCCGCCGGGGGCGAGCACGCGCCGGCATTCCTTCAGAAAGCCGAGTCCGTCGTCGAAGGCGAGATGCTCCAGGAAATGTTCCGCGTAGATGGCGGAGACTCCGCGGAAGGGAAGTCCCCGGCGGACGTTCAGCACGCGGTCCACGCCGGGAAGCGCTTTGGTGTCGATGTTGATCCAGCCGGCGATAGCCTGCTGCCCGCACCCGATGTGAAGGCGCAGCGGCGCTTCCTCCTTGGACGCCTCATGGCGAAAGAGACGCATGGCCCGGAATTGTCTATCACAAAGCCGCGGCGTCGGCTCCCCGCCGGCTTCTTGGATCCATCTTCGTTCATGCTCCTGCGCCGGTCCCGTTCGGCTCGGAGATAATGCGGCGGTATGCAGACGCGCTGGAACGACGGACAATTCAAGGCAGCTCTCGAGAGCCTTGTGTGGACGTCTTCACCCACCGTTCGCCGCTATCTGCACCTGCTCGTCACGGGCGACCCCCTCTGCGACTGGGTCACCTACGTCGAGTGGCGGCACCTGGCGCCCTCTCTGGACCGCGCTCTGGTCCTCGGGTGTGGCTCTGGCTGGTTCGAGCGTGCTCTTGCCGAGCGCGGGCGATTCCGTTCCATCGTCGCCTGCGATTTCGCGCGCGAAACAGTCGACAAGGCCTCCCGGACAGCCGCCGAGAAGAAGCTCGACACGATCGAGTACCGGGTCGTCGATCTGGAGAGAGAGGAGCTGGGCGGGCCCTACGACGCCGTCTTCGCCCACGACGTGCTCCACCACATCACGAATCTGGATGGCCTCTACGCTCGCATCCACGAAGCTCTCGCGCAGGAGGGGAAGTTGCTCTTCTGCGAATACATCGGACCGAACCGATTCCAGTATTCCGATGCGCGGCTCGAGCTGATCAACCGTTACTTTCGATTCTTCCCAGAACGCCTTCGCCGGGACCCCTTGACAGGCAAGTGCCTCTGGCGGCGGGAGCGCCTGGACCCGGAAGTTGTCCGGCGCGAGGATCCGACCGAGGCGGTGAGAAGCGAGGAGGTGCTTCCCATCGCGCGACGGACGTTCCAAACGGAGGCCGAGTACCCCGCCGGTGGAGGCCTCCTGAATCCTCTGCTCTTCGGCGTGATCGCCAATTTCCGCCAGGGAGATCCCGGCGACGAAGGGTTCCTCCGCTTCCTGTGCGACGCGGAGGAGCGTTTGACCCGGTCGGGCGATATCGAGCCCGACTTCTCCGTCTTCGTCGGGCGCCGCAAGTCTTAGCGGAGAGAATCGAACGAAGCTAGGAGCGTATCCAGGTAATCGTCGTGCTAGCCCAGGTCGCGGCGCGAGGAGTCTCCCGAAGTAAACGAGGGAGGAGCCTCGCGCCGCGGTCGCGAGCGCGCAGCACGGGATCAGGCGAGCGATCGAGGCCGCATCCGGCCGAGTCGCTCGCCGGTGCGCCCAAAGGCGCAGATCCCGCGCAAGCGCGAGCGACGTGTTAGTTGACGGTCTCCTCCTCTTCGCCGGAATCGGTGGAGGAGGGAGAGGAATGGTGGTGCAGCAGGCCCCACCGGCCGTTCGAGCGGGCGAAGATGTTGGTCGCCTGCATCCGCGCCGCCCCTTCCTCCGGGTCCGATCCGAAGGCGGTGAGCAGCTCGCTGCAGGTGACCCATGCCACGTCCCCACGGATCTGGATCCGTACTTCCGAGCACGCTACGGACCAGGGGCGAGCGTTGGCGAAGATGTTTTCCCAGGACCGTCGGACCTCGGACCAACCGTCCAATCGATGCCATCCGGGGTGCACGCAACTCGCGGACTCTTCGTGCAGCCATACCAGGTCCATCGCGGAGAGATCCCGCGCTTCCAGGGCCCGGTAGAAGGCCAGGTTCGCGGCCGCGACGGCCGTTTCGTCCAGGGTTCTGCTCATGACTCTCGCGCGGCAAAGACCGAAGCGACGCGCTCGAGATCCACGTTGCCGCCGGAAACGATCGCGACGACCCGCGCGCCGGGAGAAGTCCTGACCTTGCCAAACAAGACTGCCGCCGTCGCGGCGGCGCCCGACCCCTCGACGTAGAGCTTGGCGCGAGTCATCAGGAGCTTCATCGCCTCGATGATTTCGTTCTCGGTGACCGACACGATCTCGTCCACGGCTTCGCGCGCGATCTCGAGCGGCAGCGCTCCGACGAAAGGAGGCGTCATCCCATCGGCCAGCGTATCGTGCGGGCGCGGCGCCGGCACCGGTTTTCCCGCGGCGAGCGCCGGGGCAAGCCCCGGACCTTCGGCCAGCTCGACCGCCACGACGCGAGCCGCCGGCCGGACCTGCTTGACCGCCGACGCGACGCCGCCGAGCAGGCCTCCCCCTCCGACCGGAACGACTACGACGTCGGTCTCCGGCAGGTCTTCCAGGATCTCCAGGCCCGCGGTGCCCGCGCCCGCGAGGACGACCCGATCGTCGAACGGATGGACAAACGTCAGCCCGCGAGCGTCCTTCACCTCATTCAACTTATCGAAGAGCGTGGCCCGGTCGCCGTGGGAGATCACCTCGGCGCCGTACCCCTTCACGGCCTCGATCTTGGAGCGCGGCGCGTCGGACGGCATGACGACCGCGCAGGAAGCGCCGGCCATCCTCGCCGCCCAGGCCACGGCCTGCGCATGATTGCCCGCCGACACCGTGACGAGGCCGCGCGCCTTCTCCTCGTCGGAAAGCGACAGGACCTTGTTCAGGCCGCCCCGCGGCTTGAACGACCCCGTCTTCTGGAAGCTCTCGCACTTCAAGTACAGGCGGATCCCCGCGCGCTCGCCCAGTTGCGCCGCCGAGAGAAGCGGCGTGCGGTGGACCTTCCCCGCGATCCTTGCCGCGGCGGCGCGGATGTCTTCAATCGGAATCATGACGGCCCCGGGCGATCTTACAGGCGTCCGCCTGGTAGCCCGGATTATTCATGAACACCCGGCCGAAACACGCGCAAGTCAGAGAGAGGACGGCCTGCACGCCGAGATGCGATCAGGCCGAAGTACACCTTGTTCCCGCGAGAGATTTTTCGTCGGGACGAGGAAGACCGACGACGGCGACCGTCCCCGGGGGTACGGGGGACCGGAAGGTTCCCCGCCTCATTCAGTCATCGCAGAGGAGGTCTGACGAAGTATCCGGCGAGCATCCATGAGCAGGGGCGCGTGGCGCCCCCTGGACCCCCGGGATCTGCGGGACGGCCGGAGTCGTTCATGAATAATGCGGGCGAGGGCTAGCCTAATCAAGGAGACCGACGATGAAGAAACGTCTTAACTCGCTTCTGGTCCTGCTCGCGATGGCACTTGTCTGCGTGTCGAGCCTGACAGCGGAGCCGGAGCGGCCCGCGTCACACGCGATAGCGCGGATCTGGCGCGGACGGACTCTCGCGTCGAAGGCCGACGAGTACCAGGCTTACCTGGATACGTCGGGCATCTCGAGGGTCCGGGCGACTCCAGGGAATCTGGGCGTCACGGTCCTCCGGCGCAACGACGGCGGGAAGACGGAGTTCCTCGTCATGTCCATCTGGGAATCAGTGGACGCGATCAAGAAGTTCGCGGGCGAGGACTACAAGAAGGCGGTCATCCTGCCGCGCGACCGCGAGTACCTGCTCGAAGTCGAGCCCGACGTCCTCCACTACGAGATCCTGCGCGAGGAGCGGAAGTGACGAGGGCAGATCCCTCGCTGCGCTCGGGATGACAAAGGCGCTCGGGATGACAACGGAGGAACAGGCGCTCGGGAGGGCAAGGAAAGCGGGGGCCTGGGAAGCGCCGACCCGGCTAGAAGTCCGCGCGAGCCATGTCCACCGTCGACCCGTCGCGGGTCGTCGCGTCCACCTCCGCGGAGACGCCCGCGATGGAGGCGTTTCCCGATGTGACGGTGACGATAACGATGACCGTATCCTCGGATATCGGCACCTGCATGTGATTCAAGAGGTCATTGACACCGATCGTCTGGCCGATTCCGATCCCGGTGTCGATCGGAACTCCCGTCGGGAGGCCGGTCGAGTCCGCGTACGCCTGGATGTGAACCCCGATCGGCCCGCTGGCGGCGGCTCCCGAAGGCGTCAGTCCCGTGTTATTGATGAACATGTTCGGATAGAGCTGGGGCCCGGACTGGCCTCGCTTGTCATAGAACGACGCCACGAGCTTCTGGGGCTCGTTGTTGGACATTTCGTGGCCGCGCAGCGCCTGGCCGATCGTGCCGCCGCTGAAGGAGTTGTAGAAACGCACGGCCGCGCTGCCCTGGCCGCTCTTGCTGTAGCCGTTGAATACGAAGAGGCATGAGCCGATGAACCCGTCGGGCTCGATGCTCGCGGGAAGGATGCCCGCCCTGACGAGCGTATCGATGAAGTCATCGAAGTGCGCGGTCGATCGGGCGGCCATGAGTCCGGTTGATCCCCTCTGGATGAATCCGCTGACCGAAATCGGCGCGCCGGTCGCGATGTCGATGCCGTCGAGATAGAAGTCCACTTGCGTGGCCGTCGCATTGTGATTGGAGACGTCGACGCTGGAGACATAGAGCGTCGGTCCCGCGCCGACCAGCCGGGCGACCAGGGGCAGGTTCACGCCGAGGCCCACCGCAGCGCCGGCGGCTCGCGTGGCCGCGGGGCGCGCGAGGAGGGCGTGCTCTTCACGGGCGAACAGTGGCACTGCGATCACGCCGAGGAAGACGACCGGAGCGACATTCTTGATCTTCATGATTCTTCCTTTCGACGCGAGCCCGGATTATTCATGGTCACCCGACCGAAACACGAGCAATACTCTTCGGCAAAGAACGTTGTGACAGAAAACTGATGATTGCGGTCAGGAACACCTTGTCCGCGACAGAGATTTTTCGTCGAGACAAGGAGGCGCGACGACGGCGATGCCGGGGCGCATCGCAGAGGAGCGCTGACGCCGTATCGGCGAAAAAGATCGGAGCGGCGGCCGGAGTCGATCATGAATAATGCGGGCTAATGGCGTCCGGACACTGGAGGCAGAGTTCCGGGCCGGGGAACGGGCGAGAGATGCCCGCGGCCGACGGCGGCGGCTGCGACAGTGACCGAGAGGCTGGTCGTGCCGGAGCCTCCCGAGTTAGCCGCCGTCAGCGAGACCGTGTAGGTCGCCGCGGCCGCATAGGCATGCGTTGGATTCCGGGCCGTCGACGTCCCGCCGTCCCCGAAGTTCCACGACCATGACGTCGGGGAGTTCGTGGACGTATCTGTGAATTGGACGCTCTGGCCGGGTTGTGGGCCCACCGGCGTGAAGCTGAAGCCCGCCGCGGGAGCCTGGATGCCGGCAAGAGCCACGCGAAAGGCGCCTCTGCCGTGAGTGAAGGCGTAGAGATTCGTGCCCGTGATGGTCAGCGCCTCAGTCGAGACATTGGCGAACCCCGTGTTTTCGATCATCCAGTTGGCCCCGCCGTCAATGGAGGTGAAGACCCCGAGATCCGTCCCTACGTACAGACGCGATGTGTCGGTCGGGTCCACGACGATCGAGAGGACCGGGATGTCGGGGATACCCGTGTTGCCGGAGCCGCTGATGTTCGTCCAGGTCGCTCCGGCGTCGGCGCTCTTCCAGACGTGCGGAACGCCGAAGGTCGAATAGGTTGCATAGGCGATGTTCTTGTTGGTCGGATCGAAGGCGAGCCAGGAGTTATAGACCTGCGTGGGATCTGTCGGCAGGGACTGGCTCCAGGCCGTGGTGGAATCCGCGCTCAGGGCCGTCGTCGTTCTCCGGATGAATCCGCTCGACCTCCCGATGAGGACGTAGTTCCCGTCCTGAGGCGAGACCGCGATGGCGGTGGCCGGGAAATCACCCGTTGTGAAAGGGGCGCTGGCTGCGGTCCAGGTGGCGGCGCCGTCCACACTCCGCCAGGCCGTGCGTCCGGCGGTCCAGAGACGCAGATGGTTGCCGGGATCCATGACGAAGGGCGTAATGAACCCGAAGCTGTCCGAACTCTCCGTGATGCCCGTGGTGGCTCCGTTGAACGTGCCTCCTCCGTCGGTGGACTTGATTATCGAGAGGTGAGTCGTCTCGGAATAGAGAACGTTCGTGTCGGCAGGGTCGACGGCCACGTAACCTCCGTCCCCGCCATAGATCTGCGACCAGGCATTCGGCCCGGCGGCATCCGAGCCGCGAGCCGTGCCGTTGTCCTGCGCGCCCCCGAAAAAGGTCTTGCCGTCGGGATAGACGGCGCCGTGGAAGAACTGCGTGGCGCCGTAGTTATGGTTCAGGGATGTCCAGACAAGGGCGCTGTTGCCTGTGTTACAGGGGCCCGTGATACCCGTCGCCGTGGTCCCCGTGGCGGCGTTGTCCGTTCGGAAGATCCCCCCGTCGTTGCCGACGAACATCGTCTGGTTGCTGCTGCCGTTGTACGAGGGGTGGAAGACGATCGCGTGCTGGTCCGCGTGGGCCAAGCGCGGGTTGCTCTGGCTCGCCCACCAGTAGGACGTCAGGCCCCAGTTGGCGCCTCCATCGTCGGAGCGGAAGAGGTCTATTCCGCCGGCCCAGACCCGGTCGGGATTGACGGGATCGACCTTGATGATGTTGTCGTACCACCCCTGGTTGAGGAAGGCCACCGTCCGGGTGATGCCGCAGTTGGTCCAACTGGCGTCCCGCGGATTCGTCAACAGGAGGGTATTCAGGTATGCCGGGCTCTGGTTGCTGACCTGCGTCGTCCATGTGCCGGGGTCCCCGTTGGTCACCGAGCGATAGACGGCGTGCAGACCGTTCTTGTAGTTTCCTGATTCGATTTCGGCCGTAAGCGCATAGACAATCGCCTGGTTGGACGGAGCGATGGCGATGGACGCGCGCCCCATGCCGGCTTCGGTGAAGACCACAGACCAGGCCCCGCCGGCGCCTGCATCGGTGTTTCGGAGGATGTTGCCCTGGACCATGTTGCCCTCGGCGGCAAACAGGTAATCGCTGGACTGATCCGTGCGGATCTGAAGGTCCGTGCACCCGCCCGAAAGATTGTTCGTGTAGATCTGGCTCCAGTTGGCGCCGCCGTCTGTCGAGCGAGAGATCCCCGTCCGGGTCGCGGCGTAGATTCGCTGGGTGTTGCTCGGGCTGATCGCCAGGCGGTTGACATAGTAGAAGTTCGAATTTCTGGTCGCCGGCAACTGTGTCCAGGTGGCCCCGCCGTCGGTGGTCTTGAAGATGCCGGCGCCGCGCAGGGAGTCGTTGTTGAAGAAGCCTTCGCCCGTGCCGGCGTACAGCACGTTGGGGTTCGAGGGGTCCATCGCGAGCGAGCTGACAGCGATGCTGGAGAGAAAATCGGTGAGCGGTGTCCAGGACGTTCCGGCATTGGTGCTCTTCCACACTCCTCCGCCGGCGGCTCCCGCGTACATGATGTTCGGGTTGGACGGAGCAACGACCAGCGCGCGAGTGCGGCCGCCGACGTTTCCCGGTCCCAGCCAGCTCCAGGTGCCCAGAGCTTCGATCGCCTCCGGGCGGATGCCGATCTGACGCCGCGATGGCAGGATCTGACCCGCGGCCGTCGAGTGCTGCGGCATGCCCTTCATCCGCTCGAGAGCGTCGAAGTACCACCCGGTGTCGATCGGCGATACTCCGTCGGGCGAGCGCCTGGCGAGGAAGAAGGCTTGCGCCTCCGCCGGTTGATCGAAGCGTTCGACGTTCCTCGGGGTTGAATTGTGGTGCGTCGCGCGGGGAGGCAATGAAGCCCGCGCGGGAAGCAGCAGAGCGACCAGGAAAGAGAGACAGAAGCGCCTGCGCGCCTGGAAAAAGTTGAGCATGAATTGTGCGATTACTGATCAAAGTATACATCGCAGGCCGGTGGGAAACAAGCTCCCGCATCGCGCCGTGCAGAATGTAACCGGAGGGGGGATGGTCGCGCCATTTGAAAAGGTAACCGGGGCGGAAGATGGTGGAGGGAGGGTTACCGGATGGGTGGGCGATCGAAGTGGGAGTACTTCCGGGAGATTTTTC
>WNGB01015330.1_pt1 | contig 10156 bp, 10 predicted proteins | sample 5400681 | NCBI WGS metagenome assembly WNGB01 (sample SAMN13153367, study PRJNA577476) | soil metagenome | isolation source: 115 cm soil or saprolite under grassland replicate 2 | place: USA:California | collected 2016-06-15
CGCGACTGACCACCATCACCGCCACCACAGCGCCGACCCCGGTCGGCGCTGCCGCGTCTGTGGCCCTCCCCACCAGATGCTGCCGAACCATCCCCACGCAATTACGCCGAACGATCACCAAACAAACCTGCCGGCAACAGCGGGTCCATGCTGTCGGCGTGGAACCGTCCCTCGTGGCTGTGCGGACCCGGCCGAGCCTGCGCCGGGCCCTGCGCAAGGTCATCCCAGGTCAGGTAGCAGCCGTCGAAGAAGGGCCGCCGCCACCGCGTCGAGGCGAGGCGGCGAACCTGCAGCACGGTCAGCACCAGTAGCAGCCCTCCCACGGCGTACAGCAGGGTCCCGAACACGACCTCGCCGGTGGCAGGTTCGGCGCTCTGTGTCCTGCCGGCCGGCTAGTACAGCTCGCGGCGCTGCACCAGCCGGCTGGCGCGGCTTGCGTCCACCGGCAGCCACGCCTCTACCACGCGGCCGGCTTCGCGCAGTTGGACGTAGAGGAACCAGCGGCCCGCGGGGGTCACGCTGACCTTGCCGGCGTAGCGGCACCGGCCCGTTGCGGTCAGGGCGCCGGTGAGGGTGTGTCCGGCGCGTCGTGCCACCACGCGTGCTGGGGTCAGCGCCGCGCAAGCATCGGCGATGCCGGCGCTGATGGCCAGCGTGCCACGCCCGTCGGAGGCGCCGGTCAGCGTAACGGCCGCGACCGGGTCTCCCTGGCCGGGATCGTGAGCCGCGGCTGGCCTGGGCAGGAGCGCCACGGTGACGCCGAGCAGCAGGAGCAGCGCGGCGCCACCCAGCCGCGGCAACCACCCGGCCGCAGCCAGCAGCACCGCCGCGAAGACCACCAGCGCCGGGACCGCCACGACCGCCACCGCCCCGGCGGCGACGCTGGCCAGCCCGACGGCGCTGGCAAGCCAGGTGGTGAGCGCCACACCGATGGCGGCCGCGGCGTAGCGGGCGGTCGCCGTCTGCCATGGCAGGTCGATGGCGGCCAGGCCGAGGATCGCCAGCGGCAGATCGGGTGTGGAGCGCCCCAAACCCGCCAGTCCGATGGTGATGGCCACCCGCAGCAGCACGTAGATCCCGACCGCGCGCACGACCGGAACCGGTCCCGGCACGACCAGCCGCAGGACGGCCGCCGCCAACAGCCCGCCGGCCAGCAGGACGGGAAGGTACAGCGCCTCAGAGAACTGCGGCACGTCGGTCTCGAACTCCAGCACCGGCATGACCGCGCTGCCCAGCAGCAGCGCTCCCGCGGCCGCCGGGATCCATGGGTGGGTGCCGGGGCGCGTGCCGGCAAGGGTGCCCACGATCAGGGCGAGCGTACCGAACACGCCGAGCAGGTGCGGCGGGCTCCACAGCACGGCGTCACGGCCGAAGGCCGCGTGCCAGGCCGCGTCGATCGGCGCGGTGGCAAGCGTCACCGTCGCGCCCGTGGCGGCCAGCAGCAGCGGGGGCTGCCGCAGGACCGCGAGCAGCGAACGCCTGCGCTGTAGCGCCGCCAGGCCCCAGGCCACCACGACCACGCCGATCACGGCCACCGAGCCGTACAGCAGCAGATGGGGCGGGATCGTGGCGGTGTCGCGCCCCAGGTCGGTGTGCCAGGCGTCGTCCCAGTAGGTGGCAAACAGCGTCCCCGCCCCGGCGACCACCACCAGCAGGAGGGCGCCGGGCGCCAGCCAGGTGATACTTCTATGTTGCATTGATGCGACAGGCATGTCGCAAGTATGATGCGGCCATGAGCACACGGCAAGCTGCGCTGCTCGAGCCCTTCCTGGTGGAGGCCACGGCCGCGGCCGTCGCCCGCTGGGGACTGGCCCAGGTCACCGTGGAGCGCATCGCGGCCGAGGCAGGCCTGTCCCGGGCGACCCTGCACCGACGCGGCCTGACCCGCGAGGCCCTCATCGCCGCGCTCGCCGGGCGCGCCGCCGAGCAGTTCCGCGCCGCCCTGTGGCCCGCCCTTACCGGCCCCGGCAGCGCGGCCAAGCGACTTCAGGCCGCCCTGGAGGCCATGCTCGCCGTCGCTGACGAGCACCTGCAGCTGCTGGCCGGCATGTTCCTGGCCCACGGCGAGATGTTCCACAAGCCCGGCCCGGAGGCTCTCACCGTCGACGCCTTCGCCGACCCGTTGGAGCGGCTGCTGCGCGATGGCGCCGTCGACGGCTCCCTGCGCGAGGTTGATCCCACCGTGGCCGCCACCGTGCTGTTCAACACCGCGGGCTGGGGCTACGTCCACCTGCGCGCCAGCCACCGCTGGCCACCCGACCAAGCCCGCGCCGCCGTCATCGACCTCGTCCTGGGCGGCCTGCTTCCCCGCTGAGCAGCACCGGTCCGGGTCGCGTCCTCCCCGCGGGAGGGACGGCTGCTGCCCTGTCGCAGGACCTCCGAGGATTTGTGCCCGACCACCATGACGACCCAGGGCGCCTGGTGGAACCCCGACCGCCCGCGCGGTGTAGCAGGGTCGGAGGTGCCACGATGAGCCTGTTACGCATCATGGTTGCGCTCGCTGCGATCCTGGCCAGCGCCGTGCTGACCGCGCGGCCCGCCCAGGCGGGCGGCTGGGCCGTGACCGTGCTTGACCCGCTGCCCCTGCGGCTGGAGCCCGGCCGCAGCTACACCGTCGGCTACTGGGTCCTGCAGCACGGCTCCCATCCCTACGAGGGCGCCCTCGGCACGACCGGCCTCAAGCTGGTCGACGATGGCGGTCGGGTGGTGACCTTCGAGGGCGTGGCGCTGCGCGAGCCCGCGCACTTCGCCGCGGCCATCGCCATCCCCCACGCCGGGACCTGGAAGCTCTACGGCCTGCAGGGCGTCTTCGCCGACTACCAGGTCGGCACGCTCAGCGTTCCCGGTGGGCTCATGGTGCTGCGGCCGCCGGCCCCGATGACGATGCACAGCGACACCCACGACACCCATTGGGGCGCCATCCACCCGCCGGACGTCGCCGCCATGGCCAGCGACAACGCCCTACCGGTGAGCACCGCAGACCGTGGCGCTACCGCGGCAGCCGTGCAGGAGCCCGCCGGGCAGCGGGCCGCGCCGACCCCGCAAGGCGATCGCATGCTGCCGACAGTGGTGGTGCTCGCAGTCATCCTCGGCCTGGCCGCCGCTGGCGGTGTGCTGCTGCTCGGCCGTCGCTGGATGCTGCGAGCCGCACCGTGGCAAGCAAGGCGCCGCCCGCGATGAGCACGGCACCGGCCGCGCCGCGGCACTTCCCGCGCGGCCGGTGCCGCGCCCGGCTCGACGATCCGATGGTGGCCTTCAAGCAGGGTTCGGCGCACCGCACGAATGTCCTGGCCTGCTCGGGCCGCACGACCCAGCTGCTGGTCGCACGTGTGGCTGTGGCTCCTTGAGAGGCTGGCTGGTGTCGGGCGACCCGCCGGTGATGCCCTGACGCTCGATGGCGTACCGGCCACCGAACACATCGACGCCCCGAAGCAGTGACCGGAAGTCTTGCTCGTAATCTGGAGCCAGCTCCCCGGTAGCTGTCCCCGGGCTACGGGCAGACTTGTCCCCAGCGCGTGCATGTTCCCTCTCCCTCCAGGTCTCGACGGGTGGCTCAGCCAGGTCTACCGTAGCGGGCGCTCTCACGGGACGACGGCGCGTCACGTGAGGGGAAGGGGTGGCGCGAATGCAACGTGTCCTCCGTGTACCCGTATCCGGGGTGTGGGCTCCCCAGTGGCTCCCTCTGCTGGCGCCGACCGCGTCGCCCCGGCCGCTGAGCACGAGGCGGCCTTCATGTCGAGGCCCGCCGCTGCTGACACGTCCATGGTCCACTCCGATTGGGAGGGGCAGCATGAGAGGCAGACCGTGGCGGTTATCGTTGCTGGCCGTGTCGGCTGTGGTGGTGGCCGGCATGTGGGCGGCGCCGGCACAGGCGACCCACAACCAGGACCAGCACAGCCCGCAGGCCATGGCCCTGGCGAACATTCCCCGTTCCAGCGACTTCCGCTGGAACGACCCGGCGCGTGGCCGCAACTTCCAGTCCGACTTGGCCTTCGAGGGTCACCTGGCCATTGCGGGCAACTACAATGGCCTCCGGGTCATCGACATCTCCGACCCGGCCCATCCGAAGGTTCTCCGGGACGTGTGGTGCCCGGGGCCGCAGAACGACGTGTCGATTTGGGGTGATGTGATCGTCGCGTCGGTCGACGACGTGCTCACCAGCCCGGCGTGCGGCAGTCTCCGCGCCGTGCCGCAGACCGACCCGAACGGCTGGGAGGGGCTGCGGATCTTCAGCCTCAAGCAGGTGCTTGCCGCCCAGCCCGACGCCGACGGGTTCACCCGGGTGCAGCCCGTCGGGTCGGTGTTCACCAAGTGCGGCTCGCACACCCATACCGGCATTCCGGACGGCGACCGCGTCATCGTCTACGTGTCGTCGTACTCGCTACGCTCCGGGCCGCGGTGCGGGCCGGAGAACGCCGTCACCTACGGCTACGACCCCTATCACCGGCAGATCTCGGTCGTCGAGGTGCCGCTGGGCAACCCAGCGGCGGCCCGCGTCATCGGCGAGCCCAAGGTCCAGATGCCGCTGTTCACCGACCTGGTGCCGTTCGGCTTCAACCCGCTCGGCGGATGCCACGACATTCAGGTCTACCCGGCCAAGCACCTCGCCGCAGCGGCCTGCGCCAGCGTGGGCCAGCTGTGGGACATCAGCGACCCGGCGCACCCGGACACCGAGCACCCACTGTGGGTGGTCGACGAACCCAACGTGCAGTTCTACCACTCGGCCGCGTTCACCTGGGATGCCAACCTCGTCATCTTCGGCGACGAGGTGGTCTTCGAGAGCAACTGCAGCGGACCGCAGGGCCAGATCTGGTTCCACCGTGCTACCAACGGTGCCACGCTCGGCTCGTTCCAGATCCCGCGCGTGCAGCCGGCAGAGCAGTACTGCTCGGCGCACATGTTCAACGTGCTGAAGACCGATCCTGACCAATACCGACTGGTCGCGGCCTGGTACAGCGGCGGGGTCACCGTCGTGGACTTCACCGAGCCCTCCCAGGCCCGCGAGGTCGCCTACTACGACTTCGCGCCGCTGGAGGCGATCGACACCGAGGGCCTGTGGTCTGCTTACGGCTACAACGGCTTCGTCTACAGCAACGGCCTGTTCCGCGGCTTCGACAGCCTCTTCATCCCCCAGGCCAGAGCAGGGGCCAAGAATCTCTCGACCCTCAACCCGCAGACCCAGCTGTAGCCGCGCCCGGCTTCCTCAGGATCGACACGACCCACATCTGTTCGAATTCGGCGCTTCCGCCCCCGGGGATGGGCCCGGGGGCGGAAGCCGGCGAGACGAGAGAAGGAGAAGCGGCAAGCGACAGGAAACGACCATCGTGGGGTCCAATCGCCGGCGTCGCGGCGGGCCTCGTCTCGGCGGCGGCGCCAGCGTCTGCGTGGTCCGAACCGAGGCTGGCCGCTGGCGGCAGCCCGGCCAGGGTCACGTTCACACCCCGGCACACGACGTGGCCGGCTATCCCGAGGCTTCACGTATCAGTCCACCGTTCCCCTGCTCTCTCTATACAGGCGACGCGTGAGCCGTCAGCGGTACGGGTCGGTGCGGGGAGGAGATGCGATGCCGGTGTTGTTGAGCAGGAGGGACGAGGCGCGTGCGCTGCGCCTAGCCCGATCGCAACCGGAATCGGCCGGCGAGTTCGCCGCGTTCATCGAGCGGCTCAAGGAGCAGGTCGTCGAGGTGGCGCTCGGAGACGGGCGCGTGCTAGAGCGAGTGGGGGGCGGCCGCTACCGGGTGCTCACCGCTGACTATCGTGAGGACAAGGCCCGCGACGGGGAAAAGGTCGCCCGGCTGGCCGAGGTCGGCATCTACGACTACGACCGCGACGTCCTGGTGGTCGCCGTGGTCGACCTGCGCAGCGGTGAGGTCACCGGGCTCCTCGAGCGCGACGGCGCTGCGCCGCCAATTACGCTCGAGGAGTTGGACGAGGCTCGTGAGGTCGCGGCCGGTGTGCCCGGCGCAAGCGCGGCGCTGCGCCACCCGAGGGCGCGGGTCGTCGCCTTCCCGACCCCGAGCTATGCGTTCGAGGCACGCCCCGGCGCCCAGCGCCACCGCGGCTGCATCCTGTACGGGACCGGGCCCGTCGGCGAGGCGCTGAGCGTGGTCGTCGACCTCAGCGCCCGCCAGGTTGTCCCTGACGACGAACTCCCGGAGATCCTGCGGACGCACAGCGAAGCCGGTGCGGACCGCCCAGAGGAGCAGTGAACATGCCCGGAACCCTGAGCTTCGCGGACTGGACCGTCAACTGGTCGATCCCCACCGGGTGGGGTGGCGGTCTGGTGATCTCCAAAGCCCGCTTCCGCAACGACATGGTCCTGTATCAGGGCACGATGCCCTTCGTGCTGGTCCCCTACCACGGCGGGTCGCCGATCTTCAAGGACGGGCTACACCACCAGGGAGCGGCGTTCCTCCCGGTCGTGCCGACCGCCGCCAACGCCTTCCAGGGACCCAGCACCCCACCGGCGGGCAACGACAATCAGTGGGACTGCCTCACCAACCCGACCGGCGCGGTCATGGTGGAGCGGGAACCGGCCACGCTCATCGAGCCCGCCACCGCGGTCATCTGGGCCAAGTTCCAGTGCGTCAACTACCAGTACGTGCACCGCTGGGAGTTCCGCGCCGACGGCTCCATCGAAGCGAGTGTCGGCTTGGGCGGGGTGCTGTTCACCAAGGTCGCGCAGCGATCCAACCACGTGCACAACTTCTACCTCCGCCTGGACTTCGACATCGCCGGCGCCGCCAACAACGCCGTACAGCAGTTCAGCCACCCCAACAACAACCTGGGCAGCGACACGTGGACGACCATCACCACCGAAGGTCGCCGCACTGCCAACCACGCCGTGGCGACCAAGTGGCGGGTCGTCAACCGCACGCCGAAGCCCAACGGGCAGTTGCGCTCGTATGAGATCGTCCTTGGCTCCGACATGGCTCCCGACCAGGTGTCTTCCACAGGCGACCTGTGGGTCCTCGCCTACGACCCGGCGCAGGACGGCTACGCCGTCGGGATCAACGACAGCGTGCTCCACACCACCTACCTCCACGGGCCCGGCACGGTCGTGAACGGCGCCGACATCGTCGTGTGGTGCTCGCTACGTCACCACCACGAAACCCGGCAGTCCGGGGAGGAGACGATCACCCTCCCCTACGAGTTCCTCTCGTGTCACATCGAGCCACGTGACTTCCTCGACGGCACTCCGACGAGGCTCTACCCCACCACCCCGCCCTCTCCGTGACATGCCCTCGACAAGGGATGTCCGCGTTTCGAAGATCGAGCTTGCGCGACCGGAGGGATATCCGGACGCTGCTTGGCCGCGTGTTCGCGGTCGACTCGCCCCGGCTGACCGTCGAGCGGCACCAGCAGCTCCGCCGGCTTGTCGATCCGATCGAGCAGGCGACCCGCGGCTGGGATGTGCGGCTGGGCGTCCACGCCGGCAACCTGGTCCTGGCCCAGGTGCACCGCCGGCAGCAGCCCTGGTGGGCTTGGGATGAGGACGCCTGGCTGGAGTTGACCGGCACACGGCAGACCAGCACCAACGCGAGGCGCGGCTGCACCTGGTCGCGCTGGCCCATCGGCTGGGCGGGTATCGGCGGCTGCACCGCCGCGCCGGCGTGCTCCGCATCCACGCCCTGGCGAGCCTGGTGTTTGGCGCCGAGGCGGTGGACGCCGCGCTGGCCGAGGCGCGGGCCACGCTGTTGGGCTGGGGCACCGCCGAGGCGACCATGGCGCACCAGGTCGGCTGCGCGCTGTGCGACCTGCTGTTGGCCTGCGACACCACCGACCTCACCCGGATCACACCGAGGAGCAGCTGCGAACGCTGGCTGGTGAGTATCCACGTGGGCAGCGTCGCAAGGGCCTGGTCAAGGTCTCGCGGGTCCTGGCCCACAAGGGCATCATCCCGCAGCCGATCAAGGGCAACGACAACCTCCGCGGCCACTGGTCGCAGACGCTTGCGTCGGTGCCAGCGGAGTGGCTTGCGTGGGCGCAAACGCTGGCGGCGGCTGACCACCCACGAGCTGGGCACGGTCCGCGGGATGTTCTCGATCATCCTGGTCGCCGGGCGCTGGGCGGCCGACACCCACCCCGAAGCTGTCTCCCCCGACCGGTGGACCCGTGACATCGCCGCCGCCTACGTCGCCGACACCCTATCCGCCGTCCGCGGCCAGTGGGCGCCCAACAACCGCAACCGCGCCAGCTGAGGCCAGCCGCTGACCGCTCGCGGCAAGGCCACCCGCGTGGACGCCCCGCGCAGCTTCTTCTGCGACCTGATCGAGTGGGAGTGGCTCACCCCCGGTTCGACCCGCGCCAAGTGCTGAGCCTACCGCTGTCGGTCCGCGCCCAGATCGGCCCCAACCCGCGGATCATCGACGAGGCGGCCTGGGCCAAGCTGATGGCCGCCGGGCTGACGCTGACCGCCGAGGACCTCGAGGAGTACGCCACCCCCGCCGCCCGCATCACCGGTGGCGATCGCCGCACCTTCTACCCGGTCGAGATGGTCCGCGCCCTGGTCGCAACCTGGCTGTTTACGGGCTTGCGCATCGACGAGATCCGCCGCCTGGAGCCCGACCGCATCACCCTCGACCAGGGCCACGACCAGACCACCGGCCAGCCCTACCCGATCTGCCTGCTCCACGTGCCGCACAACAAGACCTCCGGGCCGTTCAACAAGCCCGTCGACCCGATCGTCGGCCAGCTCATCGGGGCCTGGCAGCAGCTCCGCCTTCCGCAGCCGCGGCTGGCCGACCGCAAGACCGGCCAGCACCGCCAGTTCCTGTTCTGCTATCGCGGCCAGCTCGTCGGTGGCTCCTACCTCAACGACCACCTCATCCCCGCGCTGTGCCACAAGGCCGGGATCCCCGAGTCAGACTCCCGCGGCGCGCTCACCAGCCACCGCGCCCGCGCCACCATCGCCACCCAGCTCCTCAACGCGCCCGAGCCGCTGTCGCTTCCGGACCTGCAGCAGTGGCTGGGCCACAAGCACCCCGCCTCCACCCGCCACTACGCCGCCATCCTGCAACACAAGCCCACCGCCGCCTACCACAAGGCCGACCACTTCGCCCGCAACCTGCGCACCATCCAGGTCCTCATCGACCGCGACACCATCCTGCCGGGCGCCGCCGCCGGTGGCGGGCAGCCGTGGACGTACTACGACCTGGGCGAGGCTGGTGCACCTACGACTTCTTCGCCAAGTGCCCCCACCGGCTGGCCTGCGCCCGCTGCCCCTTCTACCTGCCCAAGCAGTCCCACGCCGGGCAGCTGCTGGCGGTCAAGGACGGCATCCACCAGATGCTGGAGCAGCTGGAACTCACCGACGACGAACGCGCCGCGCTGGAAGGCGACCGCGACGCCGTCGCCGCGCTCGCCAAACGCCTCGCCGACGTGCCCACCCCCGCCGGCCCCACCCCCAACCAGCTCGGCACCCAGCCCGCCTTCATCTCCCTGACCACCCTGCGCGACACCCTGCCCAAAGGCGGGGGTGCGCCATGACCAGGCGCGCAGGACCACCGCAGATGTTCGGACACGGCCCAGTCCAAGCAAGCCACCAACTGCGCGACACCCATGCGAGCGCCGCGGTCACGCCGCTGGTCGACTGGGCGCCGCAGCGAGGCTCTGATCACCCATGGGCTCAGCGCAGTCGCGCCAGGTCGACCCGGAACAGCCCGGCTGGCGCAGCCACCCACACCGCACCCGGGCTGGCCGCAAGGTCGCTGATCTCGGCGAGCTGGCCCTGCTCATCAAGGAATTCGTCGGGCTCGCCCAGCTCGCCCAGCGGAACCTCGCGCCTGACCTGGCCGTTCAGGGGCACCAGGGTGGTGCTGCTGGTCGCCCACACGGCGCCGTCGGCCGTCACCAGCGCTGACCCGCCAGTGAAGACTCGGCCCTGGAGCTGGTCGCGCCGCGGGTCAATGCGCAGCACCTCGGCGTTGACCGGGTTGCTCACCCACACCGCGTCGGCGTCGACCAGCACGTCCCCTGCCTGGCCAGCGGGTCCTTCCCGTCCGGGCAGGCCACCCAGCCCGCCCGGGACCCGGATGGTTGCCACCACCCGGCCGCTGGCCGGGTCGACCCGCCAGATCGGCCCGCCCGCGCCCGTCACCCACACCCCGCTGGGGCCGACCCCGACCGCGGTGGGCAGCCCAGGCAGCCGCACCCTG
>WNGB01015333.1_pt1 | contig 10155 bp, 13 predicted proteins | sample 5400681 | NCBI WGS metagenome assembly WNGB01 (sample SAMN13153367, study PRJNA577476) | soil metagenome | isolation source: 115 cm soil or saprolite under grassland replicate 2 | place: USA:California | collected 2016-06-15
ATCTGTGCTGCCGCCTACTCATAACGTTCGACAACGCCGCTCCGAGAAGGACGGCTCCTGAGCTTCATTGTAGTTTGCTGTCCTGAGCTAATTGTTGAAATAATACGGAATAGCCCGGATGCGCCAGGTCAAGTTGCTGCGCCTGCTTCAGCGAAAACCATTGTATCTCTGAATGTTCACGAGGAAGTCGATTGCTTGGATTCCCACTCCATTCCGTGACAAGGTAGAGGTGAAACTCATATGCGCCGTGCTGCTCCGTGGCAGGGACTTGAATTACTTCCAGCGGGATAGCATGCAAGGGAATGATTCCAAGCTCCTCTTCAAGCTCTCGCGCCAAGGCCTGTTCAGGCGACTCGTGGGGTTCGAGATGCCCCCCGAATACATCCCACACATTAGGGTAAAACGACCGCTCGGCAGATCGCTTCCCAAGCAGTATAGTATTTTCGCGGAGTAGAACGCCGCCAACGCACACTTTAATCATATCAGCCGATCTTCACTTCCTGGACTTCAGCGAGCGCAGTTTTCAGCCGGCGCACTCCTGCCCGTATTTCGCGCTCGCCGAAGGCCGTGTATCCGAGCATCAGCGCCCCCCGCGTGACGGGCTTCAGGCTGAAAGCCGAGAGCGGAAGCGCGAGCACATCGCGCTCGGAGGCCGAGCGCGCCGCCTCTGTGTCGCTCACCCCGGGTGGAAGCCAGCCGACCAGATGCATTCCCGCCTCGCTCTCCTGAATCTCCAGCAAACCGGAAAGCTCGGCCTTCGCGGTTTCGAGCAGAAGAGACTGGCGGCTGCCGTAGAGATTGCGCATGCGCCTGAGATGGCGCGTGAAGTGTCCCTCTTCGATGAAGTCCGCCAATGCGGCCTGCGGGATTGTGGCGGGTTGCAGGTCGACCATCACTCGGCAGGCGATGAAGGCCTCCGCTAGATCACGTGGTACCACCAGATAACCTATCCGCAGCGATGGAAAGAGCACCTTGCTGAAAGTGCCGGTGTAGATCACTCGGTTCTCGCTGTCCAACCCCTGCAAAGACGCAAGCGGCCGGCCCGCGTAACGATACTCGCCGTCACAATCGTCCTCGATGATCCATGCACCGGCGCGGCTGGCCCATTCCAATAACTCTAGGCGGCGCGACAGCGGCAAGGTTACGCCCAGCGGGAACTGATGTGACGGCGTGACATAAACCATTCGCGCGTTATCGCGAGTTCTTTTGACGACATCGAGCCTGATGCCTTCCTCATCGACCGGCACAGGCGCAATCCGCGCGCCCGCGCGAATGAAAACCCCGCGCACGCCGAAATATCCCGGGTCTTCCATCAACACCGTGTCGCCCGGATCGAGCAGCGTCTGGGTCGCAAGCTCCAGCGCGACCTGAGTGCCCGGCACGATGATGACCTGATCGGCCTCGCATTTGACCGCTCTAGCCGATCGCAGATAAGCGGCGATCGCCTCTCGCAGGCGCGGATAACCGGCCACGTGCGCATAACCAAACAGATCGTGGGAAGGGTTGCGGCTATACTTCGCCAGCAGGCGCGTCCATACATCAAAAGGAAAGGAAGCGAGATCGGGAAGGGCGCACCGGAACGGCAGCATCTTTCCGGCCCCCTGATGCCTGATCGGAGGCAAGGCCGACACCAGCCTCTCGCCGCGCTTCGATATCGCCCTTCGCTGCGGACTCACGCGAGTCGCCCGCGCTGGCAAGGGGCGTGATTGCAACATCTCCTCCGGCAGCGCGCTGCTGACCCATGTGCCTGACCCGATGTGTCCTTCGACATAGCCCTCAGACAAAAGCTGGTCATATGCCGCCACCACGGTATTGCGCGAGATGCCCAATTCATTCGCCAGCTCGCGCGTGGGTGGCAGTTTGTTACTCGCCTTCAATCTCCCTGCCAGGATGGCCACGCGGAACTCATCATAGAGTTGCTTGTAGAGCGGAGCCGGGGCGGCGGGGTTGATTGAAATCACGCTGAAAGGCAGGCTGGAGGCGCGTTCCCTCATTCCGATTCACCGATCCTTTCTGAACAAATTGGTACCATACAAAATCATCGTATTGGCACTTACGCGAGAGCCAATTTTGAGATAGGTTACCGCAGCGATAAACCTTTGGCAAAACGAGAAAGGCCGAAATTCTCAAAGAACTCGGAAGCGTTTGAACAAGGCAAAGCCTGACGAGTTAGCGGCTGCGCCTGCGTCTGGAGGGTAAGAGATGATGGAACGATTGAGTCAATATGCTGTTGTTTTCCTGAGAATCGCCCTGGGCGTCACATTTCTCTCGTCGGTGGCCGACCGCTTCGGGATGTTAGGGGCGCTCGGGCAGCCGAATGTCGCCTGGGGAGACTTCGATCACTTCAGCGCCTACACCGCCCGGTTAAACTGGTTCCTGCCGTCCAGTCTGATCCCCGCTCTCGCGTGGTTAGTCACTTGCTTGGAAACGATCCTGGGCTTTACGCTGATTGCGGGGTTGTTTACACACGCGTCGGCATTGGCCAGCGGGATGCTTTTGCTGTTGTTCGCGCTGGCGATGACCGCGTCAACCGGTCTTCAATCGGCTTTGTCGCACTCGGTATATTCGGCTTCGGCAGGGGCCTTTTTATTGGCCGCGAGCGGTCATTATGTTTGGAGCCTGGATTCTTTACGGCGAGCGCATTTCGGAAGTTGGAAGGTGGATGATGGCGCCAAGTCAGCCGGTCAACAGCGCGAGGCATAGAGAAATGATTGGCCGAACAGATGACATGCAGGAACCGGCTCGTAGTGGCGGCACGCGGCTTATCGCCGGGTATGCCGCGATCATCTTTATCCTTCCCTACCTGGCCATCAAGATCACCTGGATTTCCGGGGTACCGTTGGGAATGCCCGACAAGAAATTAGTCGCCGGCCCCGCCATGCTTCCTATTAACATCCTTACGTTCTGCATGGATGCCGTAGCCATACTGCTTGCCCTGGCGTTTGCCCATGGTTGGGGGCGGCGTGTGCCCGCTTGGTTATTGTTGTTCCCGATATGGGTGGGAATGGGTTTCCTGGCGCCTATTGTAGTAGCCGCGCCACTGAACGCCCTGGCTAGGGCGCTTGGACTGGGTTCCAGCCAGCCGGCGCCCTCGGAGCAGTTTCCGCTCGAACCGTGGGTACGCGGGGTAGTTTTTACCTCGTTTGTCGGCCAAGGATTGGCCCTCCTGACGGCGTTTATCCTCTATGCGCATGAACGATGGGGTGGCCTATTGCGAGCTCGAACCGTTGATGGCCAGGCGCCTCGTCAGGCCATCGTGATCCTTGGGAATGCCGCTTTCGTGATTGCGACCGCAGTCGGCCTGCTCCACTTGCTCTCAGGAGCAAGTGGAGCGCCATTCGGTCTCCCATCAGAGCTGTTGCGCAGCGGAGGAGCGAACTTCTACCTGCTCCAGGCGACTTTCGGCCTCGCGGCGTTGTGCGCGGCTGCGGGGATCGCTATGTTGGTAAACCGAGTCGGGACCTGGCCTCTCTGGCTGCCGTTGAGTCTGGGCTCGATTGGAGCGGGCGCCATGTTCTCTTGGGGCGCCTGGCTTGTCTTGGCTGCTGCGCTAAAATTATCTCGCGGCGAGGGCGAGTGGCTGCTTATGGCCATCAATGTCGTCAAGACAGGCGCGGGTTTGTTGATCGGAGCGCTGATTGGCCTGATGGTCGCGGTTAAATTGAAACGAGGAGAGTCGTGATGCGGATCGAAGAGATGTCTCAGGGTAAAGGCGGCCTGCTGGTCAAAGTCGCCTACTGGTTTTCACTCAAGCGGTTCGGGAAGATAGCCGACCCGGTGAAAGTGATGTGTCGCCACATTTGGGTTCTGCTCGGCTCGGGCGCCTTCGAGATGGTTGTCGAACGCTCAAAGAAGGTCGATACGCGCCTGAAAGAACTCGCCCAGATCAAAGTGGCCGCCCTGATCGGCTGTCCCTGGTGAATCGATATCGGCTCTGCCGTTGGCAGACGACACGGGATCAGTGAGGAGCAGCTTCGCCAGCTTTCGGTCTATCAGCAGAGCGACGCCTTCTCGACAGTGGAGAAACTCGTCCTAGACTATGCTGTCAGGATGACGGTGACGCCTGTTGATGTGCCGGATGAGTTGTTTGCGAGGCTGCGAGAATATTTCGATGAGCGGCAGATGGTAGAGTTGACCTCCGCCATCGCCTGGGAGAACTACCGGGCGCGGTTCAATCACGCGTTCGGCCTGGAGTCGCAGGGGTTTGCGGAAGGCGCGTACTGCGCGCTGCCCGAGCATTCAGTCGAGCCAGCGCAGCTCAGATCACATTGGAAGGTAGGCGGGTGACTATCGAAGCGCAACCAAATGCGCGGATCCGAATGGCCGTACCCGATGAGGCAACCTCGATCTCATCGCTCCTGGCTCGATCATTTGCGGAGTACGAATCTTCTTATACCAGTGAAGCGTTCACGGCGACGATCTCTTCGCCTGACCGGATTCGAGACCGCATCGACGAAGGGCCAATCTGGGTGGCTCTGCGAAATGGCGCCGTCGTCGGGACGCTATCGGCCGTCGTCAGGGGCGAGGCGCTCTATCTTCGAGGGATGGCGGTCGATCCCACGGCGAGAGGCGATGGAATTGGGTGCCAACTTTTGGAGCGCGCCGAAGAGTATGCCGTCCGGAACGGATTCGAACGCCTGTTTCTCCATACCACTCCTTTTCTCAAAAGCGCGATACAGCTCTACGAGAGGTATGGTTTCAGTCGCATCAACGAGAAGCCTGACGATTTGTTCGGGACGCCGCTCCTCACGATGGTCAAGAACCTGCCCGCAGCATAGGTTGCGAGCTACGACGCGGGTACTACGATGCGCATCCCTCGCGTGACCATTCAGCTTGGGTCTTTTGAAAGGAGATAATTATGAGACGAATCATTGTAGCTGCGGCCTTAGCAGTTTTGGTAGTGGCAGTACCGCTTCTAGCTTTAAGTCAAACAAAGGACAATGTGAAGCGGAATCAAGATGTAATCCGAGAGTATATCGGAATTCTAAATAGCGGCGACATGAAGGCGGCGTCCATGTACATCGCGGAGGATTCGAAAAATTTTGGTCGCCCCGTCGGGCGCGAAGGAATGCGGCTCACGCTCGAAGACATTCGCACCACGTTCCCGGATTTTCGACTTGAGATCATGGAGATGGTTGCCGAAGGAGACTCGGTGGTCGTGCGCTGCACTTTCAGCGGCACGCATCGCGGTGTGGGCAAACGCCCGGTGAACGGCGGGATGTTGGTGGGAGTCGAGCCGACGCAAAAGCATTTCGAGGTGCAGCACATCCACTGGTACAGGCTGCGTGATGGAAAGATCGTGGAACACTGGGCGACTCGTGATGACATCGGCATGATGCGGCAGCTCGGCCTGCTGCCGCCGGTTGCGTCACCCAACACGAAGTAGACTTACAGAAGTTCCGTGAGAAGCCAGACCGCGCCTAACATCTATCTGAGGGTTACGAGTCAAGCCAAATACATCCCAGGCGGAGATTTTTCTGTCGAATAAGACATCGTGAAGCTAAGCCGCCGTTTAGGCGTCTCGTTGCCAGACACGAAATTTCATACTCCACTGGCTACCAAAATGTCGGCTTACCATATTGTCTCGGTCACCCCCTGCGCACATTGTCTTTAGGCCGCCGGGAAATGACGCCCGGCCAATGTGAAATCTCCACAGATGGGTCTCCGATGCCGCCATGCCGAGTCGAAAAAGCCCCTCGAATGCCCGTGAATAAAGGCGATTCGCACGCCATACAAAATTGTCTGGCTTAGCGTATGATTTTTCCTGAGAGTCATCGAGACCCCTATTAGCGCGAGCGACAGGACAACACAACCTGCGCCATCGCCAGTGCGCTCAGTTGACAAGGGCGAGCGCGACCTGATACTTTGTAAGCCGAGGTATTCAACCAATGATCGAAATCGACCGGGAATTACTCAAGGGCAGTATTCCGCTCCTCATTCTCAAGCTTCTGTCGCAGCGCGATATGTATGGCTACGAGATCATTCAGGAAGCGAGCCGCCGCAGCGATCAGGCCTTTCACTTCAAGGAGGGCACGCTCTACCCGGCGCTGCATCAATTGCAGCGCAAGGGCTATCTACGCGCAGAGTGGCGCACCGGAGACAACGGGCGGCAGCGCAAGTACTATTCGCTGACCGCGAAGGGGCGCAAGCTGGCCGAGCAGCGGCAACGAAGTTGGCTGGCCTTCACCGAGGCGATCAACGCCATACTGACCAATGACTAGCCACAAATGCGAAAGGGGCTGAATTATGAGCATAGAAGAGAGGTTGATTGAGAAAGTCCTGGCCTCTTCCGGCGTTCTGAGCAGACGCAGCCGCAACGAAATCACCCGCGAGCTGCGCGCCCATATGGAAGATGCGACCGAAGAGGCGCGCGCGGCCGGGCACGACGAAGCGGAGATAGAGAGAGTCATCTCCTTGCGTTTTGGAGAACCGGAGGAGATCGCCCGGCGGTTCGCCGAGGTCTACCGCGCGGAGCGGCTCGCGATCTACTTCCTCTCTTTCCTCTTGCTCGCGGCGGCATCGCTCGTAGCGGTTTCAACATTCGTCAGCGCAGTGCAGATTATGCTGGCGGTCGGAATGGGCTATTCAGCCTCATGGGCCTTCCCTGCCCGCCATTTGTATTTAGAGATCGCGATGCTGGCCGGGCTGACGCTAGGCTACCTGGGCCTCTACTTCACCGAACATCTATTTCGTCGGCGGCGCCTGGCCAAAGCCCTTCTGCTAACGGGAGCGGTCTTCATCCTCGCCGGTATGGGATTGGAAGTATGGCTGCCCAGAAGCGGGATTGCGCTCGGTGCCGGGTTATTTTGCGCTTTATTCGTGCGCGCGCTCGATCTCTTCCGCGTCAGGGGCCAATGGAAAGTGGCGGGACTGTTCTTGTTCTTTTCGTCGCACGGATTGTTAACGTCGTACAGCTTCATGAGTAAGCAGGGTGTGAGCGTCTGGATGATGACGGCTGCATTCTTTCTTGCGATCGCCATCTGGTGCCAGTTTATGACTTCGCTGGCCGCAATCTTTGATAATCGCGTTCTCGGGAGAAATTCCGCATGAGACGCCTGCGCCCTGTTCGGTGGGTTCTACCCGTCCTCGCCATATTGGGGTTGGCCGCAGGCGCGGCGTATTACTGGTACCGCGATTACCGCGTGGCTCCGGCCGCAACCACCGGCGCGGCCACATTGGCGCATCCGGAGATGCGCCGGCTCAGCGCGACGGTTACGGCGACGGGCACGATCCGGCTGCGCGTCGGATCGGAAGTGCGCGTCGGATCGCAACTCTCAGGTATCGTCAGAAAGCTCTATGTCACTGTTGGCTCACATATCAATAAGGATGATGTCATCGCCGAGATTGACCCGCGCAATCTGGAAGCGCGGCTGGAGCAGGCGCAAGCGCAGGTGAAGTTGGACGAGATCGCACTGCGCCGAGCTCAAATCGAGCTGGCGCGCAGCAAAGAGTTACTCGCCGCCGGAGTCGCCCCCCGCCAGCAGACAGAAGACCTGGAGTTAACTGTCGAGAGCGCGGCGGCGAAGCTGGGGAAGTCACGGCGCGATCTGGCCGTAGTCGAAGTGGATCTCTCCTATGTCAAGATTCGAGCGCCGATCTCCGGAACGGTCGCCTCGGTCTCCACGCAAGAAGGCGAGACGGTCGCCGCTTCATTTACGACCCCGACTTTCCTCACCATCATCGAGGACGGCGCGTTGGAATTGATCGCGATGGTGGACGAAACCGACATCGGAAACATCAGGCCCAGCAATCAGGCGACCTTTACCACGGAAGCTTATCCAACACGCGAATTCACCGGCGCTGTCCGGCGCGTCGCCCCCAAAGCCACGATCGTCTCCGGCGTCGTCAACTACGAGGTGGCGATCAAGATCAACGGCGGCCTCGATCTGCTCAAGCCGGACATGACCGCCAACATCACGATCAAGACCTCACAGCGCGAGGCGCTGGTGGTGCCGAATGGGGTGATTCAGCGCGAAGACGATAAACGATTCGTCTACGTCGAGAAGGACGGCAGGCTGGAGAAACGGCCGGTGGTCACCGGCATCCGCGACCTCGGGTTCACCGAGATCAAAAAAGGCCTCAGCCAGAGCGACCGCATCGCGGTGAGCGACCTTCCTTCACCAGACAAAAAGGACTGAACTTATGATTAGTGTTTCTCATCTCTCCAAGACGCACCGCCGCAGCGACGGCGCGCCCGTCGCCGCTTTGAAGGATATCTCGTTCGATATCGGCGCCGGGGAGTTCGTCACGGTTCGCGGTCCGTCAGGCTCCGGCAAATCGTCGCTGCTCAATATTCTCGGCTGTCTCGACACGCCGACGGGCGGGAGATACCTGTTCGGTGGTGAGGATATCTCCGGTTATCCGGATAAGCAGCTTTCGCGGATTCGCTGCCGCAGGATCGGATTCGTCTTTCAATCATTCAACCTGCTGGATCGCACCACGGCGCTGGAGAACGTCGAGATCCCGATGGTCTATAGCGCCGGGCGGATTGACCGCAAGAAAGCGATGGCCGCGCTCGAACGTGTGGGGCTGGCCGATCGCGCGGATCATTACGGCACGGAGCTGTCGGGCGGCGAGCAGCAGCGCGTCGCCATTGCCCGCGCGCTGATCAATGATCCGGCATTGATCCTCGCCGATGAGCCGACGGGGAATCTCGATTCCGCGGCCGGAACGGAGGTGATACGTATCCTTCAAGAACTGAATCGGGAAGGGCGGACGATCGTGCTGGTAACGCACGACGACGCGATCGCCGCATACGCTGCGCGGGAGATCGCGCTGCGTGACGGCGCCATTATTTCTGATCGCATGCAGGAATCACGCCCCGGGGCCTGCGCGTAAGGCCGGGCGCGAAAACTGATCTGACCACAAGGAGATGAAACATGGGTGTACTCAAAGGCATCAGGCTCGCATTGCGCAACATGCGACGACACCGGATGCGGACGTTCTTTATGATGCTCGGTATGATCGTTGGCATCCTGTCATTGACGATTCTGACTTCGATCGGCGAAGGCGCCAGGCAGGAGACGATGAAGCGCTTCAAACGCATGGTCGGCACATTCGACACGGTGATCGTGCGCCCGGGCGGCGGACGCACGCACGGCATGGTCTCGCTCGCGAACGTCGAGCCGACGCTCAAGTTCGAGGATGCGGAGGCGATTGCGGGGGAAGTCCCTGAAATCAAGCAGGTCGCGCAGATGCAGAACGCCTTCGATATCGATGTTAAATATCGCGACCGTCAGGCGAGTCCTGGCGTCTTCGGCGTCCCGGCCAACTGGCTGGATCTGCGTGACGATGAGGTGGCCGAAGGGAGCTTCTTTTCGCAGGAAGAGGTCCAATCGCTGGCGCGCGTGGCCGTGATCGGCGCTGATATGAAAGCGGCTTTGTTTCCCGACGAGAGTCCGCTGGGCAAGACCATCCGCATCGGAGAGGCCCCTTTTCAGGTCAAGGGCGCGCTGGCCCCGCGGGGCGCTGTGCCGGGAGGGGGCAGCCTCGACAACGTGATTCTCATTCCGGTCACGACCGCGTCGAAGCGCCTGTTCAATCGCGATTTCCTGACCATGGTCATCGCGCAGCTCAAAGATCCGGAGCAGAGCGAAGCGTTGATCCGGAAGATCACGGCGCTCCTGCGTGAGCGCCATCACATCGTCCCTCCAGCCCTCGATGATTTCACCGTCACCAGCCCGCGGGCCGCGATGGCGCAAGTGACGCAGATGGGATCGACCTTGTCGAAGGTGCTGACGGGCGTGGCGATTATCGCTCTGCTCATCAGCGGTGTAGTAATCATGAGTCTGATGCTGATTGCGGTCTCTGAACGACGCAAAGAGATCGGTGTGCGCCGCTCGGCCGGCGCCAGCCGCCGGGACATCATGCTGCAATTCGCGCTGGAGGCGTTAACGGTGTCAACCCTCGGCGGATTTCTTGGCGTCGGTATCGGGCTGGGCGGGGCAAACATCGTGACCAGTATGCAGCAGTTGCCCCCGATTTTCGCCTGGGAGGCGATCGGGTTGGCCGTGATCCTGTCTCTCAGCGTCGGATTGGTATTCGGTCTGTACCCTGCCTGGAAAGCGGCTAACGTGGATCCGATTACTGCGCTGCGCTCATAGTCTATGCGCAGTAATGCAATGGCGAGATGAAGTTCTTCCGCATTATGTTTGG
>WNGB01033680.1_pt1 | contig 10152 bp, 10 predicted proteins | sample 5400681 | NCBI WGS metagenome assembly WNGB01 (sample SAMN13153367, study PRJNA577476) | soil metagenome | isolation source: 115 cm soil or saprolite under grassland replicate 2 | place: USA:California | collected 2016-06-15
TCGACGGGCGGCTGTGGCGGCCCAGCCGCACCCACACGGTGCAGGTGATCGATCCCGTGGGCGCCGGCGATGCGTACGTCGCCGGGTTCCTGTGGGCGACGCTGGGCGGCCGCGGCCCCCAGGAGGCGGTGGACACGGGTGCCGCCGTGGCCGCGCTCAAATGCTCCACCTGGGGGGACGTGGCGCTGATCGATGCGCGCGACGTCGCCGACCTTCTGGCGGGTGGAACTGACATCCGACGGTGATCCATGACGGGTGACCGCATCCTCGATGGCCTCAACGACGCGCAGCGTGAGGCCGTCACCCACGACGCGGGGCCGCTGCTCATCGTGGCTGGGGCCGGCACCGGCAAGACCACTGTCATCACCCGCCGCATCGCCTGGCTCATCGCCCAGCGCCGCGCGCGTCCCGAGGAGATCCTGGCGCTGACCTTCACCGACAAGGCCGCCGCCGAGATGGAGGAGCGCGTCGACCAGCTCGTGCCCTACGGCTACGCCGACGTCGAGATCGCCACGTTCCACGCCTTCGGCGATAGCCTGCTGCGCGGCCATTCGCTCGAGATCGGCCTGAAGAACGACTTCAGCGTGCTGAGCCGGGCCGAGCAGGTCATCTTCCTGCGCGACCGCCTGTTCGAGCTGCCGCTGGCGCGCTACCGGCCGCTCGGCGACCCGACGCGCCACCTGCAGGCCATCATCACGCTGGTCAGCCGCTGCAAGGACGAGGACATCTCGCCGCACGACTACGCGCGCTGCGCGGAGCGGTTGCGCGCCGCCGCGGCCGGCGCCCCCGACGACGCCGAGGGCCGCGACCGCGCCGAGGCGCAGGTGGAGCTGGCGGCGGCGTACGCGACGTACCAGGAATTGATGGCGCGCGAGGGCAACATCGACTTCGGCGACCAGATCGTGCTCGCGTTACGCCTGCTGCGCGAACGGCCGCACGTGCTCAACGTCTACCAGCGCCGATTCAAGTACATCCTGGTCGACGAGTTCCAGGACACCAACTACGCGCAGTTCGAGCTCTTGAAGTTGCTGACCGCCCGCCACCGCAACCTCGCGGTCATTGGCGACGACGACCAGGCAATCTATCGGTGGCGGGGCGCCGCGATCTCGAATGTGCTGGGTTTCCTGGATCACTACACCGGCGCCAAGCAGATCGTCCTCACCGAGAACTTCCGCTCGCACCAGGCCGTGCTCGACGCCGCCTACCGGCTGATCGTCCACAACAACCCCGACCGGCTAGAGGTCCGCAGTGGCATCGACAAGCACCTGGCGGCGGTGCGGGAGGCGCCGGGGCCCGAACCGCGCCACCTGCACTACGAGACGGCCACTCAGGAGGCCGACGCCGTCGCCCAGATGATCCGGGAGCGGATCGAGCAGGGCGCGTGGCAGCTCGCCGACATCGCCGTACTCGTACGTTCCAACAGCGACGCCGACCAGTTCCTGCGCTCGTTCAACCTGCGCGGCATCCCGTGGACGTTCTCCGGCAACGCCGGCCTCTACGGGCGGCCCGAGGTGCGGCTGCTCCTGGCCTTCGTGCGCGCGGTGGCGCACCCCGACGACTCGGTGAGCGTGCACTACCTGGCCTCGTCGGATCTCTACCAGGTGCCCATCGTCGACCTCACCCGCTGTGCCACGCACGCCGACCGCAAGCACCGCTGGCTCTTCGACGTGCTGCGCGAGGCGGAAGAGATCCCCGAGCTGGCCGGCGAGCTGAGCGAAGAGGCGCGCCTGGCCATCCGCAGCCTCGTCGCCGATCTCGTGCGCTATATGGAGCTGGGACGCGAGATGCCGACCGGGGAGCTGCTCTACCAGTTCCTGGTGGACTCGGGCTGGCTGGCGCGGATGTCCAAGGCCGCCACCGCGCGCGACGAGGCCGAGGTCCAGAACATCTCCAAGTTCTTCCGCCGCATCCAGGACGCGTCCAAGGCGCTGCGCTACGACAACGTGCGCGAGTTCGTGAAGCACCTCGACGCGCTCATCGACGCCGGCGAGGATCCGGCCGTCGCCGAGGCCGACGTCGAGACGCCGGCCGTGCGCGTGCTGACGGTGCACAAGGCCAAGGGGCTCGAGTTCCCCATCGTGTTCCTGGTCAACCTGGTGCAGGGCAAGTTCCCGGTGCAGAAGCGACGCGATGCGCTGGAGCTGCCCGACGAGCTGATCCGCGACCTGTTGCCGTCCGGCAACTTCCACACGCAGGAGGAGCGCCGGCTCTTCTACGTGGGTATGACTCGCGCGCGCCGCGAGCTCTTGCTCACGAGCGCGCGCGACTACGGCGGCACCCGCGAGCGCAAGGTGAGTCAGTTCGTGCTGGAGGCGCTCGACCTGCCCAAGGACGCTGCGCGCCCCTTCAAGGGCCGGGCGGTGGAGGAGATCGAGCGGTTCGCGCCACCACCCGGGCTGGAGACCGGGACGTTGCCGCCGATCGCCGACTCCGAGGAGCTGCTGATCAGCCACAAGCAGGTGGACGACTACCAGACCTGTCCGCTGAAGTACCGCTACGTGCACCAGCTGCGCGTGCCGATCCTGCGCCACCACACCGTCGTGTACGGCAGCACCATCCACGCGGTCGTCGAGTTCTACCTCAAGCGCCGTGTCGAGGGGAACTACACCTCGCTGGTGGACCTGCTGGCCGAGTACGACCGCAAGTGGCTGAACCAGGGGTTCCTCACCTGGGAGCACCAGGAGGCGCGCAAGGCGGCCGGCCGCGAGGCGCTCACACGCTTCTGGCACCAGGAGGAAGCCGAGGGCCTCAAGCCGACCTGGGTCGAGAAGGACTTCGCGTTCAGCGTCGGCAACAATCGCGTGCGCGGCCGCTTCGACCGCGTGGACGAGGACCTGCTGGGCGCGGTGATCGTCGACTACAAGACGAGCGAAGTGACGCGGCAGAAGGACGCCGACCGTCGCGTCGCCGACAACCTCCAGCTCAAGATGTACGCGCTCGCCTGGCGCGAGATGACGGGACGCTTGCCGCAGTGGGTGGAGCTACGATTCATCGAGACCCACGTGGTGGGCCGCCGCGAGCCCACCGAGGCGGACCTGGGGGAGGCGCGCGCCGCCATCGAAGCCGCCGCCGCCGGCATCCGCGCCCGCCGTTTCGACGCCACGCCTTCACGCCAGGCGTGCCGGTACTGTGCGTACAGCCAGATCTGTTCATTCACCGCCACGCGTGAGTAGTGTCGCCGACGGGATACGTCTTGCGCCTCCTTGCCTGGGGTGTTAGAACACGCGACGTGAACGAACCGTTGAGCACCTTGCGTGAGGAGATGCACCAAGGCTTCATCGACATGCGCGCCGAGATGCGCCAGGGCTTCATCGGGGTACGCACTGAGATGCGCCAGAGCCTCATCGAGGTACGCACTGAGATGGATGAGGGCCTGGCTGCCGTGCGGGATGAGATGCATGAGGGCTTGGCTGCCGTGCGGGGTGAGATGCGGCGGGGCTTCGCCGACGTGCAGCAAAGCTTCGCCGACGTGCAGCAGGGCGTCGCCGAGCTGCACCAGGGCATGACCGCCATGGGCCGGCGTCTCGACGCCCTGGACGAGCGGGTTCGCGCCGACGGAGTCCTGCTCGAGGCTCTGCGCGATCAGGTGCAGCAGCTTGCGGAAGCTCATGCGATACTCGACCAGCGCCTCGAGCGCTATCGCCGCGAGCATGAGATCGCGCAGCAAGAGATCCTGGCACTCTTGCGTACGTCATATCAGGATCTCGAGCGACGCGTGAGCCGCCTGGAAGCGAGGATCGGGGAGAGCGGCCCCGCAGTCTGAGCTGCCGATGAACCGCCACGCCGGTCCGCCACGCGCCGCCGCCGCCCCGACCGTCCCCGAGCCGACGTTCGCCGAGCGCGCCCGCACGCTCGCCTACCTCGGGCGTAGCGGCACGCTGGCGACGGCCTCGCGGCGCCACGCCGGCCACCCGTTCGCCTCCGTCATGCCCTACGCGCTGGACGCCAGTGGCCGCCCGCTGTTCCTGATCAGCGCCATGGCGATGCACACGCAGAATCTCGAGGCCGATGCGCGTGGAAGCTTGCTGGTGACTCAGCCGGACTGGAGTGGCGATCCGCTGGCGGCTGGGCGCCTCACGCTCATGGGCGAGGCGCGGAAGCTCGGCGGCGCGGAGGCGGGGGAGGCGCGGACCGCGTACCTGGCGCGCCACCAGCGGGCCGGCTACTGGGTGGACTTCGACGACTTCGCGTTCTGGCGGCTGGAGGTCGTCGACGTGTACTTCGTCGGCGGATTCGCGGCGATGGACTGGGTGACCGCTGCCGACTACGCGGCCGCCGCGCCCGACCCGCTGGCCGACGCGGGTCCCGGCATCGTCGAGCACATGAATCGCGACCACGCCGACGCGCTCATTGCCTACGCGCAGCACTTCGCCGGCGAGGCCGTCGACGAGGCGCGCATGGTGATCGTCGATCGGCTCGGCTTCAAGCTACGCCTGCGCCAGGGCGAGCGGCTGTGGAGCGTGCGCATCGCGTTCCCGCGCGAGGTGACCACCGCGGGCCAGAGCCGCGAGGTGCTGATCGAGATGCTGCGTCGCGCCCGGGGTGGATGAGGGCGCTAGCGGTCGCCGGCCCAACGCGGAGCAGCCTGCTCGATCCTCCCGCGCGGCCCCTTCAGGAACATCGAGCCCTCGAACTTCAGGAAGGTCGGTGCCGGGCCGGTGGAAATCCAGATGCGCGCGTCGGGCGGATCCTTGCCGAGCAGCGCGGCGACCAGGCCGGTGACGCCGATCAGGTCCGTCGTGACGATGTAACGGATGGCGGTGCGAGCGGTGTCGCCGACGAAGTAGCGGTCTTCGCCCTCCGGGCGCAGCGACGTCCGCATCAGCCGTGGCTTCGGCGTGAAGGCATACATGTGGCCGGCCGCGGAGCCACCCGGGGGGAAGGTTGCGCAGCAGCGTCCCCGTCATGCCGTTGTGCAGGTCCTCGGGAAGCTCCAGCGTGCCCTCGACGTCGTCGGTGCCGACCCGTGCGCGATAGCGGCCGCTGGCGCGATCGAACCAGACCTCGCTCGCCTCGGGAAACGCCGGCCCGCGCTGGAGCAGCCGGTAGGTGAGCAAGCGAAACACACGATTCTGGGAAAACGTGACTGTCTCCTCGTAGTGCGAGCCGTCCTTGAAGCGGAGGACGAGCTGGCTCTGCATACCCTCGCCGTGCGGGGCCTGCACGAGCTCGCCGTGGGCCAGCTCGTCGCCGTTCTGGGCGCGCAGGACGAGGAATCCATGTGTTGCTCCCTCGGCAAAACGGACCGTGACCGGCTCGGCGTTCTCACCCGAGCCGAGGGTCAGGACGACGAGCGCGAGAAGTAGACAGGCCGAACGCTGCACGCATGACAGGCAAGAACGGTGCCGATGGGTGCGCTTGACACTCCGCGGGCGATCGCCCTAACGTACGCCCACGATACGTCCCCTCAGGAGGCTTTCCTCGTGGCAACGTCCTACGACGTGGTGGTGGTGGGCGGCGGCAACGCCGCGATGTGCGCGGCGCTCTCGGCCCGCGAGGCCGGCGCGCGCGTACTGGTGCTGGAGAAAGCGCCGGAGGCCTGGCGCGGCGGCAACGGCTTCTTCACCGCCGGCGGCTTCCGCTTCGCGTTCAAGAGCTTCGACGAGCTGCGCGAGATCGTCTCCGACATGTCCGACGAGGAGGCGGCCTCGATGGAGGTCGACCCCTACACCGAGGACAACTTCTACGACGACCTGATGCGCGTGACCGAGGACTGCGCCGATCCCGACATGGCGATGCTGCTGGTGCGCGAGTCGCAGGCCACCGTGCGCTGGATGCGCGACCGCGGGATCCGTTGGATCCCGATGTTCGGTCGCCAGGCCTACAAGGTGGGCGGCAAGTTCCGTTTCTGGGGCGGTCTCGTCCTCGAGGCCGTGGGCGGCGGGCCCGGACTCATCGACATGGCGTATGCCTCCGCCGCCAAGGCGGGCATCGACGTGCGCTTCGAGACGAAGGCCATGCGCTTGCTCGCCGACGACCGTGGGCGTGTCACCGGCGTGATCGTGCGCACGTCCGCGGGCACCGAGACGATCGACGCCGGCGCCGCCCCAACTGGGAGCTGGCCCGCGTACGCGGCACGCCCTACAACACCGGCGACGGCATCAAGATGGCGCTGGAGGTCGGCGCGCTGCCGTGGGGCCACTGGAGCGGCTGCCACTCCGTGCAGTGGGACCTCAACGCCCCCTGGCACGGCGACCGCAAGGTCGGCGACAACTTTCAGAAGCACTCCTATCCGGTCGGCATCATGGTCAACCTCCGCGGCGAGCGCTTCGTCGACGAGGGCGCCGACTTCCGGAACTACACCTACGTGAAGTACGGCCGCGCCGTCATCGGCCAGCCGCGCCGCACCGCGTTCCAGATCTTCGACCAGAAGGTGCTCGACCTGCTGCGCGAGGAGTATCGAATCCGCGAGGTCACCAAGGCGGAGGACGCGACGCTCGAGGGCCTGGCGCGCAAGCTCGAGATCGACGTTCCCGGGTTCGTCAAGACGGTGACGGAGTTCAACACCGCCGTCATGAAGGACGTGAAGTTCAACCCCGCAGTGAAGGATGGGCGCGGTACGCGCGGCCTGGCGCTGCCGAAGTCGAACTGGGCGCAGGCGCTCGATATGCCGCCGTACGTGGGCTATGCGGTGACGACCGGCATCACCTTTACCTTCGGTGGGCTGAAGATCGACGATAGCGGGCGCGTGATCGACTGCGAGCAGCGGGCGATTCCTGGGCTGTTCGCGGCGGGGGAGTTGGTGGGAGGGATCTTCTATCACAACTATCCCGGCGGAGCGGGGCTCATGGCGGGCGCGGTGTTCGGGCGGATCGCGGGAAGATCGGCGGCCGGGGCCGCTCGAGGATAACCGCCAGCAGCCACCTCCAAGAGCCCACCGCGAGCGTGCCGGTCATTCGTCCGTCGTCTCCACATCTGCGGCCGGCAGCGCTGGGTCCGCCGCGTCGAGAAACCACTCCGGCAACAGCACCCGGTAGTGCTGGAGAAATCGCGCGAACTGCGCGTCCAGCACGTACGTCACGCCGTGGTCCTCGGCGTGCCGGCACGATCGCCCGTATGTCTGCAGCAGCGCCTTGGCGGTTTCGATCGCATACCAGCGCGGATCGCGCTCTCGCCGCGCGGCCGTCCACGGATCGCCGAGATCCGGATACGGTAGCTTCGTCAGCACCTGAAAGCGCAGGAAGTCGTCCGGCAGGTCCACACCCTCCCGTAGCGACGGCGACACCAGCACCGTCGGCAGCGCGGACGCGCGATGAAGCTGAAGCGCGCCGGTCTTGCCGCCGGCCGAGTCGACCCAGAGCAGTCGCCGCGACTCGCGCGGCGCCCGGACTCCCAGATCGTGGACGAGTCGGCGCCCCGCCTCGTAGGAGGCGACGTGGATGAGCCCCTTGTCGGTGGGATGCGCGGCGAGGATCGTCGCCACCTCCGCGAACAGCGCGGGCTCCAGCCGTGCCCGCGTCGCGTGGGAGAACGCGCCGACCGGACGATAGACGATCGGTCGCTGCTCCAGGGAGAACGGCGATCCGGTCGTGAACACGCGCACGTCGCTCTCCTCCAGGCCGAAGCACTCCGCCAGGACGGCGCGATGGCCCAGGTAGGCGGAGGACAGCACGGTGATCTCCGCGCACTCGGCCATCAGCTCGTGTGCCATGGAGCCGACGGTCAGCGGCACCAGGGCCAGCTCGGCGGCCGCGTGATCCGGGTAACGCACGATCCACTCGCGGTCGCCGGCGTCGAGGAAGAACGTCACGCGGGCCAGCGCGCTCTCGAGCTGCTCGCGCTGCTCGAGCAGCTCCTGCTCCTCGCGCGTGGGAGGCATCTCCAGAAACAGCTCGGCCGGCAGCTCGGGCGGGCGCAGCCCCTCCAGCCCCCGGTCGATCTGCACGCGTTGCGCCTCCAGGCGCTCGACGTGGCCGGCCAGCAGGGGACGATAGTCATCGGCCAGCGGCAGCCGCGGCAGCGGACCGCCGAACCACTCGCGCATCTCCTCGAGTGAGAAGCGGACGGTGAAGACGCCGACGAGTTGGCTCTCGAGGTTGTGTGCCTCGTCGACAATCAGCAGCCGCCGGCGTCGGAGCTGCTCGGCGTGCCAGTGGCGGAGGGTGGCGAAGTACGCGGTGTTCGTGCAGAAGACCGGCGCGTTCAGCGCGGTCTGCTTGGCCCGCACGTAGGGGCAGCCGCAGGCGGGGCCGCGCGGGCGACGGCACATGCCGCGCGAGGTGGGCACCGGGGCGCCGTGGTAGCGCTCGCAGACATAGTTGTCGCGACCCTTCACCAGGGCCAGGGCCAGGTCGGCTCCAAACTCGCGCTCGTACTGGTCCTGGAGCAGCTTCTGCGAGGTCAGCAGGTAGGCGTCGCCGCTCCAACGGGCCAGCGTCATGGCGACGTGGCTCTTGCCCACACCGGGCGGGGCCTCGATCAGCAGCACCCGGGGCGCCTGCGGATCGTCCTCGATTTCCGCCAGCCCGTCGGCGAGGGCCGTGAGCAGCCGCGCCTGCTCCAGGCGTGGCGTGGCGCCGGCGGGGAAGTGCGCGAGCAGGTCCGTCGTCGTCGGCACTGGTCGGCACGATAGCAAAAGAATGTCGGGCCCGCCTCGACCCCTTCGGAGGGGGACAGGTATGATGGGACGCATGACGGACCGTCAGGCGAGCCCACGATTGGAGTTCTCCGCTGGCGGGCTCGTGTTCGACGACGACGGGCTCGTCCTGCTCATCCGGGCCCGTGATCTGCGCAATCAGCCGGTGTGGACGCTGCCGAAGGGCGCGCTCAACCCGGGTGAGTCGAGCGCGGACGCGGCCCTGCGTGAGGTGCAGGAGGAGACCGGGTACCGCTGCGAGCTCGTGCGTGAGCTGACCGCGGTGACGTACTGGTTTCAGCGTGGGGGCCGGCGCATCCGCAAGACCGTGCGCTGGTACCTGATGCGCCCGATCGAGAAGGTCGGCGAGCACGACCACGAAGTCGACGAGGTCCTGTGGACGGATCGGGCCGACGCCCAGGCCCGGCTTCGCTACGACTCCGATCGTCGCTTGCTCGCCGCGGCGCCCTCTGAGGGATCAGCGCAACAGCTCGGCCAGTAGCGACTCCCCCAACGGCCACGGACCGAAGCCGGCGTCGGTGTTGATGTGGCCGCTGTTCCCGGCGTCCACGAACCGACTGCCCCAGGCGTCGGCCAGGCTTCGCGCACGCTCGAAATCCGTGAACGGATCGTTGCGGCTGGCCACGACGATGCTGGGAAACGCCAGCCGCGCGTGGGGGATCGGCGCGAAGCCCTCGATCAGCGATGGGAAGTCGGGGTCCTCGACGTCCGGCGGAGCCACCAGCAGCGCGCCCTGGAGCGGCGGCGCACCGGCGCTCGCGCAGTGCACGACCGCGAGGCAGCCGAGGCTGTGAGCGACGACCACCGGCGGCCGGCCAGCCGCGCGGATCTCACGCGCGAGCGTCTCCACCCACTCGGTGCGGATCGGATACTGCCAGTCGCGCTGGACGACGCGACGGAAGCCCCGGTTCGCCTGCTCCCACAGACTCTGCCAGTGCTCGGGACCGGAATCGCCCCAGCCGGGGACGATCAGGACGGGCGTGGTCAACGAGCGGCTCAGGGCGGGGGAAAGAGGCGCTCGCCGTTCTTCCAGGCGATCTGCTCGGCGATCTCGCGGGGCAGTTGCTGCAGCCAGCGCTGCACGGCCTCGTTGGCGTCGCGCACGCTCTCCCAGCGCGAGGTCACCCACGTGTCGGTGCCGACCAGGAAGCGGTCGGGATGGCGCACGAACAGCTTGCGCCACTCGGGGTCGAGCGTGCCGCTCGGCGCCACGTCACCGCGCAGCGCCAGCTCCACCCACAGCATCGGATGGCGATCGACCAGGTCACCGACCCGCTGGGCCGAGGCCGACATGCCGGCGTGCGCCCACAGGATCTTGGTACCCGGGTACGTCTTGAGCATCGCCTCGACGGTGGCGTCGTCGATATGGCACCAGAGCATGATGTTGCGCTGCACGGCCAGCTCGGCGAAGCGCTTCACCACCGGGGCCGGGACGTCGCTCGCCCCGAAGTGCGACTCGCCGATCGCGCGATAGATCCCGCGCTTGAGCCGCTCCTCCACGTAGGCGGCCACCGACAGATCGCGTGGCCACGTGCTCATGTCGTCCCGGGTGCGGT
>WNGB01015343.1_pt1 | contig 10151 bp, 7 predicted proteins | sample 5400681 | NCBI WGS metagenome assembly WNGB01 (sample SAMN13153367, study PRJNA577476) | soil metagenome | isolation source: 115 cm soil or saprolite under grassland replicate 2 | place: USA:California | collected 2016-06-15
CGACTTTCCCGACGTCGTCGGCGAGAACCAGCCTCCGCCTCTGCTGATCGAGCCGTCGTCGACGGAGGATCCCGACCAGCCGTCGCTGTTCGACGTCGGCCCCGTTGAGGGGCACCCGGAGTATCAACTGCCGGACCGTGGGATCCTGCGACGCGCGCCCGCTGCGAGCGAGCTCTCGGCAGACGTCGCCGAGCGCACCGCCTCCGCACTCGTGCAGACGCTCGCCCATTTCGGCGTCGAGGCGACGATCGTCGGCCAGATCTCCGGCCCGCGCGTGACGCGCTACGAGCTGCAACTCGCGCCCGGCACCAAGGTCTCGAAGGTGGCCGCCCTCAAGGACGACCTCTCCTATGCGCTGGCGACCACCGAGATCCGGATCCTCGCGCCGATCCCGGGCAAGCAGGCGGTCGGCGTCGAGCTCCCGAATCTCTCGCCGAACCTGGTCACTCTCGGCGACATCTTCGACGACCTGCCCGCGACCGCCAGTCCCCTTGCGGTGTGGCTGGGCAAAGACATCTCCGGCACGGCCGTTTGGACGGATCTCGCGCGCATGCCGCACCTGCTCATCGCCGGCACGACCGGCTCGGGCAAGTCGGGCTGCATCAACACGATCCTCACGTCGGTCCTGCTGCGCTCGACGCCGGACGACGTGCGGATGATCCTGATCGACCCGAAGCGGATCGAGCTCGGTTTCTACGAGTCGATTCCGCACCTGCTGACGCCGGTCGTGTCCAGCCCGAAGCAGGCGGCCGCAGCGCTGACGAACGTCGTCGCGGAGATGGAGCGCCGGTACGAGAAGCTGTCCGCGGTCCGTGCGCGCAACCTTGCAGAGGCGAACCGCACGCTGCGCCAGCGCGGCGAGCAGGCGATGCCCTACCTGCTCGTGGTGATCGACGAGCTCGCCGACCTGATGATGATCTCCCCGCAAAACGTGGAAGACGCCGTGATTCGCCTCGCCCAGAAGTCGCGCGCGGTCGGCATCCACCTCGTGCTCGCCACGCAGCGTCCGTCGGTGGACGTGATCACCGGGATGATCAAGGCGAACGTCCCGTCGCGGATCGCGTTCGCCGTGTCGTCCCAGACCGACTCGCGCGTGATCCTCGACCAGGCGGGAGCCGAGAGCCTGCTCGGACAGGGCGACATGCTGTTCAAGCCGCTCGGAACGTCCCGGCTGCAGCGCGTGCAGGGCGCGTACGTGTCGGAGGAGGAGATCGCGCTGATCGTCGACCAGTGCCGCCACCAGCGCGAGCAGGAGCTGGACGAGTCGCTGCTCGAGCTGCCGGAGGTGTTCGCGGAGGACGTAGACGGGGAGGACGGCGAGTTCGACCCGGACGAGGATCCGCTGCTCGAGAAGGCGATCGAAGTCGTCGTACAGACCCAGACGGCGTCCGTGTCTTTGTTACAGCGCCGCCTCCGCGTCGGGTACACGCGTGCCGGCCGCCTGATCGACATGCTCGAGCGCCGCGGGATCATCTCCGGCTACGAGGGCTCGAAGCCCCGCCGCGTCCTCATCTCCGAGTCCGAGCAGATCGTGTCCTGAACCGACTGGCCCCGCGGTTTCGGGTCATTCGGCGAAGGCCCTGCAAATCCAGCAGAACGTGCCAGGCACGGGACATGGCCGGTCCCTGGCACATTGACAGGTGCGCCGCACCGTGAAGTGTGGAATGCCGTACCGCCCATCCACGCCAGGAGCCCCTACCCTCGGCCCATGTACGAAATGCGTGGATACCCCGTCGACGTGATCATCCGCAGCCACCGGCAGCGCGACCGCGCGCAGCGACGGGCCTACCGGCTCGAACGAGCCGTGGCCTTCGTGCGCCGGCTCAGCTTCGGGCGAGCCGCAGGCCTTGCAGGCCCCAGATGACGAACGCGCCGGTCCGGCGCGGCTCCTCGCCGAGCTCGAAGTCCGGCCAGTAGCGGCGTAGGGCGTCGAGGCTCGCCTCGAGCTCGACGCGCGCGAGCGGCGCCCCGATGCAGACGTGGATGCCGCCCCCGAAGCCGATGTGCTGGGCGGCGTTCCCGCGCCCGACGTCGAACTCGTCCGGACGCTCGAAGACGCGCGGGTCCCGGTTCGCCGCTCCGAACAGCATCGCGACCTTCTCGCCGCGGGGGATCGCGACGTCGCCGACGGAGAAGTCCTCCGTGAGCACCCAGCGCTCGAACAGCTGCAGCGGCGGGTCGTAGCGAATCAGCTCCTCGGCGGCCGAGGCCGCCGGCACCGCGCCGTCGACGACGCGCCGCCACTGCTCCGGGTGGCGTGCAAACGCAAGCATGCCGTTGCCGAGTGTGTTCACGCTCGCTTCGTGCCCGGCGTTGAGCAGCACGATCACCGTGCTGACGATCTCGTCGTCCGAGAGCCGCTCGCCGTCCACCCGGGCGTCGACGAGCGCGCTGACCATGTCGTCGCGCGGATTCGCACGCCGTTCGGCGATCAGCGCGCGCACGTAGTCCTGGAACTCCCCCGCGGCACGATTCGCCGCCTCCGCCGCCTCGTCCGGGACGTCGAACTCGTACATCTTCACCATCCGGTGCGACCAGTCGAGCAGGTCGCGGTGGCGGTCGAGCGGCACTCCGAGCATCCGGCAGATCACGGCGATGGAGTACGGCTGCGCATAGTCGTACAGCAGTTCCATCTCACCGGCCTCCGCCAGCGGCTCGAGTAATTCCTCCGCCAGCTCCCGCGCGGGCTCCCGCAGCGCCTCGACGCTCCGCGGGGTGAACGCGGCTGCGACCAGCCTGCGGATGCGGGTGTGGTCGGGCGGCTCGAGCCAGAGCAGGCTCCAGCGCTCCGTCTCCCAGAAGGCCTCCCAGCGGGGATCGAGCGGCGGCACGCCGATCTCCTCCGGCGTCATGACGTGCCGGAAGTTGCGGCCCAACCGCTTGTCCCGCAGGCATGCACGGACGTCCTCGTGACGCGTCACGAACCAGCGCTCGCGGCCCTCGTCATAGAAGACCGGAGCGCTCTCGCGGAGCCGGTTCAGCGTGGAGTACGGATCCTCCAGAAACGCCGGATCCGAGGGATCGAACGCCCGCTCCACCTTTACAACTATGGCCTAACCATACGGCTGGATCGGCCGTCTTAGGTGAAAGCGGAGGCGGCAGGGTAGTAGCATCGCCTCTGATCTATGAAGGGTCTCGAGGAGGAGGAGAGTCTTTTGAGCAAGAAACGACTGCTGCCGTTCGGGCTGGCCGCCCTTGTTGCCGTGATTCTCACGGCCGTGGGCTTTGTTGCGAGCGGCACTGCGGCACCCCAGGCCACGTTCAAGGCGGGCCTGGTCAGCGACGTTGGTCGCTTCAACGACAAGGGCTTCAACCAGAACCAGCTGACGGGGCTGAAGCGGGCGGCCAAGCAGCTGAAGATCCAGTACCGGGCGATCGAGTCGCGCTCGGCGGGCGACTACCTGCCGAACATGGCCTCGCTCGCACGGAGCGGCTACAACATCGTCATCTCGGCCGGCTTCCTGCTGTCCGATGCGACGAACGACGTCGCGAAGCAGTTCCCGAACACGAAGTTCGCGATCACGGACTACGACGTGAAGGGCCCGCCGTTCAACGGTGCTGTCTCGAACGTCGAGGGCCTCACGTACGCGACGCAGCAGAACAGCTATCTGGTCGGCTGTCTCGCCGCGCACGTTGCGGCGCGTGCGGGCAAGAAGAACATCAGCGTCGTCGGCGGCGTCAAGATCCCGCCGGTCGACACGTTTCTCGCGGGTTACAAGGCCGGCGCCCAGAAGTGCGTGAAGGGCACAGTAGTCCAGGTCGGCTACTCGCAGGACTTCCTCGACCAGGCGAAGTGCAAGAGCGTCGCCGAGAACCAGATCGAGGCGGGCTCGCAGGTCGTGTTCAACGTCGCGGGGCCGTGCGGCCTCGGTGCGCTCGACGCGGCGAAGGAGCGCGGCCGCTGGGGTGTCGGCGTCGACGTCGACCAGTCGTTCCTCGGCAGCCACATCCTCACGAGCGCCGTGAAGAGGGTGGACGTCGGCATCTTCCTCGCCGTCAAGGGAGCGAAGACCGGCAAGGGGTACGTCCGCGGCGGCAACCTCGTCTTCAACCTGAAGAACGGCGGCGTCAGCCTCGGGAAGTTCAGCAAGCGGGCCAAGCTCACGAAGGCCTGGCTGAAGCAGATCAACACGCTGAAGGCGCAGATCATCGCCGGCAAGATCAAGCCGCCGACGACGATCGGGTAACACCAGGCACAACGTTTCGACGAACAGAGCGGGCCTTCGGGCCCGCTCGTTTCGACGAACAGAGCGGGCCTTCGGGCCCGCTCTGTTGTTTAATCGCCGGGTGGACGAGGCCACGGTCCTCGAGCTCCGCGGGATTACGAAGCAGTTCCCGGGCGTGCTCGCCAACGACCACATCGACTTCGACCTGCGGCGCAGCGAGGTGCATGCGCTGCTCGGGGAGAATGGTGCAGGCAAGTCGACGCTGATGAGCATCCTCTACGGCCTCTACACGGCCGACTCGGGCGAGATCCTGATGAACGGGAAGCCCGTGACGATCTCGTCGCCGAAGGACGCGATCGAGCTCGGGATCGGGATGGTCCACCAGCACTTCATGCTCATCCCGGTGATGACCGTGACGGAGAACATCGTGCTCGCGCAGGAGCCGACGCACGCCGGAGTCCTGCTCGACTACGACGCCGCCGCGAAGCGCGTGCAAGAGCTTTCGACATCGTTCGGCCTCGCGGTCGACCCCTATGCGCGTATCGGCAGGATCACGGTCGGTCAGCAGCAGCGCGTCGAGATCCTCAAGGCCCTCTACCGCGGCGCGGAGATCCTGATCCTGGACGAGCCGACCGCGGTGCTCACCCCACAGGAAGCGAAGGAGCTCTTCGAGATCATCGAGGGGCTCAAGAGCCAGGGCAAGTCGATCGTCTTCATCAGCCACAAGCTGAACGAGGTGCTCGAGATCGCCGACCGCATCAGTGTGCTGCGCCGCGGCAAGCTCGTCGAGACGATCCCTCGTGAAGGCGCCACGGAGGCAGGGCTCGCGCGTTCCATGGTCGGCCGCGAGGTGCTGTTGCGCGTCGAGAAGACGCCCGCCCAGCCCGCCGGCCCGCTCCTGGAGGTGGAGGACCTCGTCGTGCAGGACGACCGCGGGCTCGAGGCCGTCCGCGGCGTCTCGTTCAGCGTGCGCGCCGGCGAGATCGTCGGCATCGCAGGAGTCGACGGCAACGGCCAGAGCGAGTTGATCGACGCGCTCACGGGCTTGCGCCATTCCTCGTCGGGAAACATCCGCCTCGGCACGCACGAGCTCAACCGCGCCACTGCGCGGGAGGCGCTCGACGCCGGATTGGGGCACATCCCCGAGGACCGCCAGCGCCGCGGACTCGTGCTCGAGTTCAACCTCGCGGAGAACCTCGTCCTGCACGACTACGGCAAGGAGCCGTTCTCGAAGCTGGGCTGGGTCAACCCGCAGCGCTGGTTCCGCTGGGCGGCGGGCCTGCTGAGGGAGTTCGACGTGCGGGGAGGCGGTCCGATGACACGGGGTTACTCGCTCTCGGGCGGCAATCAGCAGAAGGTCGTGGTCGCCCGCGAGGTTTCACGCGACCCGAGTGTCCTGATCGCCGCGCAGCCGACGCGCGGGCTCGACGTCGGCGCCATCGAGTTCGTCCACCGCCGCCTCGTCGAGCAGCGCGACGCGGGCAAGGCCGTGCTGCTGGTCTCGCTCGAGCTGGAGGAGATCCTGTCTCTGTCCGACCGGATCCTCGTGCTCTACGAGGGACGGATCGTCGCCGAGCTCCCGCCCGACGTCAGCGAGGAAGAGGTCGGGATCGCGATGACCGGCGGACGACGAGAGGCCGCTTGAGCGAGGCTGCAGTTCCTCCGCCGCCGCTCGACCGCGACCCGGAAAGCTACGCGCCCTCCGTCGCAAAGCGGCTCGCGTTCTACCAGCGCGCGGGCGGCGTCATCGTGCCGTTCCTCACCGCCGTCTTCGCGTTCCTCATGGCCGGCACCGTCGTCGCCGCCACCGGACACAACCCGCTCGATGTGTACAAGGCGATCTTCCAGGGCGCGGGGCTGAACTGGTTCTTCCACTTCGGCAACTACCACATCGACATCCCGTTCACGAACCACCACATCTGGTTCTGGTGGGACACGAACACCAACCACACGGCTGCGTACAACCTCACGCAGACGCTCTTGACCACGACGCCGCTGATGCTCACCGGCCTCGCGGTCGCCTTCGCGTTCCGCTGTGGGCTCTTCAACATCGGCGGGAACGGCCAGTACCTGATGGGCGCGATCGTCGGCGTCTACGTGGGCTCGCGCTTCGTCGACATGGCGCACATCCCACACCTTGTGCTCGCCATCGTCCTCGCCGGGCTCGCGGGGGCGTTCTGGGGAGCGATCGCCGGGTTCCTCAAAGCGACCGTCGGCGCCCACGAGGTGATCACGACGATCATGCTCAACTGGATCGCGTACTGGGGCGGCAGCTACCTGTTCGGCCGTGACGGGCCACTGCAAAACCACGTCAACAAGGCGATCCCGATCTCCGACAACGTCGCGCAAGGGGCCCACTTCCCGGCGATCTGGGGGAATCCAGCACTCCAGGCCTTGCACGGCGGCATTTTCCTGGCCGTCGCGGCGCTGATCGTCTTCTACCTCGTGCTCAACCGGACGACGCTGGGATACGAGGTGCGCGCCGTCGGCTTCAACCCGGAGGCGGCGCGGTACGGCGGGATCAGCGTGGGGCGCAACTTCATCGTCGCGATGGCGATCTCGGGGCTCTTTGCCGGCCTCGCCGGGGGGCTCGACATCCTCGGCTGGCAGTTCCGGCTCGGCGTCCTGGACGTGCAGGTGACCAACATCGGCTACATCGGGATCGCCGTCGCGCTGCTCGGGCGGAACACCGCCGTCGGAGTCGGCTTCGCAGCGCTCTTGTTCGGCAGCCTCTTCAACGGTGTGTCGTCGCGCAGCATCGACGAGAGCATCTTCCCGGCGACGCTCGCAGGCAACCTGGCGTTGATCATCCAGGCACTCGTGCTGCTCTTCATCGGAGCCGACGTCCTGATCCTCTACATCTGGCAGGCGCGGCGGAGGCTTCGGCTGGGGCTCAACAGGAAGGCGGCGACATGAGCGTGATGCAGCACGCATCCCGCATTCGGGACAGCTGGACGCTCGAGATGGTGATCGCGCGCGCCGGCGTCGTCATCGGCCTGCTCGCGTTCGTTGTCGCCCTGCCGCCGATCAATGCGAGTCAAGGGTGGATCCCTGCGTTCATCGGCTTGAACGCGATCGCCGCAGGCATCTACGGCCTGTCACGCGGATTGCGCCGTCCCGGTTGGACGGCGATCGGATTCGGACTCGTGGGGATCGGGCTCGGACTGCTGACGACACATGCAAGCGACTCGAACATCGCACAGGTCGCCGTCTGGTCTGCACTGCTCGTCTCGACGTTCCAATGGGCGACGCCGCTGACGTATGCGGCGATCGGCGGGATGTTTTCCGAGCGCAGCGGTGTCGTGAACATCGGGCTCGAGGGGATGATGCTGTCGGGCGCGTTCTTCGGCGTGCTGGGTGCGGACAAGCTCGGGCACTGGTGGCTCGGTCTCCTGACTGCCGCGATCGCCGGCGCTGGGTTTGCGCTCGTTCACGCCTTCCTCGCGATCAACCTGCGCTCCGACCAGATCGTGAGCGGGACCGCCATCAACTTCCTCGCCCTCGGAGTGACCGGCTACTTCTTCATCGATGTCTACGGCGAGAACGGAACTCCGGGAGATATACCGCGCATCCCGGCAGTCAACGTCGACTTCCTAGGCAAGGTGTTCGGGCACCTGAATCTGATGATCTGGATCTCGTTCGTGCTGCTGATCGTCGCCCACATCACGCTCTTCCGTACGCCGATCGGCTTGCGCATTCGTTCGGTCGGCGAGCATCCGCGTGCAGCGGACACGGTTGGCATCTCGGTCTACGCGACGAGATACGCCGCGGTGATCCTGTCGGGCGTGCTCGCTGCGCTCGGCGGCGCCTACCTCTCGATCGGATTCCTCGGCTCCTTCAACGAGGGAATGACCAACGGACGCGGCTTCATCGCGCTCGCGGCGGTGATCTTCGGCAACTGGCGTCCGTTCGGCGCGTTCGCCGCGGCGCTCTTGTTCGGCGGCTCGACCGCGCTGTCCTTCCGGCTCGCGCAGCCGTGGGGCAATGCGTCCGTCCTGTTCCAGTCCCTGCCGTACGTCCTGGTGCTGATCGCCGTCACCGGCGTGATCGCCCGTCCGACCCCGCCAGCGGCGGCTGGCCGCCCATACGTCAAGCAGTGAGGCGCCGACGCGGCGGCGCCGCAGAGAGGCCGTGCGGGCTGTGCCCGAACGGCCGTTGCACGCACAACCTTGGATAGAACCCACACCTTGAGGTCCCCAGTCACGCTGAGTAACACCCGCGCCTGGGTGGGGTTGCTGCTCGGCCTGCTGGGCCTCTTGACGCTGCCTGCGGCGATCGAGGCCTCGCGGCGATCGCACCGCATCGAGCTGCTCGACGCGGCCTACGCGATCCCGCTCGCCTTCGTCCTCGGCCTGTCGGCGCTGGTGATGGCAAGGCGGGCGCGCGAGAACCTGCGCTGGCTGCGGCTGCGGGACGGCCGGACCGCGGTGGCCAGCACTGCCGTGATCGTCGGAGCGCTGACGGTGTGTCTCGCCGTGGCGGCCGCTCTTTCCGTGGGTTTCTACGAATTGGTGCTCGTTTACCAACACTCGCGCTGAGTCGCTCTACAATGGGCTGCCGCCGTGTTCGAGATTGGGAACAGCCTGCGTGAGGCGCGCCTGCGCCAGACTCTCGACTTTCCCGAGATCGAGCAGGCGACCAAGATCCGCGGCAAGTATCTGCGGGCGCTCGAAGACGAGCAGTTCGACGTCCTGCCGGCCCAGACCTACGTCAAGGGCTTCCTCCGCTCCTACGCGGAATATCTCGGCCTCGACGGCCAGCTCTACGTGGACGAGTACAACTCACGCTTCGTCGTCGGCGAGGAGGAGTCACCAGCACGCCCTAGACGCTCTGCCCCGCCGTCGCGGGGCGTCCAGGTCCAGTCCCGCGTCGTCCTGCTGACGCTGCTGGGCATCGCAGCCGTGACCGCGCTGGTGATCGTCGCGTGGACGCGCGGCGAGCCACAGAAGAAGGAGCCGGTCGGCCTCGGCAACACGCCGGCGACGACGCCTGCGGTCACCCACAAGCCGCGCACGACGACCAACGCGTTGCGTCTGATCGTCACCGCGAAGCGAGGCAACTGCTGGCTCGAGGTGCACAGCGGCTCGGCAACCGGCCGCATCCTCTTCCAGGGAACGCTCGAGCTCGGGCAGCGAAAGCTCTTCACCGGTCGCAAGCTCTGGATCACGCTCGACCGTCCGGAGAACCTCGGCACCGTCCTCAACGGCCACAGCCGCCGACTGCCCGCCGGCGGCGTCAAGACGCTGATCGTCACTTCCCGGGGCATCCGCGCCGGCGTTTGACCCACGCTACGCGTCCAAGTTACGCGCCGCGGGCCATAACGCAGAGAAACGCCTAGGGCCGATGCGAAGCGTCGTCGTCGTCACCGGCAGCGAGCTCGTTCGCGGCGACCGCACCGATCTGAACGGCCCGTTCCTGGCAGGAGAGCTGCTGCGGCTCGGCGTCGAGCCCGCGCGCATCGTGATCGTCGGCGACCGTGAGGACGAGCTCGAGGGCGCCCTGGCAGAAGGAGTGCGCGCAGATCTCTGCGTCGTCTCCGGTGGCCTCGGCCCGACGCACGACGACCGCACGGTCGAGCTGGTCGCCCGTGCGGCCGGCGTGGGGCTCCGGCTCGACGAGGGGCTGCACGAAGAGATCGGCGCGATCTCACGGCGGTTTGCGGAGCGGATGGGCCGGCCGTACGTCGATTTCGAGGCCGGCGTCCGCAAGCAGGCGACGATCCCCCAAGGTGCACTCTCTATCGGGCTCGCGGGAACGGCGCCCGGGCTCGTCCTCGAGGCGGGGGAGTGTGTGGTCGTGGTGCTGCCGGGACCGCCGGCCGAGCTGCGGCGGCTCTGGAGCGGGGCGATCGAGTCGCCGCCGGTGCGCCGTGTGCTAGAGCGCGCGCAGCCGCCCGAGCTGCGGCTGCTGCGCTTCTTCGGCGCGAGCGAGTCGGCGGTGGCGAAGGCGCTCGCGGACGCCGGCGGCGATGGCAACGGGGTGGAG
>WNGB01028410.1_pt1 | contig 10151 bp, 7 predicted proteins | sample 5400681 | NCBI WGS metagenome assembly WNGB01 (sample SAMN13153367, study PRJNA577476) | soil metagenome | isolation source: 115 cm soil or saprolite under grassland replicate 2 | place: USA:California | collected 2016-06-15
TCGCGCCAGTAGTTCCAGGCCGTTCATCGTCGGCATGTAGTAATCGATCAGCAGGCAGCTTTTGGCGGGCAGGTCATCGCTCAGCAGCTCGTGGGCGCCGGAGTAGACGCGCACCGTAAATCCTTCGATCTCGAGTGAGAACTTGAGCGAGCTGCGTACTGCGGGGTCATCGTCAATGACGAGGACGACGTGCTCTGCGGCCGGTGGGATGGGAGGTGTCTTCACTGCCAGCATGCGTTCCCCTAGCCGGGCCGGGCCGGAAACAGGTCTGCCTAAAAAGCACGAAACCGCGGCCGAGTCCTTGATATGGCTCAAATTCCAAGAAAGCCTATCAGATCAGAGCCTTGCGGCGGGACAACGTGACGCTTCACCATAAGGAACTTTCGCCGCACCCGCCGGCCCGGCAACCGCCATGATTCACGCCGCGATCAAGGCCATGCGCACCAGGTGCGAGAGACTCGCGGCCTGCATCTTGGCCATGACGTTTGCCCGGTAGATCTCGACCGTGCGCGAGCTGATTCCGAGTTCGTGCGCAATCGTCTTGTTGGGGTGGCCGGCGACCAGGCCCTCCAGCACCTGCCGTTCGCGGGGGGAAAGCGCCGCCAGCCGTTCCTGGATCTGCGCCCTTTCGCCGTCCCGCTGCGCATCCAGCCTTCGCGTACTCAGCGCCGAGCGCACGGCCGCCAGCAAAGCCTCGCCATCGTAAGGTTTCTCGATGAAATCCGCGGCGCCTGCTTTCATCGCCTCTACGGCGAGGGGAACATCGCTGTGGCCGGTGATGACGATGACCGGAATGTCGAGCTTGAGCTTCTTGAGCGAACGAACGATCTCCATCCCCCCGATCTCGGGCATCCACACATCGGTGATGACGCAGCCGGCCTCCAGGGCGGGAACGGCGTCGAGGAACGCCTTGCCGGAGTCGTAGGCGCGAACGCGAAAATCGGCCGTCGTGAGCAGGAACGTGAGCGATTCCCGAGCCGACTCGTCGTCATCTATGACATGCACGATCGGCCCAGTCGTCATCCTTCGAGCTCCTCCGGCGTGACCGCACGAAGGGTGAAGCGGAAGATCGATCCGCCGCCCGGATTGGGCTCCATGGAGATTTTCCCTCGATGCGACTCGATGATGGTGCGCGAGATCGACAGTCCGATGCCCATCCCCTGTCGCTTCGTTGTCACAAAGGGCTGAAACAGCTGCGGGGCGATTTTCGGATCAATGCCGGACCCGGTATCGGCGACACTGACAGCAATCATGTTGTCGGCAGCGGGTTTCGTCGAGACGACCAACTCGCGGCGCTCGGACCCTTCCATTGCTTCTATGGCATTGCGCAGCAAATTCAAGAGGACCTGCTGCACCTGAACCTTGTCGACGAGAACGAGATCGACCGAGGGATCGAGCTGGAAGATCACGCGAACCGATTGCTCCTTGGCGGCGACAAGCGCCAGTGCGCTGATTTCCTCGATCAGCCGTTTGATGCTCTCGATGCGCCATTCGGTTTCTCCGCGCGCCACGAAGTCGCGCAGGCGGCGAATGATCTGCCCGGTGCGCAGGGCCTGATCGCCGGCTTTGTCTAGCGCGTCTCGCAGCTGCACCAACCGCTCGTCGGAATTCTGTTCGAGCAGCCGTCTCGACCCCTGGAGATAGTTGGTAATGGCCGCCAGCGGCTGATTGAGCTCATGCGCCAGCGCAGACGCCATTTGGCCCATGGTGCTCAGCCGCGACATGTGGAGCAACTCCGACTGAACCTCGTGCAGCAGCTGCTCGCGCTCGTGATGCTCGGTCAGATCGCGCACAAAGCCGATGAACTGCCGGTGCCCCTCGAGCAATACTTCGCCGACCGAAAGCGCCATGGGAAACGTGCTGCCATCCTTGCGCTGGCCGACAACCATGCGGCCCATGCCGATCATGCGGCGTTCACCGGTGGCGAGGTAGCGCGCCAGATAGCCGTCGTGATCCTCACGGTGCGGCGCCGGCATCAGCATGCTCACGTTGTGAGCCAGCACCTCGCGGCCGGTAAAGCCGAAGAGGCGCTCCGCATTTCCGTTGAAGGACTGGATGAAGCCTTTGTCGTCGATGACGACGATTGCGTCCGGAAATGTCGTAACGATGCAGCGCAGAAAGGCCTCGCGGCCCTTCAGTTCCCTCTGGCTTGCCGCGAGTTCGTCGTTTGCAGCCCGCAATTCCCTGAGGATGCGTTGCTGCTCACGGGTGAGGGCGTCGATTTCCGCGGTTTTGTTCTTGAGGCGCACGATTTCCGTGACGTCCTCGATACGGTGGATGATCCATTCCACCTCGCCGTTCCCGTCCAAGACGGGGCTGTTCAGCGCGCTCCAGTACTTTTCCTCGAAGGCGCCGTCCGGCCGGCGGATGCCGTATCTCTGGACAGCCATGGCATCCGCTCTTCGCAACCGCAGCACTCGGTCCAGCGAGGCGCGCAGGTCGTCGAGCCCGGTGCTACCCGGACCGTTGGGGTTTTCGGGGATCACCTCGAAAAGCCCGCGGCCGACGATGTTCGGCCGCTCGGTGAAGGTGGCGCCCAGATAAGCATCGCTGGCTTCGGCGATGGTCAAATCGGGGGCCAGCACCAGGTAGGCCCCGGGAACGGCCTGAAACACGGACCGAAAGTCCGGGACGATATGCATGTCAGCATGCAACAAGAGGCATAGCCATTAGGCGGGAACAACCAAAAGGTACGATATGCGGCCACTCCGCTATTGCCAAGCACCCGCGTACCTCCGGGGTTCCCCCTTACGGTATTATCGTTAAGGGCATTATCTGAATTTCCGGTAAGGGGCGCTTCGCATCAGTATTCGCCGAAACTATAGCGGGAAGGCGCGCCCATGCTGATGCAGCCCCAACAGTCCTCCGTCAGGCCTTATGCCGGTTCCAGGACGGAGCAGCGGCCACCGCAATCCCGCCCAGCGCCGACCGCGATCGATTTTATCGGCTTGATGAAGCTGACGGGCGCGCCGGTGGCCTTCTCGCGCAACGAGGTGATCTACAGCGAAAACCGGCCGGCTGATTACGTCTACAAGGTCATCAGCGGCTCCGTGCGCCTCTGCAAGGTCCTCAGCGACGGGCGCCGCCGAATCGAAGCCTTCTATTTGCCGGGGGACGTATTCGGTCTCGAGATGGACAACGAGCATCACTTTTCGGCCGAGGCCATCGCCGAATCGACGATCCTTGTCGTAAAGCGCAGCGCGCTGATGTCGCTCGCCAACGCCGACGGAGACGTCGCGCGCCGGCTTTGGACCTTTACCGCGCGTGAGCTGCGCCGCATGCAGGAGCGCGTGCTGCTGCTCACCAGGAGCGCGCAAGAGCGCGTGGCATCGTTCCTGCTCGACCTGGCCAAGCGCGCCGCGGCCGAGGAGATCGAGGTGCCGATGTCGCGCCAGGACATCGCCGATTACCTCGGCCTCACCATCGAGACGATCTCGCGCACGTTGACCCAGCTCGAGGCGCAGGCGACCATTGCGCTGCCGACGTCGCGGCGGATCGTTCTGTGCAACCGCTGCGCTTTGACCCGTCTCGACGCCTGACGCACCCTGTCCCGGCCATGCACTTTTTCAATGCGCTGCAGGCGTCATACTGAATCCGACTCATTAGCTCATATACTGGCGTTCCGGCGAAAGCGGGGGTCCATGACCCACCGGCCGCTGGAATATGGGTCCCTGCTTTCGCCGGACGACTGGTTAGATTTCGGTATGACGGTAAAGAAAGCCTGCCCCACATGTGCAGCCTGGACCGCTCGGGGAACGGAAAGATGCGCCGGGCAGCGGCAGCGCTCCTGGCGTTTCTCATCTTGAGCGGCTGCAGCCGCGAGGAGGCAACCGCGCGTCTGAAAGGCGATCTGCCCCTCGATACAATCGACATCATCCACGCCAGATTTCCGTGCCGCTCGCCCGACCTGCATTTCTTCGGCTATCGATTTCGCATCGCAATCAAGGGCGAGTTCAGCGAGGGCGAGATCTGTTGGAATTTTTCAAGCGGACAATGGAGCTGGCGCATTCTGCCAGGGCAGCCTCTCTCGCGCCTCAACCCACGCGACTAAATCGGTTTTGGCTTTGCTTGAAGCAAGACGGCGCCGCGTTGGACCTCAGCCCGCGTAGTGGGGAGAGGGTGCAGGCCCAGTTCGCTGCTCGGATTTTCGTCCGTTCACGCGACCCCGCTGCTCTACTTTTCCAGGCAGCTGATGACGAACTGCGTACGATCCCGCGGCAGGACCCTTTGTTCGGCGGCCTGCTTCTGGCAATTGTCCACCCTCTCTTTTTCCTTTGCCCGTCTTACGGCAAAATCCTGATACTCGGGCGCGACCACCGAGGACGGGGCCGGCCCTACAGCGCCATCCAGACAGTGAATAACGAACTGGGGACGATCGCGTGGCAGGATTTTGTGTTCCGTCGCTTGTTTTTGACAGTCGTTTATCCTTTCTTTTTCCTTCGCTCTCTTTTCGACCATCTCCTGATGCTCGGCCGCAATCGGACGTCCGCCCTGCGCGAAAGCGGAAGCCGGCATTAGAGTGAGCGTCATCACTACAGCTGCGGAGCGAAAGACGGGCATTCTGATTCCTTTCAATGATTAATGCCGACCGCCATCCAGGCGCAGCATAATGTTGCGGTCAGCAAAGGTCCAATAGCTTCTGGCAATGGGCTGGGCCTTGTGATCGCTATTTGCTTTCGGCCTCGTAAACACCGTTCCAGTCGGGCGGCGGCGGGGTGCGGCGGAACGCTTCGATGCGCTCCGCATACATGTCGTAGAGCGCCGCAATGCCGAAGCGTTCGCCAGTCTTGCGGCAGAGTTCGATCGCTTCGAGGGCTTGCTTCCAATCTTGCGCGCGGTAGGACCGTAACATTCCGGCGGTGAGCTCGCGCAATTGCTGGAAATTGGGATCTTGACGGAGCTCCGCGTGCCCAAGCACGGTGAAAACCGTCTCCGGCTCGGTCTTCCCTTTCACCTGAAGGCGGTCGATCTCCATGGTCGCGAATTTCTCTTTTGCCCGTTGTTCGGTCTGTGCGCCGATGACGATGGGAATGCGGTAGTCCTTCGTGCGCGCCTCCAGTCTCGAGGCGACATTGACCGTGTCGCCGAGCACCGAGTAGTTGAAGCGGAAGTCGGAGCCCATGTTCCCCACCACGCAGGGCCCGGTATTCAAACCGATCCCGACATTGAGCGGCATGTATTTGCCGCCATTCTGCTCCGCCTCGCGCTTGAATTGCTGATTGAGCTTGGCCGCGCGCGCAAGCATTTCCAATGCCGCTTCACAGGCGTTGATTTCCTGCTGGGGATCATCGAGCGGCGCATTCCAGAACGCCATGATGGCATCGCCGATATATTTGTCGATCGTCCCCTTGCGTTCGATGATGGCATTCGTCAGCGGCGTCAGAAACTGGTTCATCAACCGAGTCAGGCCTTGTGGATCGTGCTTGTAGTGCTCGGAAATCGTGGTGAAGCCGCGGACATCGCTGAACAGAACCGTCATCCTGCGCTCTTCGCCGCCGAGCACGAGCTTCTCGGGCGAACGCGCGAGCTGCTCGACGAGCGCGGGAGACAAGTAATAGCCGAAGGCGGCGCGAATCTGGTGCCGCTGCTTCTGCTCCTTGACATAGTTCATGAAGACGAGCGCCAGATAGACAAGCGCGCTCGATATCAACGGATAGGTGAAGTCGATCAGCAGATTGTATTGCGAGTAGAGGTACCAAGACGTCCCGATCAGCGCCGCCGCAACGATCGCTCCGAGCGCGATGACGATCGAGGCGCGGAACATCGGCGCGACGATGATGATTGCAAGCCCCACGAACACCGCTACCAACAACTCGACCCCGACCGCGTGGTTCGGATAAGTCAACGAGGAGTTGGTGAGCGCGCTTTCGAGGACTTGAGCATGGATCTCGACCCCGGGCATGGCCGCCGAAACCGGCGTCGTCTTGACGTCGAGCAGGCCGACCGCGGACGTGCCGATGAGCACCAGCTTGCCCTCGACGCGATCGCGGGGCACGCGCCCCTGCAGCACGTCTTTGGCGGAAACGTAGCGCGTCGGGTCATGCTTGTTAAAATGAACCCAAAATCGGCCATTCTGGTCGGTGGGCACTTGCAGGCCCGGAACGGCGACGCTCTGCACGCCCGCCTGATCCGTGCGCACGAGGATCGCGCTGGAATTCGTCGCCACCCGCAGCAGCTCGATCGAGAGCGACGGCACCATCGCGCCTTGCGCGCGCATGACGAGCGGCACGCGGCGCACGATCCCGTCGCGCTCCGGCAGAACCGAGAACACCCCGCGCCCGGCCGCCGCCTGCTCGATCACGGGCACGTTGCGCAGCAATCCCGCGAACGTCACGAGAAAGGGGGTGGCATCGGGTCCCCTGACGGCAAACCCCGTCTGCAGGGCGGCCTCGGCCTGCGATCGCGGCGCCGCCGTTGCCGAGCCTGCCTGGCCGACCACCACGCGCGAACGCCGAATGGCTTGCGCGAAAACCTCATCGTTACTCGGCAGGTTGCGCAGCTTGTTGCGCGTGTCGTCGTCGAGATTGCGGAAGCTCGTTTCAGCAATACTGGGCGACATCCGGTCCGGCTCGGCAAAAACGATGTCAAAACCGATCGCCACGACGCCAAGCTCGGCGAGCCGCGTGACGAGGTCTGCAAGGATGGTGCGCGGCCACGGCCACTGCCCGATGTCCTTGAGGCTGGCTTCGTCGATGTCGACGATGACGACCGGCCGCGACACCGTCTCGCGTGGACGCAGGCTCTGGTAGAAGTCGAAGGTCCGCAGCCGGATCTCCTCGAGCGGCGCCGGATCGAGGATGCGCAGCGGAACGAGCGCGAACAGCAGCACAACGCAGACCGCACGCGTCAGACCGAAGCGTCGCGCCCAACGAGCCAGCATGCTCATGCTTCTAACGCGGATATCGGGCAAATCGAATCACCGCGAGCGGCAAGCTCGGTCTGCTCCCTCCCCCGCCTGCGGGGGAGGGTTGGGGAGGGGGCGAAATGCAGCACTTTGGTGCCGTCCCCCTCCCTATCCCTCCCCCGCAAGCGGGGGAGGGGACGATGTGGCGCCGCCGTCGTCACCGTGACGAGCATCGTTTGGGTCGCGTTTGCTATGAACGGGTCACTTTTCGCGGAACGCCCGCACGAACTGATCGTGGAGAGGTTTCATTAAATAGGAGAGCATCGTCCTGTCGCCGGTTTGCACGAACGCTTCAACCGGCATGCCGGGCAAGAGCTTGACGTCGCCGAGACGTTCGACCTGCTCCGGCGGCAGAGAGATGCGAAGCGTGTAATAGCTCTGGCCTGTGCGCTGGTCGGTCGAGATGTCGGCGGAGATGCGCGTCACCACGCCCTCGATCTCCGGCGTCGTCCGCGCATTAAACGAGGTGAAGCGCAGGATGGCCTTTTGGTTGAGCTGCAGCTGATCGATGTCCTGTGGATTGACTTTTACCTCCACCGCGAGGTTGTCCGCCTCGGGCACGATCAGCATGATCGGGTCGCCGGCCGTGATCACGCCGCCGACGGTGTGCACCGCCAGCTGAAAGACGGTTCCATCCTGCGGGGCGCGAACGTCGATCCGTTTGAGCTGATCCTCGGCCGTGACCTTACGCTCGACGAACTCGCCGATCTTGCCGTCGACCTCGCGCAATTCCTTGGCGACTTCGCTGGCGATGTCCTGATCGATTTGCAGGATTTGCAGCGCGGTCTCGGCGACCTTGCCTTTGGCTTGCGCGGCGGCGGCAACCAATTGACCGCGCTCACCGTCGAGCCGGGCGGCCTCGCGCTCGAGCGCCGTCAGCCGATTGATCTGGACCAGATTCTTGCTCCAAAGATCACGCACGCCTGCCAGCTCTCGCTCGACGAGCGAAATTTCTTTTGACTTTGAATTCTGCTGTGCCGTGAGACCGGCGATTTCCTCGCCAAGCTGCGCGACCCGCTCCCTGAGCTGCGCCTTCTGGCCGCTGCGCGCCGTCTTGCGCAGGTTGAAAAGCTTGCGCTCGCTGTCCATCGCCGCGGCGCGGTCGGGATCGCTCGCGCCCGCAACAAGCTGGGCCGGGAAAACGATCGTATCCCACCCGTCGCGTTCGCTTTCGAGCCTGGCCTTGCGCGCCATCAGCTCGTCCAAGCCTTTGCTGACGATCGCCAGGTTCGCCCGCGTGATGGTCTCGTCGAGGCGCACTACAATGTCACCGGCGTGCACGTGATCTCCGTCGCGCACGCGAAGCTCGCCGACGATGCCGCCGGTCGGGTGCTGAACCTTTTTCACGTTCGAATCGACGACGAGAGATCCGGACGCGACCACCGCACCCGAGATCACCGCCGTCGTTCCCCAGCCGCCCACCCCGATGACCAGGATGCAAACAACCACCACGGCGACTAGGAGGTGCCGGCGCATGGAACGGCGCGTAGGGGATGCGACCTTCATGACGGCGCGCTTCCTTTATCGGATACCACCTTGAGCGGACGCGGCGCCGCGGGCGCGGCATCGCGTTGCAGGACCTTGCTCAGGACCTCATCCTTGGGACCGAAAGCCTGCGCACGGCCCTGCTTGAGCACCAAGAGGAGATCGACGCCGGCGATGGCGCTCGGCCGGTGTGCGATGACGACGACAATGCCGCCGCGGGCCCGCACGCCGAGGATGGCCTGTGTCAACGCTTCGTCGCCGGCTGCGTCCAAGTTCGAATTCGGCTCGTCGAGGACGACCAGGAACGGATCGCCGTAGAGCGCACGGGCGAGCGCGATCCGTTGCGCCTGTCCCGCGGACAGCGTTTCGCCGCGTTCGCCGACGTGCGTTTCGTATCCTTCCGGCAACTCGATGATGAGTTCATGCACCCCGGCCGCCTGGGCGGCGGCGACGATCGCTTGCGGGTCCGCGTCGGGCTCGAAGCGGGCGATGTTCTGCGCCACCGTGCCGCCCAGGAGTTCGACGTCCTGCGGCAAGTAGCCGATGTGCCGGCCCAGAACCTCCGATGACCACTGATCGAACGTGCAGCCATCGAGCCGCACCTTGCCGCGCGCGGGTTGCCACACGCCGACGAGCAGCCGCGCGAGCGAGGACTTGCCGGATCCGGTCGGGCCGATCACGCCCAGCGCGTTGCCGCGCTCGAGCTTGAACGATGCATCCTGCAGCACGGCCTTGGAGCTGCCGGGCGGAGCAACGCTCGCATTCTCCACGCTGAGCCGTTCCTTGGGCGCGGGAAGCAGCATGGGCGCCTGCTCCGGGGGGAGCAGCGCGAGCAGTTTATTCAGGCGATGCCAGCTCTGCCGGCAGGCGGCGAATGCCTTCCAGTGCGCGATCGCAAGGTCGACGGGGGCGAGCGCGCGGGCAGCCAAGATCGATCCGGCAATGATGATACCCCCCGTCGCCTCCTGGCGGATCACCAGGTACGCCCCGACGCCGAGCATGGCCGACTGCAGCATCATGCGCAGCACCTTCGAGAGGGCGCCGAGCCCTCCGACGACATCGCTGGCCGCCCATTGGCCGGCCATGTACTGCCGGTTGGCCTCCCCCCAGCGCCGCACCATGCGGCCCGTCATGCCCATGGCGACGATGGCTTCGGCGTTGCGGTGGCCCGCCTGCGCGAGCTCGCTGCGCGAGCTGGCGAAGCTCGCCGCAGTTTTCGTCGGCTGCCGCGTGAGCACCTCGGTGAGAAGGGTCAGCGCGATGAGGATGATGGCACCGCCGAGTGCGGTGTAGCCGAGCCAGGGGTGCAGCAGATAGCAAATCGCGATGTAGAACGGCAGCCACGGCAGATCGAAGAGCGCAATCGGACCCAACCCGGACAGGAAAGAGCGCACGCTGTCGAGGTCGCGCAGGGGCTGCAGGCCATCCCCCACTCGCGCGACTTTCGTCGGCAAGCGCAAAATCGCGCCGAACACCCGCTCGCTGACGTCTTCATCGAGGGCAGAGCCGATGCGGACCAGAAGGCGCCCGCGAATGAGATCGATGAGGCCTTGCGCCGCGAAGAGGCCGCCGGCCAGGATCGCCAGGCCCACGAGGGTCGGCACGCTGCGGCTGGGGAGCACCCGATCATAGATCTCCAACATGAAGATCGCGCCGGTCAGCATCAGAAGGTTGGTGAGGCCGCTCAACGCGCCGATCGCGACGAAGACGCCGCGGCAGGATGCGAGCACGGCGGCAAGTTCGGAGCGCGCCGAAGCGGATC
>WNGB01015346.1_pt1 | contig 10149 bp, 8 predicted proteins | sample 5400681 | NCBI WGS metagenome assembly WNGB01 (sample SAMN13153367, study PRJNA577476) | soil metagenome | isolation source: 115 cm soil or saprolite under grassland replicate 2 | place: USA:California | collected 2016-06-15
CGGCGCCGCCGCGGACGCCATGACCGCCGCGCGGATCACCGGATCGGCCCGCGCCGGGCGCCTCCGCCTCTCCTTTCACGTCTCCACCAGCGACCAAGACGCCGACCTCGCCGCCGACGTCTTGCGGCGGCACGTCACTTCCCGCCACCCAGCCACGCTGTGACGGCCGCTCTTACCCAGGGCCAGATCGCCCCGATCTGTACCGGTTCCCGGTCTGCCCGGACTTGATCGCGAGGCCACGCATAGCGGCGGGGATGCGCGCCGTGCCCGAGGCCAGGGCTGATCACGGAGGGTGAGGCGAAGCATCCCACGCAGGGATCCCGAGCGATTCGGTGGGGCTGAGGCGTGTGCTGTCCGCATCAGTCGCCTCGCGCAGATTGCCTGGCTCGGCGCCGAGCTGATTGTGGCGCCGCGTACCGGTGCTTGGGCTGGGCAAGTGTCGTCTCCCGGTGGGCCGCCGACGTGAATTTGGTTTGCCGGGCACGGGTACGTCGCTGACTCTGGCTGGCTCAGGCCGAGACGTCCGCCGCAGATCACCAGGACCACGACCTGGGGCTCTGGGCGGCGGCGTGCTCGATCAGGAACTGGTGGCCATGGTGGGCGGGCGGAACTTCCCGGCCACCATGTCATGCGGGAACAGTCCGCTCGCACCGCGCTCCCACCTGCCACCGCGGGACTTCAGGCGATAGGCGGAAGGGGTTCCCTGCCCGGCCGAGCGGGGACCCCCTTCCGGTTCCATTACCCTTCTGCGGCTGGAGCCGATCGTGTCAGCGCACCGATGAAGAGGTAGTTGTTTGTCGGCTGCTGACCGTTGAGCGTGGTGGACCCTGCTCTGACCCGATTCCGCGAGTAGTGCGCTGAGTTGATCTTCAGTGGGTGGCGCTGGCCTGGCAGCGGTGTTTGCCTGCGCGCTGGCATGCTTGATGCCCCGGTTGTCGCGCCGGGTTCGCGGTTTCCAGGTTCCGGTGGTGGCCGGCAGGCCGGGTGGTCAGGACGGGGCGGGCAGGGCCCGGAGGCGGGCGAGGATCTCGGCGAGCAGGTGGTCGCCGGGCGGTAGTCGCAGGATCAGCTGGCCGCCGTGGCGGATTAGCCGGCCGGGGACGGCGATCAGCCGCCACCGCAGGGTGGCGATCATGGCCTTGCCGCCGCGGACGCCGTGACCGGCCAGGATGTCTTCCCCGGACGTGACGGCGGTGAGCTGGTGCAGCCAGCCGGCCATGCAGGCCGCCAGCAGCGCCCCCCACATCCAGGCCATATTCACCCGGGGATAGCCACTGGGCAGGTGCCGGAGGGCGGCGCCGTGCTTGCTGTCGCGGAAGATGTTCTCGATCGTGGTCCGGTGCCGGTACCAGTGCTCGGCTGCTATCGCCTTGCCCGGGGTTGACACGTCCAGATTCGTGAGGATGAAGCTGTAGCCATAGATCGCATCGGCGCGGGCCAGCTCCGGGAAGGCAAGCGCCCGCTGATCGGGGTGCAGGGTCCGCCGGCGCCGCGACCGCGAGTCGGCGGAAACCTGCTCCGGGTTCAGCGCGACCCGGCGGATCACCAGCGACGTGCTGGCCGGCCACCAGTCCGGGCAGTAGTCAGCGACGGCGACCTGGGCGCCGTCCATATCGATCGCGTCGTGCCAGTCGTCTTCGCCGATACCGGCCAGCAGCCGCCACAGCGGCGCGATCCGCTTCGCGCCGATCGCGAAGGCGACGTGCTCGTCATGGGCCGCGCGGGCCAGCTGCCCGGCGAAATAGCCCGCGTCGGCCCGCAGCGCCACCTTCCCGCCGGCCCGCGCCGCGGCGGGCAGGCAGCCCAGTGCCCGGCGCAGCAGGCCGGCCGCGGTGGCCCGCGGGTCATCGGTCCCGGCGCCCAGGTCAGCAGCCAGCACGATCTCGGTCTCGGCCCAGGTGGCCACATGCGGCCGGCCCACCCGCTGCCCCTGGTGGTTATAGGCAACCCCGCGCTTCTTGCGGCCGTAGACCTCCACGTCGGTGGTGTCCAGGTCGATGGTGACCGGCCCGCCGGTCAGCGCCGCGGCGCGCTCCGGCGCCAGCAGCGACACCATCCGCCCGGTGGCTGCGGCCAGGCCGGTCTCCACCGCCTGCCACTGCGCCGGGGTGACCCGCCGGGCCAGGCCCGCCGCGGTCGTGGACGCCAATCCCGGCACCGGGGTGAGCTGCTGGCCCGCCGCATCATCGCGCTGACGGTCCAGGCCGGCCAGGAAGTCCTCCCCGGCCAGCTGCGCCGCCGCGATCCCCGCCAGCAGCTCACCGGCGCTGAAGCCGCGGTCGCGCTGCTTGACCGGCCCCACCGCGGCGTCGATCGCCCCGGTCACGCCCAGCCTCTCGCACAGCTCGGTAACCGCGGCCAGCCCCGCGTTCGCGGTCAGCGCAGCATCCGGCGCGCCGATCCGCGCATGCAGCCGCTTCCGTCTCCTGCCGCGTATCCTTCTCACCAGATAGGTGCCTCTCCCGCCGAGATGACAGTCATGTCACAATGATCATCATCCCAGGCCAGAGCGGCACCTATCGGCATCTACGCGCGCGTGTCACCGACCTACTCGCGGAATCGGGTCTGAAGGCGTTCATGTGTTCGCCGTCGTCGGTCACTATCGCCCAGTAGCGAAGTGAGGTCTGGCCGTTGGCCAGGTGGCATGTCTGTGTGGCCGGGTCGAGTTCGGCAGTGTTGCCCCGGACGGCGAGTGTCCAGTTGCAGCCGTTGGGGGTGTGGGCCAGGATCGTGCTGCGGTTCTTTCTGGTGAACTGGACGGTCCCTTGCTCGGGGTAGGCGGTATCTTTGTCGGTGACTACTACGTTGGTCAGGGTGTTGAAGTCCGCAGGGTTATATGTATACGTGCCGAGGAATCGTGAGAAGGACTTCGCTCCGCCGGGACCGGCGACTCTGGTGCGGGAGCCGGAGGTCATCGTGCCGATGAGGTTGACGCCGTTGGGCTGATGACTGGTGGCGACGATCTGTTCGTGTTCCTTATTGCCGGTCACTGTGACCGACCATTTGGTGATGTTTCCTGAAGAGCCGATGTCGTGGTTGAAGCATTCTTGGGTTGTGGACGATAGTTCAAGGCCGGTGGGAGTGACCTTGAAGTTCCAGGTGCACCCCTGGTCGGTGTGCCCGTTGACGGTGCCGTCCGGGCCGGCTGTGAACAGCACCCAGCCGACCTGGGGTACCTTCAGCGGCAGAGGAAGCTGAGGGTCGCACTGGCCTCCGCCGCCCGGGCAGGCCAGCACGGCAACGTTGTTCAGCGTCGTCAGGTTGGGCTGATCGTAGTTCCAGTAGCCGAGATACTTCTGCACATTCGGGGCAGGCGCAGCTGAGGCCTCGGCGATCCCGTATGGCACGCCTGCTGCCAGCGAGAAAAGCGCGGCCAGGCATGCAAGCAGTGTTGTGCGCCTCCGCGTGAGGCTGCTGCGCGGCCCGGCATGCACGAGTCGCTGTGAGAATGACATGACTACTCCTTCGAGATGATTACGCCTACCGGCAGATAGGCAGTGGAAAGGTTTCGTGACGGCAGCGCAAAGAACAGCAGATGGCCGTCTGTGAGAAGAGACCAGCCTTGCAGCTTGCGCGTGGGTGTTTCGCGGCCTGTCTGTCGCGCTGTGGCGGCATTCCCGGTAGCTGTGGCTCAGCGGTCGGTCGGTGACACCCGCGTGCGGCAAGACCACGGGCGTCGTCCCGGTCGGACCGGAGCGGTCGAAAGCCAGACCCGTCATTGTGGTGTCAACCTGATTGCTCGTGCACCGCCAGCCCATGCGAGATGGAGGTCGTGGCGATCTGGCTCGCCGTCCGACGTACAGGGTGACCAGGCGACCGCCCACGATCGGGGCAAGGCCTGGGGTGCGCAGCAGCCCGCGTACCAGGAGATTGACCACGCGCTGTCCCGGCATTGTGTGAGCCCGCTGCCCGGCAAGCGAGGCAGGATTGCCCGTGTGCGGCTTATCGGTCATGGCGGCGTGTCTTCACTTCACTTACGGGCGGGAGCTGGCTGCTCGCCGAGAGTGAGCCGCTGGCAGAACTGCCGCCGGTGGGAATCATGCTTATAACGCTCTGTGGCATCGCACCGACCGTGAAGGTGCGGACGGCCGAGCCGACGGTAACGGCGAGGAACGAGGCGACGGAGGGGACCTCAGCAGGTAGTGCGATGCTGTGTGATCCTTCCGTGAGCTCGGCGTCGAGCACCTGCATCGAGGTGCTCTTGGGCTCTGGGGGCGTGAAGGACGTATGCCACCAGGCCTCGACGGTGACACGGGCAGCCTTGTGCAGGGTCAGGTGCACCGCGCGCTGGTCCTCGTCGTAGCCGACGTGAATCTCGCCGGGCTCGCCAGCCGTGATCACGCCCTCCACCTGGGCCGCGATCAGGCCGGCGATCCCGGCGAGCCCCTGCACGAACGTCACGTGCGCGTTGCGCTCGCAGATCTCCTGGCGGAGGTGCTGCTTGGTGTCGGCCGGAACCATGCCCCCGAAGACGACGACGTCGATGTCTTCGGCGTCGTAGTCGTCCAGGACGCGGTCGAACTGATTCGTGGCGTCCGCCGCGTAGCCCTTGCCACGCAGGATCTCGACAGTATCGACGAGCACGCTCGGACTCCGGCCGACCACGAGAATCCGGCCGGGGTCGTTCGTCGGTGAGGCGTTCATTGCTAGATCTCCTTGATGATCGGTTCGGGTGCAGACGCTTGTTGGCTCGGCCAATATTGGTGAAGCCAACATAGCGGGTGTTGGTCGCGCCCACAACTGCTAGCCTTGCGAGGTGCCCATGCCCCACCACCAACCCGGCCGCGGACCGGCCCGGCTCAAGGGACGCCCGACCTGGCTCATCAGCCGCGCGTACGCACGCTCGTCAGGGCTGCTCAACGCCGGCTTCGAGGCCCATGGGAGCGGCCTTCGCGGCTACCACTACCGACTGCTTGCGGCGCTCGAAGAGTGGGGGCCTGCGAGCCAGGCCGACTTGGGTCGCAGCACCGGAATCGACCGCAGCGATGTCACTGCGGCACTGGCGGAGCTTGAGTCGCGCAAACTGATCGAGCGCACTGTCGACCCCGGACACAAGCGCCGCAACATCGTCACCCTCACTCCAGAAGGCGTCGAGCAACTGCGCGACCTCGACACGGTCGTCGACACAATCCAAGACGAACTGCTGGCGCCACTGACCGCGACGCAGCGGCGCCAGTTCATCACGCTGATATCCCGGCTTCTCGACGACCCAGGACCGACACAGTGAGGCGCCCCGCCCTCGGCCGAGCCGCAGGATTCCGGAACCCCTGGGGAAAGCGCGCTGGCCGGTTGCATCCGGGTGCCACCGTCGCGGCATCCGTGAGTTGTGCCGGGATGAATGACTCGGGGCTGACGGCGGGGGTCGACCTTACGAGGAGCTTCCGATCGGGTGTCGATGACGGAGCAGCCGTGTGATCGCGATACGTGATCAAGACGACGGTGTCCGTGCCGAGCTGCTGGCGGATGGATTCCGCAGCCGCTTGCAGGGTCTTCTTCCCGAGGCGAAGGCGCCGAGCAGATCGCACGCTTCTTCCTTGATTGGGCCAGACCCGGCCTGACGATCCTGGAGCGCACGGTCAACGGCCAGGCGGCCTGGTGGCTCAGCTGGACGGCGCCACCGTGGCGGTGTACGCGTTCGACGTCGCAGGCGTCCGGATCAAGCACATCTGAGCCATACTCAACCCCGACAAGCTCCGGCCCTGAACGACAGGCTGACACGCGCACCCGCACCGCCGGATCCGCTGCCGGCTGTCTGATGCCTGCAGGCAACAGCGTCGGCGACGCCTCTTCGCCGCGCCAGACGACGGTCCCGCCGTCCCAGATAGATATGTTATGCGCGCCTCACGGGACTGGTCTCGCAGGCCTCATCACCGCACAGAATGGCGGTTATCTAGAGCCCGCCCCGTGGATGCCGCACCTGACCAGGACGTCTGCGGCGTTGACATGTAGCTGAACAGCGCTCATGTAGTAGCTGCTTAGTTCTAAAAACAGCAGCGACAAGGGATTTGCACGGGACCTGCGGCGGAGACACTGTTCAGGTAACGTGTCCGCGACGCAGCAAAAAGCACACAAAACACCCGCCGCGTTTACAGCGAAGACACCCAAACCCGGGCTGGAGATAACGGCGGCTCGGCGCGCGTTCTCCCCGCCCTCCGCTCTCACTCAACGTGACACTCTCGGTCCATGTAGCCCGACGCCAACCTCGGACCAGTAGGGAATGAGCGATCTGCTGGGGCCGCAGGCCGACACGCTTGCCGATCTTGCGTCACGGCCGCTGGGCGCCACGTCATGCCTGGCCTAACTAACGCACCATATGCGGCAGATCCGCGCGTTTCGTCGCCCGGTTGTCGTGCATAATCATGCAAGCCGGCCAGCCGACCGTGGTGCCGATATCTATGGGTGCGCCTCCGGCGAAATTATGAGCCACCAACTGCGCGCACACCGACCCGCCGTTCGGGTTACGCAGCAGCTATGACCGGCCGTTGCCAAGAGCGCACTGTCCTGCGGCAGATGGCACCATCGCGCCCAGGATTAGGTCTACGCGGCCCTATCCGCTGGTCCGCCGACGACCGTACGGTAGGTGTGAGGTGCTCGCCGCGAAGGAGGAGCGCGATGGCACGCACGCCTGAGGAAGTCTTCCAGCACCACGCCCAGGCTCTGGGCGCGGGCGACCTGGAGGAGATCGTCGCCGACTACGCCGACGATGCCGTCTTCATCACGCCTGCCGGTATCAAGCGCGGCAAGGACGGCATCCGGGCGGCGTTCACACAGCTACTCGCCGATGTGCCGGACGCGGCCTGGGACCTGAAGACGCAGATGTACGAGGACGAGGTGCTCTTCCTGGAGTGGGCCGCTGACTCGGCCAAGACTCTTGTCGAGGACGGCATCGACACATTCGTGTTCCGCGACGGCCTGATCCGGGTGCAGACGGTCCGCTACACGCTGCAGCGCAAGGGCTGAAGGGCAAAGGCTGGCGGACACTGGCGGGTGTCATGAAACTCCGCTGGCACGGCGCTGCACGCGGCCAGCAGGCTTCGCCGAGCTAACGCTGATGTCTCAGGTCGCATGTGTGCCGCCGCGGGGCGGCTTCCCCCAGATGGTGTGCCGTGGCCTGGGAACGCTGTGGCCGGTAGTCCTGGTGAGTGGTTCCGGGCGTCAGGGCGCCAGGTGGCGGGTGAACCAGTCGCGCGCGTGGCCGCTGGAGGCGTCGAAGCCGTTGGTGTAGGCATCGAAATGACCACCGGGCAGGATCACCAGTTCCTTGGGCTGGTGTGCGTTGTCGAAGGCGGCGATGGCGAGTTCGGATGGCACCAGATGGTCGCCTGCGGCCACCAGCACCAGGAGAGGCGTGGGGCTGATGTAGGGCAGGTAGGTGCCCGGCTCGTATTCGGTGAACATCTCCACGCTGCGCAGCGTCACCTCGTTGCGCCACGCCGGCGCGCGGGTGCTGCCGGTCTCGGTGAACCACTCCCACGAATCCGGTGTCGGCAGCGCCGATGGTGCCAGCGGGTCCTTATCGACCACCGGGACGATGGCCGGCCGGCCGCCGTGGAAGCGGGCGAGGCGGTCGGCGTCGAACTGTTCGCGGAACCCGGCGATGAAATCGGCCCGGACCAGCGCGCGCAGGTTGTCGTGGCCACTGACCAGCGGCACCTGGCTGACCACCGCTTTGACCCGCCGGTCGATCGCCGCGACTACGAGCACATGGCCACCGGAGTAGCTGCTGCCCCAGATCCCGACCCGCTGCGGGTCCACCTCCGGCACGGTGCTGGCGTAGGTGATGGCGTGCCGGTAGTCGCGGACCTGAGCCCAGGGATCGATCTCCTGGCGGGGCTCACCGTCACTGGCGCCGAAGCCGCGATTGTCGAACACCAGCACATGCAGCCCGGCCGCGGCAAACACCTCGGCGAAACTGTCCAGGTACATTTCCTTGACCGCGGAAAAACCGTGCGCCATGACAACGGCCGCTCCGGGCGCCCTGCTCCCCTCAGTCTCGTAGAACCAGCCGCGCAGGGTGACGCCCTCGGCGTCAAACTCAACATCTCGCCGTGTCATCCCAGTCTCCTCCCATCCGGTTTCCCTGGCCCGCGGACGGCATCAGCGCACCGTAAGCCACACTCATCCCAGTCTCGGAGGAACTGTCCCCGCGGTCCAGCACACCGGCTCACAAGCCCACACGTCCTCAACCGTGGACATGGACATGTACATCTGCACCTGACATGGACGCACTGCTTTGCCGGCGACCGGGCCTTGACGTTGACGGCGCGCTCTGCGGCAGCCTCGAGTCATTCCGGCCGGGACCGTCGTCAGGGTTGCAGTGGAAGGCGCCCTGTTCGGGCCCCTGCCAGACTGCGGCGGACGTGCCGGTTGCGGGACGCGGCCCAGGTCACTCCACCTGGGCGATCACTGCGCCTTGCCGGGCAGTCTGGTCTTCGGCGACCAGCAGGCGTACTCGCCCGGCCGCCGGGGCCAGCACCTCACCTGAGACCTTCTCGACCATTACTTCGCCGAGGAGTTGCCCGCTCGCCACCTGGTCGCCGTCGCCGACGAACCAGGTGGCGAGCACGCCTTCGGCGTCGGGCTGTTCGTCAGAGAGCTGCGGGAACCTGACGTCGGTCACATTCAGGCCCCCACCAGCTCCCGCGCGGCCGCCTTGATCCGCTCGCGCGTGGGCAGCACTGCGCTTTCCAGCGAGCGGGCGTAGGGGATCGGGACGTCGGGCACCGCGACCCGGCGCACCGGGGCTCGCAGCATGCCGGGGTCGGTTTCGGCCACGGTGGCCGCGATCTCGCCGGACAGGCCGAACGACTGGTAGTCCTCATCGACGACTAGCAGGCGGCCGGTCTTGGCGACCGATGTGAGAACGGCCTCCCGGTCCAGCGGCACCAGGCTGCGCAGGTCGATGACCTCGAGCTCGACGCCGTGCTCGGCGGACATCTGGTCGGCGACGTCCAGGGCATGGTGCACCGACAGGGACACGGTGACTACGGTCGCGTCCCCGCCCTCGCGGGCGACGGACGCCTTCCCGATCGGCGTCTCGTACGGCTCCTCCGGTACCGGTGCGATCGACCGGGCGTTCTTCGCCATCCACGGCAGGCCCATGATGCCCTTGTGGAACATGTACACGACCGGGTTGTCGTCGCGGATGGCGGAGATCATCAGCCCTTTGGCGTCGGCCGGGTTGCTCGGCACGACGACCTTCATGCCCGGCAGGTGCGCGAACGTGCCCCACAGGCACTGTGAGTGCTGCGCGGCGTCGGAGTAGCCGGCGCCGGTCGCGGTCATCAGGACCATGGGCACCCGGACGTTCCCGCCGGACTCGAAATGGATCTTCGCCATGTGGTTGTAGATCTGGTCCATGGCCACGCCGAAGAAGTCTGCGAACATCAGCTCGACGATGGGCCGCATGCCCTCGACCGCGGCGCCGATGCCCAGGCCGATGAACGCGGTCTCGGAGATCGGCGTGTCGATCACCCGCTGCGGGCCGAACTTGTCGAGCAGGCCCGCGGTGGAACTGAAGATGCCGCCGTACTTGGCCACGTCCTCGCCGAGCACGACGACACCCGGGTCGCGCTCCATCTCCTGCGCGATGCCCTCGACCATGGCCCGGGCCGTGGACAGCCGGCGCACCGCGGGCCCGGCAGGTGCGGCGGCGGACTCGGTAACGCTCATCTGTGTGCTCCCTTCACTCGAACACGTACTCGAGCGCCGTCTCCGGCGCGGGCAGTGGGCTGGACTTGGCGAACTCGATGGCCTTCTCCACCCGGGCCGCCGCCTCCTCCTTGATGCTGCGGACCAGGCCCGCGTTGAGGATCCCGGCCTCGGTCAGCCGTGCCTCGTACGCCGGGATGGGGTCGCGGCCCGGCACATCGGCCAGGTCGGGGCGGTATCCCTGCGCATCGCCCTCGAAGTGGCCCCACAGCCGCACGGTGTGCACCTCGATCAGGGCCGGCCCCTCGCCGGCCCTGGCCCGCGCCACCGCGTCACCGGCCGCCGCGTACACGGCCTCGACGTCGTTGTCCTCGATCCGCCGACCGGGCATGCCATAGGCGGCGGCCCGGTCCGCGTTCGAGCTGACGGCCGTGGACGCCTCCCGGGGCACCGAGATCGCCCACTCGTTGTCCTCGATCACGAAGACCACGGGCAGCT
>WNGB01020033.1_pt1 | contig 10149 bp, 7 predicted proteins | sample 5400681 | NCBI WGS metagenome assembly WNGB01 (sample SAMN13153367, study PRJNA577476) | soil metagenome | isolation source: 115 cm soil or saprolite under grassland replicate 2 | place: USA:California | collected 2016-06-15
TCGACGCCGGGGAGGCGCGTCACCGCCTGGACGTTGCAGTAATTCAGACCGTGGCCGAGGTGGACGTGCAGGCCGTGCTGCCGGGCGAACGTGGCGCTCTCGCGGAGCTGCGTCAGTTCGTGCTCGCGGGCCGCGGCTGTCCGCGCTTCCGCATAGCGGGCCGTCTGGATCTCCACGGCCTTCGCGCCGAGCAACTTGGCCATCTCGATCTGCCGATCGTCGGGATCGACAAAAAGCGACACCTCGATGCCGGCAGCCTTGAGGCGCTGCATGGCCGGGCCGACAGTCTTCTGATGGGCGACCACGTCCAGACCGCCCTCGGTGGTCAGTTCCTCGCGCCGCTCCGGCACGAGTGTGGCCTCGTCCGGCTTGACCTCGCAGGCGATATCGACGATCGCATCGACGGCGGCCATTTCCAGGTTGAGGCGGTGCGTGACCACGGAGCGCAGCAGGCGGACGTCGCGGTCCTGGATATGGCGGCGGTCCTCGCGGAGATGGATGGTGATGCCATCGGCGCCGCCGAGCAGCGCCAGCACGGCCGCCTGGACCGGGTCGGGTTCGGCGGCGCGCCGCGCCTGCCGCACCGTGGCGACGTGATCGATGTTCACACCCAGTCGGATCATCGGCTTGCCTCCTTTCCCAAACGGTCCTGGTCGTGGCGTCTACCCGGTCGCCGCGGGCCGCTGGCCCTTGAGTTCCAGGTAGCGGCGTGCCTCGCGGCTCAGCGCCTTGTAGGCGAGAAAGCCCAGGAGCAGATCGACCGTCTTCTCAAGGACAGTCCCAACGATCAAGAAAGAAGTGAACGGCACCCAGTAATACGAGGTGAAGATGAGCGGCAACAGGATCAGCACAGTCACGCGCGCCGACCAGCCGACGTGATAGCGGACGTCGAAGAACATCCGAAACATGGCCCGGAGTTCGCCCAGCAGATCGAACAGAAGCCAGGGATAGCGCGCCGGTTTGAGCAGTGGCAGAGGCGCTGCGGGAGTTGGGGGAGCCAAAGGCAACGTCGCAGGCAGCGCCGCAGGAGGTGTGATGGACTCCAGCGGGGGGCGCCGGTCCTCGGGCGGCGCTGTGGTGCGTCGCTCCGCGGAGACCATGTATTCCGATCGCTCCGGGAGCGCGGCAGGGGCCGCAGGCGGCGCGGGCTTCATGCCGAGCCGTTCGCTGACGCGCTCGACGATGCGATCTTCGATGGGGCGCGTGTCTTGCAGGGTGGCCACGGCGTCTTCGAGACGCCGGACGCGCTGTTCGAGGGATTCGTCAGCTGGATCCGGCGCAGGCGTTTCTCGGGGCGGAGAGGCGTCCGGAAGGCTCGTCGCGTGTTTGACCATCGCGGAATCTTACCTCCGGGCCGCAGGGGCGGAAAGGCGGGCTGTCGTTATTATACGGCGCGAAGGAAGGCGGAGCGGAGTACGGAGTACCGAGTACAAAGTACCGAGTACGGAGTGCGCAGTTGGAAGCAATCTGAGGAGGACTCCCCGCGGTACTCCGTACTTGGCTGCTTACTTGCCCGGCACGGAGCTGACCTTGTCGGCCGTGGGGAAGTTCGGCGGGATCGGCAGGGTAACGGTGCCGGTGGCGGCCCACTCGGTGCCGCGCTGCAGCGTCGTGATGAAGCCAACGCAGCGCATGCCAGCGACGTCATCGGCTCGTGCGCGCCGGTGCCCTTGGAGTAGGCGGTCGCCAGCAGGTGGACGTTCTCGATCGGGCCGCGCATGTTGTCGTACAGTTCGTCCTGGGCGTGCATCCATTCCTTCGGCATGCCCTTGGTGATCGGGTGCCGGTCGTCACGGACGACGACGGCGAACTTGCCGGTGTAGCGGTGGCCGGAGCCCTGGTCCGCCCCCTTGGGCACGCGGATTTCCTTGCCGCTGTCGTCCACCTTGAGGCGCTCGCCGTAGTTCGCGCTGCGCCAGCCCATGCCAATCATCTGATTGTATTCCTTCCAACCGCCGAAGGAGTTGTTGGCCGCGTGGACGATGACCAGGCCGATCTTGCCGGTCCGGAGCCGCTGCTCCAGCGCCTCGTTGATTTCCTTGGGCCAGTTCTGGCCGTTGTAGTTGCTCAGGACGACGTCGTACTTGTCGAGGTCGATGCGCCAGTTGTTGAACGCCAGCTGGGCGGCCTTCAGCTCCTCCTTGAACTTTGGCAAGGCGGCCTTGTACTTCTCGAGCAGTTCGGGGTACTTCTCGAGCGCCTCCTTGTACTTCGCGACCGCCTTGGCGTCGTTTTCGTTCTTGGGCTTCTGCGGCTTCTGCGGCTCGGCCAGCTTGGGCACCTGCGGCGAGGTCGCCACGTCCACCGTGAAGCGGCCGCTGTCCTCCAGCGCCTTCTTCATCACCGGAGTTGTCGCTCGCCAGTTGTGGTTGTTCTGGCCATCGATGAGGACGACGCGAATCTTGCCGCTCTGCTGAGCGTCGGCGCGGCCGAGGAGAGCCGGCAGGCCGAGGGCCAGTGCCGCGAGGAGGATGGTCCAACCGAGTTGCTTGCGCATGGGGAAAACCTTTCGTTGGGGAGAGTCGGGGTGGGTGGAGCGGGCCGCCGCGGTCTGCACGCTGCTCAGGAGACAGTTTAGCCGCGCGCTGGAAGACCCCTCCCCCAACCCCCTCCCCGCAGCGGAGAGGGGGAGAAAAAAGATGCTGTTTGTCTGGCTCCCCCTCTCCGCTGCGGGGAGGGGGTTGGGGGGAGGGGTCTTCCACCGCGCGGCAAATCGCTGCTTACTTGACCATGTCCTTGAGGGCCTTCAGGGCGATCGCGCGGACGACCGTGCGTTTCGGCTTGGCCTTGATCATGATTTCGTTACCCGTGCGGGGGTCGCGGCCGGGGCGGGCCTTGGTGGGGCCTTTCTCGACGCGTTTGATCTTGAGCAACCCGGGCAGGTTGAAAACACCCGGCCCCTTCTTGCTCAACTCCGTCTTGATGAGCTTGGCCAGCTCATCGAAGAAGGCGGCGACCTGTTTCTTCGACAGCTGGGTCGTCTTGGCGAGTTTCTCGAACGTTGCCGACTTGGTCGCCGGTTTCGGCTTCGCAGCCTTGTTCTCGGCCATCGGTTTCCCCCTCGTCAGAGTGAGTTTGGACAGGCACACTATCCACTTCAAGCACGAAGAGTAGAAAGCTTGTGCAGGATTGTCAATCGAATCTTCCAAGGAATTTGGCCAATTTGTCGAAATGATGGCAGTTTGCCAGGATTTTTCGCGGCCGAATGATGGTGCAGCAGTCAGGGTTCTGTCGCCGTAAAGTTCACGGATTGCCGCCGGTGGGCTGACAAGCCCATACTTCCTGGAGTACACGCATCGATGAAGGCGATTGTGTTCGACCGTTTCGGCGAGCCGGCGGAAGTGCTGCAACTGCGTGACGTGCCGCGGTCCGAGCCGGGGCGCGGCGAGGTGCGCGTGCGGATGCGGGCCAGCCCGATCAACCCGTCCGACCTGCTCGTGGTGCGCGGCCAGTACGGCCGCTTGCCGACCCTGCCAGCGACGCCCGGCTTCGAGGGTGTCGGGGTGATCGACGCCGCCGGGCCAGGCTTTTTGAAGGTGCTGCGCGGCCTGAAGCCCGGGCGGCGCGTCGCGGTGCTCAACGGCCGCGGCGGCAACTGGCAGGAGGAGGTGGTGCTGCCGGCGCGTCAGGTTGTGCCGTTGCCGGTGGACATCCCCGATGAGCAGGCCGCCGCGTTCTTCGTCAACCCGGCGACTGCGCTGGTGATGACTCAGTGGGTGCTGCGTGTGCCGCGCGGCGCCTGGCTGCTGCAGACGGCGGCGGGCAGTGCCCTCGGCCGCATGGTGCTGCGCCTGGGGCGACTGTACGGCTTCCGCACGATCAATGTGGTTCGCCGTCGCGAGCAGGCGGAGGAGTTGCTCCGGCTCGGCGGCGACGCGGCCATTGCCACCAATGACGAATCGCTGGAGGAGCGGGTGCGTGGCCTGACGGAGGGCTCCGGGGTGCCGTTCGCCCTGGACGCGGTCGGCGGCACGACAGCGGCGGCGGTGACACGTGTGCTGGCGCCCGGCGGGCGAATGCTGCTCTACGGGACGTTGTCCGGCGAGCCGATCGCGCTGGAGCCGCGGGCGTTGATGGCCGGGCAGAAGTCCATCGCAGGGTTCTGGCTGTCGGAATGGGTGCGCGCGCAGGGGGTGCTCACCATGCTCAAACTCTTCCGCCGCATCAAGGGGCTGCTGCGGGCGGGGGTGCTGACGAGTGAGGTGGGGGCGTCGTTTGCTCTTGACCAGATCAAGGACGCGGTGCGGCAGGCAGAGACGCCAGGGCGGCACGGGAAGGTGTTGCTGCGCATGGCGGAGTGAAACCCCTCCCCCCAACCCCCTCCCCGCAACGGAGAGGGGGAGAAGAAGAGTCGTGTTTGTCTGGCTCCCCCTCTCCGTTGCGGGGAGGGGGTTGGGGGGAGGGGCTTCAAGCGGGTCACCCGGCCTTGCGTTCGTGGCGTTCGCGGAGTTGAGCGATCTGCTGACGACGCATTGCCTCGGGTGCGTACGGGTCGAAAGTGGCCTCGCCGAGAATCTGCTGAAGCACCTGATGTGCCTGGCGTCGCATTTCCACGTCGCGGCGCTCCAGCGCCTCGATCAGCGGCGCCACCGCCGCGGCGCCGCGCTGCACCAGTTCCTCGGCGGCCCTGGCGGCGTCGGCGGTCTTGGGCCGTTCGATCAGCCGGTGGATCTTTTCCTGCTCCAACACCTGATACACTGCAGGTTCCGGCTCGGGCTTCGCCGCGGGGAGAGGCGCTGCCGCTGCCGGCGGACCGGGGCGGAAGGCGTCGTCGTTGAAACTGTTGCCCAGGTATTCGCTGATGGCGATGGGGTCGTGAATGATCTGCTGCGGCGTCCCGTGCGTGCGCACCTTGCCGTCCTTGATGAGATAACTGCGATCGGTGACCTTCAGCGCCTCGCGCACGTTGTGGTCGGTCAGCAGCAAGCCGATGCCGGTTTTGCGCAGTTCGCGGACGATCTCCTGGATATCGCCGATGGTTTTGGGGTCGATGCCGGTGAACGGCTCGTCAAGCAGGATCAGCAGCGGCTCGCACACCAGGCAGCGCGCAATCTCCAGCCTCCGCTTCTCGCCGCCGGACAGGCGCGCGGCGATGTTATGGCGGACCCGGTTGAGGCCAAATTGCTCGAGCACGTCGTTGGTGCGCTGCCAGCGTTCCTGCCGTGTGAGTTTGCGGCCGAGGGTGCGCATGACCGGCATGATTTCGAGGATGGCGAGGATATTCTGCTCGACGGTCAATTTGCGAAAGACGCTGGTTTCCTGCGGCAGATAACCCATACCGAGGCGGGCACGGCGGTACATGGGCAACGTGGTGACATCCTGGCCGTTGAACAAGACCTTGCCGTCGTAGGGCGTGATCTGCCCGGTCGTCATGCGAAAGCTGGTCGTCTTGCCGGCGCCGTTGGGGCCGAGCAGGCCGACCACCTCACCGCAGTCCACCTCGAAGTCAACGCCGTCAACAACGCGCCGCCGGCCGTAGATCTTGACCAGTCCACGCACTTCCAGGATGGCCATGTCGGTCCTCCCCAACTGCCGCGCCCGCAAAGGCGCAGACCTTCTCCGCAGGAGCCTATACCGCAGATCGCGCGCCTGAGGCAAGAGCAGTCTTGCTTGTTTCGCGCAACCGGACAACGCTCCGGAGCGCGGGCGTCCCGCCCGCTTGCTTTGCGGGCGGGACGCCCGCGCTCCGGAGTGTTCTTAGCGCACAGCCCCTTTCTTCTCATTCGGATGGCGTCCGGGCGTGGGTTGATGGTTTCCGCCGAGCGCACGACGCGGGCGCGACGACTCTGCCGGTTTTGCGCTTTACCCCTTGCCTTTTTCCCTCGCATCCCAAGCGCCCACCGCGTAGACTCAATCATGGAGTCTCGTTGCGCTGTGGGCTCGGAACGGCTCCGGGCGCCCTTTCCCGACAGCGTCCCGCATCGACCCTCGATTGAAAGCACTCCCATGGCCTCCAGCGACTGGTATTACTCACATCAAGGACAGAAATTCGGTCCCTTTTCCGGCGCCCAGTTGAAGCAGCTCGTGGCGGGCGGCAAACTCCTGGCCACCGACCTCGTCTTCCGCGACGGCGGCGAGCGCTGGGTGCCGGCGACTTCCATCAAGGGCCTGTTCCCGCAAGCCGGGGACTCCGGCCCCATCGCTATCCCCGCAAGGGCCCCCGTTGCGCAGCCAAAGGCCGCCGGGCGTCCGATGCTGCCCTGGCTGATCGCTGCTTCGGCCCTCGGAGTCCTGGCCGCAGCGATCATCGTGATCGTCATCGTGGCGAACAACAAGGGCAGCGAGACGGACCAGACGATTGCCGCCGGCAAGCCCGACCCTGCGGTGAAGCCCGCAGGCGAAGGGGAGAAGCGCAAGGATCCCAGCGCGCAGGAGCCTCTTCCCGGAGCGGGCAAGCCGAAGGACAACATCCCTGACCCGAAGAACGGCACGGTGGGTGATCCTGTTGAAGTGAAAAAGGATCCGAATCCTCCCGAAGAGGTCAAAAAGGATCCGAAAGAACCTCCCGCCGAGGTCAAGAACGATCCCCCGGAGAAAAAAGGCGACCCCAAGGAGGTCGAGCGCGCCGCGCAGCTGAAGGGGCTGCTCGCCGCCGGGAGGGCTGCTCTCAAGGCGAAACAGTATGACCTGGCGACGAAGGCGTTCACCGATGCGGGCAAATTGTCTCCCGGCAACGAGGAGGCGATGGCCGGCCTGGAGGTGGCCCAGGCGGGCCAGAAGGTTGCCGAGGCGCAGGAGAAGGCCACGAAGGAGCAGGACACCAAGCGGGCCGCGTTCCGTGTCCTGCTGGAGAGCGGCTTGACCAACCTGGAGAAGAAACAGTACCCTGCCGCCATTGTCGCCCTCAACGAAGCGCTGAAGCTCGAACCGAAGAGCGAGGAGGCCAAGGCGGCCTTGCGCGACGCCGAGGAAGGACTGTCCCTGAACCCGCCGCCCGCCAATGCCAAGGCCGAACAGCAGAAAAAGCTCGACGCGTATCGCAAATTGATCGCCGATGGCCGCAGCGCCCTGGATTCCATGCGGGATTATGACGCCGCCATCGCGGCCTTTACCGAAGCGCAGCAGCTCTTCCCCGGCGACCGAACGTCGGCGACGTTCCTGCAACTGGCGCAAAAGGCCAAGGCCGACGCCGCCAGCTCGCAGACCGGACAGCCGGCCATGTTGACCGAGGCGCAGAAGTATGTTGTCGCCAGCCAAAATGCGCTGCTGGCGAATGATTTCATCGCGGCCTCGCAGGCGCTGCAGCAGGCCAGGCTGCTCGCGCCCAACGACCCTGCCGTGTTGCAAGCGCGGCTGGATTTCCTGCAGCGGCTCCAGCTCCTGCAGATCGAAGCGGCGGGACGGCAACGCCTCCTGCGGGATTACCTGAAGCTGCTCAGGATCGCCAGCGATGCCCTCGCCCTGGGGCGCTACGACGACGCAATCAACGCATCGAGCGCCGCGCTCTATCTCATCCCGGACGATCCCAGAGCACAGGATTTGCTGAATCAAGCGGTGTTTGCCGCTCGGCGCGCTATCCGCCTGCAGCAATTGCTCGCCACCATCTACGATTCCCTGAACAAGAAACTGATCCGGGTAGCTCAGGTGACGCTCATCGAAGCCGTCCGGCTGGCGCCGGACGATCCGGCGGTTCGTAAGGCGGCTCTGGACGTGGACGCCAGCCAGCGGCCGGTGCAGCTCGACCCTGCCCGCGAGCAGCGGCTGATCGCGTACCGGAAGGCGATGCGGGCTGGCCAGGACGCTCTCGATACGCGGCGCTACAACGACGCCATCAACGGGTTCACCACGGCAGGCAATATCGTGCGCGACGATCCGGATCGCAGTTTGTTCCAGGCCGCCGAGCAGGGCCGCAAGGCAGCCGTGGAGGCGAGACGTGCCGCGGTGCGCGACCTGGTAGCCGCCGGCTGGACCGCTCTCGACGCTAAACGGCCCAAGGACGCAAAGAAGGCCGTGGACTCTGCGAAGCAGCTGGCTCCGGCCGATGCTGAGGTACGGCGGCTCGATCAGGCCGTCAACGATGCGCTACGGCCTCCGCCGACGCGGTATACGCTGCGCATCTCGCCGGCCACGATCGAGTTAGCGCGGAAAGGCCAGGCGACGGCCCAGGTGACCGTTGATCGCACGAGTGGCTATCAGGGGCAGATTACCGTCGAGCTGCACAAGTTGCCGATGGGAGTCACTGCCACCCCTGTCACGATTCCTGCCGGGCAAACGACTGGGTCGATCACTCTGCGAGCAGCGTCGAACGCCCGACTCGGCAGGGCCACCGGCGCCTACGCCGTCGGCACGCGCAGTAGCGGCACGGACGTGAATTCATCGACCTTCACGGTGAACGTGAAGTAGTGATCGGTGCCGCAACCAAGCGCCGCCAACGTGAGCCCGAAGCGCCAGCGAGGAGATTGGCGCTTCGGGCTCAAACACTATCCGGAGAGCCAACGTGAGACACCCGCTTGCCCTGTTTGCCCTCCTTGCCGTCGCGGGACTGACCCTGTCGCCGTCGCCCGCTCGCGCCGCCCAGGCGAAACGGTTCAACATCATCTCGATCTGCACCGACGATCAGGGCCGCTGGGCTGTCGGCGCCTACGGCAACAAGGAAGTCCGGACGCCCAACATGGACCGCATCGCGCGGGAAGGGGTGAAGTTCCTCAACGCGTTCGTAAGCACGCCGGTCTGTTCGCCGAGCCGGGCGTCGTTCATGACCGGCCGCTACGGCACGCAGCTCAAGATCACCGATTGGATCAACCCGGCAGAGGCGCAGAGCGGCGTCGGCCTGCCCGCCGACGCGATGACCTGGGCCGAGGTACTGCAGCGACAGGGGTATGTCACTGCCCTGATCGGCAAATGGCACCTGGGGATGCTGCCGCGCTATCATCCGACGGTGCGCGGCTTCAACCACTTCTTCGGCTTCCTCGGCGGCGGCAACACGCCGATGGATCCGACCCTGGAGGAGCGCGGCAAGGACAAAAAGTTCAAGGGGCCGCTGCCCGACATCCTCACCGACAATGCGATGGAGTTCATCAAGGCGAACCGTGATCGCCCGTTCGCCCTGTGCCTGCATTTTCGCGCGCCGCACTTACCCTACGGTCCGGTGCCGCCCGAGGACTCCGCGCCGTTCAAGGATCTCGACCCGACGATCCCGAACGTCGCCGGCATCGACGTCAAGCAGGTCAAGAAGTGGACGCGCGACTATTACGCCAGCATTCACTCGGTTGACCGCAACCTCGGCCGGCTGCTGGCGCTGCTGGACGAGCTGGGACTGACGCAAAACACGATCATCCTGTTCACCAGCGACCACGGCTACATGATTGGCCACCACGGATTGCACACGAAGGGCAACGCGAACTGGATCGCCGGCGGCGTGACCGGTCCGAAGCGGCCGAACATGTTCGACCTGTCGCTGAAGGTGCCGCTGCTGATTCGCTGGCCCGGCGTCGTCAAACCGGGGACCGAGATCAAGGAAATGGTGTCGAACATCGACACGTTCGCTTCCGTGCTCGGGATGCTCAAGGTGTCGCCGCCGGGCAAGTACAAGCAGGAGGGAATGGACTTTTCGCCTCTGTTACGTGGCGAAAAGATGCCGTGGCGCGACGCGGTATTTTCGCAGTACGACCTGCACAACGGCGGCCTGGCGTACATGCGCAGCATCCAGACGGCGCGGTGGCATCTGGTGCGGCACCACTTCACCAACGGTCTCGACGAGTTGTACGATCTGGAACAGGATCCGGGCGAACTGCGGAACCTCTACAACAATCCGATGCATCGCCAGGTGCGCGAGCAGTTGCAGGAGCGCCTGACGGCATGGCAGCGCTCCCTCGACGACCCGATCCTGCGGCCGATGGCGAAGTAGTGCTGGAACGCTCAAGAGTCGTCGATGCCGAGTTGGAGCTTGGCGGCTTCGGACATGCGATCCTTGTCCCAGGGCGGATCCCACACCACATCGACCTTTGCCGACGTCACGCCCGGCACGCGCCGCACCTTCGCCTCGACGTCTCCCGGCAGCGAACCGGCGACTGGACAGCCCGGCGAGGTCGCGGTCCTACGGATACTTCGGACGTCCCTCAGCTCGCCCAGTCCTCGACCGTCAACCCCGGCATCTCCGCCAGGTCGCTGTCCTTGCTGACCACGATGCAGTTGCCCAGGCTGAGGGCA
>WNGB01015348.1_pt1 | contig 10148 bp, 12 predicted proteins | sample 5400681 | NCBI WGS metagenome assembly WNGB01 (sample SAMN13153367, study PRJNA577476) | soil metagenome | isolation source: 115 cm soil or saprolite under grassland replicate 2 | place: USA:California | collected 2016-06-15
GACGCAGACCGGGCGACGACTGGAGAGCGGGACCCGCACCGGCCCGGCACGGCAGCAGCACGGGTCCCGCCAGCTTCACCACCCCCACCCACCCGGGCCACCCGCCAAACCGGACCCGCACACCACCGCGCCGCAGCCGACCACCGCCCACACACCCCCGTCCGCGCACCGGCGACCCTCCACCGCCCGCCGCGGCCCCAATCGGCGAACCCACCAGCCGCACCGGCACCTGCACCACCAACGACCGCCCGGACAGCCACATGTCGCTCATCGCGCGCTCCCCGGGCGGCTCGCCCGGCATCACGGACCGCGGCCGACACCCACTCGCCCACCGGCCCAGACACCACGACCGGCTCCGCGACCTCCGGCGCAATCCGCCCCGAACGCAATACCGCCCGACCTCCGCCAGCGTCACGCGCCACCGCTCGGTGAACTCCGACAGCCGCGCGCCCGCCGCTCGACGCGCCACAATCCGCCCAGCGACCTCCGGCCCCACTACCGCCTGGACCGACCACGCCCGAGGCTTCGATGCGCCCGCGCCCGACACCGGAGCCGTATGGTCACTGCCGAACGTGTCCATCAGAGCCGGGTCGGCCTGCTGCGCAAGATCCCAGTGATCCAGCGGACCCCGCTCGATTTCCTGGTTCCCGCGCACGTCCACCGCTACCTCCTTCGCTGCTCCCGGTGAGGGCTCGCATGATGGAGTCAACGCCGAGCTGCGCCGCCCAGGGAGGTGACAATCGGTGACACGCACCGGGTGTGATGCGATGACCGAGTCGCACCAGCGGGAGGGATTCGACCGATGCCGACGATCGCCGTGACCGGTACCCGGTCAACCGGCCATCTGGACCTGGCCGATCTGCGGGCCCTCTTCGGCGAATACCTCGGCCCGCTGGTCGGCCAGCAGGTGTACGTCGGAGGTGCGGTCGGTGTGGACACTCTCGCGATGAGCTGGCTCGCCGAACACACCGCCGCGCGACTGGTCGTTGTCGTCCCCGCCACGCTGGCCGACCAGCCGACCGAGGCGCGCGCCGCGGTCGCTGAGGTCCGGGCCGCTGGTCGGCTCGGCGAGCTGGTTGAGCTACGGCACCCGCAATGGCAGCGCCACCGCACGCCGGGCTATCAGGCCCGTAACCGCTGGATGGTCGACCGGGCCGAGATGGTGGCGGCTTCCCAAGGGCCGACGCAAATGAGCACGACAGCGGTACTTGGTACACCCTGCGATACGCGGCCGACCAAGGGCTCCCCAGGCTGATCATCCCCGTGTGAACTGTGCGCTACCCTGCGCGCATGGCGGAAATGGCGGCTGCCCGCACGCTGCGCCGCCTACGAGAGCGCCGGGGATGGTCCTGGACCGACCTCGCCCGAGCACTCGCCAGCGCAGCCCGCGACCTCGGCGTTACTCGCGTCGCCGCAGCGAGCCAGGCAAGCATCCGCCGAACTGTCGCCCGGTGGGAACGCCCCGACCACCCCATGGCACCCGACGAGCGGTACCAGGTGCTGCTCGCCTACCTCTACGCCACCCGCGATGGCGTACCTAGCACCGGCCCGGGGTCCGACCTTGAGGCCCTGCTCGGTGCGTTGGCCGAGCACGGCATACCGCCGGCCCGCATCCAGGAGCTCCGCCGCGACACCCGAGCAGCCGCCGGCGATGGAGCGCCCTCCGCCCGGCCGCCCTGCCTCACGCCTGATCTGCTGGAGGAACTTCGGACCGAGCTGGCCTACCTACAACGGCAGGTCGGGACCGTCCCGTTCGTCCGGGTGCAGATCGCGCTTACCCCGGCCACCACCACATGCCGCCGGCTGCTGGCCACCGCGCCCGCCGGACCACTGCGGACGGGATTGTGCGAGACCGCCGCCGACACCCTCGGCTTCGCCGCCCGGTATGCATTCGAGACCCGCGACGACTCCACCGCACACACCTCGGGCACTCAAGCCGTGGAATGGTGAGGCTCCGCGACCGGGCATAGCCCCAAGGCCGCAGCTCGCCAGCACAACCAGGGCAACGCAGCTCACCACCGGCCAGGAGCCGGTCGACCTCGAGCGGGTCCGTACCTACCATCAGCACCGGGTGCCTCCACGCACCAAGCGACGGCCCTCCCATCCGGCCTCGGACATAGGGAGGGCCGCCGCGTTTCTACGACGTCGTCACGCTCTCGTCGCCAACCAAGAAGGGCAACCCCGCACGGCTGCCCTCACGACCACCGTCACCGTCGATGACGCCGAACCACCTACACGTCGTCAGCCACCGCGTCGCTCAACAGCCGGCATCGGCAGCTTCTTCGAGGTCGAAACCATGAGTCACAACGGCGGTGCCGGCTTGGTCGAGCAGGACAAGCTAGCCGCCTTTGTGGCCGGCCCGGGCATCGAGGCCACCCGCACCGAGGAGACGTACGACTCGCTGGTGCGGGCAGCCTTGACGGTGACCCGCTGACTCAGTCTGCCCTGACGGACGGTGTGCGCCGCTCCCACTGCGCCCGTGACAGCTCCACCAGGCGCCGCCGGACTTCGTCCACGTTCGCCTCCCCGAACTGGATGTTGACCGAGAAGTTGAACTCGTCCCGGCCGCGCATGGCCTCGTCTACGCCTTCGCTGGTCAGATCTACGGCGGTGTAGTCGAGGAGTTGCTCTGCCTGGTACCGGCCGGTCGAGATGAGCCGTGTCCACTCCGGCGTGCCGGGGTACGGCCGGAACTCGAAGACGCTCGCCCGGAATCGGCCGGGCTGGGCCTCGGCTGTCTCCCACAGCTCGTAGACGTGCCGCATCGTGGCGTCCAACTCGGCCCGCGTCTCGGTCGGGAAGCCGAGAATGAAGTAGCCCTTGACCGAGACTCCGCGCTCGGTCAGCCGTCGGACGACGGAGCGCGTCATCTCCGGCGTGATGCGCTTGCCCATGTAGCCGAGCAGCCGTTGGCTGCCGGACTCGATGCCCAGCGCCACCTCCCGCAGGCCGTTGGCCGCCAGCACGTCGAGGAGCGCGTCGTCGGCCCGGTGCAGGATGTTGATCCTCCCGGTCGCGTCCCAGACGTACCGGCCGCCGACGGCGTGCGTGGTGAACGCCGCCATGCACTTGCGGATGAACCGCTCGTAGCCGAGGAACAGGTCATCCACGAACCGGAAGGCCGTCACGCCGTAGGTGGCGTGCAGCCCGTCCATCTCGGCCAGGATGTTCACCGGCTCGCGCGTCCGGATGGTGATGTCCGGGTTGGCGCTGACAGCCGCGCCGCAGAACGAGCAGTCGTAGGGACAGCCGCGGGCGCCGACCATGTTGGCCTCCAGCCGGCCGTCACTGGCGCGGTACGGGTCGTCAGCCAGGAAGCGCCGGTCTACGAACGGCAGGCCGTCGATGTCAGGCGCCAAGTGGTGCCCAGCACCCATCCGCCCGCCCGTGACCGGCGTCTTGAGGATCGGGTCACGCCACATGACGCCGGGCAGGTCGGCCCGCCTGCGCTTGTCCGTCAGCAGCTCGACCACGCGCGTCTCGCCCTCGCCGAGCACCAGAGCTTCGAGGCGGGCGAAGCGTCGATCGACCAGTGTCTCGACCGGCATTGCCTTCGCCTGGTGGCCGCCGACCATGACATCAATAGCCGGGTCGAGCCCGGCCGCGATCCTCGCGCTGATCTCGTACGTCGGCGCCAGCAGGTTGAAGCCGGCCCAGCGCGGTTGCAGTTCGTTGACGAGTGTCTGAGTTTCGGCGATGCCGAGGCCGAGTGCTTCGGCATCGACCACACCGACATTGAAGCCTTGCCGGGTGGCGTAGGTGGCGATGTAGCCCATGCCGAGCACGGGTAGGGTGAAGTCGTTGACTCGCGGGCGGAGGCTGTAGTCGCGCAGCGGCGCGTTGATGAACAGGGCATCGATCGGCCGGCTCAGATCGGCGCCAGCCACGGCTTTGTTAGCCGATATCTCCATGTTGACTACCCCAAGCAAGGGTCAGGAGCGTAATTGCTGAAAGGTGGTCGCCAGCCAGCGTCCGCCAGACCTGGCCGAAGGTCGGTTCGTCCTGTGGCCAGTCATAGGCGGGGGCGGCTCGCGTGGCCCAGGTCCGCACAGCGAGGTCGGCGTATGGGTACAGCGACCAGTCGTTGCTGTAGTCGGCCACTGCCGCGCCGGCCGTCCACGGACCGATCCGCGGCACGCTCTGAAGCTCAGCGACCAGCGCCGCTGACGACAGTTCGCGCCACTTCATGCCGTACTCCAGGAACGCCCCGGCTGCGGCCCGCAGCGGGCGCCGCTTGAATGCCATGCCCAGCGCCGAGAACTGCTCGTCGCTCAACGCCAGCACAACCTCCGGCACCGGGAACAGTGCGTACGTTTCGCCGCCGGGCAGCGGCACCTGCTCGCCGTGGGCGGCGCAGAAGGCGCGGTACAGCTTCTTGGACTGCCCGGCCCGGATGACCTGCCGCAAGATGGCCGTCCCGATGGCATCCCACAGGCTGGCGTTGCGCAGGCGCCCGACGCGGCCGAGGCCCGCCAGGGCGCTGGTCAGCTCAGGCAGGGCCACGGCGGCACCGACCAGGGCGAAGCCGTTCACGGGCGCCAGGCCGCCATCGCCGTCCAGCCAGGTGTACGCGAGGCTGGCATCTTCGACCGCGACCAGGCAGCGCGTGTCGTCCGGCATGACGAGCACGCGCTGACATACCGAGCCGGCCTTCATCCAGGAAGGGTGCTCGGTCATCACGAAATCGAATGGCGCGGACGGCATGTCTGGCTCCGGGAGTGAGGCGAGGCAAATTGAATCGGCAAATTATCTCATGGCCAACCGCCTCGTTTCGTCTGAGCCTCCTGCCAGGCAGCTCTCGCGGCCGGCTACGGACACGTTCGAGAAGAGCGATGTCCCGGACGAGTGGAACTGTTGGCCGCCTGACCGAGGTTCGTCCTCGTCTCGGCAACCAACGCTCACCCGGAGAAGGAATACGTATCTCAGCCCACACCACCTTGCCGCTCCCTGACTGGAGGTAATCCCATGCCTCGGCCAGCATCTGCACCCAATACAACTCGCTGCCGTCGCCGCTGCCCGTGCCGGCCTGCCTCATCCGCGGTGGTCGTGCGTCGTAATCCCACGTCGCAATCACCACGCCCTCGGCTATGAGCTGAAAGCGCAACCCGAACGGCCGTACGTGGAGCAAATCCCGGTATCTCAATCCGGCCTTATCTTGTCCGCTCGTGCCCATGGCCACGCTCACCAACTCCAGCGCCAGCAGCTCGACTACGTCTCCGACCTGGCCCAATCCCCAGCCCTCCACAATGCGCCATACTTCCCGCTGCGCACAGCCGAGCGCGCTGTCGGTGGCGGCCAACTGCAGTGACCACATCAGCGGGCCAGGGTGGCTGCTCACGTCATAGCATCCTGTCGGCCGCCATCAGGTTGGCGTTTTCCGCCTGGCACCGCCGCGCGGACGAAGCGCACCCGACTCGATCAGCAGCTTGTGATTGAGCCCGTAGGATCCGCCATACGTCGCCGCGAGTCCCCGAATGCTGACTCCCGTCTCCTCGTACCGCGCGCGAAGGTGAGCGGCGAGTTCACTGCGCGAGGCATTCCCAAGGTTGAAGTCATCCGCGGGCAGCGGCAGCACCGCGGCGGTATCTCGGTTCACTTGCTCGGCTCCTGCGGGTCGGCCGGCGGCTTGGACAGCGCGGTGCGATTGCAGCGGCAACCCCCCAGCTCGCCGCAGCGCGAACAGGGAAACGGTGCCGTCGCCATCGGTTCAGCTCCTTCGGTGTTCGTCGGTAGTCTCCGATGCAACGAGGCGGGTACGAGCCGGCATCACCAAGGCCATGGCTCCGGCCGCCGCCAGTTGTGCGCGCATGTCAGCTCGAAGCACCGGGTCACGTGACAAGTGCCCGTCTGTCGGCAGGACAACCATCTGCGCATCCCTCGGATTAAGGACATCCAGCAGTGCCGTCCACCCCAGCCGCACCAGCTCGGTATCGCTGACGGCTAGGTCGGCGAACACCAACTCCAGCGCCAACCCCTCTTGCTGGCAGTAGTCGGCAATCCGCCCCCGCCAGCGTTCCACCCGTGCCTTGTGTGCACTACCAACCCGCACATAGCCGAATACCCGGGGCGCGCTCACGGCGGATTCCTCTCCTTGCTGTCGTGGTCAGAAGCAAGGAGCGGTGCGCAGCCTCTGTCGGGGAGCCTTGATCTCTCCTGACTGCGCACCGCTCCTCATATTCGACAAGCCGGCAACTCGTGTCCTCAGCCGGAGGGAGCCCACCAAGTCACCAGGCCGCCGGCCCCGTGGCCGCCCGATGGTGGGCCGCTCGTGAAGGCCATCCAGCCACCGGACTTCTGCAAGGAGGATGTTCCGCCCCCGTTCTCCCACGCCTTCCCCTAACGTGAGTCACGCGAGACGAAACACCCTCCAGCCTTTGGAAGGCAGCACCAGGAACGGGCATATGGCGGAGGACTTACCGGAGCGAGGATCTGCCCCCGCAGCGCTCACCGTTCCCGGTGCTGCCGTCTTGGGGTGCCGCTACAGCAAGGCGGCATTGTGTTCGGCTGTCACCGCCAGCTCGCACGGGAAGGCCACGCCCGCGCACACCGCGCACAACCCCTGGTCGTTGGTGTGCTCATTCAGCACCACCGTCGCGAGCTGGGCCAGGTGCGCCAGCTCAGCGTTCAGGCTGTCCACCGGATGCAGGCCGGTGGCGCTGGCGGCGATCACCGGGCGGCCTTCCGGCTCAACAGCTCGATGACCTGCCCCATGCTGAGCTGGAGGCCGTGCCGGGAGCGTCGTACACCACGTCAGCGACCGGCCGGAGCGTGGTGTCAGCACGGATGTGGTAGCGCGCAGGGCCAGGAGGCGGAGGCGCTTGCGCTCTCGGGTGGAGAGGGCTTCGAGGGTGGCAGGGGCTTGGTCGGCGGTGGTCATGCCAGCGCTCCAGTTGGCTCGCGGATGGCCACCGGGGGGCTGTGGCCTTGGCAGTCACCAGTTGGCCATGCTTGGCTACGGAGCGTCGAGCGGTTCCCGCAGCGTGTGAAGGGCTGTGAAGAAGGAGACTCCAGGCATGCATGGCGACCCTGAGCTGGGCGCAGTCCTGCGGGAGCTGCGCACGGCTCGGAAGTTGACGCTGGCCGCTGTAGCGCGTCGGGCCGGCTGCGCTGAGTCGTTGCTGTCCCAGGTCGAGACGGGCAGGCGGCAACTCCAGCCCTGGTTGGCGGAGTGTCTGGACACCATCTACGGCACGGGTAGCGCGCTCGCCGGCGTGCTGCGTCGCGCCTACCCTGGGAGCCTGCCGACGAAGGCCAACGCTGCACTGAGCGACGACGTGCTGCTGGTGTGCCTTCCGCAGAAGGGTCTTGCCATGCCGGTATCACGTCGGGAGTTGCTGACGGCGCTGGGCGTCGGCGCGCTCGGCGGCGCCATGCTCGGCTCTTTGGACGAGGCCCTACGAAGCGTCGCGCCGACTCGGGACGTGCTGGTTGAGCTAGAGCAGTCGCTGACTGGCTTCCACGCTCTGGCCCGCGCGGTGCCGCCCACCCACCTGATCGACTCGCTGACCGGGCAAGTTGCGGTCATTGACATACTTCGCCGACGCGGTTCGACGAGCATGCGCCACGATCTCGCGATCTTGCAGTCGCGTTATGCCGAGTCGCTGAGTTGGATGTGCGAAGAGGCTGGCAATCTGCACGGTTCGTTGTTCTGGACGGATCGCGCCTCGCAGTGGGCACAAACGGTGAACTGGCTGCCGATGGTGACATACACCTTTGTGCGCCGCTCCATGATGGCGATTAGCTTCATGGGTGATGGCCTCCGGGCCGCGGAAAGCGCCAGTTATGTGCTGGAGATGCCGGGAGCACCAGCCCGTATCAAAGGCTTGGCCGCCAAGCAGATGGGATTCGGCTATGCCTTGGCGGGCCAGGCCGACGACAGCGCCCGAGCGCTTGATCTCGCCATGCAGTTCTTTGACCGGGCACAGGGAGACGATGAGATCGCGCTTGGACAGCGCAGTGTAGTCAGTGACGACCTGTTGGCGATCTTCCAAGCCACTTGCGATGTCTACCGTGGGTTCGGCGAGGCCGCCATTGCCACGCTTGAGCCACGCCTGCCCGTGATCTTCAAAGCCTCACCGCGAACGCACACCATCACCTGCGCCAAGCTGGCTCATGCCTACGCCAATATCGGGCAACCAGAGAAGGCATGTCGGTTGATGCTACAGACTTTCGACGCTGCCGAGGCCGTCGGCTCGCTGTCGGCCCGAAGCGAACTCCGCAGAGCACTACCTGTGCTTGGGAACTGGCCGAATCGACCTGACGTACAGAAAGTACGGCATCGCTTCGGTGTATCGTGAGTTAGCGGCGCACGCGGCGTGGTTCGATGCGCTCCTCTCGTATGGTGCCGTCTGAGCCGCGTTGCACCCAGTAGGCCGCGGCGTGATCACGGTCGGCCACCGCCTCTACCAGCTCGGTGCCGCGGTAGTACAGGCCAGCGCCGGCGTCGGTAGCATAGCCGGCTGGCAGCATTTGGTCGACAACAAGCCGATGATACAAGTCTCGGCGCTCGGCGTAATGGACCGTATTCGAGTACGGCAGGAATCCAAGGCCATCACGTATTGGCTGGACGTCGCCAAAGGAATCTGTAGTGCCGCCGACATGCCAACACATTGAGCCGGCCGATTCACCGCCCAGCACGACGCCCGCCTGCCAGCACTCGCGCAGGATCTCATCCAGCCGGTGGACCCGCCAGACAGCCAGCAGGTTAGCAACGCTGCCACGATCCACCCAGATCACATCCTGAGCCAGCAGGTGGTCGCGCGGACTGGCGTGGTTCGGCTTGTCGAACAGGGCGATGTGGGACGTATGGACGCCTGACGCTCTGAACGCTTCGTAGAACCGGCTGATGACCTCGGCTTGGTCGCCGTTCGCCGTTGCGATGAAGCAAAGCCGAGGTTTGGGCGCACTGCTGGCCAGCTCGAAGGCAAAGTCGAAGATCGGTCCAGGCTGCCAGGGGTTTCGGGCTCGGTTGAAGCCCATGGATGTGGCGAGGATGGTGGGAGCGTCGGCGGTCATGGGCCGATCATGCCATGGACAGCCCGTTGGCTTGCCAAGTACGAAGCGTCGCCGGTCGCGTTCGGCTGATGCGTGATGGCTGTGCGGCTGTAAGGTCGGGTCAGCCAGTAGCCGCTCCAGGCACTGCCGGTGTTGCGCGGATTGGTCAGCACTCCAGCTACAGTAGTACGGCTCGAACAGATCCCGAAGCCCCATACCCACAACCTTGGCTATCTTGCGAATATTCCCGATGCTTGGATTGCGTTTCCCTTTTCGATGTAGCCAATGTACGTGCGATGGACTTCTACCCGCTCGCCAACTCCTCTTGGGACATCCCTCTTTTTCGTCGCGTTGCGGCCAGGCGCTGGCCGAAGCTCTTGGGAAATCGTGCTTGTTCGCTATTCATGCATACAGTGAGGCTTATTCACGGACATGTCTGCCTGTGTTGCGGCGTGTCGACGTGAATAACGGTCCGTTTCCCTCGAGAATTGGGTTACCACACTCGATTCTCGCAGAAACGGACCGCCACGCATGTATCATACCACCGGCTTCTCTCGGGATCAGATCACCGACCTGTGCGCGATGGTCTACCAGGAAGCGACGGACGAAGGGACGCGGGTCTGGCCGCCGGTCCTGGGACTGTTCAAATCAGTTGTCGTGGCGTTGACGTACATGCGGCGCAATCGTGTCCAGGTGGAGTTGGCGGAAACGTTCGGGGTGTCTCAGTCAACCATCAGTCGGGCGGTCACGGGAGTGACCCCGGTGCTGGGCGCGGTGCTGGCCGGGTACGTGCCGACGGCTGACGAGCTGGACGAGCGGACTCAGTACATCGTGGACGGCACCCTGCTTCCCTGCTGGTCATGGGCCTCGCACCCCGAGTTGTACTCCGGGAAGCACAAGACCACGGGCATGAACGTCCAGGTCGCCTGCACCCTGTCCGGGCACCTGGCCTGGATCTCGGATGCGATCGACGGAACCCGACACACACGTACTGCCTGACTGAGTCCGGCGTTCTCCTCGTGCCAAGCCTAGCGACGGCCCCACCTGGTTCGTAGCTCAGGCGATCGGTGGCGAGGTGACGGCCGCCTGACGGGTCAGGCCCGTCCTGCTCGACTGCACCGGCGGGTGTTGTGTTGCCGAATTCGCAGCGGGTG
>WNGB01015349.1_pt1 | contig 10148 bp, 2 predicted proteins | sample 5400681 | NCBI WGS metagenome assembly WNGB01 (sample SAMN13153367, study PRJNA577476) | soil metagenome | isolation source: 115 cm soil or saprolite under grassland replicate 2 | place: USA:California | collected 2016-06-15
GGATTTCCACATCCAGAGAGTAATCTTGCCAGACGACTTAGCTGCTGCTTCAGTGGGCGCCTCCGTTGCCGGAGCCTCCGTCGCAGCTGGAGCTTCAGTGGCTTGAGGCGCTTCGGTTGCAGCCTGCGGAGGAGTAGTGGTTTGTCCTCCGCAGGCGCTCAGCATCATAGATGCCAGTACAATCACCCCCATGATTTTGAACAGATTTTTATCAAACATGTTCTTTCTCCTCGTTTAATTATTTAGATCAACGGTTTCTTGTTACATAAACAAAAAGGCTTATGATTTTTCTGGATACCTCCTTGTCCTCTCATAGGCAGACAATATCCAGCGTGATCCATGGGCGTGATTCGGTCAAGTTGGGTATAATCAGGCACGCGCAAATCGGCCTGTCTTTGAGAAATGACTCTTAGGATGGGCTGGCGCTATCGAGAAGCGTTTACCTGGGTTCGCAGCCATAGGGCAAGCGCTTCTTTTATTTATACAATTCACTGATACAAGCTGATGGATATACAGATACTTTTGTGATAATAGGCTCCTTTCTTACCGTTTGTGCCGCAACCTCCATTGAGTTTTGTGGAAGCTGCGACACGCTGTAAGCAGCTATGTACTCTCTCTAACGACAAGTTGAGGTTGTAGCCAGACAGTCTGAGCAGGAGTGTTGAGATCGCCTGTTTGCTCGGCTTCTCTTATTCGTACAAAAGTTTGAACTGCGACATGACCTAATTCGTACAGATCTTGTCGAATAGTGGTTAAGGGAGGCGAGTAAAAAGCAGATTCGGGAATATCATCAAAACCTACCACGGCCAAATCCTCCGGAACTTGTTTTCCCAGGCTTTGAGCTGCTCGCATCAGTCCCAGGGCCATCTGATCATTGCTGGCAAAGACAGCGTCTACATCTGGACATTTCTTCAACAGCTCATGCAAGCCATGTTCGCCGCTGCTTGCTGACCAATCACCCTCTACAATCTGAGTATCATCAAATGAGATTCCGGTAGCAGTCAGAGCATCCTGCCAGCCACGGCGACGCTCATTTGCTGCCCACCAGCCTAAGGGTCCGGCGATGAGGCCAATCTTTCGATATCCTCTTGCCAGTAAATGCTCAGTGGCCATATATCCCCCATTTCTATTGTTCACCTCTACAACGTGTAGAGTCTCATTAGGTTGTGTACTCAGAAAAATAACCGGGATCGAAAGCTGAGGGACCATTTCCCGAAACCAAGCACGATTATTGCCAATCTCTGGCGCTGTCCAAATAATTCCCTCTACCTGACGTGAGATGAGACCATTTACGATTTGTTCGATATTGCCATTTTCAGGTTGATGTAACAGGTTCAGGAAGATCGAAAAACCTTGCTGATTCGCCCCTTGCTCAACACCGATCAAGATACGTGACGGTCCGTAATATTCCAATCCGGAAGCCACAACACCCAATGTGTGACTCCGCCTTTGACTTAGACTTCGTGCAATGGCATTAGGTCGATATCCCAGTCGGCTGATAACAGCCTGAACGCGCTGGCGTGTTTCGGGGGTAATTTCTTGTCGATTATTGATCACGCGCGAGACAGTCTGAGAGGAAACCCCTGCTTCTCTAGCAACCTCTGAGATAGTAACCTGGCTATTTTTGCGTTTCATTTTAATGTTACCGCTAACGTGAACGATAACATTATAGCATATTGTAGTATTGATTTCAATAGGGATTATTTATTTCTTACCGCATCAAACTATGACACTCTTTTTCAACTCAACTTTTTCGTCCACGCGTAAGATTTCGATATGAGTATCCCTATGATCAAGCTTGGGAGTTATGGCAGAATAAAGATTCCTTCAATTACAGTTAGAGTCACGAATTGAGTTACTTTCTAGTTTATTCACCCATGACCTCCATACAGTATGGACGAATAACTGCGGAACTCTTGGCCATCAATAATCGTCTTATCCCCAAGAGAGTATCTGCTGATTTTCATAACATCGATCCCAACATACCGTCTTTATTAATAAGAAAGGAACGCGACTTGTTCGATATGTTAATATTTTTGATTTTTATCGTTGGCGTTGGCTGCGCGCTTTGCATGCTCACAGGTAAGATGTGGAAATAATGTTTGAGCTAGCGTTGAGAGATTCTTGGTGCTAACAAAGTAAATTCGCAGAGATTTATGCTCGCGCGGTTAATGATATTAACTGAGAAGCCTTAATAGAATAATATACGCGCCTCATTGTAAGCGGCGTGCGCCAGCATACCTGGGGCAACAGAACGGGACCGCCATGCAAGAAAACCTTAAACCAGACCAGCCAGCGGGACAATGACCCAGAATTCGAATGGCAAAGCATCTCTAAAATATAAATGTGCACTCATGAAGATCGCGGCCTGCGCCCCCAAAAATTCAACTGGCTGGTTCTCCAGCTCGTGTTGACAGACCTGGTCTATATCATTTACAGGTTGCGCTATCGCGCCAAATGAGCCATGGTTAAGAAAATGATTTTTGGGATCGAGAATGACATTTGGTGATCATAAGACGATGTTGATTAAGATGACATAGCCCTAACTGTGTTATAAAATACAACTAGTCAGATAATATTGGTCACATAAAACTTATGACAACAGTCACTAGGTTATCAAACCCAATCCTGATATTCTAAATTCAATAAATTTACTCCTTATAGTGTGGATGCTTTGATCCAAAGATTATTTGGTTGCTTCATCTGTCTGGGGGAAGGTGATGTCTTTGGGGAGCTAGTAGCGAAACCGGCCACCATGGCCGGATTCTTTGTTCTTAAATCCTGTATGATTATTTAAGATTACTGAGGAAATAATGAACGCTCAATTCAAGAATATTGCGTACTGATAGCACAAGAAGATCGAAGCGGATCCGAGTCATCCCTCTCTCTTGCAAACCTGGCAGGGAGGATAATCTTTTGAAGGATAGAGCACGAATCGGACTGTCATGATGGGATATTGCCACTGGTTGCGATCATTTTGTGACCAGATTGTGACCGACATATGGTATATAGTAACAAACTAATCAACGATATTTTGATAAAGGTGCGATAACCCAAGGGCTTTGATTTGGTCGCTTGGGCTAATATACGTAGGGCACTCGGCGAGCCAATAGCGAAACCGGAGTCAGGGGGCATATGTATAAATGCCATCTGAGATCAAGAAAACAACCCAAGATAATTTTCCATTTTTGCGTTCCTCGTGAGGAGATTAGAGGACAATGCTTCGTCTGTCAAATGGAACATGGCATTTGCATGAAGTAACTGCGGGCAATAATCTGCCTTCAGATTATTCTGTATGGCATGGCTCTTATTCACTTTCAGACAGTTCAATCAAAATCTCCTTCCTTAGTATAGAACCGGCACAGATTGTTGGTTCTTATTTTTGATCGTCGCAGCGAATTGCGTCTGCAGGCGATGATCTTTGGAGAAAAATATGAAACACAATCTCTTCTTCCGCACGATCTCAAAGTTCAGTTATGTACTCGTGATTTTTACATTGCTTTTCTCGGGGCTTAGTATCAGCCCAGCCAAAGCCGCCCCAGCCGGGACGGCTTTACAGTTTAATGGCTCCAGTCAGTATGCAACGTTTGGTGCGGCACCTAGTTTAGGCGCGGCGACCTTTACCCTCGAGACTTGGTTCAAGCGCACTGGGGCTGGAGTGGGTACAAGCACTGGAAGCGGTGGGATTACTGCTGTGCCTCTCGTGACCAAGGGACGCGCCGAGGCTGAAGGCTCTAACGTTGATATGAATTACTTTCTCGGGATCGACGCTACCAGTGGCAAACTGGCTGCTGATTTCGAAGAAGGGTCGTCGACAGGTGGCACGCTTGGGCTGAATCATCCGGTCAGCGGCAACACGGTAGTTACCAGCAATGTTTGGCATCACGCAGCGGCAACTTACGATGGCCAAACTTGGAAGTTATATCTTGATGGTGTATTGGACGGCACACTGACTCTTTCTGCTGCGCGTCCACCACGTTCCGATAGCATCCAGCACGCCGCGTTGGCAACGGCCATGAATTCAACTGGCGTTGCAGCAGGTTTCTTTCAGGGTGTTCTCGACGAATCACGTATTTGGAATTACGCGCGTACTCAAGCTGAGATTCAAGCCAATCTGAACCAAGAGATCACGAGCGGTACAGGACTACTTGGTCGCTGGGGCATGAATGAAGGTAGCGGGGCTACGGTCAACAATTCAGTATTAGGTGGAGTCAATGGCACAACCGTAGGTTCACCGACTTGGGTAGCAGGCTTCCCAATCCCCGATACCACACCACCCGCCGCGCCGACCAATCTGGCTGCCAGCGCGCTTGGACAAACTGTCAATCTCACTTGGACCGCTAACAGCGAATCAGACCTGGCCGGGTACAACGTCTATCGTTCCACTTCACCATCAGTGCCCCTGACGGGCCCGATCAATGGTGCAACGCTCGTGGCAAGCGCGTCCTACGCTGATGGCGGTCGTTCATATGGGACACAGTACTATTACGTCATTACGGCTGTGGATACATCCAACAACCAATCTACAGCGTCCAATGAGGTCTCAGTCACGCCTCTGGCAAGTAATGGCGCGGGCTTAAGTTTCGATGGTAGCAATGATTACGTTACGTTCGGGCCTACCACGGCATTGGGGGCACAAAACTTCACTGTAGAAACCTGGTTCAAGCGGACCGCGGCTGGAACCAGCGTCAGTACCGGAACCAATGGAGTTATGCTCGTTCCATTAGTTGCAAAGGGTGCGCCACAGGGAGAAAACTCAAGTGTTGACGAGAACTATGTACTGGGTATCCGGGCTTCAGATAACGTTCTCGCTGGCGATTTCGAAATATTCGCGGCTTGCAATTCCAGACCGGCAGGTGACAACAATCCTATAGTGGGTGTCACACCGATTGTCAATAACACCTGGTACCACGCTGCGTTCACCTATGACGGCGCTGCGTTGAAACTATATCTGAATGGTAATCTGGAAAGTACATTAGCCAGCACATGTATTCCCCGGTACGATAATACTCAACCCGCTGCTCTCGGTACAACGATAACAACAACACCACTCGCTCAAGGATTTTTTGCGGGTGTTATGGACGAAGCACGAATTTGGTCCGTTGCGCGAACGCAGGCGCAGATCCTGGCTGATATTAATAATGAACTTACCTCAGGGACGAATCTGATCGCGCGTTGGGGTATGAACGAAGGTACGGGCACATCAATTGCCAGTTCTGTTGGCACATTTCCCGGCACACTAACCAATGGTCCACTATGGGTCGCCGGTGCGCCCTTTGATCTCGTAGTAGATACCACGGCTCCCGCCGCGCCGCAGAATTTGGCAGCCGTTGGTGGTAACGCTCAAGTTTCTCTGACTTGGAATGCCAACTCAGAGTCCGATTTAGCGGGCTACAACATTTATCGAAGCACCACCAGTCCAGTTTCAACTGCCACGCCGCTCAATGGAAGTTTATTAACTTCTCCAGCCTATACAGACACGAGTGTAACGAATGGCACAACTTACTACTATGTGGTGACTGCCATCGATACGTCGAATAACATTTCGACGGCTTCAAATGAAGTGAATGCTGCACCAGTGACAGGCTCAGCAGCCCTGCAGTTTGACGGCACAAACGATTACGTGACATTTGGACCCGCGCCCAGTCTGGGATCAGCTACATTTACGATTGAAACCTGGTTCAAGAGAACAGGAGCAGGAGTCGGCACAAACACCGGAAGTGGAGGAATTGCCAGCGCGATTCCGTTGGTGACGAAGGGGCGAGCAGAGAGTGAAGGCTCGGCCGTGGATATGAATTACTTCATGGGAATCGATTCTGCCACTGGGAAATTAGTCGCAGATTTTGAAGATATGGCCACTGGCACGAATCATCCAGTAAGCGGTACCACGGTCATCAGCAGTAATAGTTGGCACCATGCGGCTGCTACTTATGATGGCACAACATGGAAATTGTATTTGGACGGAAATTTGGAAGCTACCTTGAGTGTTGGCGAAACCCCGCGATCAGACAGCATCCAACATGCGGCGCTTGCGACCGCGATGAACTCGACGGGAGTAGCTGCTGGATTCTTCCAGGGAGTATTAGACGAACCGCGTGTCTGGAATTATGCTCGCACGCAGGCTGAAATCCAAGACAGCCTTCACACGCAAGTCCCTTCAGCAGCTGGCTTGATCGGTCGCTGGGGCCTGAACGAGGGTGTAGGTACAACCGCCAATGATTCATCAGGCAGCGGAGTAAACGGGACGTTGGCCAACGGACCCACATGGGTAGCGGGGACAACGTTCAACGCGGCACCCGTCGTCAATGCAGGACCAGATCAGTCGGTGTCTATGCCGGGTGGTGTGAATCTGCCTGGCACCGCAACGGATGATGGCCTTCCCAATCCACCGGCGACGCTTACACTCCTTTGGAGCAAAGTCAGTGGTCCAGGCACAGTGACCTTTAGCGATCCATCTTCGGCGAGTACTTCTGCTTTGTTCTCCACCGCTGGGACATACGTTCTGCGGCTCAGTGCCAACGATGGAGAGACTACCAGCAGCGATGATGTGACCGTGAGCGCCTCCCTCGGTGGAAATACCGCGCTCGATTTCGGTGGCACAGACGCTTATGTGAATTTCAGTAACCCCGCCAAACTTCATCTATCTACCTTTACGGTTGAAACGTGGTTTAGGCGGGAAGGTGCCGGAATCACAACAACGACTGGAACGGGTGGCGCAACGACTGCAATCCCCTTAGTGGCGCGAGGGCGTGGGGAAGCTGAAAGTGCAAACGTCGATCTCAATTATTTCCTTGGCATTGACGCTACGACAAATACGTTAGTTGCCGATTTTGAAGAAGGCGCAGGTGGTACAAGCCCGAGTCTCAATCACCCAGTCTTTGGCACAACTACTATCCCTGTCAATAGTAATACTTGGCATCATGCTGCGGCAACCTACAATGGAACAACGTGGAAGTTATATCTGGATGGCAACTTGGAATCGTCTTTGACGGTCGGACAACCTCCAGCCGCCGCTGGTAACCAGTACGCGTCCATTGGCAGCGCTCTCACTTCGACAGGTGTAGCAGCAGGTTTCTTTGATGGTGTCATCGATGAGTCACGCATTTGGGATCACGCGTTGACGCAAGCGGAAATCCAAGCGAATATGCCTTTGGAACTAACCAGTGGAAATGGTTTGGTTGCGCGCTGGGGGATAAATGAAGGCGGGGGAACGTTCGTGAACGATTCAATGACGTCGCCTACTAATGGCTCCGTCATGGGATCAAATTACACCTGGGTAAATGGAGCCTCCTTTGCCATCAATCAGCCTCCGAATGCACCTGTATTGAACGCGCCCGCGAACAACGCCAACGACGTCTCCACTTCTCCAACACTGGATGCAACCGTCTCTGATCCTGACAGCGACAATCTCACCGTCTCGTTCTATGGCCGGCCAATGTCCACCAACCAGGCACCCGGCCCGGACTTTACAATCATTCCAATGCCGGATACCCAGCACTACACAGACAACGGTGGGTCGAATGCCGCTAACTTCACTGCCCAAACCCAATGGATTGTTGCCAACAAGGCATCCAGAAATATCGTTTTCGTGACAGGCTTGGGCGACATCGTGGAAAACGGCGACACTACCGATTCGGAATGGCAAATAGCAAATAGTGCATATGGTTTGATCGAAGACCCTCTGACCACATCGCTTCTCGATGGCATTCCGTATGGCTTGGCTGTGGGCAACCATGACCAGTCGCCGATTGGCGGCGGCAGTACCGCTACCACCTCCAAGTACAACCAGTACTTTGGAATAACGCGTTTTCAAGGGCGTGGTTATTACGGAGGTCACTTTGGTTCAGATAACGATAACAACTACGAATTATTTAGTGCGAGTGGGATGGATTTCATTATTATCCATTTTGAATATGACACCACTCCGGAGCAAGATGTTCTTAATTGGGCAGACAACCTGCTGACCATCTATAGCGACCGTCGCGCGATTCTGACCACCCATTACATGATCGATACAGGCAACCCCGGCGCTTGGGGGGCGCAGGGACAGGCGATATACAATGCCCTGAGCGATCATCCAAATCTTTTCCTGATGTTGGGGGGGCATGTCCCAGGGGAAGGCCGGCGTCAGGATACCGCAGTGAACGGCAATGTGGTCAATACCCTCCTGTCAGATTATCAGAGCAGGCCAAACGGTGGCAATGGTTGGTTGAGGATCATGACCTTCTCACCTGCCAACAACACGATATCCGTAAAGACCTATTCCCCTGTGCTCAATCAATTCGAGACGGATGCCGATAGCCAGTTCACGCTGAACTATGAAATGCAAGGCGGAACCGTGCCCTTCACAGCGCTTGGCACGAATAGCAATGTGCCATCCGGTTCTCATACCACTCTGACCTGGTCGAACCTCACTCCTGCCACTCAGTATGAATGGTATGCCACTGTCACCGATGGCAACAAGACAACGAACAGTGCCACCTACTCATTTACAACGGCCGGTCTGACTTATACCCTCACTACGAGCACGATTGGCAATGGCACGGTCGCGAAATCGCCCGATCAACCGAGTTATAACGCAGGGGATGTGGTAACCCTCACTGCGAATCCAACCACGGGTTCGACATTCACGGGTTGGAGTGGGGATGCAAGTGGAACCACAACTCCGTTAAATGTGACGATGAACAGCAATAAATCGATCACTGCTACCTTCACAGATATAAATGATGCACCGGTGGCTGTAGATGATTCCTACTTGGTCGATGAAGATACGTCTCTCACCGTCCCTGCACCAGGTCTACTTGCCAACGATACGGATGCCGATTCCAATCCATTGACAGCAGTCAAAGTCAGCGATCCTACGCACGGTACGCTTACCCTCAACGTGGATGGATCATTCTCGTATACGCCTGCTGCAAATTACAACGGCACGGATAGCTTTACCTATAAAGCGGACGACGGTCAGTTGGAAAGCAATCTTGCCACTGTCTCCATAACAATCAACGCTGTGAATAATCCCCCAGTCTGTGCAGCGACGTCGATCACCACGAATGAAGATACATCGGGTACTGTCGCTCCTTCCTGCACCGATGCGGAGAATGTCCCACTCAGCTATGCCATTGCGGCGCAGCCCTCCAACGGTACCGCGGTTGTGGAGAACGGCCTGCTCAAGTACACGCCATCCGCAAACTTCAATGTCAGTGACAGTTTTACCTATACTGCCAATGACGGCACACTGACCAGCACACCCGCCACCGTCTCAGTTACAGTTAATCCGGTCAATGACCCACCCGTTGCAAACAATCAATCTGTCGAGACGAACGAAGACATACTTCTTCCTCTGACCTTGAGCGGATCAGATATAGAGGGTAATACACTGACTTATGCGCTGATCGCCTCTCCCGCGCATGGAACACTTAGTGGTGTCGCGCCCAACCTGACCTACACTCCCAACGCGGACTTCAACGGAAGCGATAGCTTCACGTTCAAGGTCAATGATGGAACAGTGGATTCAGCCAGCGCGACGGTGCAGATTACCATACATGCCATCAATGACCCGCCAGTGGCCAACAACGACGTTTTCACGACAGAAGAGGATGTTCCGTTGAATGTCTCCGCGGCTCTTGGCGTACTGTCGAACGATACCGATGTGGAAGGCGACAGCCTCAGTGCATCCTTAGTCACAGGCCCCGCACATGGAAATCTGGCGTTGAATCCAGATGGATCCTTCACGTACACTCCTGATGCCAGTTACAGCGGTGCGGATGGCTTTACATACACAGCGAGCGATGGGCAGGGAGGAACGGCCAATGGCAACGTCGCCATCACGGTCAATCCTGTCAATCATCCACCGGTGGCGGATAACCAGAACAAGTCCACAGATGAGGATGTCGCTGTGCAGATCACCTTGTCCGCGACGGACGCAGATAACGACAGCCTCACATATACCGTGACCACTGAGCCAGCACACGGCACGTTATCCGGCACAGCTCCGAATCTAACGTACACGCCCGCCGCGAATTACTATGGTGCAGACAGCTTCAGCTTCAAAGCCAATGACGGACAGGCCGATAGCAATGTCGCCGTGGTCAATCTCACAATCAACCCGGTAAATGATCCTCCGGTCGTCGCGGGCCAATCCATTACGA
>WNGB01020757.1_pt1 | contig 10148 bp, 8 predicted proteins | sample 5400681 | NCBI WGS metagenome assembly WNGB01 (sample SAMN13153367, study PRJNA577476) | soil metagenome | isolation source: 115 cm soil or saprolite under grassland replicate 2 | place: USA:California | collected 2016-06-15
ACGGCGCGCAGAGCCGCACCGTTTCTGGTGTTCGGGCCGGGGGCGCTGTGGATGGCGGTGTCGGCGGACGCGATGTTCGCGGCGGTGGCCGCCTGGGGTCTCGCCGCGCTGGCGGTGGCGGCGACCACGGACCGGCGTACCCGCATGGTCGGCGCGGCACTCCTCGCCGGGCTGCTGCTCGGCCTCTGCACCCTGCTGTCCTACGGCCTGCCGCTGCTGGGCTGCCTCGCGCTCGCCATCTTGTACGCCGCTCGCCGCTGGTCGCCCCTCCCGCTGGCGGCGGCCGCGGCCCTGGTCCCGGTACTGGTCTTCGCGGGGTTCGGGTTCGAGCTGTGGGCGGCCTACCCCATCCTCCGGGAGCGCTACTGGGCCGGCATCGCCCACGACCGGCCAGCGTCGTACTGGGTGTGGGGCAACCTCGCGGCCCTCGCGCTCGGCGCCGGCCCCGCGATCGGCGCGGCCCTGGGCGCCATCAAGCAGTACGCCGACCGCACCGTCACCACGCTCGTCATCGGTGCCGCGGCCGCCGTGGCGCTGGCCGACCTGTCCCTGATGAGCAAGGCGGAGGTGGAGCGGATCTGGCTCCCCTTCGCACCCTGGCTGCTGGTCGCCACCGCCGCTCTGCCGGACCGCTGGCGGCGGCAGATGCTGGCCCTCCAGGTCGCCACCGCGCTGCTCGTGCAGCACCTGCTCGCCACCACCTGGTGAGCCGACGCCGCCCCGCGCGCGGTGGCGGGTCAGGCCCGCAGCGGCGCGGTCGCGAACGCCCGCAACCCGTCGGTCGGCGTCACCTGCGCCCGGAAGCCGAGCTCCTCGGCGGCCCGCTGCGGCGAGGCGACCACATGGCGTACGTCGCCGAGCCGGAACTCCCCCGTCACCTCCGGCGCCCGCCCGGTCGCCCTCCCCTCGGACGCACAGCCCTCGGCAACGAGCGTCGCCACCTCGCGGATCGTGACCGGCACCCCCGAGCACACGTTGTACGACGCCAGCCCGCCCCCCGGTCCGGACACCACCGAGCGGAGCGCCAGCACGTTGGCCCGGGCCACGTCGTCGACGTGCACGAAGTCGCGCCGCTGGGCGCCGTCCTCGAAGACCCGCGGTGCCTCGCCCCGCTCCAGAGCGGATCGGAACATCGCCGCCACCCCCGAGTACGGCGTGTCCCGCGGCATCCCGGGCCCGTAGACGTTGTGGTAGCGCAGCGCCACCGCCGCCCCGCCCGCCTGCCTGGCCCAGGCCGAGGCGTAGTGCTCCTGCGCGACCTTGCTCGCGGCGTACGAGCTGCGCGGGTCGAGCGGTGCGTCCTCCCCCACCAGCTCCCAGTCGAGCGGCTCGCCGCAGACCGGGCACGCGTGGTCGAAGCGCCCCGCCTCTAGATCGGCGACGGCCCGCGCGGGCGGCCGCTGGGGTCCGTGCAGGAGACAGGCGTAGCGACCCTCGCCGTACACCACCATCGAGGAGGCCAGCACCAGCCGGCCGACCCCGGCCGCGTGCATCGCGGCCAGCAGGGTGGCGGTGCCGAGGTCGTTGTGTGAGGCGTACGCCGGCAGGTCGGCCACCCGGACCCCCGCGCCCACCAGCGCGGCCTGGTGGCAGACCGCGTCGACGCCGCGCAGCAGCTCGGTCCAGGCATCGGCACCGCGGACGTCGAGCCGGTGCGTCCCCGTCGGCGGCGACGTCTCCCCGTGCGCCTCGGGCAGCATCAGGTCGACCCGGACCACCTCGTCGCCGTCCGCCTCCAGCGCGCGGCCGATCGCTGCGCCGATGAACCCGGCCGAGCCGGTCAGCAGCACCCTCACGGGATCTCGTAAGCCAGGTCGAGGCCGTCTGCCCAGGTCGCGCACCGGCAGCCGGCCGGGTCGGGCAGCTTGCCCACCGCGAACACCTCCTCCTGGCCGACCCCCTCGCCCGCCTCCACGCCGGCGTCCAGGTCGGTGACCAGCGCGACGGCGGAGTAGCACATCCGCAGCTCGCGGGCGAGCACGGCTTCGGGATGGCCGGTCATGTTGACCAGCGACCAGCCCTGGGCGGCGTACCACTGGGACTCGGCGCGGGTCGAGAACCGCGGGCCCTCGATGACGACCATGGTGCCGCCCTGCGGTACGCCGGGATCGGCCGCGACCACCGCGGCCGACAGCCGGTCGCAGTAGGGATCCGCGAACGGCACGTGGCATGCGCCGGTCTCGACGTAGCTCTGGATCCGTCCGGAGGTCCGGTCGACGAGCTGGTCGGGCACCACCACGTCACCGGGCGCGACGTCGGGCCGCAGCCCGCCGACCGCGCACGGCGCGAGCACCTGGCGCACGCCCAGCGACCGCAGCGCCCACAGGTTGGCGCGGTAGTTGATCCGGTGCGGCGGGTACTCGTGCGCGGCTCCGTGCCGGGGCAGGAAGGCGACCCGCCGGCCCGCCACCGACCCCACCGCGACCGGCGCGGTCGGTGCGCCGTACGGCGTCTCGAGGTGATGCGGCTCGGGGTCGTCGAGGAAGGAGTAGAAGCCACTGCCGCCGATCACGGCCACGTCTGCGAGGGGTGTGTCCACCCCGCCACTCTGGCAGCGGCCGGAGCCCGATCCGAGGGCTCGAGGCCGGTCGTCACACTTCCGTAAGCCGCTTCAGCGCTCGCTCAACGTTCGCTGGGGGGCAGCTCGAGCCACCGCCAGACCGCCGCCCACACCGTCTTGGGCGGGGTGCCCTGGTCGAGCGCCTCGAGCACCGTGCGGCCGCCGAGGTCGCCGATCACCTGCTGGCTGGCCCAGAACCTGGCGTAGTGCTCGCCCAGCGCCTTGTCCATCCGGGCCCAGAACTCGGTATGCCTCATGCCCGGGTCCCCCGGACGTCGAGCCACGGGTCTCCCAGCTTCCCGATCGTGGACCCGATCTCGTCGACCCGCCAGCCGGCCTCCTCGAAGGCGGCCCGCAGGGGCTCTGCCCGCCAGTAGACGAACCGGCGCGCGGCGGTGACGTGCCCGTGGGTCGACCAGCGGTCGCCGTCGCCCTCCTTGACCGAGACGTGGATCCGTCCGCCGGGCCGGGTCACCGCGGCCAGCCGGGCCAGCACGGTGGGCAGGTCGTCGCGGTCGACGTGCAGGAGGCAGGCGCTCGACCAGACCCCGTCGTACGGCGTGCCGGGTCGCTCGGGGTCGTCGAGGTCGTCGACCAGCGGGTCGACGACGTCGGCCGCGAAGCCGTCCGCCCGGATCAGCTCGACGAACGCGGGCGTGATGTCGGTACGCCGCACGCTCAGCCCGGCCGCCTCGAGCTCCCGGGCATCGCGGCCCGATCCGCTGCCGATCTCCAGCACCCGTCCCGCGCTGTCGAGGGCGGCCGCGAACGCCTCGATCTCGGTGCGCACCAGCTCGGGGATCTGGGCGGTCCCGGCGGCATAGTCGGCCGCGAACGCGTCGTACGCCGCGATGGTGCGGGCCTTGGGGTCGTCCTCGCTCACGGATGCAGCCTAGGTCAGCAGTAGGGTGTCGAGCCGGCGCCGGACGACCAGCAGCCCGACGATGCCCATCACCGTCAGGTAGACGACCGAGACCCCGGAGGCCATGGTGAGCGAGCCGGTGGTCAGCTCGCGACACAGCACCACGCCCCGGTAGAGCGGCGTGCACTCGACCATCCAGCGCAGCCAGCCGTCGAAGGCCGTCACCGGGAAGAACGTCGCCGAGAACAGGAACAGCGGCAGCTGCACCAGCGTGATCTTGTCGAAGTCCTGCCAGCTCTTCATGTACGTCGTCAGCGCCATGCAGACCGCGGAGAAGGCGAACCCGATCAGCAGCGTGGCCGGGAACGCGAGCAGCGCCCACCAGGTGTGGGTCAGCCCCATCGCGGCCATCACCACCAGGAACGCCGCCGAGTAGGCACCACCGCGCAGCTGACCCCAGGTCACCTCGCCGCGGGCGATGTCGCCGGTGCTCAGCGGGGTGGCGAGCATCTGGTCGTAGAGCTTGTCGTACTTGAGCTTGAAGAAGACGTTGTAGGTGCTGTCGAGCAGGGCGCCGTTCATCGCGGAGGCCGCGAGCATGCCGGGCGCGACGAACTCGGCGTACGGGATCGCGTGGCCGTTGAAGGCGAACGTCGTGATCAGCTGGCCGACGCCGATGCCGATCGAGAACAGGTAGAACACCGGCTCCAGGAAGCCGGTGATGAAGAGCTTCCACGCGGAGCGGTAGACGATGAAGTTGCGCAGCACCAGCAGCCGGGTGGCCTGACCGGGCGACAGCGGCGCGGGTACGACGGTCCTCGACAGTACGGTCATCTCAGCTCACCAGCCTCTTGGTCAGGCCGGTCACCGACCACCACCAGCCGAATGCCGTCAGCGCCAGGAGTACGCCGACGTTGACGGCCGCCAGCGACCAGTCGACCTGCCCGACCGAGAACATCCGCGACAGGTTGACCCCGTGCCACAGTGGCGTGAACCTGGCCACCCACGCGCCCACCTCACCCAGGTTGGTGATCGGGAAGAACGCGCCGGAGAAGAGAAACAGCGGGAAGACGCCCAGCCGGAACAGCACCCCGAAGCCGGACTCGGTGAAGACCCGGGTGGAGTAGCCGTAGACCAGCGAGCCGAAGGCCATCCCGACCAGGAGCTGGCCGCCGAACGCCAGGAACGGCCCCCACCAGGTCTCGAAGACCCCGAACGGCGCCAGCACCAGCATGAACACCCCGCACGTGGTCACCAGCCGGAACCCGACGAACAGCAGGTGCGCGGTCACCAGGTGCCGGACCTGCAGCGGCGTCGCCAGCATCGAGTCGTAGACCCGCTGCCACTTGATCAGCCCCATCACCGGGTACGTCGTCTCGCCGACCGCGGTCTGCATAGCGTGCGCCGCGACCAGCCCCGGCACGATGAACTGGAGGTACGACGTCGCGCCCTCCAGCTTGCTCGGGTCGCCCTTGATGAAGCCGCCCAGCAACACGCCCATGGCCACCACGTAGAACAGCGGCGACACGAAGGACGAGATCACCGAGCCCTTCCAGGTGCGCTTGTAGACCGTGAGCCAGTAGTCGAACTGGCGGCGCACTCCCTCGGTCAGGCTCAGCCCGAGGTCGGTCGCGTCGGCGTACATCATCAGTCGACCAGCGTCCGGCCGGTGAGGCGCAGGAAGACGTCCTCGAGCGTGGACCGGCGTACCAGCACGGCGACCGGCTCCAGGCCGCGCTCGTGCACCTTGGCGATCGCCTCCTCGCCGTCGGCGGTGTAGACGAGCAGCCGGTCGGGCAGCGCCTCGACCCGGTCGCCCAGGTCGCCGATCTTCTCGGCCAGCCGCTGGTGGCTGTCTCCCTCGGCGGCCACACCGAACCGCAGCTCGGCCACCTCGCGGGTGGAGTGGCTCCGGATCAGGTCGAGCGGCGAGCCCTCGGCGACGATCCGGCCCTTGTCCATGACGACCAGCCGGTCGCAGAGCTGTTCGGCCTCGTCCATGTAGTGCGTCGTGATCACCAGCGTCACGCCGGCCTGTTTGAGCCGGAACAGCCGGTCCCACAGCACGTGCCGCGCCTGCGGGTCGAGGCCGGTAGTCGGCTCGTCGAGCAGCAGCAGGTCGGGCTTGTTGACCAGCGACCGGGCGATCGTGAGCCGGCGCTTCATGCCGCCGGAGAGGTCCTCGACCTTGCTCTTCGCCTTGTCGGTCAGCTGCACGAACTCCAGCAGCTCGTCGACCCTCTCGTTGACGACCGCCTTCGGGATGCCGAAGTAGCGGCCGTAGATGTAGAGGTTGTCGCGCACGTTGAGCTCGTTGTCGAGCGTGTCCTCCTGCGGGCACACCCCGATCCGGGCCCGCACCGCCGGCCCGTCGCTGGTCGGGTCGAGCCCGAGGATCCGCAGCGTGCCGCCACTGGGCGGCGAGACGGCCGCGATCATCCGCATCGTGGAGGACTTGCCGGCGCCGTTGGGCCCGAGGAAGCCGAACGCCTCGCCGCGGCGTACGTCGACGTCGATCCCCCGGACCGCCTCGAGGTCACCGAACGACTTGCGCAGCCCGTTCGCGTGGATCATCGGCTCGTGTTCTGTCACGTCTCCCGACGGTAGTCGCGACCACCGACAGTGGCATCCGGATTAACGGTTGCTCGTGGACGCGGGCCTACCGTGGGGTCATGATGCGCAGCTCGACCCGGTCGGGGTCGCCGTACGAAGAGCAGATCGGGTTCAGCCGAGGCGTTCGGGTTGGTGGCATCGTCGCGATCAGCGGGACCGCGCCCGTGTGGCCCGACGGCGAGGTCGACCCCGACCCCGCCGTCCAGGCCCGGCGCTGCTGGGAGATCGCCCTCGCCGCCCTGGCCGAGCTCGGCGGCCGGCCCGAGGACGTCATCCGGACGCGCCAGTACGTCGTCGACGCCGCCGACGCCGACGCGGTCGGTGCCGTGCACGGCGAGATCTTCGGCAAGGTCCGCCCGGCCAGCACCATGGTCGTCGTCGCCGGCCTGCTCGACCCGCGCTGGCGGGTCGAGATGGAGCTCGACGCCGTCGTCTGACGCGTGGCAGGTAGTCCGACGGGCCCGGAATGTCGGTGGCATGCGCGAGGATGAAACCCATGACCGCACTCGACCGCTTCAGCGCTCCCACCAGGGAGTGGTTCGCGGCCGCGTTCGCGGCGCCGACACCGGCGCAGGTGGGTGCCTGGGAGGCGATCAGCCACGGGCGACACGCGCTGGTAGTGGCGCCGACGGGGTCGGGCAAGACGCTGTCGGCGTTCCTGTGGTCGCTCGACCGGCTGGCCACCGAGCCGGTGCCGGAGAAGAAGAAGCGCTGCCGGGTGCTCTACGTGTCGCCGCTCAAGGCGCTGGCGGTCGACGTTGAGCGCAACCTGAGGGCGCCGCTGGCCGGCATCCGGCACACGGCGGCCCGGCTGGGCGTCGAGGTGCCCGACCTCAGGGTCGGACTGCGGTCCGGAGACACGACCGCCGCCGACCGGCGCAAGCTGAGCACGACGCCGCCGGACATCATGATCACGACGCCGGAGTCGCTGTTCCTGATGCTGACCTCGCAGGCCCGCGAGGTGCTGCGCAGTGTCGAGACCGTGATCGTCGACGAGGTGCACGCCGTGGCCGGCACCAAGCGCGGCGCCCACCTCGCGCTCTCCCTCGAACGCCTCGACGCGCTCCTCCCCCAGCCGGCCCAGCGGATCGGCCTCTCGGCGACGGTGCGGCCCTTGGAGGAGGTGGCCCGGTTCCTCGGCGGCAGCGCACCCGTCGAGATCGTGGCTCCGCCGTCGGAGAAGGCGTGGGATCTCCAGGTGGTCGTCCCGGTCGAGGACATGACCGAGGTCGGGCAGCCCATTGAGAACCAGCCGATCGAGGAGGAGTACGACGGGTCGGCGGCCGGCGGGAACCGCCGTGCCTCACTCTGGCCGTACGTCGAGGAGCGCGTCGCCGATCTGATCGGGCAACACCGCTCGACCATCGTGTTCGCCAACTCCAGGCGCCTTGCGGAGAGGCTGACCGCCCGGCTCAACGAGATCGCCGCCGAGCGGGCCGAGCTCGCGCTCGCGCCCGCGGGCGCGCCACCCGCGCAGGTCATGGCGCAGTCCGGGCAGTCGTACGGCGTCATCGATGGGGCGCCGGTCATCGCGCGGGCACACCACGGCTCGGTCAGCAAGGAGCAGCGGGCGCTGATCGAGGACGACCTCAAGCGCGGCCGGCTGCCCTGCGTGGTCGCGACCAGCAGCCTCGAGCTCGGCATCGACATGGGCGCGGTCGACCTCGTCGTGCAGATCGAGTCGCCGCCGAGCGTGGCCAGCGCGCTGCAGCGGGTCGGCCGGGCCGGTCACCAGGTCGGGGAGGTGTCCCGCGGCGTACTCTTCCCGAAGCATCGCGGCGACCTGGCGCAGACCGCGGTCGCGGTCCAGCGGATGCGCGCGGGAGCCATCGAGTCGATGAGGGTCCCGACCAACCCGCTCGACGTACTCGCCCAGCAGGTCGTCGCCGCCGTGGCCCTCGACTCGTGGCACGTCGAGGCGCTCTACGAGCTGGTGCGGCGCACGGCGAGCTTCGCCACCCTCCCCCGCAGCGCGTTCGACGCCACGCTGGACCTGCTGGCAGGCCGCTATCCGAGCGACGAGTTCGCCGAGCTCAGGCCCCGGATCGTGTGGGACCGGGTGACCGGCCAGCTCACCGGCCGCCCGGGCGCGCAGCGCCTCGCGGTGACCAGCGGCGGCACCATCCCCGACCGCGGGTTGTTCGGGGTCTTCCTGGTGGGAGGAGAGGGTCCCGGCCGGCGGGTCGGCGAGCTCGATGAGGAGATGGTCTACGAGTCCCGGGTCGGCGACATCTTCGCGCTCGGCGCGACCAGCTGGCGGATCGAGGACATCACCCATGACCGGGTCCTGGTGACGCCGGCGCCCGGCGTACCGGGGCGGCTGCCGTTCTGGAAGGGCGACACCCTCGGCCGGCCGGCCGAGCTCGGCGAGGCGGTCGGGGCGTTCACCCGGGAGCTGGCCGCCGCGCCACGCGCGCAGGCGGAGGACCGGCTCCGGGCCGACGGGCTCGACGAGTGGGCCGCCGGCAACCTGGTCACCTACCTGACCGAGCAGGTCGAGGCGACCAACGTGCTGCCCAGCGACCGCAGCCTGGTGGTCGAGCGGTTCCGCGACGAGCTCGGTGACTGGCAGCTCGTCGTGCACTCCCCCTACGGCACTCCCGTGCACGCGCCGTGGGCGCTGGCGATCAACACCCGGCTGCGCGAGCGCTACGGCGTCGAGGCGTCGGCCGTCTCCTCGGACGACGGGATCGTGCTGCGGATCCCCGACGCCGACATCGACCCGCCCGGTGCCGAGGTGGTGGTCTTCGAGGCCGACGAGATCGAGCAGATCGTGACCGCCGAGGTGGGCGGGTCGGCGCTGTTCGCGTCGCGGTTCCGCGAGTGCGCGGCCCGGGCGCTGCTGCTGCCGCGCCGCGACCCCGGCCGACGGGCTCCGCTCTGGCAGCAGCGCCAGCGCAGCGCCCAGCTGCTGGAGGTCGCGTCGAAGTACCCGTCGTTCCCGATCGTGCTCGAGGCGGTCCGCGAGGTGCTGCAGGACGTCTACGACCTGCCCGCGCTGGTGGAGCTGATGAAGCGGGTCGACCGACGCGAGGTCCGGGTCCTCGACGTGGCGACCCACCAGCCCTCGCCGTACGCACGGAGTCTGCTGTTCGGGTACGTCGCCCAGTTCGTCTACGAGGGCGACTCCCCCATCGCCGAACGCCGGGCCGCCGCGCTGGCGCTCGACCAGGGGCTGCTCGCCGAGCTGCTGGGTCGCGCCGAGCTGCGCGAGCTGCTCGACCCCGTCGTCCTGGCCGAGGTGGAGTCCGAGCTGCAGCGGCTCGCCCCCGACCGGCGGGCCCGCGATGCCGAGGGCGTCGCCGACCTGCTCCGGTTGCTCGGGCCGCAGTCGAGTGACGAGGTGACCGCCCGATGCGTCGACGACGCCGATGTCCAGGCGTGGCTGACCGCGCTCGCCGAGTCGAGGCGGGTGGTGGCGGTCCGGGTCGCCGGCGTCGAACGCTGGACCGCGGTCGAGGACGTCGCCCGCCTGCGCGACGGCCTCGGCGTCCCCGTCCCACCCGGTACTCCAGACGTCTTCGCCGAGCCGGTCGACGACCCGCTGGCCGATCTGGTGGCCCGGCACGCCCGCACCCACGGACCTTTCACGACCGCCGAGGTCGCGGACCGGTTCGGCCTCGGCGCCGCCGTGGTCCGGCACACCCTCGACCGGCTGGCGGCCGCCGGACGGGTGCTGGAGGGCGAGTTCCGGCCGGCAGGGGCCGGTAACGAGTGGTGCGACGCCGAGGTGCTCCGGCGGCTGCGACGGCGGTCGCTGGCCCGGCTCCGGCAGGAGGTCGAGCCGGTCGACGCGCGCGTGCTCGGGCGGTTCCTGCCCGCCTGGCAGCACGTCAGCGGGCAGCACGTCAACGGGATGGCAAGTGGCACCGGCCGGCGTACCGTGCTGCGCGGCGTCGACGGCGTACTCAGTGCGGTCGAGCAGCTCGCCGGCGCACCCGTGCCCGCCTCGGCGCTCGAACCGCTGGTGCTCGCCGCTCGGGTGAGCGACTACGAGCCGGCGATGCTCGACGAGCTGACCGCCGCCGGCGAGGTGCTGTGGGCGGGCCACGGCGGCCTGCCCGGCAACGACGGCTGGGTCTCCCTGCACCTGGCCGACCAGGCCTCGCTCAC
>WNGB01023789.1_pt1 | contig 10145 bp, 4 predicted proteins | sample 5400681 | NCBI WGS metagenome assembly WNGB01 (sample SAMN13153367, study PRJNA577476) | soil metagenome | isolation source: 115 cm soil or saprolite under grassland replicate 2 | place: USA:California | collected 2016-06-15
TGATGCGGCTCACGTCGGTCATGGCAGCGCTCGCGCTCGGAGCGTCCGGCGCCGCTGCCGCTGCAGAGAAGACGCTCGCCGACGTCCACAAGAAGGTGAGCACGCGCATCACCCAGGCGCAGCGGCAAGCTACCGCGGATGCGACCCAGTTCATGGGCCTGGCGCTTCCCGCAGCGGGCGCCGCGATGATGACGCCGGGCGCGCCGCCGCATTACTTCGGGCCCTACCCGAACTATGCGAACAGCCCGCTCCGGGTCGTCGGCACGTTCGGAAACCCGCTGCAGGCGCGCAGCGTCCCGACTGACACCGCCGCGAATGCGCTCATCATCAACACGAAGGCGGTCCTCGGTGCCGGGATGCTGACCGAGTTCCGGACCTACAACATGCCGGGGTCCGGTCCGAACCAGTTCCACGCGTTCGTGCTGCGCCCGACCGGGGTGCCGAACGAGTACCTGGTGGTGTTCAACAGCGGCCCGCTCCCGGTGCCGAGCGTCGCGGCCGGGCAGGTGCAGACCTTCGCGATCGGCCCGGTCGCCGTCCAGCAGGGCGACGTCATCGGGCACTACGGGCAGGGCATCGCGCTCGACATCGGGAGCGGGACGGACACGCTCCTCTATCCGACGATCGGCCCGCCCCCGGCGAACACCACGTTCACCGCGGGCTCCGGTGATTACCCGTTCTATCCGGACGCGGTCACCCCGCAGCAGCGCACCTACTCGCTCTCGGCGACGGTGGTCCACTCGGCAGGGCTGAGGAAGTTCGTCGACTCCCTGCCGGGCCTCGGGCCCGCCGGCGCGAACAACCTCGGGCAGTACATCCCGGTCGCGGCCGCGGACACGACGACGTACCCCGGTTCCGATTACTACGAGATCGCCCTCGTGCAGTACCGGGAACGGATGCACTCCGACCTGCCGGCGGCGGGGACGCTGCTGCGCGGGTACGTGCAGCTCGCGACCGCGGTGGTGCCGGGCGCGCAGGCGCTGACGAACCCCGACGGCAGCGCGATCCTGCTGCCGGACGGCACGCAGGCGATCGCGGTGGACCGGCCGCACTACCTCGGGCCGCTCGTCGCCGCCTCGAAGGAGAGGCCGGTCCGCATCCTCTTCCGCAACCTGCTCCCGACCGGCGCGGGGGGTGACCTGTTCCTCCCGGTGGACACGACGGTGATGGGCGCCGGCATGGGCCCCCTCGGCGCGGGCATGACCGAGACCGATCCGCGGAACCCGATGTGCGGCATGACGCCGAAGATGACCGATCCCGCGACCGGCCGGGGGGTCTGCTTCAGCGAGAACAGGGCGACGCTCCACCTGCACGGCGGCATCAGCCCGTGGATCAGCGATGGCACCCCGCACCAGTGGACGACGCCGGCGAACGAGGGCTCGAGCTATCCGGCGGGCGTCAGCGTCCAGAACGTCCCCGACATGCCGGATCCCGGCCCGGGCGCGATCACGTTCTTCTACACGAACCAGCAAAGCGCTCGGCTCATGTTTTACCACGACCACGCGTGGGGCATCACGCGGCTCAACGTCTACGCGGGCGAGGCCGCGCCGTACCTCATCACCGACGCGGCCGAGCAGGCACTGATCGGCAGCGGCGGGGTGCCGACCGACCAGATCCCCCTCGTCATCCAGGACAAGACCTTCGTGCCGGCCGACGCCCAGCTCGCGACGGAGGATCCGACGTGGGACCTGGCTCGCTGGGGTGGGGAGGGCAGTTTCTGGGTCCCGCACGTCTATATGCCGGCCCAGAACCCGGGCGACAGCTCCGGCGTGAACCAGTTCGGACGCTGGGCGTACGGCCCCTGGTTCTGGCCGCCGACGAACAACATCACCTACCCGCCGATCGCGAACCCGTACTTCGACCCGGCGTGTGATCCCAACGCTCAGTGGTGCGAGCCGCCGCTCATCCCCGGGACGCCCTACGTGTCGATGGGGATGGAGTCCTTCAACGACACGCCGCTCGTGAACGGGACGGCGTACCCGACGCTCACGGTGGACCCGAAGGCCTATCGGCTGCGGGTCCTGAACGCGGCGAACGACCGCTTCTTCAACCTGTCGCTCTACGAGGCGGACGCGAGTGGGACCGAGGTCGCGCTGAACCCGTCCGAGGTCGCGGCCGCGCTCGACGACCCGGCGGTCTTCCCGACGCCGGTCGCACCGGCGGGTCCGAGCTGGCTGCAGATCGGCACGGGGGGCGGCTTCCTGCCGACTCCCGTCGTCATCCCTCCGCGGCCCGTCACCTGGGTGACCGATCCCACCGTGTTCAACGCCGGCAACGTGGACCAGCACTCGCTCCTGCTCGGGCCTGCCGAGCGGGCCGACGTGATCGTGGACTTCTCGCAGTTCGCGGGGAAGACGCTCATCCTCTACAACGACGCGCCGGCGGCGTTCCCGGCACGTGATCCGCGCTACGACTACTACACCGGGAATCCCGACCTCACCGCCACCGGCGGCGCGCCGCCGACGATCCCGGGCTTCGGCCCGAACACCCGCACGGTCATGCAGATCAAGGTGAACGCGGGGACGGGCGCGCCCTTCGACCCCGCTCCGCTCCTGGCCCGACGGCTCCGGCGTGTTCGAGTCGTCGCAGCACCCGATCGTCGTCGGGCAGGGTCCGTACAACGCGGCGTATGGCACGTCCTTCCAGGACAGCGGCCCGCGCGCCGGCCTCGTGCAGATCTACGACGAGTTCCTGGCCTTCGACACGGTGTCGGCGACGCCGCTCACGATGCCGCTCCAGCGCAAGGCGATCCAGGACGAGATGGGCGAGGCGTTCGAGCTCGAGTATGGGCGCATGAGCGGCAACCTCGGTCTCGAGGCGCCGAACACCCAGGCCGGGCTGCAGCAGAACCTCATCCTCTATCCGTACGTGAATCCCGCGAGCGAGATCCTCGACGGCATCGAGCTCCCGCCGGGCGTGAACGTCACCCCTATCAGCCGCGCCGACGACGGATCGCAGATCTGGAAGATCACGCACAACGGCGTCGACACGCACCCGATCCACTTCCATCTGTTCGACGTCCAACTCATCAACCGGGTCGGCTGGGACGGCATCATCCGCAAGCCCGACGCGAACGAGCTCGGCTGGAAGGACACCGTCCGGATCAGCCCGCTCGAGGACACCATCGTCGCGCTCCGCCCGATCGTCCCGAAGCTCCCCTGGGGCCTGCCGGACAGCGTGCGGCCGCTCAACCCCATGATGCCGCTCGGATCGCCTGACGCCTTCGTCAGCACCGACGCGTTCGGCAACCCCATCACCCCGGCGATCGTGAACCAGCTCGTCAGCTTCGGATGGGAGTACGTGTGGCACTGCCACATCCTGAGCCACGAGGAGATGGACATGATGCGGCCGGTGGCGGTCAACGTGAGCCGGGTTCCCCCGGCGCCGCCGATGGTCACGTTCGCGCAGGATGCGACTACGGGCGTCGTGACCCTCACCTGGACCGATGGCACGCCGGCCACGACCGACCTCGCGACGTGGGGTGACCCAAGCAACGAGATCGGGTTCTTCGTCGAGCGAGCCCTCGTCGCGAAGAACGGGAAGATCGGCGCTTATGCGCAGATCGGGATGACGCTCGCGAACCAGACCGCGTTCACGGATCCGACCGCGGTCCTCGGGACGGCGTACAGATACCGCGTCCTCGCCTACAACGCGGCGGGCTCGACCTTCTCGGCGCCGGTGGACGGCACCGCCGTCGCCGCGCCGCTCGCCCCCACGAACGCGACGGCCACGCTGCAGACGGGACCCCAGGTCACCCTCGCCTGGAGGGACAACGCGACTGACGAGGCCTTCTTCGTCGTCGAGCGGTCGGTGGACGGCGGGGCGTTCGTCCTCGTCGCGCAGCTCTCCCCTAGCAACGCCACCGGGAACATGAGCTTCGTGGACGCGAAGGTGGGGCCGGGACACACGTATCAGCACCGGGTGGCCGCGGTAAACGCAGGCGGCTCCTCGGCGTACGCGGTGTCCAACACCGTCGCCTCGGCCAACGCGCCCGCCGCGCCATCGAACCTCACCGCCTCGGCGGTGGTGTCCGGCAAGAAGGCGAGCATCACGCTCGGCTGGACGGACAACTCGCTCGACGAGGGCGGGTTCGAGATCCAGCGCGCCACCAACGCGGCGTTCACGGTCGGGCTGAACAGCAGCACGGTCGCGGCGAACACCGTCGCGGTCACGCAGACCGGCCTCTATCGCGGCGTGACGTACTTCTACCGGATCCGGGCCTTCAACACCGGCGGCTCCTCCGGCTGGTCGAACGTATTCAGCGTGGTGACGCCGTAACGTGGGGAAGGTCACCGCTGGCGTCGGCTGCTCAGCCGACGCCGGCGGGCGACGTATGCAGCCTGGCGGGGAGAGGGCCAGGGTTGAGGGGGCTCCGAGACGACGCAGAACGGGCCCCACGCCCGACCTCCCTCAGCGCCCCTCGAGCCCTTGCATCATCCGCTGCTCGCGCTGCTGCTCGCGCCATTTGCGAAGCTCCGCGAGCCGCGGCTCGTACGCGGCGGGTTTCGCCGCCGGCGAGCGCGACGCCTGCTCGAGCGCGTCGATCGCCTCGTCGTAGCGTCCGACGACCCCTGCGATCCGCGCGAACGTTTCGAGCGAGGCGAGGTCTCCGGGCGTCACCTCGCGCGCGACCTGCGCCTCGTGCAATGCCTCCTGGTAGCGCCCCTGCCCCTCGAGCGCGCGCGCCACGAGGATACGCTTGCGGGTCTGCGCGGGGCCCTCCTTCGCGACGATCCCATCGAACACGGCCTTCGCCTGCGAGAACCGCTTCTGCGACAGGTGGCGCCAGCCGAGCGGCGCGAGGATCTCCGCCTCGCCGGGGAGCCGCGCCGCACCGAGCTCCAGCTCGCGGAGCGCGTCGTCACCGCGGCCGAGCGCGTCGAGCGCGCGGGCCGCGACGACGTAGCCAGTGCCGCTGCGCGGCGCTCGCTCCTGGAGGAGTCGCGCGAGCCGGAGCGCCTCCTCCTGCTCGCCGAGCGTGAGCCGCGCGGAGGCGAGCTGCCCCAGCGCCCCACGCTCGCCGAACGACTCCCACGCGCGGAGCCACGCCTCGGCCGCCTCGGCCGGCCTCTCGCGCAGGAGGTACCCCGCCGCCATCAGGCCCGCCGGTGTGTCGGGCGCGATCTCGAGCAGCTCCCCGGGGCGGTCGAATCGCGTGAACGCCTCGGCGAGCGCGCCCCCGTCGCCGTACAGGAACGCGAGCCGATACTCGCGCTTCGCGAGCGCGTCACGCCCCGTGCGTGCGAGACACCAGGCGGTCGCGCGGTGGGCCTCCGGCGCCGTCGGGTTGCGGAGCATCGCGCGCGTGAGCCAGTGGAGCGCCTCCGCGCAGCGATCCTCGGCCGCGAGCTGCAGGCCGACCGCGGCCTGCGGGACGTAATCGGCGGGTCGCACGGCAAGTGCCACGCGGGCCCGCACGATCGTCTCGTCCGCTGTCGGCGCCGCGGTGATCGCGGCCGGGTCGCTCCGCTCCGCGAGCGAGCGATGCAGGAGGAGCCCGCCCGCTGCGATGACGAGGGCGAGCGCGACGCCCGCGCGGAGGACCCACGCGCGAACCGCGACCCGAGGCATGGCACGGGAGGCGAGGCCGAGGACGAGCGCGAACGGGATCGCGACGCCGGGGATCTCGAGCGAGAAGTCGAAGAGGTTGTGAAGGGCGAGCGCGCCTGCGCCGGCGAGCGCACCCGCCATCGGGCGCGAGAGATCCTTAGCGCGCGCGGCCGCGAAGAAGGCCCAGGCGAAGAGCGCGATGATGCCGAGCCCCGCGACGAGGCCCAGCTCCGCCGGAAGCTGCAGCCACTCATTCTCGACGTGCGTGAAGGTCCGCTGGAGAGGCTCGCTCTTGTACGCGGGGAACACCGTCTCGAACGCCCCGCGCCCGATGCCGGCGATCGGGAACTCGCGGATGAGCTGCGCTGCAACCGGCCAGAGGCCGAGCTTCACGGCGGTGCTGGACTCGTCGCCGACCGTCCGCAGCTCTGCGATGATGGGATCGAGCGCGAGCCAGGACGCGATGGCCAGCGCCGCCGCGATTCCGCCTACCGCTACCGTTCGCCCTGAGCGTAGCGGCCGCGAAGCGGCCGCGGAGTCGAAGGGCGCCCCCGCCCTCAACCTCAACACCGCAAAGATCCCCGCCGCTGCGAAGAACGCCGCGATCCCCGCTCTCGACAGCGACAGGAACACCCCGCTCACGGTGAAAGCGAACACGAGGAGCCATCCGACGCGCGCCGCCCTTCGCGCCCGGAGCGCGAACCCGAGCGCTGGCCAGGCTGCGATCTGCAGGAACCCCGCGAGGTGGTTCGGGTTGACGAACGTGACGGTAGGCGCGAGGAGGGGCGAGAGCCCCGTCAGCGCCGCCCCGTAGTACACGCCGACTACCGCCACGCCCGAGAGCGCCAGCCCACGCAGCAGCTGATCCCGCCGCCGGTCCGACGCCCCGAGGATCGCTACGGCAGCCGCAACCGCGGTGAATACGGCCGCCTTCGCGAGCTCGAGCGCGGTCGCGCTGGGGTCGAGCGTGAGTGGACGCCACGCGGGATAGAGTCCGAGCGGCGCGAGCGTCTCGTCGAGGACCGCCCCCGCTCCTGGCGAGAACGCTCGGAGGAGCGGCGTCGGCAGCGGCACGAGCTGGAGGCCCACGACGACGGCTGCCAAGGCAAGTCCCGGTACGAGCGCCGGGATCGAGCCCGTCTCGCCGCGGCGAAGGCGTGGCGCCAGCGCGAACGCGCCCGCCGCGAGCGGGGCGGCAATCGCGAGCGCGACGAGATCCACGCCCCCGCGCACGAGCGCGCTCCCCGCCATAAGGGCGACGACGAGGACGACCGCCGCGGTCCGGGCGCGTCGAGCGTAACCCCTTGGCACGAAGGGCCTTATACCACCGGCGCCGCGCTCCGCCGAAAACCGCGCTGCCCTCGACTCCCGGCCAAGATCTCTCGTAAACTCCGCGGGCTTTCCGCAGCGGGGCTGCCCCAGATCAAGCGCTCCGCTCGTCCCGGGTCCGTCGAGGGACGAGCGCGCGCAAAGAGCGAGAGTCGATGCCGGACAAGAGCGAATCCGACGGGTACGCCCGTCCTGGAACCCAGGACGGCGACGCGATCGACCTGCGCGCGTACTGGCGGGTGATCGTGCGCCGGCGCTGGGTGATCGCGTCGGTGTTCGCCGCTGCCGTGATCCTCACGCTCCTCGTCACCCTCCGGCAGACCAAGATCTACGCGGCGACCGCGACGCTCATCATCGATCTGAACGCGCCCCGCGTTCTCAACAACAAGGACGTGCAGGAGGTCGTGGACAGCGGCACCGGCGGCTACTGGTACTCGAAGGAGTACTACGAGACGCAGTACAAGGTGATCACGAGCCGCGCCGTCGCGCAGCGCGTGATCGACAAGCTCCAGCTCGCGCGTGACCTGCGGTTCCTCGGGCTCGACTCCATCAAGGACGAGAAGAAGGTCGAGGAGGCACTCGCCAAGGTCGATCCGGCGCTCGTACTCGGGGACCGGGTAAAGGTCCTCCCGGTGAAGGACTCCCGTGTCGTCCGGATCGAGGTCGAGGACCGCGATCGCACCTGGGCCGCGACGATCGCGAACGCCGTCGCCGAGGCCTACATCACCGATAACCTCTCCGTGCGATCGAGCATGACGCAGGGCGCATCCGCCTGGCTAGAGACCCAGCTCGCCGACCTGGAAACGAAGCTCTCGAAGAGCGCCGACGACCTCTTCAAGTTCAAGCAGGCGAACGACATCGTCGCGACGAGCTGGGAAGACCGCCAGGGCATGGTGAGCCAGCGGCTCGTCGCCGTGAACGATGCGCTCACGAGGGCGCGGGTCCAGAAGGCGTGGCTCGAGTCCCGCAACGAGCAGATCGTCGGGCTCGCCGATGCGCTCGCGAACGGCGACCCGGCGGCGGAAGCCTTCGCGCTGTTGAACCAGTCGCGGACCGTGCAGGAGCTCAAGATCAGGTACTTCGACGCGCGGGTCGAGTGCGCAGACATGAAGGCGCGCTACCTCGATGATCACCCGAAGCTGACGGCCTGCGAGGCGAAGTCCCGCGAGGCGCGCGACGGGCTCGCGCGCGAGGTGCGCACCATCCTGGACGGCGCGCGTCGCGAGTACCAGGAGGCGGTCCAGACCGAGCGAAAGCTCTCGCAGCTCTTCGCGGAAACGAAGACCGACGCGTTCGGGCTGAACCAGCACGAGAAGGCGTACCTCGAGCTGAAGCGCACCCACGACAACAACCAGCGGCTCTACGAGATGGTGCTGCAACGGCTCAAGGAGACCGGCGTCACCGGGATGATGCAGATGTCGAACGTGCGCATCCTGGATCGGGCGGAGCCGCCGGAGGGGCCGGCGTCGCCGCGGCCCTCGCGAAATCTCGCGCTCGCAGTCCTGCTCGGGCTCGTCGGCGGCGTCGGGCTCGCGTTCCTGCTCGAGACCCTCGACGCGAGCATCACCACCCGTGAGCAGGTGGAGGAGCGGCTCGGGCTGCCCTTCCTGGGGATCATTCCGCGGATCGAGGCGGCGAAGGACCAGACCCCCGAGCTCGCCGTGGTCTCCGCGCCGACCTCCGCGGCAGCAGAGTGCCTGCGCTCGATCCGCACGAACCTGCTCTTCATGTCGCCGGAGCGTCCCCTCAAGACGATCCTCGTCACCTCCAGCGGCCCCGGCGAGGGAAAGACCACGACCGCCGCCGCGCTGGCGGCGACGATGGCGGGAGGCGGCAGCCGCGTCCTGCTCGTGGACGCGGACATGCGGCGGCCGCGCGTCCACAAGGTGTTCGGGCTGGAGGGCCGAACGGGCCTGTCGTCGCTCATCGTCGGCGACGGGACGCTCGCGCAGGCGGTCGTGACGACCGGGATCCCGAACCTGGACGTCCTGCCCTGCGGACCGGTTCCGCCGAACCCGGCCGAGCTGCTGCACACGACCGCGTTCGCGATCCTCTTGCGGGAGATGATCGGGTCCTATGATCGCGTTCTCATCGACTCGCCGCCGGCGGGCGTCGTCGCCGACGCCATCGTGATCTCGACGCAGGTGGACGGCACGCTCATGGTGCTGAAGGCGGGCAAGACCTCGCGGGATGCGGCCGGCCGGACCGCCCGGAGCCTACAGAACGTCAAGGCACGCATGTTCGGCGCGGTGCTGAACGACCTCGACCTGGAAGACCAGCGGTACGCTCAGTACTACTATTACTACCGGTCGGGGTATTACCGGGATGGGGAGCCGAAGAAGGGCGAGGCGACCGCGAAGGTGGCTTAGCAACGCGAATGTCGCAGCCGGACCAGGCAATCAGGGGGCAACGCTCGAGGTTTCGCTCGATGATCGTCCTCTCCGTCATCCTAGGCTCCGTCGTTCTCGGAGCGGCGTCTACTGCGAACACCCCGCACGCGGTCACCTCAGACGCCGCCGCGCACACCAACGTCGCGCTCGGCATGCCGTACACGCTGAGTCCGCCGCCGAATTACCCGCTGACCACCGATCCGGGCGACGCCGTGCAGCTCACCGATGGGAAGTACGTCGGCGGAGGCTTCTGGACCGAGAAGGGCGCGGTCGGCTGGACGCTGGCCCGGCCGGCGTCGATCACCATTGATCTCGGGAAGCCGACCTCGATCGGAGGCGTCGCGTTCAGCACCGCCGCGGGACGAGCCGACGTGCAGTGGCCCGCGCGGCTCTATCTCTTCTGCAGCATCGATGGCACGACCTTCGGGTACCTCGGCGACCTGGTCAGCCTAGACCGCGCCAGGGGAGCAGTCCTCCCGACGAACGGGTTCGCGCGCCACCGCTTCGAGACGCACGCGCTCAGCGCGCAGTGTCGTTTCGTGAGGATCATGGTCGACGGGGTCGTCAGCCCCTACGTGTTCGTGGACGAAGTGGAGCTGTACGGGGACCGCTCGGGGGCCGCCCAGCCACCGACGAATGGCCAGCCAGATGGCCCGACGCTCTTCTGGAGGGCGCGGCTCCGCGGCGCAGTCGATGATGCGGTGGCGGAAGCGCGGGAGCGCCTGAGCACCACGAATATCGAAGCAGGGGCCCGTCCGAAGGTGGCCGCCCGACTGGCGGAGCTGGAGCGGAGGATCGCGACATCGGAGCCCGATGATTGGGAGGGCATCGACACCTACCCGATCAACGATCTCCACGCAGGAGTTCTCGCGGTCA
>WNGB01067000.1_pt1 | contig 10145 bp, 6 predicted proteins | sample 5400681 | NCBI WGS metagenome assembly WNGB01 (sample SAMN13153367, study PRJNA577476) | soil metagenome | isolation source: 115 cm soil or saprolite under grassland replicate 2 | place: USA:California | collected 2016-06-15
GGTCTGGAAGCTTTGGGGGCTTGCCCAGGGGATTAACACTGGCGATGGGATGCTGATCGTCGCGCACCTGGCGGTACACCGGCTGAGCGAGGTGGGTGTCCCGGCCGAGATCGTGCTGGAGGTCATCCGTCGCTTCGACGAGGCGATTCTGACCGTCTGCGAAGGGCAGTTCCTTGACCTGAGCTACGAAGGTGATCTGCACATCAGCGAGGCCGACTACCTGGCGATGATCAGCCGCAAGACGGCAGCGCTCGTCGCGGCGGCGTGCGGGCTTGGCGCGCTCGTCGGCGGTGCGAACGCGGCGACGACGGCGGCCATGTTCGATTTCGGCCAGAACCTCGGGTTGGCGTTCCAGGTTCAGGATGACGTGTTAGGCATCTGGGGTGACTCGGCGGTGACCGGCAAGCCACCGGCGGCCGACTTGCATCGGCGCAAAGTCAGCCTGCCGATCATCCATGCCCTGCACGGCGCCGAGCAGCGCGAAGGCCTGGCGCGACTATACGGCAAGAAGCATATCGATGAGGAGGATGTGCGGCGCATACTCGACATCCTGGAGCAGGCCGGCGCGCGCGGCTATACCGAGGGCGTCGCCGTGTTCTACCACAAGCAAGCGCTGGCGGCGCTCGATTCCGTGCGCGACGGGGATACGGCGGCGCTGGCTGATCTACGCGGAATCGCGGAGGGACTGGTGGAGCGGCGGAGCTAGCGATACCCCTCCGCCTGTAGCTCGAACAGCCGCGCGTATGTGCCGCCGCGCGCCAGCAGCTCGACGTGCGAGCCAAGCTCGGAGATGCGACCGTCCTCGATCACAGCGATGCGGTCGGCCATGCGTACGGTGCTGAACCGGTGCGAGATCAGCACTGCGATCTTCCCGTTGGTTAGCTCGCGGAAGCGCTGGAAGATCTCGTATTCGCGCTCGGCATCGAGCGAAGCGGTCGGCTCGTCCAGCACCAGCACCTCGCCGTCACGCATGAACGCTCGCCCCAGCGCGACCTTCTGCCATTGCCCGCCGGACAGCTCGTGGCCCTTCTCGAACCAGCGTCCCAGCATCGTCTCGATCCCATCCGGCAGCTCGGCAACCACCTCATCCGCGCCGCCGCGCTCGGCCGCGTCGTTCACCCGTTCGGCATCATCCAACTGGTCGATCTGCCCGAAGCCAATGTTCTCCTTGACTGTAAGCTGGTACTTGACGAAGTCTTGGAAGATCACACCGATGCGCTGGCGTAGCTCGACGGGGTCGTATTCTCGCAGGTCGACATCGTCGAGCGTGATCTGGCCCTCGGTCGGGTCGTAGAGCCGTGTCAGCAACTTGATCATCGTCGTCTTGCCAGCGCCATTCGGCCCGACCAACGCCAACTTCTCACCCGGCGCGATTCGCAAATTCACGTCGCGCAGCGCCCAGTCCTCGCGGCCCGGGTAGCGGAACCAGACGTGGTGGAACTCAAGTACCTGCTCGAAGCGCTTGGGCATTGGTGCGGGGCGCTCGGCTCTGGACATTTGTGGCGTCAGTTTGAGGAAGCTGAACAAGTTGTCCATGAACAGGCCGTTCTCGTACAGGTTGGCGATGTTGTCGAACAGCCCCTGGAAGGTGCCCTGGCTCTGGCGAAACAGGGTCAGGTAGAACGTCATACTGCCGATTGTGATCAGGCCGCCGACCGCTTCGAAGATGATCCAGGCGTAGGCGACGTAGTAGCTCGCCGACGCGACCAGGCCCCACAGCAGGCTGATCAGCGAGCGCCGCCGCGCCAGGTGTTCGTCCTCCTCGAAGAACCTCCAGAAGATATCGTTGTAGCGTTGCAGCAGCGGTTCGCCCAGCCCGAACAGTTTGATCTCCTTGACGGTATTGTCGACTGTCAGCACGTGTTCCAAGTAGTTCATGCGGCGCGCCTCGGGCGCGCGCCAGGTCAGCAGCCGGAAGTACAGGCTGCTGTACTTGCCCTGAGCGATGAACGATGGGATCGTTGCGCCGAACAGAATCAGGGCGATCAGCGGGTTTAAGGCTAGCAGGATAACGGCGAATGATAGCAGCGTGATGATATTCTGCACGACCAGGAAACCGCCGTTGATGATGCCAAGCGCGCGGAAATCGGCCTCGCGGCGGGCATTCTGGAGTTGGTCGTAGAAGTTGGCGTCCTCGAAGTATTGCAGGTCGAGCGCCAGCGCCTTGCGAATGACGGCGCTGTTGATATAGTGGCCGAGCCGGGCGTTCAGCACATGCTCGGCCAGCCTGCGCACCTGCGAAATGACGGCGCTTGCCAGCAGCAGGCTGAATTCGAGCACCAGATAGGGCAGTGTCGCTTGCAGGCCGAGCCAAGCGCCCGTATGCCGGTTGATCGAGCCGATTACCGAGTCGATGATCAGCTTGCCGACCCATGCTTGGGACGCCGGCAGTGCGGCACTGATCAGCGTGAGCGCGGCCATCACGATCGTGCTGCGCGGGTCGGCGCCCCAGACTAGCCGGAATGCACCGGGGATGTTGCCATACGCGGTGCGGACATCCTGGAGCCGTTCGCGCCACGGCTTGGCCGGCTCGGATGCGTCCTTGGGCGGCCGCGGGCGGCCTGGTTTGGGTAGAACAACCATAAGAATCTCGATCCATAATCAGCGCTGGAACAGCGCTTACTTAATTGCGAATATATTCAACACTGTTAAATAATACCACAAAAAGGGGCGGGATGTAATTGGTCAGAAGGACAGGAGTGATGGTTTCCTGGCATTGAGCGCACATGTACGAACCTGAGCTGGGATATTATACTGGAAGGTTGTGTCAAGTATCGTCAAGGTTCTAATGCGTCGAGTGTCGCGTTCCAGAGCTTCAGGCGCTCGCTGTCGCCGCCGGTGTCGGGGTGGTGGATGCGGGCGACCGCCTTGCGAATTGCGCTCACCTCAGCGGCTGTTAGCTCGAGGGCGCCGGCGCCGGTCTTGAACGGCGCTGGCTTCCTCAAGGCATTCGTCCTCCAGTGGTCGCGCTCGCGCTCCAGGGCGGCGTTCTCGCGGGTGATCGTGACGAGATTGGCGACCGTCAAGTCGTAGGCGCGCGCGATCTCGCTAGAGCGGGCCTGCTCCTGGTCGATCTGCCGCAGCAGTTTGCGGATCTTCTTGTGGGCTTCGTCCAGCTCGCGCTGGAGCCAGAACCCATCGCCTTCGGATGTCGCTTTAGGATGCTCTGAATAATCGCGTGTGCTGATCACCCCGGCACTCCTGTAGATTTCATGGGTATGTATCGTTAGCACGATACTTCAACGAATTGTATCAGCTGGAAACTGATACAACCGACTGAGTCGCTTTCCGGTAAATCCGTCCTATCCCTTGAATGGCGATCGTAATAGTAGCGGCCAATAGGGGCTGCACAGCTGAGTATACACAAACAGGCAGTCACAATACATCGGACATTCGCCCGTTGTTTTTAGCCGGGGTATGTGGTACCATGGATATAGATTAAGGTATGCGAATACAAAATTCGCGCCCCGACCCCCCTTCCAGGGTCGGGGCGCGGTCGTGTCTTCCGGCGTATAGCGCGCAATTTGTACTAATGAGATTATACATGCAACGCGGCGAAGTACCTCGGCAGTATCGACCACCGGAATACTTCGCCGTGTTAGACGCCGGGAGTAGGCCTCAGCTATGTGGCGCGAGCTTCAGGCGCTCCTCGGGCGTGATCGGCTTGAATTCACCATCCCTGTTAAGATAGACGATCTCCTCGTTCTTGACACTGACGATCAGATCTTTCGCCCCATCACGGTTCAGATCGTCGAGCCGCAGCAGGACTGGTGTCTTGTCTTCGTCGGCGCCGAACAAGTAGGGGCCGGTGAGCGTGCGAGTCTTGCTCGGATCGCCGCCAGGGATCTCGATCACGACGACCTGGCGATTGAGGTTCATCGCGATGAAGTGCGACGGCGTCCCGGCGCCATCGCCATGCCCAACGACCGCATCCATCTGGAACGTCCGTGTCGCACCATAGCGCAAGTCGTTCAGGCGACTATCGCCCCAAGCGACGACGTGGCCCATGACCGCGTAGACCGCGAGCAGCGCCAGCAGGAGCGTCACGAGATAAGCGGCAGAGTGTAGCGGGATCGCTGGGATAGCGATCATCGGGCGTGACTGGACGGATCCCTGTCGGGTGACGGTATTGCGTATTTCCTGGCTACGAACGGCCATCGCTGGTTCCTCCTGTCCAGAGCGGCACGCGGAAGTTCAACCTTTTCCACCCGACATATCTGCGTAAAGTTTCGCTCCATTGAAACGTATGTTCTGTTTATCGGGTTGACGATATTTTACCAGAACATGTGTGTTAAGTCAAGAGGTTTTTACGGCAATTATGACACCTTTTTCATCTTGTACTACTCTCAGGTATGCCGCTTGACGGGCGGTGCCGCAGGGCTATACTTAAGCACCTATTGCTTGAGGAGCATCCCCGTGACATCTCGCGCCAGAGTCGCGCTCATTCGAACCACGCCCGCGACGGTTCTGCGGGATTACGAGCGGCTCCTGGAGCTGGCGGAGTTTCGCCGCAGCCTCGACCCGGGTACCCTAACGCTCCTTAATCTCGACCAGCGCCGGCATTTCCCCTTCCCGTCGGCCAATACGACACCTTGGCAGCTCGAAGGGAGCGCGCGTGTGCTTCTTAGTGCCGGCTATCGCGATCTTGCTTGTGCCCAGCACAAAACCGCGCTGATCAGCGTGTTCAAGGGCGAAGACCTCAATGGCTACACGCCGATCCTCCGCGCCTACAATCTCACGGCACTCCACGACTCCGAGCCGGCGGATATGCGCTGGACGTGCTACACGCCGAAACGGGCGTTGCTGGTGCTGGATCGCCTGCATGAGGGTTGCATTCGCATCCCTGCGTATCTTATCGGCGCGAATATCGTTCATCTGCCGACGTTGAAGACCGACAGCGCCACGGGGATCGGCGGCGCGATGCGGAATGCTCTGAGCGGGTTGCTCCCCGGCCGATCGGACGCCGCGAGGAACTGGATTCATGAACTGCTGGTCGATATGCTGAGCATCCAGCAGGAGATTCTCGCCGGAGGATTCGCCGTGATGGATGGCACGACCGCGGGCAGCGGGCCAGGACCATACCGGCTTTATCCTGAGGTTAAAAACGTCATCCTTGCCTCTGCCGATCAGGTGGCGATCGACGCCGTCGCCGCGAAGCTCATGGGTTTCGACCCGCTGCGCGACGTGAAGTACCTGAGGCTGGCGCACGAGCGTGGCCTGGGTGTCGGCGACGTGCGCGCGATCGAGCTCGTCGGCGATGCCGGCCTGGCGAACGAGAACTGGCGGTTCAGCGCCGGCGCCGGGCCACGATTTGAGCGGCTCCAGCGCTTCCTGATGCGCACACCACTGGCGCAGTTGCTGACGCTGGGTGCGGAAAGCTATCGCGACTATCTGCGCTGGCCGCTCAAAGAGCGCCGCGTGTTCGAGGGGTGGCTGCGCGGCACGCAGTGGGGCCGGCTGTTCGCACGCTACCAGCGGCCGGCCTGATCTCTACCGATTGTCTCCCCGAACCTGCACCATTGGCCGTAGACAGCACGGTCGTTTTTTTGTTAGACTGAGCGAGCGCTACGGTTTGGTTTGTTTTTGAATCTGCGAATCTGCGCGGATTCGTGCGAATATTCTGCGATAATTACTTCGCGTCCCTTCGCGTGACTGCGCGATTGGCGCAATGAGAGTGAAAATGGCTACGACGACACAACCGCTGGTGACGACCGCCACATCACCCACGACGCTACGCCGAAGCGTGCTGCTTCTGGCGCTGCCGGCCGTCGGCGAGCAGGTGCTGAACACGCTGGTCGGTCTCGCTGATACTTTCCTGGTCGGCAATTTGAGCGCTCAAGCCGCCACGCGGTTGGGCTACAGCAGTGCGACGGCGCTCGCCGGTGTCGGCCTGGCCAATCAGATGGTCTGGCTGGTCACGGTGCTGTTCATGGCGGTAAGCGTCGGCAGCACGGCGCTGATCGCGCGTTCCAGGGGCGCGGCCGATATGCAGGCTGCTAATCGCGCGCTACGCCAGTCGATGATCGTCGGGCTGGCGATGGGCGTGGCGGCGACGCTGCTCGGCACCCTGTTCGCCGCGCCATTCATGCAGATCCTCGGCGCTGGGCCGGATGTGCTGCCGCGCAGCGTCACCTTCCTGCATATCGCCGCGCTGACGTTCGCCCCCGCCGCGCTGCTGTTTATCGGCACAGCGGCGCTGCGCGGCGCGGGCGACACGCGCACACCGCTCTACGTGATGCTGGGCGTGAACGCCGTCAATATCCTGATCTCGTGGCTGCTGGTCAACGGCAATCTGGGCGCGCCGACGCTCGGCGTGACCGGCTCGGCGATCGGTGCGGCGGTGGCACGCGGCGGCGGTGGGCTGGTGCTCATCGGCGTGCTGCTGCGCGGCCGATCGGGCCTGAAGCTGTCGCTGGATCTGCGGCCCGAATGGGATGTGCTGCGCCGGATCGTGCGGATCGGGCTTCCGAGCGGCGGTGAGCAATTGGTCTTTCAGGGTGCACTGCTGATCTTCGTGCGCTTCATCACCGGCCTGGGAACGGTCGCTTACTACGAGGCGCTACTCCAGGGTGGGCTGATGATGACCGTGCTGGGGGTGATCATGGTGCTGTTCCCGCACCAGTTGATCGGGTTGTTCGCCGCCGACCCATCAGTCGCCGAGGCTGGCGCGGCGCCGATGCGGATCGCCGGGCTATTTCAGCCGCTCCTGGCGCTCAACTTCGTGATGTCGGGCGGTCTGCGCGGCGCGGGCGACACGCGCTGGCCGCTCTATACAAAGATCATCAGCACCTGGGGGGTGCGGCTCCCGCTGGTGCTGCTCCTGCTGCATCTTGGGCTGGGGCTGACCGGCGCGTGGATCGCGATGAGTTCGGATTTTTTGGTCCAGGGAATACTCGCACTCTGGCGATTCCACAAGGGAGCCTGGAAGACGATGCGTGTCTAATGCGAAAGAGAAATGAGTTTATGACCTCAACATTAGCGAACTGTGCTATCATCATAGAGGAATCAATGATAGGCGATTCGCTATGACTCCTGAACAAATCACTCTGGTGCAGGTCTCCTTCGATAAGATTGCGCCGATCCGCGGGAGCGCTGGCGCGCTGTTCTACCGACGCTTATTTGAAATCGATCCAAAGCTGCGCTGGCTGTTTACCGGCGACATGGCCCATCAGAGCCAGAAGCTGATGGCGATGATCGAGCTGATCGTCGACAACTTGAGCCAGTTCGAGACACTGCTGCCGCAGATTCAAGCGCTCGGACGCGCTCACGCTGGCTATGGCGTGCTGGACGAGCACTACGATTCAGTCTGCGCTGCGCTGCTATGGACGCTGCGGGCGGGCCTGGAAGAGCAGTTCGATGTGGCCGACGAGGTGGCCTGGACTGCCGCGTATACGATGATCGCCGAAACAATGAAGGCCGCAGCACAGGGCCTCAGCCAGCACTCATGACCCATAGCAGCCGTGGCCACTGGGAAAGCGGAGGCGGCGCATCGATCATAGCGGCGAACTGGGCGGCTTTGCGCTCGTAGAGATAGTGGCCGGACTGTTGAGCGCGCCGGCTTACATCATCAATCGCCGACCGCGCCGTCTCGGTATCGCCGCTCGCCAGCGCGATCCACCCCTCCAGCAACGTGTAATCCAGGTCCAGCCAGAGTGCACTTTCAACCGGTCGCGTCCCGGCCACGCGGCGCGCCTCGGCCACTTCCCCGATCATCAGCAGCGCCATCGCCAGATCGTGGAGCAGGTCACCGCGGAGCTTGGCGTCGCCGGCAGTAGCTGGCAATGCGAGCGCCCGGTCCAGGGTCACCCGAGCGGCGCCCGCGTCGCCATCCACCATCTGAATGATGGCCAACTTCTCCAGCGCGAACCCCAACTCGTACATATCTCCAGTCAAATCGTGACCCGCCAGTGTACGCTCAATCAGCGCACGGGCCTCGGGTAGTCGGTCGAGGGTGATCAGGAGCAGCGCGCGCTGATTCGCCGCCATCACCAGCCCTTGCCGATCACCGATCTCCTCCCGCAGAGCATAGCCCTGTTCCGCGGCTGCCAGGCCAGCGTCGAGGTCGCCACGCAGCAGATTACTCAACGCCATGATGCCATAGACCTGCCCAAGCCCATAGCTATCGCCATGGGTGCGCAGCTGGGGTATGATCACGTCACAGAGATCCAGCGCCGGCCCAAGGCGACCATACGTAAACAGTAGTTTGGCTTCATCCAACCTGCAACGCCATGCCAGCTCGGTCATTCCGAATTGCTCGGCGACACGGCCGGCTTCTTGTATGTAGATCAGCGCCGCATCGAGCTCCTGATTGTACCGCTTGATGAAGCCAAGCGCACGCTGCACATGAACACGAACCTCTGCGGCCCATGGTTGCCCGGCGCCGAACTGATCGGCCAGCGCCAGCGCCTCGTCGGCGGCTTCAGTCGCGGAGTCCAGGTTCGACAGAGCGAGATGGGCCTGGCTCTCGGCAGCGCGGAGCTGCGCTCGGAGCGCGGTCGCGTCCGGTGCAAGCACAGCCGCCGCTGCTTGGCACAGGCGTACTGCCTCGGCAGCCTGCCCACGCTGTGTGAGACTATGCGCCAGACGGCAGGTGATCCGCGCCCGTTCGTCCGCGGCGCTGGTCAGCGCCAGCGCTTCTCGGTAGCTAGTCTCAGCCTCTTGCGCGCGCAGAGTATGGATGAGCAGATCGCCCCGCACCGTCAGCAGGCACCGTACGATCTCGTTGGTGTCGCCACGCTGGCGCTTGGCCTGTATTAGCACGGCCTCGGCTATATCCGCCGCCACAAACGCTTTGCCGCGCCTGCTTAGCGCTTCAACATTATCTATCAGCGCGGCGGTCGCCGCGGCCAAGTCACTGGCATGACTATAGTGATAGCTCGCCTCCACCGCATCATCCAATCCCTGCTCCGACCACTCGGCCGCGATGCGGTGAAGCTGGCGTCGGTGCAGGGGTAGCGTGAGCAACCCAGCATAGATATAGTCGCGCACCAGTGGATGTGTCTGGGCGTGCGTAGGATGGTCAATCAGATGGCGCTGCATCAGCTCGTCTAGCGCCATGCTCAGGTCGTAGGCTGCATCCGCTTCCTGGATCAGCTCAATCAGCGCCGGATCGTGCAGATTGATCGGCTGCCGAAAGACCGACACCAGTGCGAGCAAGCCCCAGGCGGCTGGGCTGATGTGTCGCCGCACTGTCTCCAGCAGGTATGATGCGATCTGAGGCTGACTCTCGAGGTTGGTGATCAACGCCGTCGGCGCGATCTGAGCATCGAGCATTTCCCCGACCGCTAACTGCAAAAGCATTGGGCTGCCGCCGGTCTTGTCGAGCAGACTATCGGCCCACGCCGGTAGTGACTCGGGCCCGGCCGTGTCGGCCATTAGATGCCCGATGAGTTCTAACCCTTCCTCCGGTTCCAGCCCGGTCAGCCGCACCTGCGGGCAGCCTGGTAATACCTGCAGATTCTCGCGACTCGTCAGCAGCAGCCGTGCGACTGTGGTGGCCGATAGATGGCGCAAGACCTGGACCACCTCCGGGTCGTCTTGCACCAGATGCACGTTATCAAAGCAAAGAAGTGGCGGCGTGTCACGCCGGCCGTTGTTGAGGTCGGCGAGCTTTGCAAGCGCCGCGCCAATCAAGCCCAGCTGCCGGGCGAGCGGCATCGTCATGCTGTCACGGCCGCCCCGGCGCAGGAGTGGCTGCACCTGGGACTGGTCATGCGCCAGCAAAAAAAGCGCCAACTGGCGCACGAGCGCCTCAACCGACGTGGTGATGCCAGTCGTGAACGTCAACCAGAAGACCGGCGTCGTCGCAGCATACTCGCGTGCCAGCGCTGCGGCCAACGTGGTTTTGCCCATTCCTGGCAGGCCGACTAGTGCCACCCGCCGCTCGCCGACCAGGCGCGCATGCAGCCGCGCGACCAGGCGTGGCCGCGCCACCTCGTGTGGGGCGGGCGCGGGGATACCTTCGAGCAATTCAAGGTCGTCCAGCTCCGCCATGCTCGAATCGGCTACGCGGTTAAGCGGTGGAGCGAGGGCGGCGAGGGCGGCGTCGAGGCGCTCCTGGCGGGCCGTGCCTGCCAGCTCGATCAGTCGCGCCGCCCATTCCGGCTCGCCCTCCAGGTCGAGCGCGGAGATAAACACCGACGCCA
>WNGB01016965.1_pt1 | contig 10144 bp, 9 predicted proteins | sample 5400681 | NCBI WGS metagenome assembly WNGB01 (sample SAMN13153367, study PRJNA577476) | soil metagenome | isolation source: 115 cm soil or saprolite under grassland replicate 2 | place: USA:California | collected 2016-06-15
CCAATTAAGCCGATGTTTGATTGGCTATCAACGATCTTGAATCAGTAGTTCGAGTCGGCGAATGCTCAGTGAACTGGATTGCAGGTTCGGACTTCTCGTGTCGATGAACTGCGTCAACGCAACCGGCACGAATGTAACATTCACCCTTGCCAAATCTCCGATCTCAATTGCTTTGGCAGCTCTCGTAATGTCAAAATTTTGCATGACTTCATGTCGGTGATTCCCATGAACAAATAGGTGCACGGACCCGATGAAACTCCGATCTGACCTATTGAGCTGCTGCGCGTTCTGGTTGGCGGCGAAATGTACGTCAACGCCCACACCCGGATTTTTGTCTAAGCCTGAAATGGTGATCCGCAGCAGCAAGCGCTTTTGTGCCGGCTGGTTGAGACTGTGAGCTTTCAGAGCAAGCAGCGAGGTTACCAGATCGCGCTTCGCGGGGTCGGGTAATGCGGTCTGTGCTATTCCGATCGATGTGGTGGTGTCGATCGAGGCTATTCGCTGCGCTACCTTACGAGGCAGCTTGTCTATCTGATCGGCAACAATGCCGACCGAAGGGAAATAAGGCAGCAGGAGGGGTGTGCAATTAGGGTCCTCATATTTGAAACGGAGACCGAGCTCTCTGTGGTCGAAGTAGGTGGTTCTTGGCTCATTCTGGAACCAAGATGCCGGCGGTATCTTGCCCCACTGTTTTCCCGGCATGCAGCTCCACTCCGCCCATAACCGATCGATATTAGTGTGATGTAGCAGAAAAATCGGATCGAACGCTGCAGTATCCGGCGTAGCCATTGCACCCGAGGCGTCAACGCTCTTTCCGTCCTTGTCTTTGATGGTAGCGCCACCGGGGATTATGCCCCCGACGACACGGTGGATATTGTCGTGGGGATGGCTTTCCAGCAGGCCCCTTGTGCTCGGGTCATCATCCGAGATGTCGCCGCCGAGTCCGGTATCTTCGGTTTCCCCGAAAAACACGTCAGTGGCCATCGGAAGCGAGGTGTCGACTACGGCATCTGTGAGTTCGAGCAGTGGCATGTTTGGAATACGGGGGTGCTCGTAATAAGTTAGATAAAAATCGCGCTCCTTCATAAACAGCGGATTGATGTTCTCGTCCGCCTTGTTGTCTGGGTTTCCATCGAGATGTTCCACCCCCAAGATCTTCGGGAATTTGCGATTTGCTTTAGGCCCGTAGTCCCAATATGGCAGGGAGAAATCGTTCTCGCCGGTATGTTCACGTAGTATCTGCTCGAAATGGAAAATATAGGCTCGATGCCAAGGAAGGAAATTCGCGGAATTCTGGCCGTAATGTGGACATTGGTTCCAGAACCTCCGATCGACTTTGGCGACATCGGGATCCACGTCCAGTGCAGCTTTGTAGTATTTGTAGCCGGGATCAGTCGGATCTAGTTGCACACCATGAATGGCCGCCTGATAAAACCAGCTTCGGGGATCGGAGGGCTTTCGCTTCTTCATCTCTCTGACGCCACGTCGAAGTGACTCAATTAATCGCGGCGTCTTGGCGAATTCCTCAAGGGGCATTCGAGGTGCGACCGTCAAATCGTTAGGGATGATATGTCCCGTACAATCGTCGGCGGCACGCGCGACGGGATTGCTGTGCTTACTCGCGACAAAGGCGGCCAGAGTTCCGACGCCTTTGACAATATCCCGTCGTGATACACCCATGTGTTCATTCCCTCTCTCGAAGGAGGCGTGCCAGAATACTACATTTGTAGACTACAGTTCGTATGAATGTAGACTACAGTTCGTATGAAGGCATCAATCGGGCCGCTTTACGGCGATAAATGAAGCCACATAACCGGCGGGCGCGCCATTGTGCGGCTTGGCCCGTATCACCGTGCCCACCAGCGCGGGAATTTGATTGACGCCGCTCGGCCACTGGTAGGCAAGCTGACCTCGGTAGTCGTATTCCCAGCCAGCGGTAGCAGTGCCGGCGCGCCCTGTACCAACGATTTCCAGAATCGGTCCCTCGCCTGCTGCGCCCGGTTGAACAGTCCCTCGCAGATCAAGCCCACCGCCGTCCCAATCGATGGCGCCTTTCAGGATCGTGTTTGAGGGAAGCTCGAACGTGAAAACGGCTTCTGCGAATATTAAGTCAAGCGCCTTTTCGGCGGCTGTCTTGGGATCGTCCGCAACTGGCGTCGGGTCATTATGAAAACTGCGATATGTCCACTTGCCAGCCAGCCTCAGGCCGTCAGACATTGTGCCCGTTCCAAGCCCGGATGATCCCGATTGTGGCTGCGCCAGCATGGAGGTCATCGAGAGCGCGACCGCCGCCCCTCCGAGCGTACTGAGAAATTCGCGCCGCCTCATATCAACCCCAGGCTGAATGGATATTGTAACGGTGCGGACTAGGCAACTGCTTGGGGCACGGGCGACCCGACGTGATGATGACGGTCAAGTTCGGGAAGTGTTGGTTCGCGAATTCAGCAAGTTTTGCGCCATCCACGTTGCCGGCGAGTTGCACGTCGGTGAAAAGCAAGGAGAGGTGTGGGCCGAACTCTTCCAGTAAGAGGACAGCGGCTTCGGCACCCTCGCCCTGCAGAACTTTCATCTCGCTTTCTTCGAACAAAGCACTAAGGACTTCACGTTGGGCTCTGTCGTCCTCCATGACAGGAACCAACGGGCGCATCGCCTGGCCCATGGGGTTCCTCCGACATTGTCCCCACTAGGCAACGCACGGATGAAATACGATGTTCCACTGTTAGGATTGTGGTGGGAACAAATCGTTCCCAGCCGCAGCGTCCTAGTACTCTATTGCTGCGGTGCATGGCTCCGCTTTTGATGCTGTGGACGGCTCCTCCACCCGGCACGTGAATACCATGGATGTGGGTGCTGTTAGGGCCCCCACGATTCGGAGGAGCCAACTGTGCAAGCGATCACGGCGATCGGTCTCGATATCGCGAAGTCGGTCTTTCAGGTTCACGGCGTTGATGCGGAAGGCCAAGTGGTTATTCGCCGGCAGCTGAAAGCTTGCCACAGGCGACGCGTGCGGTCGCGATCCTCGAGCGGAGCGCACACTCTTCTCGTTGAGCCCACGCGTCATTGCCTCGGCCCACCGGGCGGTCATAGAGTCAGTCCCTAATCTGCTCCTGCTGGATCGCCGCCGCGCTGTTCTGCCGGTTTGCTCACGCGGCCAAGGTTGCAAGCGCTGTTCACCAGGGCCAAGTGTGAAAAGGCTTGTGGAAAGTTGCCAACCAAGCGGTCAGCATTGGGGTCGTATTCTTCGCTGAGCAGACCCAGGTCGTTGCGCAATGCCAGCAAACGTTCATACAGTCTGATGGCGTCGTCGTGCCTACCGAGCATTACGTACGCATCGACCAGCCAAAAGCTACAGGCGATAAACATTCCTTCCCCGGCGGGTAGTCCATCATCGCTTCGAACTGTATCGTAGCGCCGCACCAGCCCGTCCAGAACGAGTGTCTGCTCCACCATCTTAACGGTACCCTGAATTCTTGGGTCGTGAGCTGGTAGAAAGCCTACCGCAGGGAGCAGCAGCAGGCTGGCATCCAGGTCCTTAGAGCCGTAAGACCTGACAAAGCTGCCGAGCTCCTGATCAAACCCGCGGTTGCAGATGTCAGAATGGATTGCTTGGCGCAATTCGCGCCAACGATCAGTCGGCCCATCAAGGCTAAAGTTATCTGCACTTTTGATCGCACGGTCAAAAGCGACCCAAGCCATGACTTTTGAGTACGTGAAATGCTCAGGCGCGCTCCGCACCTCCCAGATACCCTGATCAGGCTCTCGCCACCGATGCTCCAAGTGCCTCAGTATCGCGAGCTGGAGCGCCCAACCCGACGCGTCGGGAGCGAGCCCGCCTTTGCGACCCTGATGCAGGACATCGATCAGCTCGCCATAAACATCGAGCTGGAGCTGTCGATGCGCATCGTTGCCGATGCGAACCGGAGAGGAGCGCTCGTATCCTGGCAGCCAGGGAAGCTCCCATTCCACCAGCCTCCGTTCGCCGGCGAGTCCGTACATGATCTGCATTTGATTTGGACTGCCCGCGACGGCGCGCAACAACCAGTCTCGCCAGGCACGGGCTTCGTCGTAATATCCGGTATTCATGAATGCAAGCAGCGTCAAAGTGGCGTCTCGCAACCAGCAGTACCGGTAATCCCAGTTACGCTGCCCACCCAGCTGTTCTGGTAAAGACGTGGTGGCAGCGGCCACCAGCCCACCGGTAGGCGCATAAGTAAGGGCTTTGAGTGTAATCAGGGAGCGCTTGACTGCGTCTGACCAAGGACCGGTGACTTTGCACGTGGTCGACCACTTGCGCCAGAACTCCTCAGTCTCTTGAAGCAGCTTCGCGGGTTCGACTGCCGCCGGGTCAGGCAGATGCGAGGGACCATAACTGAGCACGAACGACGCGCTTTCACCGGCATTGACCGTGAACTCCCCGACCGTTTTAAGATTTTCTCCACGCAGACCGATCGGAGACCGCAACAGTACCATGTCCGGCCCCGCGACGGCCCGTAGGTCGCCCGCTTCGGTCTTGGTCACCCAGGGCACGATCTCGCCATTTCCGAATCGGATCACGAGCTGCGTGGCAAACGCAACGGTGCCGTCCTCACCTACGATCAATCGAATCAGATGGGAGCGAGCGCCGCGTGGCGGCATGAAATCAATAAGAGTGGCACGGCCGGAATCTGTTTCGAAGTGCGTCTCCAGAATAAGAGTGTCGGGCCGATAGCGGCGCGAAACGCGCGCACCAGATGAAGGCGGTGCGATGATCCAGCGTCCATGCTCCGGTGATCCAAGGAGGGCAGCGAAGCACGCTCCCGAGTCAAAACGCGGCCAACATAGCCAATCAATCGATCCGTCGCGCCCGACCAGCGCGGCAGTCTCGCAATCGCCGATGATGGCATAGTCCTCGATACGCAGTGGCATGGGATCTAAGCCGCAAAATCCAGGACAACCTTAATGTCATCGGCGCGTGGTTCTAACACTTCTTCCCAGCGATCCAGGGGAATGCGGCGGGTAATCAAGCCCCGCAACCAATCCTGATCAGCGCGGGCAAGGGCTGCGGCAGCAGTTTCATAGTGCGATCGATTGGCATTGACGGTGCCGAAAATGACGGTGTTCTGCAACACCATCGTTCGGTTCAGCTTTCCAATGTCGAACTTGATCTTGCGACCACCGGAAGATACTCCGGCGAGACAGACGAGCCCGTCCGGTGCGATGCGCTCGACCACATCGAGAATAACCGACGTTGCGCCGGTGCACTCGATCACGAGGTCGGGTTGAAGCCCATCGAGGTCGCCACAGTGATAAGTGGCGCCCAGGGCCCGCACGAGTTCCGGCTTCATTCCACTTTGGACACGATCAAGCACGTGGAGTTCGCGGCCCCGCTGAAGCCCTAACAGACCGGCCAGGAGACCTATTGGGCCCGCGCCCGTCACTAGCACCGATCGCGGCTGCCACGATTGCGACCTCAGGCCGATTCGCTCGATCTGCTCCCATGCTTTGGCCACGATGCTCGTCGGCTCGACAAGAACACCGCTGAGGCCAAGTTTTTGATCGACCTTAACTGCAAATTTCGGTTCGATCCGGAAGCGCTCGGCGGCATAGCCGTTGCGCTCCTTGATGCCGCGCTCGGTGTAGAGGCCATTGCGGCACATGTCCCATTCGCCACGAGCGCAGGCCGGACAAGGGATAGGATCAGGCCGCCGCACGATACCCGCAACAAAGTCACCGGCCTTGAATTGGGTGCCGGCGGGCGCTTCGATCACACGTCCGAGCGACTCATGCCCTAAGACCAGGCGATCCGAGCCGGGAGGTGCCCAACCATACCTACCGGCCGCGATCTCGCGATCCGTGCCGCAAATACCAATTGCCAACGTCTCTACCAACAGGTCTCCATCGCTGCGAGTCGGGTCTGAAATATCATCCAGCCGCATGGAGTTTGGGACGCCTGGTGAAACCACGAGAGCGCGCATCGTTCGTCACCTTGCACATGCCCGGATCGCTGCACGACCGAGTGCTGCGCCGACCAAGCCCATCGCAGTGGTTCGTTTAAGCCGTTAACAGCAGGTCGAGACTTCGGATATGGGGCGCCGGACAACCTCTATTGAACCAACTATCCCCCATCCGCGTTCCAGCAAAGGGACGATGTGCGGCGACAGGATACCTCGCATGTCACAGACCATTCGGCGCTTTGGCATCATCGGTCTCGGAAAAATGGGGGCCAATCTCGCGCACAGCGCCATTCGAGCCGGCTTCGAGATCGTCGGCATCGATCCAAAAGGACCTCCGGAAGAATTGGCCCGTTTAGGGATGAGGCCAGCAGCAATGGCGCAGCTCGGACAGCTTCCGAGTCCCCGCTTTGTGATGCTCTACGTTCCCGCCGGTCCGCTCGTTGATCGTTTATTGGAAGAACTGAGCGGATACCTTGAAGAGGGCGACATCATCGCTGATGGCGGCAATTCTTATTGGGGGGATTCCATCCGGCGTCATGCGCGCATGAAGCAGCAGGGAATCAATTTTCTTGACGTTGGAACTTCGGGCGGCCCGGGCGGCGCACTCACCGGCGCTTGCTTTATGGTCGGCGGAGAGCGCAAGCCGGTTGCCGAGATCGAACCGATTCTCTGCAAGCTCGCGGTCGAGGGCGGCTACATCCACGCTGGCGGCCCAGGCGCAGGGCACTTTGTAAAACTGGTCCACAACGGCATTGAATTCGGCATGCTTCAGGCCATTGCCGAGGGTATCGATCTGCTCACCCATTATCGCGAAAAGCTGTCCCTTGCTGACCTCTTGAGATGTTGGCAGCACGGATCCGTGATCCGCTCATGGCTTGTAGAATTGATGGAGCAGATGTACCGGCAGGAAGGTGGACTTGGTGCCGTTTCCAGTTACGTTGAAGACACCGGAGAAGTGAATTGGTTGGTGGATGACGCGTTACACATGGAAGTCTCAGTTCCGGTCATTGCCCAGTCCGTCATGGCGCTCATCGCATCGCGTGACACGTCCCACAATTGGGCACGCGCAATTGCGATGATGCGGCATGGGTTTGGTGGCCATCCATTTGGTGCCGACAAGGCGATAGCACGCGAGCGCCGCACCGGTCGCGTGGGCACTTTTATCGAACCGGAAGCAGCTTAAATCCATGTCGAAGGTGATTGGACGTTGCGTCTGGGCGATCGCGGAAGGCTATATCCCGCCTTCCAGCACAGGCACCACCCGCGAGCTGCAAAGTCACGAGGCGGCTTGCATTCTCAACACTGGAATTGATGACGCCACCGTCGAGATTAAGATCTATTTCGCCGATCGCCCGCCGGTCGGACCGTATGTTTTCATCGTACCCGCCGAGCGTACGCGCCACTTGCGCTTTAATGACTTCACCAGTCCCCAGCCGATCCCGGAGGGAACTGAGTTTTCCAGCGTGATCGTGTCAAACGTGCCGATCGTCGTCCAACATACACGGCTTGACAGTCGGCAGGCAGCCCTCGCCCTGCTAAGCACCATTGCTTTTCCGGTGGAATGATGGCGCCGAATATTTGCATTGATCACTTAAGGGCCTGGCCTGACTGCAGACGAAAACCAACGAGCAGTGGCGGCTGGTGTTCCGGTGCAACAATCGGCGCGCGATAACCGCCGATACTGCCCCGATGCTGGCGCGTGTGTTCGGCAACAGCGCTGATTTCTGGCTGAACGTGCAACGCCGCAATGACCTGTGGGAGGCTCTGCATTCTCCGGATCGCCGCCAGCGCATCGAGCGCGCTCGGCCTGTGCGCCCGGCCGCCGCCTGAGAACGGGCCAAGATTCACAAGCGAAACCGCGTGTTTCAGGGAAATTCTGCGCGTGGGCGGAGCGGGAGGAACTGGAAACCAACGGTCTCTTAGCTAATTTGTAGGCCGTCAACTTGCCTGAGGGAAAGCAACTGTAACCCAACTTTTCTGATCAAGGGGCGCTTCCAGCATGCCGGCCAGACATTCGTAAGACCTTTACGGAATTGTAGGCGTTGCGTCGTTCGCGTTCGCAGAAGTCCCTGTGCCGCAACGTGTAAAACCTCTGTACTAAATTAATGGAGTCCACAGTCTTGGAGAAATATGGGCCCGAGAGAATGTATCGGGGCCCTCGGCTGATTTCGACTCCACAGCAAGGTTCGAGAAAGACCACCAAAACTGCGCAATTTGTCGGGCCTTCGGGCGGCGGAGAACGGACGCCTCGGAGGCGCTGGCGGAGGGAGAAGAACTGGAAACCAACCTTCTCTCGCGGAACCACGAATCACAACGGACTCCGAGTCCGAGAGGTAAGAGGCTTCGGCGCCTCAAGGGGTCGCGCCGCTTGCCCGCGCGGGCCCGCTTCAGCGGCGGCGTGATTTGGCCTCGGTCGAGGAGGAACCTCCGCGACAAAGCCGAGTAAGAGGCGTGCCGCCGGAACGACTGCGCGTTACAAAACATAATCGGCGACCCTACTCCGGTACGGTTCGTTACGAGAACAAGTGCATCCAACCTCTCGACTTGACGCCATTCTCCCCTAGAATTGGTTACGCCGGTTCCGCCACAGGAACTTTGCAGGTTCCGTCACAAGACTATGAATGTTGGCTAGGTACTCTTCGCAAGCTCCATGAGGCGAACATGGAACTTGAGTGTACAGATGGACCGGTCATGTCGGGTCAGGCCGCCGTCCTGCAATCCGATCGCCGGATCGCAAAGCCAAAGGTCGTCGTCATCAGCGACGTGCGGCTCTATCGCGAAGGACTGGCGTGGAACCTGACGCAAGAGGGCTCGCTTGTGGTGACGGGAGCGCTCGGCCCCACGACGGCGGCGCTGGATTCTGTTGGCGGGCAGAGGCCCGACGCGATCATCCTCGACATCTCGATGTCCGACGGCTTGCAGTTCGCGCGCCAGCTCCACGCTCGTCTGCCGGACGCGAAGATCATCGCCTTTGCGGTCTCGGACATCGACGGCGAGTTTGTCAGGGCCGCCATGGCCGGAATTTCCGGTTGCGTGCATCTGGACGGCAACATCACGGATCTGGTGACCGAAGTACTCAATGCGGTGCGGGGCGAACTGCATTGCTCCCCGCGGCTCGCGGCGCGGCTGCTGCAGCAGCTCGCCTCGCTGAGCTTCGGCGAAAGTGGCAAGGACGCCTTCAGCTGCGCGCGCGGAAAGTCCTCGGCTTTGACCCGGCGCGAAACCGAGGTTCTCAGCTTGGTCGACCAGGGACTGTCCAACAAGGAGATCGCGCGCGCGCTCAATATCAGCTTTGCGACCGTGAAGAATCACGTGCACCATATTCTCGACAAGCTGAAGGTACGGCGGCGGACCGAGGCGCTGGCGCGGATGCGAGAGCGGTAGGTCAGTCGCCGAGCGTGGTCACATCAGGATTGTAGACACGGCCGTTAACATCACGAATGGTTATGTGCCTATCGCGAGCATACTGCAGCACGCGCTCCGGAATATCGTGTTGTTGCACGGAAACTTCCAGCACCCGTCTGCCTGTGACAGTCTGGTCGGCTAGGCCAGCAGCACGGGTCGCTGGCGTCGAGGCCACTTGCGCGCCGGAGGGGTACTTGACGACCAGTTCCTGCAAATATCCGAGCGCATCGAATTCATCGACAGCTCCAAGTTGAGTGTATTTGCGTGAAATGATCTCGCGGGCGACCGGATCATAGCTATCAAGCCGGACAGTGCTGCCTGGGCCTCGGGGTATCGCGGTTCGCAAAGGCAACTCGCGCGTCGGGTAGCCCCAACTGCCTAACTCGTCGAACACGTTCCCAATCTGCATCCGCTGGTTCCCATATGGCTGGAACCGTCCCGATTCTGCACCATAGTAGAACGGTAGGGTGTCGCCACTGACGGGATCCACGTAGAAGAGGTCAGGCGGGACATGTTCGCTCAGGCCAAGTTCAAACACCTCGGCCTCCAACTCGGATGGCGACACTTCGAACGGCTCAAGGTAGCCATGTTCGGCCCGGGACGGCACTGCGCGCGGAGGTCGGACCGTCCCCCCCGGCGGCGCGTTGGTCGAGGACGCGCGGGCGACGATCACCGCCTCGATTTCCTCGATTGATCCACTAACCAGGACATTGCCCTCAGGGGCCGTCACCGTCGCGTGTGGCGTCCCCGACACGTCGTCGATCCGCACGCGGGCGCCGGCCACCTCGGCTTCGGCCCGCTCGATG
>WNGB01020063.1_pt1 | contig 10144 bp, 8 predicted proteins | sample 5400681 | NCBI WGS metagenome assembly WNGB01 (sample SAMN13153367, study PRJNA577476) | soil metagenome | isolation source: 115 cm soil or saprolite under grassland replicate 2 | place: USA:California | collected 2016-06-15
CCCCACCTCCACTACGAGGTGTGGGTGAACGGCAGGCCGGTGAACCCGATGAAGTACGTGATGCCGGACGCGATTGTGGACTGAGAAGCGGCGGTCGGGCGGACAGACGGACGGGCGGACTGTGAAGTCCGCCCGTCTTGCTTTCCGGCCCGCCAGCCCCCTATGGCCGCTTGTCGACCACGTAGAAGATGTACGGGGTCGTGAAGTCCGCCGCAGTGAACGACGGCGCGTAGACCCGATAGACGGGCGTGCCCGTCGCGGGAGAAGTCGGCGCGCCCGTGATCCGGTACCGGAACCGGAAGAGCGTGGTGGCGATCGCATTCTTCGCGGCGCACTTCGTCGGCTTGTCCGCTGGATCGACCGGGTTACACGACGCAAGCGAATCGGCACCCGCTATGACGACTTGCCAGCCGTTGTACTCCGGCTCGGTCGCGCCTGACACGAAGACGACATCGCCGGCACGGGTGCCGGTGCTCGCCCCCGTGCCGGTCTTCGCGACGGCCGAGTCCGGCCTATTCTTCACGCTGTCACCCTTTGCGTTGACCGTGTCAGGCCGGTTCGTCAGAAGCGAGATGGACCCGCTCTGCACCGTGACCGTATCGTTGCTGCGGGTGACCGCTTCGACCGCCTTCGCCGACGGCCTGCCGCCCTGCGGGGCGTGGCTCCCGGCCACCGAGCGCGGACTGATCACGGCTGTGAGCACCGACCCGGAGATCGAGGATCCCGCGATCGGACTCTGAGTCGGGGTCGCTGTGTCGCCACGAGGCACTGGCACCTGCACGATCGCGGGACCCGCCGTACCTGTCGGGGTCAGCGCCACCCGGTAGCGCCCCGTGTCCAGGACGACGTACAGCGAGGCAGCGAGGTACCCGAGGTCACCGACTTCCGGCGTGCCACCGGGCAAAGCGTCGATCCGCCGCACGAACGCGTCGGGTCGCACCGTGGTGTCCGCGAGCGTCGGCACGGCGCCCGCAAAGGACGGTGCGAGGTTCACGACCCGGATCGCAAACTTGCCGGCGCCCGGCGTCGGTGGCGGGCCGTCGGCGGTGATCAGGGCACCGAGCTGCGGCGTGCGGCCCGCCCGCGCAAAGCCGGACAACATGAAGCTGTAGTGGTCGCCCGAAGTGAACGTGTAGGTGACATCGAGCATCACGGTCTTCGCGAGCGCCACGTCGGTCGTGTCGAAGAACACCTTGATATGGCGAGTCCCGGCCTCGATCCCCATTGGGAAGGTGCTGGCGGCGCGGAACGTGGCCGCATACAAGCCCGCGTTCGAGGGGATGTCCACGATGCGGAACGCCAGCTTGTTGGTGTCGGGGACCGCGTTCACGAAGTTGATCGCCGCATAGGCCGGCATCGGCTCCGTGAACGTCGCGTCGCGGCTGCACCCGGCGACGCTCACGGCAAGGAGGCACAGTTTTGAACACCGGAATCGCATCATGGTGTGTTCGGGCTCGAGAATGGGGTTGACATCGTGTTCACTCCTGACCCCCGCCGCCGCCCCCGGGCGGGGTCTCGATGAGGGGCCCGCCGCCGCCGAAGAGGTCGCGGCTCACTGCGAACGCGACGAATCCCGCGGCGAGGGCGCCGAGCAGGACGTAGGTGCGTGACTTCGAGAAGCGCCGCTCGTACGCGTTGCCGACCCACGGCCGCTGCAACGTGATTGTTTCCCCGCTCCAGCGGGTCTTCGCGCCCCGGATGTCGGTGACGGCAGCGACCCGGAGGGTATAGATGTCGGTGACGGCAGCGACCCGGAGGGTATAGTCGCTGTCGGTCGAGCCGAGCAACGCCCCTTCCACCCGCGCCACGCCCGATCCCACCGCGGGACCCGCCCCCACGCGCCCCTGGTCGGACAGAACGAGGGCCACGCGGGTCCGCGGCGCAGGGGCCACGACCGGCAGGGGCGTGTAGGAGTAGCATCCGACGAGGAGGGTTGATGCCAGCCCGACCGCGCCCATGAGCGGACCCCCCCGCCTCCGGAGCCTCACCATCAGTAGACCCCGTTCAAGAAGAGTCCGTAATTCCCCGGTCCCGCCGCGTCCCGGCCGCCCGTGCCGCCCGTGCCGTAGAACGGCTTGCTGCGCGCGTCCATCTCCTGGTTCGGCACGGGCCAGTTCAAGGCAGTCCCCTGTGGCAGGTCCCCCCAGCCGCGGCCGGCGAAGAACCACGTCCCATAGCCGGCGTAGGCGGTCTCCATGCGGTACTCCCACTTGAGGGCGTCCCAGATGTTCCCGCACTTGCTCTTCCGGTACGGCGCCGCCGGCGGGGCGGGGGCAGAGTCCGGCACCCGCGGGACGCACGAGTTACTCCCCGGCACCCCGTTGACCCCCGGGACAGGCGTGAGGGTGTCCGTGATGCCGGCGGCGACCAGGGAAGGCAGTTTGCCCACGCCCACGCGAGAACTGTCGATCAGGACCGCGGCCTGTGCCACGTTCCCGAGGCGCAGATAGCCTTCCGCCGCGAGCAGCCGGATCTCGGCCCTCGTCATCACCGGATAGGGACCGACGCGGTCCGCGCTGCGAAATGTCCGCGATCGGAAGAAGTCGTACTGCGAAATCCCGATTGCGTCCCCGGGCGAGTCTGACCCCGGCGCGCGGTTCCGGAAGTACGGCGTCGCGGCGAATGTCCCAGGCACCGTCACGGCGTTCTGCGCGGGCCGGGTCGTGCCCTGGGGGAACCGCCGGTCGGGCGTCACGACGACAAACGGGGTTCGGAGCAGCGGCGCTGTGCCGAGCCAGATATCGTACCCGCCGGACGTGTCCGCCATCCCCAGCCAGAACTGGGACATCTGGTGCCAGTTGGCGGAGGCGAAGTGCTGGGCCACCCACGCGATGTCCCAGCCGACGGTGCGGTCCATGGTGATATTGAAGTCTGCCGTGATGCCGTTGGTCGCGTCCTGGATGACCAGGTTCCAGTCGACGATACCGCCTGCGCTCACGTCGGCACGCTGGGCCGGCGTGCGAGCCACGCCAGCGCGGAACCGCGCCTTGTACGAGCGCGCGAGCCGGACGAACTGTGTCGTGTCGAGCGCGTTGCCGCTGATCCAAGGCGTCGGGGTCAGCGGCAGCGGGAACCAGTCCCCTGCGGGCCCGGCGGGCTTGGGGCCGGACGCGATGGCGATGGCCGATTCGAGATACCCCAACGCTGCGTTCATCACATCGCGGTAGCCGGACAGCGGTACGATGACCGCGGCGTCGGCTTCGGGATTGTCGTTCTCCGTGAGGATCGAGGCGGAGTCGTAGGCCAGCGCCAGATTCCCGAGCGCGGCGCCCTGCGAGAACCGCGCGAACGCACGGGCGCGCGCGTCGCGGGCGGGGGAGCCGAGCGTGAGGGTCTGCAACCGGGCGATACCCAGGGCCGCCATCCGGGCGGCGCTGTGCTCCACGACCCAGTCACGGTAGTTCCCGATGCTCCCCTGGCTGCCGCGCGCATTCGTGATCGGATTGCGCGGGATGGCGCCGCGCGGACCCATCGCGAAGTTCGCGAGCGCCGACACGTTCTCCATCCCCATGACCTGGAGCTGCGGCTGGAGGGCATCGTTGATGCCCCCCGAGAGAACGGTCCCCCCGCCGAGCGTTCCAGCATGGACCCGGGCGTAGGTGTTGCTGATGAGCTGCTCCAGGTCGGCCGCGTTGCTGAACACGCGTCCCCGGTCCGGGTTGTTGGGATTGTCCACGACGAGCGGATCGGTGCACGCCGCCAGGCCCAGCGTCAACACGCCGTACAGTCGGTAGCGAAGCTTTCCCATCGGTCCCCCTAGAAGCTCGTCGTTATCCCGATCGTGAACGTCCGCAGGTTCGGGAACGAGAACGCGTCGACCGCGTTGACCGCCCCCGAAGCCCCCTGCCCGCCGCTGCCCCCGCCGGCCAGCCCCGGCTGCGGTGCCAACGCTCCGATCCCGATCTCCGGGTCGAAGCCCCGGTATCCGGTGATCGTGAACAGGTTGCGGCCCACCAGGGTCACCCCCCAATCCCCGACGCCGCCGACCGGGCCCAGGTGGTACGACACCATCAGCTCGCGCAACTTGGCGTAGCTCGCGTCCTCGACGGTGAAATTGTTCGGGCCGAGGATGTCGTAGAATCCGCCCAGCCCGGCGGAGTTGTCGGGCGGCGCCGCGCGGTAGTAATAGCCGATCGGCTTGGCCGTTTGGACCGACTTGCCGGTCTGATCCACGTCCTTCGACAAGAAGTCGAGGTGCGCCCAGTGGAACCCTTGGTTCCACACGTCCTGGCCGATGGCGGCGTCCACGAGCGCGTACACCGTCAGTCGCTTCCACTGGAAGGTCTGCGTGATCGCGAAGCGGAAGTCCGGGAGTGCATTGCCGAGCGCCACCGTCTGCGCGTTGCGGATGTCGTTCGGATCGCCCCGGAGGATGATCGGCATCCCCCAGTTCAGCTGGACACCCCAGGGAGCGGTGGTGTCCGACGTCGCCAGGTCGCTACACACGGTCTCGGCGATCCCGGCGGAGTTGATGCAGCCGGGCAGGGAGGTCTCCCACAGGTTGTCGGTGATGCCCATCCCCGGGTTGTTGCCATCGCCCACCCACACGAGCCAGCCTTCGTCGTTCTTCTGGAACGCGCTGGTCGGGCCGCCACAGTCCGACCTGAACGAGTCCGGCAGGTCGTTGCAGCTCGTGAGGAACTTGCGCCCGTAGAACGTGCCGTACAGCTCTCCCGCCCTCGCCTGGAAGATCTGGTCGGTCGCTTGCACGTTCGCCGCACCGTAGAAGTACGGCGGCACGCCCAGCTTCTGGATCCACGAGCGGTTGTGATCATAGACGAAGCTCATCGACCACGACACGTCGGGACGCTGCACCAGCGGCACGTTGAGCGACAGCTCGTGGGTGATGTTCAAGAGCGTACCGGCGTTCGTCCACTGGTTCGTGTACCCGGTGGACGACGAGACCGGCGCCAGCAGGATCTGGTTGTCGATCTTCGAGCGGGCGTACGTCGCGCTCAGGGCATAGCGGTTGAACAGCTCGAGGTCGGCGCCGACCTCGATCTCGTGGTGCACCTCGGGCTGCAGGTTGCGGTTCCCGAGCGTGGTGAGAGACAGGTACCCGCCCGCGCCGATCGTGAACGTCTCGTACTGCGCCGTGAAGTTGGGGGAGCTCCCCGCGGTGCCGTACGATGCGTGCAGCTTGAGCTCGCTCACCTGGGGGAGCGCCCACCACGGCTCGCGGGCCACGCGCCAGGCACCGGACACCCGACCGAACGTCGCCCAGCGCTTGCCCGGGCCGAACAGCGAGCTGCCGTCCCGCCGGATCAGCGCGTCGATGATATAGCGCTCCTTGTACTCCAAGCCGGTGCCCGCGAACAGACCGATCTGCCGGATGCTCGTGGCGCCCGAGGCGAGGACCTTGCCGGCGGAGGCGTTGGCGAGCGACGTCACGCCCCTGACGGAGAGCGTGTTCCCCGTCCCGCTTGCGATCGCACTGTCGCGCTGCTCGTACAGGTAGCGCAGATTCCAGCGGGCCCGCAGGTCGCGGCTGAAGTCATGGCGGAAGTTCGCGTTCACCCCGGCGTCCACCGCCTCGTTGCTCGCGGACCCCCGGAAGATCGAACCGCCGTTCGTGACCGGGTCATACGCCGTCGTGCGGAAGCCCTTGTCGTTGAACTGCAAGAAGTTGGTGCGGCGCAGATCGTAGCCGGCGTCGGCCTCGAGGGTGAACCAGTTGACCGGCGCGTAGCGCACCGTGAGGCCCCCGATGAAGCGGTTGGTGAGGTCGTCACGCTTGGTGTTCTCGAGCGAGTACAGCGGGTTCTCGTTCTGCGTGCCACCCCCCTGGATATTGGGGCGGATGTAGAGCCGCCCGAGGGTGTCCCGCTGCTCCACGTTGGCGATCGCGGGCACGCGAGTCAGCCGGAAGAACGCCTGTCCCCCGCCCTCCTGATTCAGCCCGTCCTGCGTGCTGCGACTGTAGAAGGTCCGCACCGCAACGCTCCAGTCGGAGCCGATCGCCTGATCGACGTTCGCTCGGAACGCGTTGCGGACGAAGCCCTGGAGGAACCGGATCGCCCCGCGCTCGGTGAGGTTGGAGCCGCTGAGGTAGAAGCGTGTGCCCCCGAAGCGACCCGTCATGTCGATGCTATTCTCGGCGTACGGGTGCGGGTCCACGACCTGCCGCACGGCGTTGTAGCTCGTCCCCGGCCACGGCGTGATCTGGTAGCGCCGCCGCAGCACGTCGCCCGACATGTTGGCGCCGGGATCGATGGGGAGTGACACGGGCGTCGTCGCCGAGTCGGCGGGGAAGTTGTTGATCCGCGCCTGCTCCTGGCGGTAGTCGAATGTCGCCGCACACGTGGGCTGTGCCGACACCGCCTGGCAGAACCGCAGGCCAGTCTCGTCGGTCATGAGGGCGTGAAAGCGCGCCAGCCCGAAGTCACGCTCGATGTTGCTCAGACCAGCCTCGCTCCGGACGCTGAACTGCACGCCCTCCAGCGCTCGGCGGCCGCTCTTCGTCGTGATATTGATGACACCGTTGCCGGCGCGAGCGCCGTACAGCGACGCCCCCGCCGCGCCCTTCACCACCTCCACGCTCTCGATGTCCTGCGGGTTGATGTCGGGGAGCACGCCGTTGATGATCACGCCATCCACGATGTAGAGCGGATCCTGGCTGCGCCCCTGGGCGTTGATCGACGTCGGCCCCCGCAGCAGCACCGATGGCTGCGCCCCGGGCCGGCCGCTGTTGGCGACAATGTTCGCAGGGATCTTCCCCTGCAGCAGGCGCAGCGGGTCCGCCGCGGCCACCGGTAGCCTCGACGCGTCAACCCGCGTCACGGTGAACGGCACCTTGATGAGCGCGGTCGAATCCTGCACGCCCGTCACGACCACCGCCTCGAGCAGGTTCACATCGGTGGCAAGCGTGAAGTCCTCGGTGTGCTCTCCGGCGCTCAGCGTGATCTGCCGCGCCGCTGGCTTGTGCCCGATCGCGCGGACCCGCAGCGTCACGGTCTGGCCCGTCACCCGAACCCCCGGGATGACGATCGTGTACCGGCCGTCGTTGCCGGTGTACGCGCCGACGTTCAGCTCCTGGATCTGCACCGTGGCGACCGGCAGCGCGTCGCCGCGGTCGTCGATCACCCGCCCGCGGATCACCGCCTCCTGCGCGCGAGCCGCGCCGGCTGCAGTGCAGAGCAGCAACGTCGCGAACAGCGGCATACCAGACCAATGGCCACGACGTGGTAGGGTCATACGGGGAGTCCTCATGTGAGCGAGAGACGGCTCAGGAGCGATGCCAGCCGGCCGCTCACGCAAGCGGGCGCGAGCGGGACCGAAGGCGGGAGTTGTGTTGACACGCCCTGAGAGCGCAGCTCGAGCGTGACGGTCATGAGCGCTCGGACGGTTGTAGCTGTGCGAACCGGGTGACTACTCGGCAACCTTGTGGGGAGCCGAATTACGCCCGTCGCAACCACCCGGCAAGACAGGGAAAACCCTCAAATTGGCCCGGTCGTCCCCCTAGGCTGCCCCTCTTTTCAACCGGTAGGTGCAGCCGTACTATGGGGACGACGACGGGTCGCCGAGCCGCCCCTATGACGCTTTGGTATCGCGCCCTGGCCACTCCACGAGTCCTGGCTGCCGGCCTCGTGATGATCTTCTGCAACTCCGTTCGAAGTGTCGCGGCACAGCACGGCACGGGCGCCCTCGCCGGGCGGCTCATCGACCACCAGTCCCGCGAGCCGGTGAGCGGCGCCCGGGTGAGGCTGCTCGGCGCCCGCGGGGATCTCGCCTCGGACAGCACGGGCCACTTCACGCAGGAGGGGCTGGCCTCCGGGACCTACGTCATGCAGGTGCGGGCCGTCGGCTATGCGGCGGCGTCATGGATCGTGGAGCTCGGCGCGGGGGAGGTGCGCAGCGAGGTCTTCGAGCTGGAGCGGCTCCCCTACATGCTGGAGCCCGTGGAGGTGGAGCGCCGGCCGAGCTTCGCCGAGGAGCGCCACCGGGAGTTCGAGCTCCGCCGCGCGTCGGGCCGGGGCCACTTCATCACCGAAGAGCAGATCAGGCGGACCAACCCGCGCGCGCTGGCCGATCTGTTCCGCAACGTCCCCGGCGTACGCATGCAGTGCCGCGGGTCGATGGCGGGTTGCACCGTGCGCATGGCGCGCGCCCCCCGCGAGTGCAAGCCCGATTTCATCGTGGACGGATTCGCGGCGAGCAACTCGGCGAGCCTCGACATGCCGACCATCGGGATCGTCGGGGTCGAGATCTACCGCACCTTGTCCGAGACGCCGCTCGAGTTCCTGCGCGCCGACAACCAGTGCGGCACAATCGTCATCTGGACGCGGTCCGGCCCCCGCTGAGCGGCCTTACGGCCGCCAGTGCGGCATGAAGTCGGTCGCGTCGCCGCGCGTGAGCTGCTGCGGGTCAGTCGAGCCGTCCGCGTTGATGAAGTAGAGGTCTGCGTCGCTGTCGAACAGGAGGTACCGGCCGTCGGGCGACCACGACGGGAGTTCGTCCGGTACGGTGCTCGTCGTCAGCTTCACCCTGCCGGTCCCATCGGCGTTCATGACGTAGATGGCGAAGTCCCCGTCGCGGTCCGAGTAAAAGGCGATCTTTGTGCCGTCGGGTGACCAGGCCGGCCCGAGATCCGTGCCCGCAGCGTTCGTGAGGTTCACCGGGTTGGTCCCATCCGCTTCCATGACGTAGATCTCGTCGTTGCCGGCGCGGTTCGTCGCGAAAGCGATCTTCGTTCCGTCCGGCGACCACGCGGGCTGCGCGTCGTCCGCGGCGTCATTCGTCAGTCTCGTCACGCCGGTGCCGTCCGCCGCGCTCATCACGAAGATGTGGAAGCGTCGCTTCCCGTTCAGCGTATCACGGTCCGACCCGAACGCGATCGTGGTCCCGTCCGGTGACCAGGCTGGCTCGAACTCGTTCGTCGTGTCCGCCGTGAGCCGCACCACCCCGCTCCCGTCCGCGCTCATGACGTAGACGTTGAGGTTCACTGCCGTCGGATCGGCGCTGCGGTCCGACTCGAACGCGATCTGGGTCCCGTCCCGCGACCAGGCGGGCCAGCCGTCGTAGGCGAGCGACGTACCGGTCAGGTTCGTGATCGTCCCGTCGGTGCTCATCACGTAGATATCCCGCTGGCCGAAGCGCCGGTCGCTGACGAACGCCAGCTCGCCCGGCGGTAGCGACAGGGGCGGCGGCGGCTGCGAGGTGTCGCGGCACGCCACGACCGCGGCACCCACCACGAGGACGCGAATCGTCGACGGCAAGAGTGAATTCATCGCCCACTACTTCGAGAAATCCACCTTCGGCGCCTCCGCCGCCTCCGGCGTCTGCAGCTCGAAGTACTCCCGCGGGCCCTTCCCGATGAGCTTCGCCGTCAGCACCTGCGGGAACCGCCGGATGTAGGCGTTGTAGCGGTTCACCGCCTCGTTGTAGTCCTGGCGCGCCACCGCGATGCGGTTCTCCGTCCCCTCGAGCTGATCCTGCAGCGCGCGGAAGTTCTCGTTCGACTTGAGCTGCGGATAGTTCTCGGCGATCGCGAGCAGGCGCCCGAGCGGCGCGGTGAGCTGCGCGTTCGCCTCGGCCATCTGCCGCAGGTCGCCGCTCTGCACCGCGCCCGCGAGCTTGGCGCGGGCCTCGGCGACCTCGGTGAAGATCGTCTGCTCCTGCTTCGCGTAGCCCTTCACCGTCTCGACCAGGTTCGGAACCAGGTCGGCGCGCCGCTGCAGCTGGACCTTGATCTGGGCCGCTGCGGCGTTCACCTGCTCGTCGTAAGTCTGGATCGTGTTGTAGCCGCAGCCCGTCGCCCCAAGCCCCGCTACCAGCACGATGGCCCATTCCGATTTACGCATGGTTGCAATCACGAGCGCATTACTCCCTCGGTTGACGTTCGGCGCGAGTTCCCCAGGCTGAAGCCTGGGCTCGGCACGGCATTGCCCTGAAGGGCACCGCCCTTCAGGGCGACGATTGGCCGAGCCCACCCTTCAGGGTGTGGAAAATAAACGTAGAGCTATCAGACAGCGTCTTTCGACCCTCACGTTACGTCAGTCGGTTCATGTATTCCGCGGTGCGCGTCACCGCGTCGAGATAGGCGGCCGGCAGCGGGTCGCCGGCGGAGGCGAGCGTCAGCGCCCGCGCCCCCGTCGCATGCGCCACGAGCGCCGCGAGCCCCTCCGGCGCGAATCCCACCAGCGCG
>WNGB01022022.1_pt1 | contig 10144 bp, 6 predicted proteins | sample 5400681 | NCBI WGS metagenome assembly WNGB01 (sample SAMN13153367, study PRJNA577476) | soil metagenome | isolation source: 115 cm soil or saprolite under grassland replicate 2 | place: USA:California | collected 2016-06-15
GACTTTTCTGCATGGTTGAGTTGGATAGTGTATGGGCTTATTCGCGGCATGGCCTCGCTCATATGAGCGAGGAAAGCTTGGCGAATCGCCACCGTAATGGCAACTATAATACGTCATTGTATTTATTGCCATTGGTACTTAGTCTCTCTTCACGGCTTTGGGAGAGCAGGATTACCAGTAAGATTAAGAGTAAGAGTAAGATTAAGAACCAGACGGTATAGGGAACTCTCTTTTCTCGGGCGCCCCTCCGGCGGATCAGGCTCCGTTGGCGGTCGGCGTGGGTTGACCGGACTGAGGTTGAATTTTGACGAACTTTTGTTCGGCGGCGACTTCATCCAGCAACGCGGCAATCCAAAGCAACATGGTCCTCCGCTCCTGCTCCAGCCACCAGCCCAAAACGGACATCGAAACAAGCAGCATCCACATCCAGGGATGCCTGGGCGCAAACAGTCCGATGACCAGCAGTTCCGCGCCGCAGACGAACCAGAAGGCGATTCGCGCGGGCAACGACCAGGTGGCCTTCAGCCGGCAGCGAAAAATCCGTTTGCTCTGGCCCAACTCCTCGCTGACGGTGGTCAGGCGCAGGCGGCTCCAGCGGCTGCCGAAAATCTCCACGTCGTGGTCGCTCCAACCGCTGTCCGTTTTGTGTTGCCATCCTTCGGATTCCAATTTGGAAAGAATGCGGTGGAGAAAGGCATAGCGGTCGTCGCTGCCCCCCGACCAATAGCCGACCTGTCCGGACGATTCGAGGCCGTCGAGTTGTTCCCGCGAAATGGCGCGTTTGAACACCGGCGGTTGGGAGCGCACCGTCAACCGCCAGTTGTAACGCGCCCAGCCGCGCACGATCGGTTGCAACAGAAAGAGCAGGCCGACCAGCGGGCGGGACCAGCTCCGCTTTTTCTTTCTTGGCAACTCGGCCTGGGCGGCGGCCGCGGCGCAGACGCCCAGCGAGATCAAGCCGCCGGTCAGCGCCACCGGGAGCAAGGGGTAAAACGACGCCGACAGCACGAGCAACGGCAGGGTTACCAGCACATGATATTCGAGAGAAGTGAAAAACATCAGCAGAAACGCCGGTTCGGGCGTGTAAAGCTTTTGAAAAAAACCGCTGCCGAACAGGCCGTGGTAGATGATCGGCCGCTGCAAGGTCACGCCGAACTTCGAGGCGGTGTAAATGCGGCCGCGCCAGATGCCGCCCGGACTGTTGCTTCAAGTAAGCGCGAATCGTCGAGCGCCGGTAGTGCCAGACAAAGCCGGCAGGGCTGAAACCGATTTTGTGGCCGTGCTCCTGCAGCCGCCAGCAGACGTCCACGTCGTCGCCGGCGGTGCGAAAAGCCGGATCGAAACCGCCGATTTCATCCAGCGCCCACTTGAAGAAGGCCATATTGCAGCCGGGAACGTGCTCGACCTCGCGATCGGTCAACATGACGTGAGCCGGTCCGCCGGGCGACACCATCACCGCAGCCGCCACAAACGAATCGTCGGGCGGTAAGAAATTGTGCCCTCCGACCCCGGCGAACTCGCCGTTCAACAGATCGCCGACCATGTAATAGAGCCAGTCCTCGTCGGCGCGGCAGTCGGAATCGGTGAAGGCGATGATCTCGCCGGTGGCGGCGGCGATGCCGGTGTTGCGCGCGACCGAAAGGCCGTGGTTGTCCTGGCGGAGGTAGCGCACCCCCGGGAGCTTCCCGGCGATTTCCGGCGTGGAATCGGTGGAACCGTCGTCCACGAGAATGACTTCGTAATCGGGATAGTTCAGGCCGACGAGCGATTCGAGGCAGGCATTCAGCGTGCGTTCGCCATTGAAGCTGGCAACCACCACCGTAACCTTCGGAGAGCGGGGCAAAGGAAAATAGGGCGCGGCGCCAAACGCCTTCTGAACGGCCCAAAAAGATTCCTTCGGTTTCCGGTCTCTTCCGGTCAGGCCGAAGCCCCACTCCTCGATCTGCTGCTCGCCTTTGAACCAGTCGTCGGTGTAACTGAAAACGACCGTCCCGGCCAACCCGGCGCGAAAAGCCGATTCAATCTGCCAGCCGAGCATTTCGCACTTGTTCGCTTCCCCTTCGCGGAGGGAATCGACGCCGAATTCGCCCAGCACCAGGGGCCGGGCATCGGCGAGCGTTTGCAGCCGGGCGAGATAATTTTCAAACGCCTTCCGGTTATGGAGGTAAACGTTGAAACAGACGAAGTCGATGTTTTGCGGATGCAGAAATTCAGTCGGGGGAAAAGACGTGAAGGTGCAGAGGCCTTCCGGATCGACCGATTTGGCCGCCTCCACCAGGTCCTCGACGAAATCGGTCACCGCGCGGACGCCGCTCCAGCGGACGATTTCCGCCGGGATCTCATTCACCACGCTGTAGGCGAAGAACATCCACGAGCACTTTGATATCATGCACCGCCGCCAGGTCCAAAAACCAGCGCGGCGGCACGTAGTAAACGCGGAGGAGATTGACTCCCAGCTCGCGGACCTGGAGGAAGTCCCGCGCGGTCTGCTCGCGCGGGGGAAACATCTCCTTTTGTTCATTCGGCGCGAACGGGCCGTAGGTGAGACCCCGAGCGAAAAATTTTTTCCCGCCGAGCCGGAAGAATTTTCCGTCCACCTGGACGCGTGCCGCGGAAATGCCGGGGACAGCCATAGGAACGGGTCATTTCTCTTCTTCAGCCAGTTTGCGGGCGCGCAGGAGGATGCTCGGGGAGCGTTTTTCGATTTCGTTGCTGACGGTCCAGTAGTACCGCCAAATGAGGTTGTCCGAGTGCTGGGTCATGGGATCAACCAGCAGCAGCGTGCGATCGTAGTCCTGCATGAGGACCTGGTCGGGCAGGTCCTCAAGATCACGCAGCAACCGTTTGTAGAGCCGCTCGGCCTCCGGCTTGTAACCTTTGCTGTAGAGCAGAATGAACGCCTCGCGCAACTCGACGTGTTTCGATTGATTGACCATGAACTGGCGCACGACCATCGCGCTACAGAACAGCACGAGCACAAGGAAAAGGAGCAAGAACCGATTGTGGCGTAGAAAACGCATGAAACTTCTATTACGTCAGGGCAACAACTTCGGCAATAGAATTGAAATTCGTCGGGAGTTGCCGCAATGGAAACCGGCTGCAATGAATGGGCCACCCTCCGAGGTGGGCGAAATCACCCAATCATAACTGCGATGTTGGGCGAAATTTAATCAGTTCCTGTCAAAAAAATTATCATAACTGAGAAGGCAAGCGCGGGGTCGGCCAAATATCTGACTAACCTCTAAGGGGTTAAGGTTTTGTCGAAAATCTTCGCACATTTTTTGCTTTAACGTTGCTCGCGCAATGGGCTAGGATGGGCTAAGAGGTTGATTGAACGGGGCGCGGAGTAATTCAGTCGGAATAAACGTCGCGCCGATTCGGGAGTCCGCTCTGAAGCTGAAATTGCGCACTATGAACTTGTTTCGTCTCAAAGTCTGCGCGCCAACAGCGCGCCGCGGTGGATTTACGCTGATTGAGCTGCTGGTGGTGATCGCCATCATCGCCATCCTGGCCAGCCTGCTCGGGCCGGCGCTCGCCCGCGCCAAGCAGAAAGCCACCCAGGCCGGTTGCATGTCCAACATGAAACAAATCTCGCAGGCATTGCAAATGTACGAGGACGACAACACGGACATGTTGCCGGGGCCCTGTTTCAGTGGCGCGCGCGCCAGTTATGATAAAAACTCCGGCACCGAACTCATTTATTACATTGCCAATTATCTCGGTTCGCCGCCCCCCTCCTCGCTTGCCGCGGGCAAATCCGTGGTGGTTCAGGTTTTTGTCTGCCCCGGTTACCGGCGACTGGCGCCCCAGCTCACATCGTTGGAAGGCCGCAAATGCTATCTCCTCGACGATGACGTGGATCCGAATCCCGTCAATCGGGTGCCGCCCTTCGGATACCCGGAAGTGGGCCCAACGCCGGAAATCACACCCTTGAAGGCTTCGGAGTTGTACAAATACGGCACGCCCGCGACGCTTTTCGCCATCACCGACGTGGACAAGATCAACATTCCCAATCCGACGGTCACCTGGTGGAGCGACCTGCCGTACAAACCGGTGCACGGCGACGTGCGCAACGAACTTTATTTCGATTGGCATGTGGCCACGAAAAGGGCCTGGTAAACAAGCGGGCCGGATCGGCGCGGAGTTTTCCTCGTAAAAGGGCTTAAGACGCTTCGCCGCGATTTCACACCCAACCGCTGCTCCGCGCGGGAAATCCAGGTGACGCCGCGGTTTTTGAATGGAGACTATGGTTGGAAAAACGGAAAGGCTGCGCTCCACTCTGTTCCTTCTCACTACCTTCGCTTTTGGCGGGCTCTCCCTCCTCAAGGGCGCCACATTGACCGGAACCTTCACGCCCATTCCGCAAGACGCAGTCGTCAACCTGACCGAGGAAGGGGCGCTGGACTGGGTGCATTGGGGGCTGTTCACCGACAGCAGCATTGATCGCAAGGCCGGTGTGACGCCGCAAATCCCCGACTTCATCCCCATTGGCTACGGCGGCCCCTATCAATTTGGCGACAACTTCAACGGCTACAGTTGGAGCGACGGCACCCCCACGGCGAGTATCACCAACACCATCACCGGCGTCTGGATGTACGGAAAATCAAACGGGTTCGAGTTAAAATTTCCCGCGGATACAACATTGAAAACCCTTAAAATTTACGTCGGCACCTTTGGCGCGGTCGGCAAGTTCACCGCAACGCTGCCCGGGGCTACGTCCATTTACTCGGACAGCTCCATCACCAATGTGAGCAACGGTCCGGGTGGCGTTTATACACTGGATTTCGCGGCGGACGCACCCGGGCAAATCCTGACCATGACTTATATGGTGGAGGAAACCCTCGATGCCGCCGGTAACGTCACTTTGCAAGGCGCCGCTTTGACCGCCCTCGGCGCGAACAATCCGCCCAGCGTTTCAATCAGCAGCCCGGCCAATGACGCCAGCCTCTCCTCGAATGACAGTCTCACCATCACCGCCGAAGCCGCCGACGCCGATGGAACGATCGCCAAGGTGGAGTTTTTTCAAGGCAAGACAAAGCTGGGCGAATCCACGGGCGATCCTTACAGCCTGGTGTGGAGCAATGTGCAGGCGGGCCATTACGTTTTGACCGCCAGAGCCACGGACAACGACGGGGCAACGTCAATCTCCGGCCCGGTGGAGATTTTCGTCACTACCACCGGCGGCGTTCTCTCCGGCGTCACCGCGCTCCCGCCTGCGCTCCCTGACAGGGTGGATTTGACCGCCGAAGGCACTTCGGATTGGGCGCACTGGGGCCTTTCCTCATCCGCCAGCTTCGATCACAGGGCCGGCGTGCCCCGGCAGATCGGCAACTTCACGAAAATCGGCACAGACAGCGTCCAGCGGCAGACGGATAACTTCACCGCCTTCAGTTGGAGCGACGGCACGCCCACGCTGAGCGCGTACGCCACGAAAACCGCTGTGTTCATCCATGGCGTGACCAATGGATTTCTGGTCACCGCGCCCGCCGGCACAAACGCGAGCACGTTGAAAGTGTACATCGGCCTCTACGGCGCCGAAGGAAAATTTCAGGCTTACCTGAGCGACTTCAGCGCGCCGGCTTTCACCGACACGTCGCTGGCCAGCATCTACGGAAATGTTTACGCCGTCTATATCCTGAACTACACGGCGGCTTCGCCCGGCCAGACGCTCACGGTCAGATACACGGCGGACACGCTTTACGACGCGCGCTACGGCAACGTCACGTTGCAGGCGGCCACCCTTTCCGGCGGCACGCTCCCGACGAATGTGCCTCCCGCAATTGCGATTACCAGTCCGGCGGATGGCACAACCCTCACGGCCCCGGCCAACATTACCATCACCGCCGACGCTTCGGACAGTGACGGCACGATCGACCTGATCGAGTTTCTCAACGGCACAAACAAGCTGGGCGAAGTCACCGCCCCGCCTTATACGCTTACCTGGAGGAATGTCACCGCCGGTTCCTACACTTTAACGGCCAAAGCGACCGATAACCTCGGGAACGCGACCATTTCGAGCCCGGTGAACGTTACCGTCACCGACGAGGCGGCGCCGCTGATCACGCTCGAAATTCCGTCGGTGAACGCCGGCCGGTTCAGCTTCTCTTTCACGACGGCGTCGAACCGGACCTATACCATCGAACGCACGTTGACTTTGATCCCGGTCAACTGGCAACCGTTGACCAACCTGCTTGGCGATGGCAGCATGATGACCGTGACCGACTCGATACCGTCGGCCACACAGCAGTTTTACCGGGCCAAAACTCCGTAAGATCTCCCGGCGACCATCGCTGATGGTCGCTTATCCAACGATATGCACGCGCTGAAGAAACAACTGTCCCTGTTGGCATCGGGTTTGATCGCCCTTCTTCTGCCGGGTCCATCCGCAGGGGCAGCGAACCTCACCGGCAGCCTGGCTACGATTCCCGCGGGCACCGATGTCAATCTGACTGTCGAAGGGCCGGTCGATTGGGTTCATTGGGGGCTGTACACCGATTCCAGCCTGGACCGCAAGGCCGGCGTCACGCCGCTCATCAGTGATTTCAGCCGCCTCGATGCCACCAACGGTTACTCTTACATTTACCAGTTCGGCGACAATTACAACGGCTACACCTGGAGCGACGGAAGCCCGACGACCGCGGTGACGAACACGACGACCGGAGTTTGGGCCTATGGAATTCCGGCGGTCGATTCCGGGTTTCAACTCACCGCGGCTGCGGACACCACTCTGAGAACCCTGAAGGTGTACGTGGGTGCGTTCTCGGCCAGGGGCAAATTTGAAGCTCTTTTGAGCGACAACAGCGCGCCAGGATATACCAACACCGCATTGGTCAACCAGGGCAACGGCGAATCGGGAGTCTATTCGATCACCTACGCGGCCGACTCGCCCGGACAGACCCTGACTGTTCAATGGACGTTGATGGAAATTGGCGGCCCCAATGCCGGCACTGCCAATGTCACGTTGCAGGCGGCGGCGCTCCTCGTTCCCGGCGCGAACAATCCGCCCATCGTCACCATCACCAGTCCGGGCGACGACAACACGTTTGTCGCCGGCTCGAACATCACCATCAACGCGAACGCCTTCGACACCGACACCGACACCAATGGAACGATCGCCACGGTGGAATTCTTCCAAAGAGGAATAAAGCTGGGCGAATCAACCAACAGTCCTTACAACCTGGTCTGGAGCAACGTGTCGGCAGGCCGGTACGTCTTAACCGCGAAAGCCACGGACAACGGCGGGGCAACGTCCACCTCCGGCCCCGTGGAGATTTTCGTCAATACCACCGGCGGTGCTCTCTCCGGGAGCACCGCTTTCCCGCCGGCGAACGCGGTTCTGACCGACCAAGGCACTTCGGATTGGGCCCACTGGGGACTTCTCTCAGCGACCAGTTTTGATCACAAATCAGGCGTGCCGCAGCAGATCAGCAACTTCACCAAAATCGGCGCGAACAATGCGCAGCAATACGCGAATTATTACACGGCTTTCAGTTGGTCCGACGGCACCCCGACCGCCGCCACCAACGACACCGCGACCGGCGTGTTCACCTACGGCCCGACCAACGGCTTCCGGCTCACAGCGCCAGCAGACACCAATTCGCGGACGCTCAAAGTGTATGTCGGCCTCTACGGCGCCCAAGGAAAATTTCAGGCTGCCTTGAGCGACTTCAGCGCTCCGGCTTACACCGACACCTCACTGAACAGCATCTACGGAAATGTTTACGCCGTTTACACCCTGAACTACGCGGCGGCTTCCGCCGGCCGGACACTGACAATCCAATACACCGCGAAGACGCTTTACGATGCGGATTACGGCAACGTCACGCTTCAGGCGGCCACCCTTTCCGGCGGCCTGGTCCCGACGAATGTGCCGCCCGCCGTTGCGATTATCAGCCCGACGAATAACACGACCTTCACGGCGCCCGCCAACATTACGATCGTGGCCGACCCGACCGACACCGACGGCACCATCAGCCTGGTCGAGTTTTTCCAGAATAGCATCAAACTGGGCGAGGCGACCAACAGCCCCTACTCCTTCGCCTGGACCAACGTCACCGCGGGAAACTATACCCTGACGGCCCGGGCCACCGACAATCTGGGCGCCGCAACGGTCTCCAGTCCGGTGTCCGTTTCAGTCACCAGCAACGCTCCGCCCGCAGTCGTGATCCAGAATCCCGGGGCCGGTGGAGGCACTTTCCATTTCTCTTTCGCCACGCAGTCCGGTGTGACTTACACCGTGCAATTCACCGACTCATTCAACCCCGTGAATTGGCAGGAGGCGACGAACTTTACCGGCAATGGCACCACCGTCACTGTGACGAACACAATGACTTCGGCGGAGCGTTTCTACCGGGTGCGAGCGCAATAGGATGCAACCCAGCTCGAGATCCGAACCGCGCGACTCGTCCCCGGGGCCAAAGGGCTTCGGCTGCCGGAAGGTCTTCGGCGCGCCGCGAAAGCCAGGACACTGTCCCGACCGGAAGGCGGCGGTGCGGCGGCACTGCAGTGCGCCGCCGCGGCGCGTCCAATGCGATCGCATCGGCACACGGCCAAAACCAGGGCTTCATTGTTCCGTTTTTGCCGCTATGGTAGAAACGTAACGGCCAATGCAAAAGTATCGCAGACTCCTCGAATACGCGCGTCCGCATCGGCGTTTCTTTGTCTTTATTTTCCTTCTGACCATGGCCGCCTCGGCATTGGCCGCCCTGCAGCCGCTGCCATTCGCCTTCCTCGCCGATTGTGTTCTGGGAACGAGACCTCTGCCTTCCGCGTTTCGGTCTTGCCTCGACGCCTTCTCGATCGCGCCGACTCCGGCGCATCTGGTCGGCGTCGCCGTTTTCGGGGGCCTGGCTTTATTCGCGCTGAACAGCCTGCTCGAGATGGGACTGACCTGGGCCTGGACGCTCGGCGGCCGGCGCATGGTTTACGCGCTGGCCGAAGATTTGTTTGCCCGACTGCAACGGCGTTCCCTGCTCTTTCATCGCCGCAATTCCGTCGGCGACATGATGGGCCGCGTCGCGACCGACAGTTGGGCGGTGTATCAGGTGGTGGACACGCTGTTCTTCGCGCCCGGCCACGCCTTGTTGACGATGGTCGTGATCTCGTTTCTGATGGCGCAATTGGACGCAACCCTGATGGCGTTGTCGCTGCTCATTGCGCCGTTCATGGTCGGCGCGTCGTTTCTCGTCGGCAAACCGCTGCGCGCGGCGGCGAAATTGAAGCGCGAAATTGAAAGCCGGATACAATCACACATTCAACAAACCCTCACCGGGATTCCGGTCGTGCAGGCTTTTGTCCAGGAGGAACGCGAACACGAGCGCTTTCAACAGTTCGCCGACGCGGCCATCGCGGCGCAGCAACGCAGCACGCTCATCGGCAGCATCAACAGTCTCAGTTCCGGCCTGGTCACCGTGCTGGGGACCGGAGTCATCCTCTGGCTGGGGGCGCGTCACGTCCTGGCCGGTGCCTTGACGATCGGCGACCTGCTGAAGTTTCTCTTCTGGCTCAGCCTGCTCCAGTCCCAGGTCAAAGTCTTCGCCGATATTTACACCAAAGCGCAAGGCCTCAGCGCGAGCGTGGACCGCGTCCACGAAATCCTGGAGGCCGGTCCGGAACTGAAGGAAAAACCGGACGCCCTCGCCCTGCCGGCGGCCCGCGGTCACGTGCAAATTGACCGGGTCACGTTCGGCTACGAACCCGGTCGTCCGGTGCTGCGCGGCGTCTCCCTGCAAGCGCGTCCGGGAGAGACGCTCGCCATCGTCGGCGCCACGGGCGCAGGCAAGACGACGCTGGTGAACCTGGTGCCGCGCTTCTTCGATCCCTGGGAAGGCCGTGTCACGGTGGATGGCCACGACGTGCGGGACGTTCGCCTGCGGGACCTGCGCGAACAGATCGCCATCGTGTTGCAGGAGCCGTTTTTGTTTCCGCTGTCGATTGCCGACAACATTGCCTACGGCCGGCCGGCAGCCGCCCGGGCGGAAATCGAGGCGGCCGCCCGGGTCGCCAACGCCCACGAGTTCATCGCTCGCATGCCTCAGGGCTACGACAGTGTCATCGGGGAGCGGGGTGCGACGCTTTCGGGCGGCGAACGTCAGCGAATCTCCATTGCCCGGGCGTTGCTGAAGGACGCGCCGATTCTGATTCT
>WNGB01025843.1_pt1 | contig 10144 bp, 7 predicted proteins | sample 5400681 | NCBI WGS metagenome assembly WNGB01 (sample SAMN13153367, study PRJNA577476) | soil metagenome | isolation source: 115 cm soil or saprolite under grassland replicate 2 | place: USA:California | collected 2016-06-15
CCATGACGCCCATCAACTCGGCCGCGCGGTCGGCGGTGACCTCCACGCCGTGGAAGTAGCCGATCGTGGCGACCATCGCCATTTGAATCGGGGTGAGGATCAGCATGTCGGCAACCGGGATCGGAGCCAGCGCTACGGCAGCGCAGATGCCCGCCTTGGAGTAGATGAGCGCGCGGATACGCTTTTCTTTCAGTTGGGTGTCGGCTTTCTGCAGGGCGATGAATGAATCTTGTACGGCGGCGGGGAGCAGCTCGGCGATGCGGGCCACGAGCTCGGGCACGCGCGTTCCGCGCTTGGCAGAGACGAGCATCACCTCCGAATCGGTGAGACCGAGCTTCGCGTACACGCTTTCCACGAACTCGCGTTGCTCGCGCTCGTCGAGCAGGTCGACTTTGTTGACGACGGTGATGCTGCGTGCCGCGGCACCTCGTATCACCCGCTGGAGCTTCTCGTCTTCGGCGGAGATGGCCGCCGCGCCGTTGAGAACGTGGATGATGATGTGCTGCCCGGAAAGGAGACCCTGCTCGAGGATGCTGTCCAGCGAGAACTTGCTGGTCCCGACGCCCGGCGTATCCGTAAAATCGATGCCGAAGCGTTCGGCGACCTGTGCACCCACCGTCTCGTCGGTCCGCATGCTGACGCGCGCCACCTCGGCACCGTAGATCGCATTGAGGAGCGACGATTTGCCGGCGTTACCGAATCCCGCGAAAGCTACCTTCGGTTTGGTGAGGAATCGCTTTCGAACGTGGGCCACGATTTCGTCGATGCCATCGAGGGGAATGGGGCTCCGGACCATGTCCCTTTCATATTACGCGCGGCGCGGCTTGGCCAACGGTAGCATCGCCCCGAGCGCGGCTCCGAGCAGGCCGCCGATCCCATCGGCTATGACGTCGTCCCATGCCGCCACCCGCCCCGGAACGAACCGTTGGTGAAATTCGTCCGTGAGTCCATAGACCAGCGCGGCCATGGCAGCGATGACCACCGCCCAGATCGTCTTGAGCGGCCATGTGCGATGGATGGCGACAAACGACAGCACGCCAAGTACCGAGTAGACCAGCGCATGAATGACCTTGTCGTAGCTGAGCAGGTTCGTCGCTGGGAACGCTCGTGCGGGAATCGACGAGAGAACGAAGATGATCGTGGCCCATACCGCGGCTGGCATCCAAAGTCGACCGGCAGAAGGCATGCGCGGCTCTTGGCATGTAACCGACGGTTGGGCAAGTACGGCACAAATACGGAGGTCATTCGCGGACGCGCGCATTAGAATACGCGTCGCCAAGCGGAGGTGTCGCATGCCCACTTGCAAATCGTGTGGAAACGAAGTCGATCAGCTGGTCAGCGTCAAGATAGCTGGAAAGACGAAAAAGCTCTGCGAGGACTGCGCCGACCGTGCGCGCGAAGAAGCCGAGGTGGCCGAAGCGAGCGAAAGCGTGGTGCAGAACATGATGGACTTCAAGGGGCGCAGGTAGCTAGTGCGCAACTGATCGGCCCTCCGCGTCGACGAGCTCCGGCTTCGGCAAACCGCTGTCGGCGAGAGCTTTGATGGCAGTCTCCTTCGGTCCCACGAGGACCAGGGTCACCGAAGAAACGTCGAGGTAGCTCGACGCGAGCGTCGCGAGGTCCTTGGGGGTCGCGCTGCGCTGCGACGCCAAGTCTTTGGCGTCTTGATCGGGCGGCAAGCCGAGAGCGGCATTGGAGGCGAGGCTTCCCGCTACCCCGTGGAGCGTGCCGTACGTTTCGAGCGCCTCACCGTTGAGAAGGGCACGAACTTTGTCGATCTCGGGCGCGGCAAGACCCTCCGCGCGCATCTTGTCGATTTCTTTTTTGGTCTCGCGCAACGCCGGCGCCGTGGCATCCGCGCGCAGGGCGGCACGCACGACGAACATGCCGGCGCCTCGTTGCGAGTTGAACCGGGAGCGCACGCCGTACGTCCATCCGCGGTCCTCGCGCAGATTTTGATTGAGCCGAGACGTGAACGAACCACCGAGCGCGAGGTTCAGCATGTTGAGCCGCGGGAATACGGCATCGCTCGCCGGCGGACCCGAACGCGCGAAGGACATCACCACTTGCGGTGCATCCGCACGGTCGACCACGAACGTGCGCAGGTTGCTCTCCGATGCGGGACCCGGAGTCACCACCGGTGGCTGCGCCGCCGCTGGCACTTTCCACGCTGCAAACGCCTTCTTCAGCGACGCCCCGATGGCATCGGGCTTCACGTCCCCGACGACGACGAAAGTCGCGGCGTCGGGCCGCCAGATGGTCTTGTGCCATTTCGAGATGTCACCCAACTGCACCTTCTTCGCCGACGTGAGAGTTCCATCGGGAGGGTGCGCGTAGGGGTGCTGCGCACCGTAATAGACGGCGGAGGTCACCACGCGCGCGACTTCGTTGGGTTCGTGGGCTCGGTTCTTCAGCGCGTTCTGCCAGAGCGTTCGCACCCGCGTCCAGTCCTTGTTCGCATGACGCGGCCGCACGACGGCGTCGGCCAGGAGCGGCAGTGCCTGATCGAGCTTGGATACCAAAACCTCCAGCGAGACGATGCTCGAGTCCCGATCCGCGGCGCTCGATAGCTTGGCGCCGAGGTCGTTGATTGCCTTCGAGAACGCGAGCGCGTCGCGGTCGCCGGCACCTTCGTCGAGCATGTCCGCGCTGGCAAACGCGAGCCCACCTTTGTCGGCCGGCTCGGCGGCGCTCCCGTAGGGCACGACGAGCGCGATGGTCACGAGCGGCAAGGCGTGCCGCTCGAGCAGCCAAACCTTCGAATTGCCCGGGCCCTCGAGCACCTGGGGTGCAGGAGGAACGAAGGGCACCGGTGGCTTCGGTTCCGGTCGCGGCCCTAGCGAATCCGCTGCACTCGTCGAAGGCGGCGCCGGCGGGGCCGTTTTGCTCGCCGTGCCCGGGACAGCGACGGTCGTTTTTCCTGCGCCCCCGCAAGCGCCGACGCCGAGCGCCGCCGCGACGAGGAGCGGAAAGATCGCGTTGTTCGCTCGGCTCATCGGGCTCCCCCCCGCTTACCTTCTGCCGGTGCGCCCCGTCCGCCGGCGGCAACCACGCGCAGGATCACGCGGCTGTTCAGGGTGATGGTCTTCTGCGCCTGGGCGAGCACGCCTTGTGCCGTTGCTTGGTCGTAGCGAGCCATGTCCTTGACGACGTATCCTGGATCACCCTTCTCCGCCCAATACATGTTGAGGAGGCGCGCGCGAGCCGCGATGGATTGAAGCCGATCGACGAAGTCGAACGCGATCTGGTTTTTGGCACGCGCGAGCTCTTCGTCGCTGGGTGGCTTGGTGATGACGTCGGTCAGCAGCGCGTCGGTCACTTTTTCCACCGCTTCCGGCGAGACGCCGGGACGCAACATGATTTCGATATTGAAGATGCTGGAGAGAATCGACGACTCTTGGGCGGCCTCGACCGATTGGGCGAGAGCCTTTTCGTACACCAAGGATTTATAGAGCCGGCTCGTCTTGCCTGACGACAAGACGGCCGCCAATATGTCGAGCTCGGCGTCGCCCGGCTCGAAATGCGCCGGAGAATGGAAGGTCATGATGACCTTGGTCATCTCCACTTGGTCTTCGATGGTCTCGCGGACCACTTTGTCGAGCTTGGTCGCCGGCAGGGGCGAGGTCGACTTGGGAGCACGCTCGGGCGGCGGCGATGGAATGAAGCCGAAGTAGCGCTGGGCGAGCTCTTTCGCTTCGCCGGCGCGGACGTCACCCGCGATGACGAGCGCTGCATTGCCGGGCACGTAGTGCTGCTCGAAGAAGCTTCGCACGTCTTTCACGCTCGCCGCCTCGAGATCGGCGTGGGAGCCGATCACCGGATGATGATAGGGGTGCGCGTCGGCGTACATGAGCTCGGGCAGACGCAGCTCGACCTTGCCGTATGGCCTATTCTCGATGGTCTGCCGCCTTTCGTTTCTGACCACATCGCGCTGCAGGTCGAGCTTCGGCCGGTCAATCTCTCGGCCGAGCGTCTCCAGACGATCGGCTTCGAGCCACAAGAAAAGGGGCAGGAGCGTGGAGGGACCCGCTTCGTGGTAGTCGGTGAAATCCGAGCTCGTCCAGGCGTTGTTCGAACCTCCCGCAGACTCCATCCACTGGTCGAACGCCTTGGTTGGAGCTCGGCGGGTGCCCATGAACATCAGGTGTTCGAACAGATGGGCAAATCCGGTGCGCCCGGCTTGCTCGTCCTTCGACCCGACGCGATAGATGAGATTGGTGGCGACCTGGGGCAAGAGGTGATCTTCGTGGACGATCACGGTAAGCCCGTTCGGCAACTTCGACTGTTCGAAAGGTAGCTCGAGTGCCGCTGCCGACGTGGTCATCAGCCCTGAGGCAACCCCGAGCGCGAGCGCTCCTATCCACCGCGGTGAGCTCATGGTGTGCGCAGGCTAGCAAGCCCGCGGGTTCCACGAAAAGCCCGTTCGCACGCGCCGCTCCGTCTTATTGCCATCGGTCCGAAGTTGGGCCGTCGGAAGCCGAGCGAACGGCACTTAGACGGAGCCTACGACTGGCCGCTACCCGTGAAGGTCATTACGAAAAGACGGAGATGACCGATCCTTCGCCTATCCGACCCCCGCAAGCACCCGCTCCTCAGCGCCCGTCGTGGTCCGGCTGGCTCGTGCTCTTCATCTTGCTCAGTGGAATGTGGGCCTGGCAGTTGTTCGGACACCAGCAACGGGAGCTGCCCACCATCTCGTACAGCTCTTTTTATCACCTTGCCGAGCAGGGGAAGGTCGCCTCGGTCACCATCAGCGCGCAGGCGGTTTCTGGCCATTTGACCGACGTCCAGCAGGTCGATAGCCGGCAGGTCAAGGACTTTCGCACGACACTGCCCAGCCAGCAGGACACGCAGCTCTTCCCGCTGCTGCGCGAAAAGAACGTGGAGATCCAGGTCAAGAACGAGGAGCAGCCCTTCGCTCTCCAGCTTCTGATCAGCTTCTTGCCCTGGGTACTCATCATCGGCGGCTGGTTTTGGCTTTCGCGACGAATTCAACGCATGCCACCGGGCGGGCCGCTGGCCGGCATTTTGAAAACCCGTCCACGACGCTTCGAAATCAAGGAGAACGTGCGGGTTCGCTTCGACGACGTGGCCGGACTCACGGCGGCCAAACAGGACCTGCAGGAAATCGTCGACTTCCTTCGAGAGCCCGAGCGCTTTCGCCGCCTGGGGGGCAAGGTACCGCGAGGCGTGCTCTTGGTTGGACCCCCCGGCACCGGCAAGACGCTGGTCGCGCGAGCCGTCGCCGGCGAGTCGGGCGTGCCTTTCTTTTCGATCAATGGCTCGGAGTTCATCGAGCTCTTCGTGGGTGTCGGCGCCTCGCGCGTGCGCGAGCTCTTCGACGAAGCGAAAAAGGCCGCCCCCGCGATCATTTTCATCGACGAGATCGACGCGGTGGGGAGGGTCCGCGGAACGGGTCTCGGCGGCGGAAACGACGAACGCGAGCAGACATTGAACCAGCTACTCTCCGAGATGGACGGCTTTACGCGCAGCGATCTCACCATCGTGCTCGCGGCCACCAACCGTCCCGACGTTCTCGATCCTGCGCTGCTTCGGCCGGGAAGATTCGACCGGCGCGTCGTCATCGAGCGACCGGCGTCCCCCGCGCGTCTGGCGATTTTGCAAGTGCACACGCGCAGCAAGCCTCTCGGCCGCGACGTGAATCTGGCCGACGTCGCCGCGAATACACCCGGATTTTCCGGTGCCGATCTCGCCAATCTGGTGAACGAAGCCGCGCTGAACGCGACACGGCGGGGTGCCGACTCCATCGAGGCGGCTGATTTCGCAGCCGCTTTCGACAAGGTGGTCCTCGGCGATCCGCGCGAGGCGCGGCTCACTCCGGAAGAAAAGCGGCGGGTCGCCATTCACGAGTCGGGACATGCCGTGGTGGCGCATTTCACGCCCCATGCCGAGCCTCTGCGCCGCGTCACGATCTTGCCGCGCGGAATGGCGCTCGGCCTCACGCAGCAGAACCTCACCGAGGATCGGCATCTGGCGACCCAGCCCGAGCTCGAGGCAAAGCTCTGCGTGCTCTTGGGTGGCTACGCGGCGGAAGATCTCATCTTCCAGAATCTCTCGTCGGGTTCGGAGCAGGACTTGAAGCAGGCAACGGACCTCGCCTACAAGATGGTGGCTCATTACGGCATGAGCGAAGAGGTGGGTCCCGTCTACCACGAGCATCACACCGAACATCCGTTTCTCGGGCAGACCCTGGCCACCGAAAGCGGCATCAGCGATGCCACCGTTCACGCGATCGAAAACGAAGCGCGCAGAATTCTGGGCGATGCAGTGCGCGATGCCAAAACCCGTATCGGCGAGCATCGCGAAGTGCTGAACGCGTTGGTCGAAGTGTTGCTGGAGAAGGAGTCGATCGAGCGGCAGGCGCTGGTCGATATTTTGGGCGAGCCCAAGGTCCCTCGTCTCACGCCACACGCGACCAACGGCGCCAGGGTGTGACAACCTTCTTCATTGCCCCACGGGTAGTTTTCGCTTTTGCTGGCCGTCGGACCGCCGAGTAGGCTATCCTTTCCCCCAGATTAACCACGGTGGGGTGCGGGGGGGAAAGCGCGCTAGCTCGCCCGCCCACGGGGAGGAATAACATGATCAAGCTTCGCCATTTCGCATGTGGTCTCTTTGCGTCGTCGACTATCTTCGCCATGCAGTGCGGGGACGACGAGCCTCCCCCTCCTCCTCCCCAGGAGCAGACGGGTCAGAGCTGCACGGTCGCCAGCACATGTTATTCGAACCTCGATGGAGCGGCTCTGCAAGGCGGACCGGCGGTCTGCCTGGATCGCGTCACCGACGGGTACTGCACGCACGAATGTACGCAAGACCAGGACTGCTGCGCGATTCAGGGAGAGTGTCGAACGAGCCTCAAACAGGTGTGTGCGCCCTTCGAATCCACGGGCAAGAAGTATTGCTTCCTGAGCTGCGAGGACCGTGACATTCAGGCTGCCGCCGACGCGGGGCTCGACGCGGCGGTACCGAGCGATCCCGAGGCGTACTGCAAGGCCGAGGTTTTCCCCGACTTCACTTGCCGATCCACGGGCGGGGGATCGGAAAATCGAAAGGTGTGCGTACCGGGCGGCACCGCAGGCGACGGAGGAAATCCTCCGCCCCCTGACACCTATGTTCCACCGGCAGACAACTATATTCCACCTGGCGACACCTCCATGCCGCCGCAGGATTCGTCGGCCGATTCTCCGCCCGACGTAGGCTAACGCGCACGAATCAGAACGTGTACATCAGGCGCAGCCGCGCGCTGGTCATCGTATTGTGGAAAGCTGGGCTCATCGTGAACGTCGGGTTGAAACCGGCTTTGGCGTAGGCCACGACTGCCTTGATGTAGAGCTGTTTGAAGAGGAGGTACTGCAGCGCGCCGAAAGTCTGCGTGTGGCTGAAGGTGCCCACCCTCCCGTCGGGATCGCGGTGAATGTTCTCGAGCCAGGTGTAATCGTAGCCGGCGCCCGCCAACAGATCGCCCACGATGCGTGCGTTGGCGAAACCACCGTAGCTGTACGTCGTCACGCTGCCCGGCTGGTCGACCCCCCCGTTGACGTCGATGTGATCGCTCAAACCATAGGCAGCGTTGAAGCCGAACTCGACGTAGGGATCGATGACGAATTGCACGGCGCCGCCCCCACCGCGCGATTTGCGGTCTTCTTTGATGCCCTCGTTCTGGGCAGTCAGATGCTTGTACTCGGCTCCTCCTTTGAGCTTCAGCCAGCCGAAGTCGAGAATCACCGCCGGTCGCGCGGCGAGCGCGTTCTGCCCCGATTCGTTGCCGACTTGCCCCAGCAGCTCGAAACGAAGAAAGTCCGTCGGATACAGATGTATGCCTAGATTGCCGACGCCGGACGGGCGGTAGAACGCGTAGGTGACGCCATAAATGCTGGGCACCGACAAGTTCAGGTCGACGGCGCCTTGACGCTCCAAAGTATTGAGGTCGAGCCCCATGCCGAAGTGATAGAGCTCCCACGCCTCGTAGCGACCGACCTGCACGTCGAACATGTTCCATCTGCCCGCCTTGATCCAGAGATCGTCGGTGTCGACGACGTCGGGCTGAGAGAGCGTCTGGTCCTTGTTGGCGACGAGCTCGGCTTGACCTTGCACAAACCAGGTGCCGTCGGTGTACGTCGGGGTCAATCGGCCGACGAAACGACCCTGCTGCAGCCAGTACTTCGTGGCCGTTTCGTTGGGGTCGCCGCGGTTGATCTTTTCGTAGCCGGTGTCGACCCACACCGAGCCGGACAGTCCGACGTGCGTTCGTGGATTGTCGCTGACGAGGGGCGAATACGGCCACTGTAGACCGTGGAACGTCATCCACAGCGACCCCCCGTAGATCCCGCGCACCCGAGGTGCAGGAAACGCGGAAGGGGGAAGTCGCGCGACGTCGGGGGGCTCCGCCGTCGCCGTCGGAACGACCTCGCGCGCAGGGGCTTTGGTCGTTTCGGCCGGTGGCTCAGCCGTGGGCGAGCCAGGCGCGACCTGAGGAGCGGCCAGCGACTGGCGCGAAAAGGTCACTGCCAGGAGCGGCGCAAGAGTCCCCCAGAATACGGACTGCATCGATCGCTTTTTCATCACTTTGGCTCGCCGAGCGTTTCACTTCACGATCATCGTGTCTTTGAGCGGCAGGTTGGCCGAGCTCGGGCCCACCATGATTTGCACTTGCCCGCTTTCGACTACCCAGCTGTTCTTGGCCGCATCCCAGTACTTGAGATCGGAGACACGCAGCGGAATCGTGATGCGCTTCGTCTGACCGGGATCCAAAGAAACTCGGAAAAAGCCCTTCAGCTCCTTGACGGGCCGCCGAGCCGGCGTGCCGGGATAGGAGACGAAGAGGAACGCCACCTCGTCCCCCTTCACCATGCCGGTATTCGAAATGTCGACCTTGACGTTGACGACACCGTTCTTCGTAACGTCGCTGCAAGGCACCTGCAGATTCGAATACTGGAAAGTCGTGTAGCTCAGCCCATGTCCGAAGGGGTAAAGCGGCGCGATGTTGCCGTGCTCGAAGTAACGGTATCCGATGTAGTAATCCATCGTCGTCGTGGTGCCGGCATTGAACACCGGTTCGTCTTCCCAACGCTTGGGCCAGGTGATCGGCAGCTTGCCGCTGAAGCTCGCGTTGCCCATTAGAAGATCGCCCAGGGCGCGACCGCCGTCCATGCCGGGATACCAGGCCATGACCACCGCGGGCACCTGGGCGAGCCATGGCATGTCGATGACACTGCCCCCCTCCAAAACGACGACCATCGGCTTATTCAGCGCGGCAACAGCGGTGATCAGATTGTTCTGCAGGACGCCCCCCTTCTTGCCGTCGAGCTTGAAGTTGGGTCGGTCCCCGGCGCCGGTGTACTCTTCGCCTTCGTCCTCGGGCGTGAGACCGGCGACGACCACCACGAAGTCGGCAGTCTGCGCAACGGTGGCATCGGCGCCGCTCACCACGTTGATCCCGGTTCCCGCCGCAGCTTTGATACCGGCGAAGGGACCCGAGCTCTTGGCGGGATCGGGAAACACGCGGCTGCTGCCGAGATCGCCGATGCGAGGATCGGTGGCGAAGCGGATCGTACCGTCTGCCTGGTCGGTCAGAACGACGTGGTAGCCGACGTTGGCGCCTACCACCGCAATGGTCTTCACCGTTCGCGGAATCGGCAGCGTGTTGTTGTCGTTCTTGAGGAGGGTCATCGACTTGAGGGCTGCCTCATGAGCGATCTGGATGTGCTCCGCGTTGTTCTCGATCGATCCTGCCGCGCTCAGCGTGGTAACCGACCGCCGCAAGCCAGCTGGTTGCCCGGTCTTGGCCACGTTGAAGCGGAATTTCTGCTCGAGAATACGACCGGCCGCCGTGTTGATCGCGGCCACCGAGAGCGGCAGCCCGTTGCCGGTGATCGTTTCGAGCTGCGCGTAGTTGTAAGACCAGGGGAGCTCCATATCGAGACCGGCCAACACGGCTTGGGTGGCGTTGCCCTTCAGTGCATCGGTCGTCGCCGACGCGGTCCCCGGGGGCATGGCCCACCAATCCGAAAGCACGAACCCCTTGAAACCGAAGTCGGTCCGAAGCACGTCGGTGAGAAGGTGCTTGCTTTGCGAGGATTTAGTGCCGTTGACGAGGTTGTAAGCCGCCATGATGCAGGCCACGCCG
>WNGB01015359.1_pt1 | contig 10143 bp, 6 predicted proteins | sample 5400681 | NCBI WGS metagenome assembly WNGB01 (sample SAMN13153367, study PRJNA577476) | soil metagenome | isolation source: 115 cm soil or saprolite under grassland replicate 2 | place: USA:California | collected 2016-06-15
TTCGGGATCGAGCCGGTCGCCCGGTGGATGGAGTCGTAGAGCACCTCCGCCGGCAGGCGGCGAGCCATCGCGTGCGAGTAATTGATGTTGTCGTCGCGGTTCCAGCGATTGGTGACAATCGAGTGCTGATACGTGCGCGATTTGCAGATCGTCTTGATCAACTCCTGCACGTTGAAATTGCTCTCGATGAATTCGCGCGTCAAGCGATCGAGTAACTGAGGGTTGGTCGGTGGGTTGCCGGCGCGGATGTCGTCCACCGGCTCGATCAGGCCGACACCGAGCAGGTAACTCCAGACGCGATTGACATAACTGCGAGCGAAATAGGGGTTCTCTGTCGAGGTGATCCAGCGGGCCAGCTGCTCGCGCCGCGGTGCCTGTTCGGGCGCCAGATCCTTGTGCGTGAACGGGAATGTAGGCTTGGCGACCTCGCCGGTGCGGAGATTTTTCACCTCACCACCCTTCGCGTCGGCGATGACCTCGACCAGCGGCAGCGCTCCCATGACCGCGCTGCCGCCGATCTTCTGGCCCTTGTAGCGCGGATCCTCGCGCCGCTCGACCTGGGCGAAGTACGCCGACAGGTGGTAATACTGGCCCTGCGTCCAGCGCTCGAACGGATGATCGTGGCACTTGTTGCAGTTGAAGCGCACCGCGAGGAACAGGTGCGTCGTGTTCTCCATCGCCGCCGTCGGGTCGCGCAGAATCTTGTAATAGGCGGCCGGCGGATTATCGACGTTCGAGCCGCTGCCGGTCAGAATCGCGTGAGCGAAGCGGTCGTAGGGCATGTTCTCGGCGACCGCCTTGCGAATCCATGCACGCAGAGCCTCGGCGCCCTTCTGGCCGAGGAAGTTGCGGTTGACCTGGAGCAGGTCGGCCCATTTGTTCGTCCAGTGCTCGACGTAGTCCGGGTTACCGACGAGCTTGTCCACCAGGGCGTCGCGCTTCTCGCGGCTGGGGCGCGGGTCGGCGAGGAAGGCACGCACGTCGGCGGGTTCGGGTGGCAGGCCCGTCAGGTCGAGGTAAACGCGGCGAACGAACTCGTTGTCGGTGCAGACGTCGCTCGGCAGGATCTTGACCTGCTTCAATTTGTCGTAAACGAGGGTGTCAATGTAGTTGAACTCGGGCGTCGGCTGCCAGGCGTAGCCGCTGCGGTCGCCCATGACGACGAGCGTGGTGGCGGTGTAGGCGCCCTCGAAACGGACCATGACCGCGGTTTCGCCGCGGCGCACGGCGGTGATGAGGCCCGCCTTGTCGGCGGTGGCGACCTCGGTATTGCTCGATTCGATGAACGCCTCGGCGGTGACGTCGCGGACCAACCCGTCCGCGTAGGTCGCCAGCACGCTCATTTGCTGCTTCATGCCCAGCAGCGGGATCACGGGGCTCGCCGGCAGCACCTCGATGCGGCTGACTCGCGGCGTTTTGAGATCGAGTTTGACGCCGTCGGCGATCCACGAGCGCAGCAGTTCATAGTAAGGCTCGCCGGGCGGCATCACAGCGCCGCCGACGTGCGGCACGCCGCCGCTGGGCTTGAGCAGCATCAGGCTCTGATCCGGGGCGGCACGATTGAAGCGCCGGCCGGCGATGTCGTCGGTCAGGGCGCGGTGGTCGAAGAGGGGATCGTAGCCGCGCAGCGACAGTTGAAAACCGCCCTTGCCCTGCTGGTTGCCGTGACAGGTGCCGGCGTTGCAGCCGACCTTGCCGAGTACCGGCATCACATCGCGGATAAAGTTGACCTGATATTTCTCCTTTTGCCCGCTGATCGTAAACGGCACCACAACCGCCTGGCCGGCGAGCGTGAATTGCAGGCGCCCGGCTCCGTCGGCGGCGGGTCGAACCAGCCCGGTCGGCGAAACCTTGGCCAGCGGCGACGACTCTGCGAGTTTCGCCATGCGGGTGACGTCGAGCTTCTCGCCGCCCGCGAGATGGCCAGTCAGGACCAGCTGGCGATAGTCGAACGGGTGCTTGAGGGTGATGGACGCGGGCGTCGCCTCGATGCGCACGAGTTTGGCGCCGGGGGGCAGGGATTCGACGGGGTCGTCAGCTCGGGCGCTGCTCGTCAGCGCCACGGGGAGAGCCAGGGCGATCAAAATGCGGATTGTGTTCATCTCGTTTTCTCGCGCTCGTGCGGGGGGTGTCACTCGAAAAGCCCACGGGTTGCAACCCGTGGGCTTGGCGGCTTATTTACGCGCGCCGACCTTCGCGGAGGTAGCCGGCGTCTGTGGGCAGGGCGTGAATTCGCGGATCAGTTTGCCGGTCTGGGCGTCGTTCAGGCGTACCACCCCGTCGAAGCCGGCCGAGGCGACCTGCTGGCCGTCTGGCCGGAACGCGACCGTGTAGACGCCGCCCTTCTGCCCTTCGCAGCGAATAAACTTGTCGTTGTCGGCCTGGTAGATGCGCACCTCGCCGGTGCCGTCCAGGCTGCTGCCGGCGACGAAACGAGCCGCGTCGGCGCTGAAAGCCAGGGTATAAATGCGGCCCGGCATCGAGGCGTATTGCCGCAGTTTGTTGTCGTCGTCGCCGATGCGGCGCTTGGTTTCGCGGTGGATCTTGTACAGCCGGGGGGTGCCGTCGGAACCGCCGCAGACGACCTCGTCATAGACGTGTGGAGTGCCGCCCTTCACGTCCGGCGGCACCTTCGACATCTTCTTTTCCTTGAGCGGCCGCCGCGCTACCGCCGCCAGGCCGCCCTTGAGCGCTCCCGGCGTGATGCTGGTGACGTTGTCGATCAGGCGTTCCGTGGCGACCTCGGTCAGCTTCATCGACATGTCGCGGCTGACCGAGACGATGTAATCGTCCTCGCGCGAGAAGCAGGTGCCGAGCACCCAATCGCTGTGGCCGCCCTGGAAGACGATTTGCTTGCCGCTGCTCGCCTCGATGGCGCGGATGCTGTTGTCGGGGCAGCCGAAGGCGAGCTTCTTGCCGTCGCTCGACCAGCTGATGCCGTAGACGGTGTCGTAGGTCATCGGCAGCGACAGCTTGAGCTGTTTCTTCTCCACATTCCAGACCTGGATTTCGCCGAAGCGGCCTGGCGAACCGCCGGTGACCGCCAGCCATTTCCCGTCGGGCGAAAAGGCGACCGACTGCACGCGCTCCGACAGGCCAACCAGACGCGCCACCAGCCCGGAACCGTCGGCCTTGTGCAGGAGCACCTCGTGATACCCGGCGACCGCGAGCAATTCGCCGTCGGGCGAGTACGCCAGGCCGGGAATGACCGCCGGCAGGACGTAGACGGGCGGATGCTCCATGTCCACGACGACCCTTGTTGAGGGAGGACTGTCGTCTTTGGCCCCCTGCTGGATCCATTTCTTGATGAGGGCGACCTGATGGGCGGTCAGGGGATCCTTGCCGCGCGGCATGGCGGGCGGCTTGCCGTCCTGCGCCACGATCTGCGAGACGAGGAAACTTTTGTCGGGATCGCCGGCGACGACGCCGGGTTGCTCGTTATCGCCCTTCTTGAACAGGTCCGCGTGATTGGTCAGCAAATAATTGCCCTCGGCCTTGGCCGGTTGGTGGCAGCCCTGGCATTGCTGCTGAAAGATCGGGCGGATGTCGCGGACGTAGCTGACCTGGTCGGGGAGTTTCGTCTCTTTCTTTTCGTCCCCGTGGAGAGCGGGCCAGCCGAGCGCCAGCAAGACGACGGCGAATAGGGCCAGAGGGCGGTGAGCCGTGCGGTACGCCGCTGGGCGAACCGCCCGAAATCTCGCAAGACGGAGGACGGTCATTTACAGGCACCTCACGCGGGTGGGGGCGAGCAGGCGGGTTGTGTCAGGCAGATAATGTTATATTCGCAGAGGCGATGACGGGTTGCAAGAACTTTTTTCGGAACTGTGAGCCAGCCGAGGGTGGAAGACGAACGGCCGGCGTCCGCGGACGCCGGCCGTTCGGGTGAGGGTGCGCGCTTCACTTTCCGGAACGCCGCTTTGCCCGCTCGCTCAAAGCCCGGACGTGCTCCGTGAACTCCCGCGTCTGGGTCAACTGGAAGAGGAGGTCGGCGAAGGCTTCGCGACGATCCTTTGCTTTACTGACGTGCCCCAGGGCGAACTTCCTCTCCAGGTCGCTGGGCAGCCGCCCGAGCGACGCCAGGAAGAGGGCCTCGACGAACCCTTCGTCGCCGCGCTGCCGTTGCAGCAGATCTTGTAGCAGCGTGTCGAGGTGGTCCTTGACGGGCGCTGCGCCGTCCGCCGGGAGTTTGCCGGCAACTCCGCGGTCGGGCGCGGCTGCCCAGAGGCGCACCTCTGCGCCGCTGGCGGTCAGCAGCCAGCGGCCGTCCGGGGAGAAGGCCACCACCGCCACCGGCTTGCTATGGGTAAGGTTCTCGACCGGCTTGCCCGTTGCCACGTCCCAGATTCGGACCGTGGTGTCGGCGCTGCCTGTGGCCAGCCGTCTCGCGTCCGGCGAGAACGCCACGGAGGTGACCGCACCCGCGTGCCCGACAAGCCGCCGCACCTCATTGCCTGACGCGACATCCTGAAGCCGCACCTCTCGGTCGGCACCACCGCTGGCCAGCAGCTTGCCATCGGGCGAGAAGGCCACTGTGATACGCGGGCTGGTCTGGCTCGTGGTGGCGAGGATCACCTTGCCGGTAGCAGCGTCGATGACGAAGGGCTGCCCCGCCAGAAAGCGTCGGTCGGTCGGGTCGATCGTACCGCCGACAGCAGCGAGGCGCTGGCCGTCGGGCGAGAAGGCGACGGCGGCCACTCGGGCGCCCGTGGCGGTACTCCAAACCGTCTTGAGGGTGGCGCTTTCCAGGGCGCGCACGGCCTTGTCGCTGCCGCCGACGACCAGCAGTTTGCCGTCGGGGGAGAAGACGGCTGCGTTGACCAGGCCGTCGTTAGCGCCGGCCTCGCGGACCAGTTTTCCGGTTGCCAGCTCCCAGATCCGCACCCTGGCCTTGCCCACGCTTGCCGTGGCCAGGAGCTTGCCATCCGGCGAGAAGGCGACCGAGCAAATCGGCTCGCCGTCGCCCCGCAGCGCCATGATCTCCTTGCCTGTGCTTACGTCCCACACCCTCACGAAACCGTCGGCGCCGCCGGTGGCCAGCCGCCTGGCGTCGGGTGCGAACACCGCCGTCAGCACGGCGCCCTTGTGGCCCTCGAACCTCATGGCCTCCTGCCGGAACGCGGCTGTGCCTCCGCCCTCAAGAGGGGCAGGGGCCTTGCCAGAGTCGCGCGGGAGACCTCCAGTGTCCGGAACGCCGGCGGGCGTCGGGAGGACGACTGGCCGCGGCGGGCCGTCGGTCCCCGAGGGGAAGGCCAGCAGGCCGCCGCCCGTGACGAGAACGACCGCCAGCAGGGCGGCCGTAGCGAACTGAATCTTGCTCAGGAACATGGTGCGGAGAACTCCTTCTGCCAAAATGGCCGCACGGGTGGAGACCGTGCAGGCCGCTGCACCCTCGGCCGCCCAGGCGAGGGCAGCGCGGACCGTGGCGGCGACCGGTGCGGCCGTGACATTTTTTCCCAGGCCCAACGCTATCGCCGCCGACAGCACCACGCCGCGCCGGCTTAGCCGGGCGCGGAGTAAGTTCCGCGCCCGCGTTAGCCAGGTCGAGAACGTGCCGCGCGGGACGCCCAGACGTTCAGCGGCCTCCTGATAGGTACACCCTTGCAGGTGACAGAGGGCGATGGCGGCCCGGTACTTCTCGGGAAGCCGGTTCAATTCCTCATCGAGCAGCGGGCCGAGTTCGCGCAAAGATGTGTCCGCCGGGTCAGGCTCGCGCGACGGCAGCCCGGCCGGATCGACCTGGGTGGTCTCGCGTCCGGCCCGTTTCTGGGCCGCGCAATTGGCCCGCAGGGCGACGCGGTACGCCACCTGGTGCAGCCACGCCGCCAAAGCGGCGCGCCTGCCGATGGAGCCGGCCTTGCGGATCAGTACCAGGAACGTTGCCTGGAAGGCGTCCTCGGCATCGTGCGGGTTGCGGAGCACGCGGCGGCAGACGTCGAAAACAAGACGCTCGTGACGACGCACCAGCAACTCGAAAGCGACCTCATCGCGGCTGCCGAGGAAACGCTCAAGCAGTTGCGCGTCGGTGACGGCGGTGTCTGGGGCGCCGACCGTCTCGCGCAGGTGCTCAACGATCCGGTTCAGGATGGGTCGCGACATGCCAGCTGTCCTCCGGGACGGCGTCTGCCCTCCACAAAAGAAAGAGCCAGTCGAACAGGCGATAGCTTCAACATTTTACGGCTTCTCGCGAGAGAAGGTCGGTTGTCGGAGTGCTAATCGAGAGGAAGGTCGTTGTCATCGGGCGGCAGTCCTCATTATGCTTGATAGGGCGTGGTTGATTTTCGCAACTTGACGCACCGGACAATCATCCAGGGGGATGTCCGCGCTGAGAAGTGGCGATCGGGCGAATACACTATCCTGGCCTTGTAGTCGTACAAGGGCCTGAAGGCGGTTTCGGAGCCGTTGCGCGTGCAACTTCCACCCGGAAGGAGCGAGGAGTATGGCGCTTGCACCCGAGCCATATCGGTCAGCGTGTCTGGCAGTGTTGCACCACGCCATCGCCTATTGCCGCTTCGCCTGCTGGGGTAGCCAGTGGTCGAGCGAGCACGTTGCGGACTTGATGGACGCGATCCACAATATCCCCGGCTTGGTGCAGCATTGGGAACACGATCACATCGAGTTCTTGCGGACCAGGTTCCTCCAAAGGTACGAGTGGAGGTGGCGGGACAAAGGGGGCATCGCTCTGCGTGAAATCTTTGATGAAATCGTCGCGAAAGGGAGCAGTTCCCCGAGCGAGTTGTGGGTATCGCCTTTTGCATAAATGCGTGGATCAGGGAGCAGTCAACGGCTAACTTTTCGAGAGTGCAACAAGCTATGGGTAACATCTTTCAGGAACATCGGTTGGCGATGACGCGCCGCCATTTCTTCAACGCGGGAGCGCTGGGCTTAGGCACCGCCGCCCTGGCGACGTTGCTCCCCGACCGTCTCCTCGCACAAGCGCCCGGCGGCAATCCGACTGGCGGCCTACCGGGCCTGCCGCACTTCGCCCCGAAGGCGAAACGCGCCATCTATCTCTTCATGAACGGCGGACCGTCGCAGATGGACCTGTTCGACTACAAGCCGCGCATGAACGACTGGTTCGACCGCGACCTGCCCGAGTCGATCCGCCAGGGTCAGCGCCTCACCACCATGACCAGTGGGCAAGCACGCTTTCCGCTCGCGCCGTCGAAGTTCCGCTTCGCCCGCCACGGCCGTTGCGGCACCTTGGTCAGCGAACTGCTGCCCTGGACGGGGCGGCTGGTCGATGACCTGTGCGTCATCAAGACGATGCACACCGAGGCGATCAATCACGACCCGGCGGTCACCTACATCTGCACCGGCAGCCAGATTCCCGGCCGCGCCAGTCTCGGCGCCTGGCTCAGTTACGGCCTGGGCACCGCCAACGAGAACCTGCCGGCGTTCGTCGTGATGACGCCGACCTGGACGCGCAACAACGATCAGGCCCTCTACGAACGGCTGTGGGGTTCCGGCTTTCTGCCCGGACGCCATGCCGGCGTATCGCTGCGGTCGCGTGGCGACCCGGTCCTGTTCCTGCCGAACCCGCCCGGCGTCGATGCCCAGACGCGCCGCCGCATGCTCGATGCCCTCGGCCGCCTCAACCAGCGCCAGCACGAGCAACTCGGCGACCCCGAGACGCAGACACGCATCGCGCAGTATGAGATGGCCTTCCGCATGCAGACCAGTGTGCCGGACCTGCTCGACACGTCGCGCGAGCCGCGGTCAGTGCTCGACCTGTACGGCCCCGAGGTAACGCGACCTGGCAGCTTCTCAGCGAGCTGTCTGCTGGCACGGCGGTTGGCGGAGCGCGGCACGCGCTTCATCCAGATTTTCCATCGCGGCTGGGACCAGCACGGCAACGTCGCCGGCGACCTGCCGATCCAGTGCCGCGACGTCGATCAGGGCTGTTACGGCCTGCTCACCGACCTGAAGCGACGCGGCATGCTCGACGAGACGCTCGTGATCTGGGGCGGTGAGTTTGGCCGCACGATCTACTGCCAGGGCGCGCTGACGCGGCAGAACTACGGCCGCGATCACCACCCGCGCTGCTTCACGATCTGGATGGCCGGTGGCGGCATCAAGCCCGGCCTCACCTACGGCGAAACCGACGATTTCAGCTACAATATCACCGAAAACCCGGTCCACATTCACTCGCTCAACGCAACGATCCTGCACTGCCTGGGCATCGACCATCGGCGGTTGTCGTACCGCGTGCAGGGGCTGGATGTGCGCCTGACGGGCGTCGAGGGGCACGACCTGGTCCGCGACCTTCTTGCGTGAACGGATGGGAGAAGCCGTTTCGCCCCCCAAGTCCTTCCTCGGAATGCGGCTGATGACCAGCGAGGGCCGAGCCAGCCGTTTGGCCTGATTTGATGGTAACCATGATCAACCGCTTCCTGTCTGGCCGAGACCTTTGGGTGGCACTCGCCGAGCAGGCGAAACGCTGCCGAAGTTCCAGGTACGTTGCTGCCCCTTACCTGAGCGAGGGCGCACCTCGGATGAACTTGGGGGGCTTACGCCAAGGGGATGTGCTGATCTGCGCACTGACAGAACACACGGCTGCGCAGCGTACGGTCTGCCCTCTTGAAGTCCAGAGACTTCAAGACCAAGGAGTCAAAGTCTACACCCAGGAAAGCCTCCATGCGAAGTTGTACCTCTTCGGGAACATCGTGGCGGTCGGTTCTCCCAATTTGACCTCGCACTCTCTAAATGCCTTGGACGAGGCCTGCCTGCTCACGGATAACCCGTGTGTTGTCGAGGATGTCCGCGCCTGGTTCCGTAATCATCGGGGGCAACTTGTCACCCCCGACTTGTTGGCCCGGTGTGTCGAGGCGTACTCAAAATCCTCGGCGCCAGCGCCGCCGCAGACGGTTGCTGACCAACTATCACGCCCGATACACCCTGGAGACTTCTATGGACCGCAGCACCCTCTCTGGGTTGTCGGAGTGACCCCCACTACTTTTCCTCGCTCGGAAGCGAGACAGCGGGAGGAAGGTGAGCGTCGCGCTGAAGAAGTGTTGAGCAATCCAGCGGCCTACGAGGTTGCAAGCATTCGTTGGACCTGGAAGCCCTCGACCGTTGGAGGTGACATCATTGTGCAGTTGATGAAGCAGCGCAAGCAATGGTGTATCTACCCGCACGCGCGAGTTTTGGGCGTCACACCCGTCGCGCATGGGGAACGGAGCAAGGAAACTGTTTGCTACGTTCACATCGAAAAACTCCGGGAGCGAGGCGATGCCCCCCTTTCGCTGTCGTGGGAAGTATTCCGGGAAGAATGTCACCGAGAGGGCCTGTATCTACCCGCGACGCCAGACGACCTTGAAGAACTTCCGATCGTCAGCTGGAATCAGAAACTTCTAGTGTTGCGATTAACGACGCCAGAGGATTGACTGCTGGGGGCGAAGGCGTCAGGAACCGCCATTGATTGGAGTTGGTGACGTGATGCTGCGGCTGGTTTTCGGCTCTTCGCGTTGCCACTCCATCACGTCTCCGATCAAACTCCTGCCGGTTTATGGTGAGGAATCTTCTCAGGATTCAGACCCATCGCGCGAACTTCTGCAATCGCCTGGAAGTAGTCCTCCCCGTCGATGGCGCTGCCCAGGATGAATTCTGCGTTCCGCTCCGGTGTGTACGCTTCCCCAGGCAGGCCCGCCGCGGGTCGGAGAAGAATCCCCTCCTCCCTGGCTTCGGCAACGACGAAGGAGCCCGCTACGAGACCGTAGCGCTGTCGCAGTTCGGCGGGGAGGATGACCGTCCCTTGCTCCCCGACCTGGCTGGGTTCAACCGTTGTCATGGTGCTTGTCCCCTGAATTCGGGTACTCGTGCATTTGTGGCCCGCTCGGCGGTGGGCATCCCCGAGGGGATGGCCTTTTGCTCTTTGGCCTCCCTGGTATTGTCCGGAAGGTTCGCGATGGCGTCAAGCGACAGCGCCTGGCGACAGCGGCATCAACCAGGACATCGGCTATGGCGAACCTGACGACTTCAGTTACAATGTCGTGGTGAGCGACATCCTTGCGTGAGCGAATCGACGGGACCGTCTCGCCAGGGGGTGGCATGGCCAGTTCCTCGTCCAGTTCTCTCCACGATGACCTGCGGACCTACCAACTCCTCGGGGAAGCCGAGTTGCGCACGGTTGAGGCCGACCTGCGA
>WNGB01015367.1_pt1 | contig 10141 bp, 5 predicted proteins | sample 5400681 | NCBI WGS metagenome assembly WNGB01 (sample SAMN13153367, study PRJNA577476) | soil metagenome | isolation source: 115 cm soil or saprolite under grassland replicate 2 | place: USA:California | collected 2016-06-15
GCCACGCCCGCTGACCGCAGCCGCAGCAGATCAAAACGGACGTTCTGCATCGCGAGGACGCACGATTCGATTTGCTCCTCGACCCGGCGGCGGCGCGTCAACAGATCGCTCAACGCCTGGCGTTGCCGCTCGAGCAAGCTGAGCTGACGTTCGCGCTCCGTTCCTTCTTCATAATGCTTCACCGCTTCGATACGCACTTCGATCCGAGCCAGCGCGCCATCATCGACGTCGGCGCTCATTCCGTGCAGCATGCGCGCGAGCTCTTCGGCCCGCTTCAGGAGCGCGTCGACGGTGACGACCACGTCCGGGAGGAGTTTTCGCTCCGACGCAGGGACGCGCTCCATGATCTTGAGAATGGCTTCGCGGTCGTTACGCGCCAGCCGGACGGTATCGACATGGCGGCCAAACTCGTCGGCTTTGGGGGGTGCCAGCGCGCGGCGGGGACCGAGCAGCGCTTCCTGCGCGTCCGGCGCTGCCGGGCGGTTGAGCACGTCACGCCACGAATACCCGTTCTGCCACAGCCTCATGTATTGCGGGAGCAACCCAAACGCACCCCACGGGACCGTCACGAACAACGACCAGCCAAGGCCGCCGCCCTGGATCAGATCGATCAGCATCAATCCGCCACACACCGAGGCCCACGAGACGAAACCGTCCCGGAACTTCACGACCATCCGGGGCTCGCCGCTCGGCGTGAGCTCCGATTTGGGATCCTTCTTGGCGGCGCGCGTCGCTCGCCGGCGCTCGAGGGGGCTGACGGGGCGGCCGCCGGCTGCGGCTCGCGCCGGTGGTCCGAGCCGAGACTCACCGCGCGCCGAAGCGCCGCCACTGGTACGGCGTGAGGGCCGGTACGGTGGCGCGCTACGCGACTCGAGTGCGCGCCGGAGCGCGTCGGCGGTCGGCCAACGCGCCTCGGGCTCCTTCTCGAGCGAACGCATGACGCACGCCGCCAGATCGTCCGGGCAGGTCGGTGTCTTGTCCTGGAGGTTGGGTGCCTGTTCGGTGATTTGCTTGAGAAGTAGTCCCGGAACGGTCGGTGCCGAAAACGGCAACTCCCCGGCGAGCATCTGGTAGCCGACGACGCCCAGGCTATAGATGTCGGAACGACCGTCGATCTCCCGATCGCCGGCCGCTTGCTCCGGGCTCATGTAGTGGGGTGTGCCGATCGCGACTCCGGTCGCGGTCAGTGTGCCTGGGCCGGTGGTCGAGGTGAGCGCCTTGGCGATGCCGAAGTCTGTGAGGACGGTCCGGCCCCGGCTCCCCTCCAGCAGGATGTTGTCGGGTTTGACGTCTCGATGGATGATGCCGAGGGCGTGCCCGGCGCCGAGGGCGTCCGCCGTTTCCATCATGATGCGACGGGCCTCCTCGGGTGGCAGTCGCTCGCGGCGTTTGAGACGCGCCGCGAGCGATTCACCATCCACATACGCCATCACGAAGTACACGAGTCCCTCGGGACCTTCGCCGACGGAATGAATCGGCACGATGTGCGGGTGGGACAGACGCGCGGCCGTTTCCGCCTCCCGCAGGAAGCGCATGCGGATCTCTTCACGGAAGGCGAGCTCGGGCGGGAGTACCTTGACTGCCACCGCCCGCTTGAGCCGCTCATCGCGGGCGTGATAGACGACGCCCATGCCGCCGCGGCCGATCTCGCCGTCGAGCGTGAAGGAGGACCCCAGAGCCTGAGTCAGCCGCTGCGCCAGCGGATCGTTCATGCCGTTTTGCAATCCATTCGAGCACTAAGATTTAGCCGCAACCATGCGGCCTTGCAACACAGTCTGGGAGCGTCGTGTTGGCAGTCACGCGCCGCTTTGGCGGCGCTTTTCGGAACGGACCTGCCGCAGACGGCGTTTTTTCGTGGCATGGACGGTGCGCTCTGCGTCCCAAGCCGTCGTCCACGAAACTTACTATTGGAGATCCCATGTCAGACCGGATGACTTTGCCCGTCCTGCCGCTCCGCGATGCCGTGTTGTTCCCCGGCGTTGCGACGCCGATTGGCGCGGGCCGTCCCGCGACATTGCGCGCCATAGAAGCCGCGCTGAAGCAACCCGACCGCAAGGTCTTCGCCGTCGCTCAAAAAGAAAACATCGATCAGGTCACCCCTGGCGTGCTCTACACCACCGGCACGATCGCGCGCATCAGCCAGGTTCAGCGCAACCTCGGCGGTGTGCAGCTGATCCTGCATGGCGACAGCCGCGGTACGGCGGTCCATTACAGCGAGACGAACGGCTATCTCGAAGCGACCGTCCGCGAAGCGCCGGACCTCGCCCCCCTCAATGAGAAGGATGCCGCGTTCGTAGCGTTGCATCGCGAAGTCCGCGAGCGCGCCGCGGAGCTGGGGCAGAAGTCGGGACTTCCCACGGAAGTCGTCCAGCAGGTCCTCCAGGGCGTCAGTGATCCCGGCGCCCTCGCTGATCTCGTCGCCGGCCATCTCGATATTCAGTCGCTGGAGCGCCAGCAGCTGCTGGAGACGCTAGCGGTCGAAGACCGGCTGCGTCGCGTGCTCGTTCATGTCCAGCGCCAGATCGCCGTCGTCGATGCGCAGGAAGACATCAAGTCGCAGGTCCAGGAAGAGCTCGGCGAACGCCAGCGTGAGATGCTGCTTCGCGAGCAGATGAAGGCCATTCGCAAGGAGCTGGGCGAGGAGGGAGAGGCGGCGGAAGCCGACGACCTCAAGAAGCGCCTCGATGCGCTGGAGTTGCCGGAGGCGGCTCGCAAAGAGGTCGATCGCGAGCTTGGGCGACTGGAGCGCGCCGGGCGGGAATCGATGGAGGCGCAGGTCATCCGCACCTACCTCGAGACCATCGCCGAGCTGCCGTGGAACAAGCGCACGGAGGAGTCGCTCGAGCTGAAGCGGGCAGCGGAGATTCTCGAGGAGGACCACTACGGGCTTCAGGACGTGAAGGATCAGGTTCTCGAGTTCCTCGCGGTCCGCCAGCTGCGGCAGCAGCAGCCGAAGGAGGAAGCGCCGGGGAACGAGGACGATCGCGCCTCGCGCGCGCCAACACTGTTGTTTGTTGGGCCACCGGGCGTCGGGAAGACCTCCATCGCCAAGTCCATCGCACGCGCGATGGGCCGGCCCTACGTCCGTATTTCGCTGGGCGGCGCCCGGGACGAGGCCGACATTCGCGGCCACCGGCGCACCTACGTCGGGGCGATGCCCGGCCGCATCATCCAGGGGATGAAGCAGGCGGGCGCCAAGAACCCGATTTTCCTGCTCGACGAAGTCGATAAGCTGGGGGTTTCCTTCCAGGGAGATCCGGCGGCGGCGCTGCTCGAAGTGCTCGATCCGGCGCAGAACGACTCGTTCACGGACCACTATCTCGGCGTGCCATTCGACCTCTCAGAGGTGCTGTTCATCGCGACCGCGAACTTCCTACAGGGCATTCCCGGTCCGCTGCTCGATCGGCTCGAAACCGTGAATTTCGCTGGCTACACCGAGCGCGAGAAGCTCGAAATCGCCAAGCGCTATCTCGTCCCGCGCCAGCTGCGAGAGAACGGGTTACTGGCCGGTCAACTGACGCTCAGCGACGGCGCACTGAGCGAGATCATCGCCAGCTACACTCGTGAGGCGGGGGTTCGGCAGCTGGAGCGCGAAATCGGGAAGTTGGGCCGCAAGGTCGCGCGCAAGATTGCGGACGGCGCGGCCAAGCAAGTGGCCGTCGGACCCGACGACGTCCCCGATCTCATCGGGCGGCCGAAGGTGCATCCCGAGCGTATGGCCGGTGCGGATCAGGTCGGCGTGTCGACCGGGATGTACTACACGCCCGTCGGCGGCGACATCATGTTCGTCGAGGCCAGCGTCATGCGCGGCAAGGGCGAGCTGGTGCTCACGGGACAGCTGGGCGACGTCATGAAGGAGTCGGCCCGCGCCGCGTTGACCTACGCCAAGTCACACGCCGATTTGCTGGGCATTCCGGAAGAGGCCTTTGTGGATACGGACATCCACGTCCACGTCCCCGCCGGCGCCATTCCCAAGGACGGGCCGTCGGCGGGCATTACGATGGCAACCGCACTGGTGTCGGCGTTGTCACGTCGGCCAGCGCGGCACGACATCGCGATGACAGGGGAGATTACGCTGCGGGGCCGCGTGCTCCCCATCGGCGGCGTGAAGGAGAAGGTCCTCGGCGCGGTGCGGGCAGGCATCACCTCGGTGATTCTGCCGAAGGAAAACGAGCGCGATCTGGATGATCTGCCGGAAGAAGTGCGCAAGACGCTGAACGTGCATCTGGTGGAGGAGCTGGGTGAAGTGCTGAGCCTGGCGCTACGCGGTGCCAAGTTCGAGGCAGGCCACCTGATCTTCGAAACGGAAGCGCCGTTGGGCCTAGCTCGCGCTCACTCCGGCCACCACTAGGTCGACGGCCGCCTCGCGCCAACGCTCGCGGAGCGACGTCTCGTCGGCGCCGAGTGGGCGGGCGCTCGCGGCCACGACGGCCTCCATGCTGAGGTAGCCAACCATCAGGATCAACGCCTGGGCGGCGGCGAGGTGCGGGTCGAGGTCGTCCCGCACCTGGCCGAGGCCCTGCCCTTCCGCCAGCAACACAACCAATCGATTGATCGCAGGGGCAAATGCAGCCCCGGAGCGCGTCCCCTGTCCGAGGAGCGCGACGATCTCCGGGTGCCGCGCGAGGAATTCGAACTGCGCGGCAAGCGTCAGCCGGAGCCGCTCGAGCGGTCCACCCGCTGGGGAGACGAGCTCCGCCAACGCCATCTCCAGCTCGCCGGCGGACTGGGCGAGCACGGCTTGAAAGAGCCCGCGCTTGGAATGGAAATAGTAGAACAGGAGCTGCTTGTTGACGCCCGCCCGGCGTGCGATCTGGTCTACGCGCGCGCCCGCGAAGCCCCGCTTCGCAAACTCCTCGCGGGCGGCCGCTACAATACGTAATGCTCTGTCATTACTTAGCTTAGGCGTCATAGCCCAGTTTCGTCAACCGTTTGGTTGACGAAATCTAAGGCCCTTCGTCCGGCGCCGCCACTGCTCGAGGCGTTGGCTTGGGCAGTGTCGGCCACGCGACGCCCAGATCATTCCAATTCATGATCGTGTTGAACACCAGCGCAAAGCTGCCCTGTGTCTCCCACCGCCAGAACGGGCGGATGGCAAACAGCACGACGTGGCCCTGACCGACGGGAGCATCGAGGACTGCCGGACGACCCGCCAACTCCTCGCCGTTGACCAACAAGCCCGACAGCCTCAGCGAATCGCGCTTTTGATGGAAGCTCAAGACGACGCGCGGCCGCATCCGCGCCTGCTGGGCAGTGAGGTCGGGATCTTGATCCTCGGGAACGTCGGTGCTCGTATCGACCTGGAAGAGCGGTGACTGATTGAAGTAGACCGCCAGCGTATCCGCATACCCGTAGGCGATGGGACTGCGGGCATCCTTCATGACCGCACGGTAGATCCCGCCCGAGGCACGCAGTTGTTTGGCAGGCGTAATGTCGACGCCGCGCGTCACACCGTAATCGGTGAACACCGCCGACGTGGCCCCTTCGGTAATCACCACGCCGCCCGCGGCAATCCACTGGCTGAGCGCGGCCATCCCCTCGAGCCCGATGCCGGGCCGCACGTCGTCGGTGGAATCCTGGCCGCCAAGGTTTGGTGTAGTCGCGGTCCGTCGCCACGGGATCGGCGGTCCATTCATCGGCAGTCCGTTGACGATCTGCTGCGCATTGCTCGATACATACGGCAGCACGAGCACGTTGAATTGCCGCAGCAGATCGCGCCGGTTGAGTTGCTGCACGCTCAGATACGTGTACGGAATCTTCAACACGTCAAACGCGTAGCGTACCCAACCTTCGTTCTGTGTGTTGAGCCAGGAGTGCACCAGCGCGATCTTCGGCAGGTCGAGCTCGTGTCGGGCGACCTGCGGCGCCGCCGGCACGCCGACAACGGTGAGTCCGAGCGACTCCGCGGCTGGTCTGATCCGCCGCTCCAACCCCGCGACAGCCGGGATGATCGTCGTGCCTCGACCCCACGTACGGTCGATCGTAAACGAGTCTTCACTCGCCCACATCCGCACGTCGCGCAGCGCGAGCCGGAACTGGATCAAGCCGCTCTCCGTCGTCGGCGCGATCAGATATGCGGTGGTGCCACCGCCACTCGTGACCTCGCCCTTCACTCTCGCGTCGGCGGACAGGAGCGTCGTCGCGCCATGCAGCACCGCCGTGTCGTTGATCGCGCGTACCGCGACATTGCGCACGTACTGCAGCGTCCAGCCGGTGTCGTCGTATGGCTGGGGATCGGTTGGCCCGTAGTCCTGTTTGCTGAAGTAGCTCTTCGCGAGCGGCCCGTACGGCTGATCGAGCAGCACGACGTAATCGCCCGCCGCGATGTCGACCCCGCCCGCCTTCAACGGCTGATCTGCGCGCCGCACCTCGATGCCGTGAACGCGGAGCAGGTTGACCAGGTTCGCCGCCTCGACAGCCCTGACCTGGCTCGCGGCGATGACGAACGCGTTCGGGCCATCCTTCGCCCGTCCGCGCTCGATGGCCCGCACGCCCTTACGGTAGAACTGATCGAGATAGCGGTGGCCATTGCGCGCCATGTAGTTCAGCGCGATGAGCAACGCGGACTGCTGGTAGTTGATGTTATTGCGAATACACCACCGCACCCCGTTGAGTGGCGGGTTGGGGCGGAACCATTCGACCGAGGTCTGGCGGTCGGGCAGCTTCACGGTGTGGCAGTCGGCGCCGCGCGACGTATACGTCTCGTAGAACCGGCCGATCGAGTTGTGGCCGTTCGCTACCCAGAACATGTAGTTGGGCGTCCAGCCGTCGTAGAAATCGTGCGTCCACACGCCGGGCAGGCCGCGGCTGGTGAGCGCCGTGATCTCCTGGAACGCGAGCTCATTCCATTCGCTGATCACGATCGGATCGAGCTCACGGTTGTAGGGACCGGTGCCGGTCGACGTATAAAGGAAAGGCACCGACTCGTGGAGGTCGTGCAGCACGGTGGGATGCCAGTCGAAGAATGCATGCATCATGGCGCGGGTCAGCACCTGCGACATGACGATCCCGTCGCGGTTGTTGTCGTGCGCCGTGTACTTGCCCCAGTAGATGAGGCCGGGTCCGATGTTCCTGTTCCCTTTGCGGTAGCGGTAGATGTCGACCATCCGGTCGCGCCCATCCACCTCGGTCACTGGCGTTATGAGGGTGATGATACTGTCGCGAATTTGTCTGACGAATGGCGTCTCTTCGACCGCCAGCCGGTAGGCCAATTCCATCAACATTTCCGGCGAGCCCGTCTCGGGCGAGTGAATGGACCCCGTCGCATAGTAGATCGGTTTGCCCGCGGCGATCAGCCGCTGCGCGGAGTCGGTCGTGACGCGCCGGGGATCCGCCAGTGCAGCGGTGATGTCGCGGTAGTGCTCGAGCCGTGTGATCGTCGCCGAATCGGCGATGGCCGCCACAATCATCGGCCGCCCCTCGTCGCTCTTGCCCATGTCGAACACTCTCACACGCGGCGACGCCTCGTCGAGCGCGCGGAAGTAGCGTGTGATGTCGGCGACGTACGACAGCCGTCCCACCGTTCCCGGGACGTAGCCCAGCACCTTGAACGGCGTCGGCACTCTGGGGTCGGCGGGGAGGTGGTCGGTGAGCTCAGTGTTGAAGCGCGGCTCGGTCGTCAGCTCACGGATTTTTGCGGTATAGGCGGAGTCTACGGGTTGCTGGAGCGCAAGCGCTGCGATGAGGGCGATGACCATGCGACGTTCTCCGGAATGCGGGACAGTCCTTCCTTGAGATAATCCAACAGTAAGCGATTCACCTGATCGGGCGATTCGTCGGCGGCGTCGTGTCCGGTGCGCATGAGCATGACGAATTCGCTGCGCGGCAGCTCCTGCGTGAACCTGGTGCCGTCGCGAAGCGGAATCCACCGGTCCGCGTCGCCCCAAAGAATCAGCGTGGGCGCCTGTACGCGGCCAAGACGTCCGCCGAGGCTGTCGAACCTGAACTCTCGAAGCACGCCTCGCAAGGCGCGCCCATAGGCCGGATCGGGGACGGGTGCGTAGTACTGATCCACGTCTGCCTCGGTGACCTTGCCGGGATCGGCGAAGGTCGAGCGCAGGATCCGAGCGGTAATCCAGCGCGCCCGAAACCTCGTGACCACCGCGCCAACCTGCGGCCACCGCGCCAGTTTGAGAACGCCGGGCCAGCGCACGCCGTAGCCTGCCGCGTCGATCAGGACCATGCCGCGGACGCGATCGGGATACCGCAGCGCAACCTCCGCGGCAATCGCGCCGCCCATCGAGTGTCCGACGAGCACCGCACTCGCGATGCCGAGCGAGTCGAGCAACGACACGACGAGGTGCGCGTATGCCGCATTGGTGTACCCGTGTGCCGGTTTGTCGGAGAATCCGAAACCGCGATTATCGAATACCACGACGCGATACCCCGCCGCCACGAGCAGCGGGAGCTGGTACCGCCAGCCGTACATCGATGCCCCAAACCCGTGAATGAGGACGACCGGCGTTCCGCTGCCGCTGTCAATCAGCCGCAACCGCGTGCCGTCGATTGTTCGGTACTGCGCGCGAAATGGAGTGCCGGCGGGATAGCGCTGCGCTTCAGGAATCGCCGACGCGCGGCACGCACCCACGAGCAGCAGGAGACTGAGGAATGCCGGGTGAACTGTCACGTCATGGTCTGCAGCGCGCGCCGGGCGAGGAGCACGATCAGGGGATGCGACGTCCACAAGCCGGCGATGGTCTCCCCCTCCCCCGAAGTCAGTACCAGCTGCGTTTCATCGATCACCAGTGCCGTCAGATTGGGCGCGTCGTCGGGGGCCGGCTCGAGCCACGGCGGAGCGTCCGGGGGGAGACCTCCACGGACACGCACCTTCATCGTCGCACGCTCCCCCGCGCGTCGCCACGCAGGCAGCGTCGGCCGCCACAGCTCGAGCGCCATCACCCCTTCTACACTCCGCCCCGTTCGCGCGACCAACTGCATCACGAGGTTTGCCACGGCGCGGCTGCCCGCCACTTCTCTGGTCAACGGATCGCCCGGGCGCGAGAGGTCGCGCAACTCTCGTCCCAGCCGGTCCAACGCCTCCCCTTGCAGCGTCGCGAGCAGCGCCAGCAATGCGTGTGGATCGGTGGGGCGGTACCGTGCCGGACGATTGGGGGGCGGCGTGCGGGTCGCGGCGCCGCGGGAAACGAGGCCTTCCAAGGCGCCATAGGCATTGGCGCGCGCGAGTCGGGCGCCACGGGCCACCGCGTAGCCGGTGGACGGGCCGAGCCGTAACAGCGTGGCATACACGAGCGACTCGGTGGGCGTAAAGCCGAAAGGTGTCAAATCGAGCGTCACTGTAGTAGCAGATACTACTACTTAATCGTGCGACACGCCATCCTAGACGACGTTCAGCGGTATCCCCAACAGCCGGGCGATCAGCGCCAGACGGAACGTGACGTCCGTCTGCCGCTGGGCTGGGCTTTTCCCCGGCCCTTCGAGCGGGAAGTAGTGAGATACCACAGGGTTCGTCGATTTCGGCATGACCCGAAGGCCGGCCGGAGTCCAGATCCCCTGGTCATCGCATTCGCTGTACAGCCTGGCCAGCACCTTCGTGGCACTCGGCACCTGTCGCACGATTCCCAGTCGAGTGAGCAGCTCCAGCCAGTACACCGCAAAGGGCACATCCGTGATTCGGCCCTGGGCGTCCGCGTGCAACGGATCACCCAGGATTTCGAACAGCGGTCGAAAGACCTTCTTTCCCGCCAGGATGAAGAATGCCCGGCGTGGGGTTGGAATCGAGAAATAGGCTGCCAAACGTTCGAGGAAACCGGCGCGCTCTCGCTGCACCGCGGGCATGAACGCGAGCATCTCGATCGAGAACACCGTCGGCGGATAGGCGAGGGGATCGAGCACTGTCTTCCCCTGGGCCTTTTTGAACGGCTTCTGTGCCACCTCGCTGCGCAGATACATCGAGATATCGCTCGCGATGCGATGCGCAGCGCCGCGCAGGCGCGGATCGTCCTGATGCGCTCCGCGCGCCAACGCCGCCGCGGCGGCTTGCGCGCCCATGCTCCGCACCCAAAGCCCCAGCCCCGGATCGCCTTTCGCGACCCGCTGGAACTCGACGAGGAGCGCGGGATCGTCATCGCGCGACAGCAACCGGAAAAGGAAGCGATCGGCGAACCGAAATGGTCGTGCCTCG
>WNGB01016733.1_pt1 | contig 10141 bp, 9 predicted proteins | sample 5400681 | NCBI WGS metagenome assembly WNGB01 (sample SAMN13153367, study PRJNA577476) | soil metagenome | isolation source: 115 cm soil or saprolite under grassland replicate 2 | place: USA:California | collected 2016-06-15
CGACAAAGCCGAACTTGATCTGGCCGGCCGCAAGGTCCGTTGCCAATTGGGTATTGCCCCGGTAGGGCACCGGCGTCGCCCGGAAGCCGGCAAGCAGACCGAAATATTCCATGCACAGATGGCCGGGCGTGCCGGGACCGCCATGGGCGTAACTGATGGGCTCCTTCCTCGCGTAGGCGATGAACTCCGCCACCGAGTTGACCGGTACGGACGGATGCACGACCAGCATGTTGATCGCCTTTCCGGCAATCGAAATGTACCGGAAGTCCGCGATCGGATCGAACGGTGGCTTCTTGTAGAGGCTCGGATTGACCGTAAACGTCGTGCCCAGCGCCATGAGCAGCGTGTGCCCGTCGGGAGTAGATCGGGTGACGGCTTCGGCGCCGAGATTGCCGGCAGCGCCCGGCCGGTTCTCGACGATGAAGGTCTGCTTGAGCTTCACCGACAACGCGTCGGCAATCGCGCGCGCCATGAGATCAGGTGACGTGCCGGGCAGGAGGGCCACGATGATCTTGACCGGGCGCTGCGGGTAGGACTGCGATAGGGCGGCGCTTGCAGTGCCCAGCGCGACGCTCGCTCCGGCTGCTCCCGACAAGAACAGGCGTCTCGACATCATGGCGTAAGCCTCGCGTTGTCTCGGATGGTCCAAATCCACGTTGCAACGGTGCCCGGTTTTCGTGTTTCATGGAATCTCTACTTTTCTTATTCCCCTTACCCATTTGCCTAAGAGGTCACGATGGAATGGTCGGACCGGATCGGACGCCGGATCAAGCTGCGCGATCTGCACGTGCTGCAGGCGGTCGCGCATGCCGGCAGCATGACCAAGGCGGCGCAGACGCTCGCGATCTCGGTGCCGGTCGTTTCGAAGGCGATCGCCGATCTCGAACACACGGTCGGCGTCCCGCTCCTCGACCGCAGCCCGCAGGGGGTCGAGCCCACAGCCTATGGGCGCGCGCTCATGCACCGCAGCGTCATCGCGTTCGAAGAGCTGCGGCAAGGTATCAAGGATATCGAATTCCTTGCCGATCCGACCGCGGGCGAAGTTCGGATCGAGACCACTCCTACGATTGCGGCGAGCTTCGTCTCGGCCGTCGTTGATCGGCTGTCCCGGCGGCATCCGCGCATCGCATTTCGTGTCGTGGCGGGAGGAACGGAGCCGCATCCCCAGAGCCTGATCGAACGCAGGGCCGATCTCTCGGTCTGCCGAAAGTCCGCTCGCATTGCCGCCGAAGACACGCTGAGCTTCGAGGTTCTGTTTGAAAGCTCCTATGTGGTGGCCGCAGGCGCGAGCAGTCTCTGGGTCAGCCGGCGCCGCCTCAAGCTTGCCGACTTGATGGATGAATTGTGGGTGCTGCCGCCGTCTGAAGAAGCGTTCGGGCCGTTCGTGGCGGAAATTTTTCGCGCCAACGGGCTCGATTATCCGCGCGCGGCCGTGCTCTCGGCCGCCCTCGAAATAAGAGCCAATCTCTTGAAGACAGGCCGCTACCTCACGATCTTCCCGGACTTCTGGCTGCAATTGCCCGACCGGCATCCGTTCATCCGGAAACTGCCGATCGACCTGCCGATTGTCGGCGGGCCGATTGGAGTCCTGACCCTGAAGAACCGCGCACTCAGCCCGGTCGCTCAGCTCTTCATCGAGGCCGCCCGCGAGGTCGCCAAACAGCTGGCGAAGAAAAAATGAAGGCCGCCGCAATCCATGACAGGATCGCGGCGGCCCCGATTGCTTGTAGCGTTGCTCGTGTCGCCTGCATCAGCGCGCGTGCGCGGGCCGCAGGCGAGCGAGCGCCGCCGGCATATGCTCGTCCACCCAGGCGGCGATCGCCGCCTGCTTCTTGTGGTAGAGCAGCCCGAGCGCGATGACGGCGACGCCGATCAGCGACAGCGCGAACGGGAACAGCATCGAGTCGCGGAACACCGAGCGCGCCAGGTAGCCGAGATAGCCGGCGACGCCGAGGGTGCCGAATACCGCATAGACGCGCCGCTGCAGCACGACCGAGACGAACACCAGGCCGATGTTGAGCAGGCAATAAAGCGCCTTGGCGACCTCGCTGTCGCTGCTCTTGACGCTGAGCGAGCACCAGAACGCCAGCATGCCGAACAGATGCAGCCAGAAGGCGAAGTCACCGCCCTGCCGCCAGCGGTCGACGACCCAGGCGACGACGAGGACGGCAAGCCCGAACCACATCGAGACCGAGCGCTGGTCCTCCCAGGTGAATTCGCGGCCGAAGACCCAAGGCGTCAGATCCATCGACATGAACCAGAACGCGACCGCGATGATCATGACGATGAACGGGAACGGATAATATCGCAGCGCGATCGCGCCGGCGACGATGGCGGCGACCTCCATGAACACCCAGCTGCCTTTGATCCAGACGTAGAAGTCGTGCACGGTGCCGGGCCTGCCGAACTGGCCCCATAGGCCATAAGATTCCTGGATGCCGAAGACCGCAAGCGGCGCCATCGACACCGCGATGGCGATGAGCAGGCCGCCCGGAACGCGCAGGTTGCGGGCGTGCCAGAGGTGATGGCCGGCGACCGTGAAGACGACCGCGTAAACGATGGCGGTGACCGTCAGGGCCGGGCCGCCCATCGACGAGAAGGCGAGCGTCGAGAACAGCCCCATCGCGGTGATGACGATGAGCGCACCCGCGTACCAGAGGAGGTGCGCGAGATCGAACTGCGGCGCGGGCGCGGCCGCGCTGCCTGCCACGGCGAGCGCTGGGGTGCCCTGGCGGGTGGCGAGAAACTCCATGAGCCGGCCCATCCGGTCGGCGTCGAGCGCGCCGGCCGATACGGCCGCGCGCAGGTCGTGTTCCGAGAACTGCATCGAATCCTCCGGTCGTGATGATGTGTGGATGTATACCAAACGGCTCCCGGCATGGTCCAAGATGCGGGGAGGCTTACCTATCCGTGCCATTTGTCGCCAAGCGCGCCGTTCAGGTTCGCGGAGGGCCGGCGGGGCCTGGCCGCGTGGCGCATTAAGTTTTAGTAAGATGAATCGCCGCTAACAGGCTGCTAGATACTCTCAGCGATCATTCCGGGGCCGGCCGGAGCCCGGAATCCAAAACCCTGTCTTTCGAACAACGGGCCCCGAATATGGATTCCGGACAGCCGCTGCGCGGCTTCCGGAATGACACGGTTTTCAACAGCGTGCTAAAGACCGATCTCGTCCGTCACTCCGCCTTGATGCCGAGCTTCGGGATGAGCTCGCGCCAGCGCTTGAATTCGGCATCGAGCAGCAGCTTGAACTCGGCCGCTCCTTTCGGGCCGGCGACGCCCGACGCGGCGAGCTGCGCCGTCACCTCGGGCGAGCGCAGCACCGAGAGTACCTGCGTCTCGATCGTCTGCTTGATCTCGGGCGCAAGCCCGGCCGGACCGAGGAGCCCGTACCACTGCGGCATCACCAGGTCGGGAAAGCCGAGCTCGACTGTGGTCGGCACATCCGGGATGCGGTCGGACCGCTCGGTGTCGAAGGTCGCGAGCGCGCGGGCGGTCTTCTGCTCGATGTAGGGCAGCACGCCGATGACCGAGGTGGTGATGACGTCGATATGGCCGCCGAGCAGGTTGTTGAGCGCGGGGCCAAGCCCGCGGAACGGCACGTGCGTGATGCCGATGCCGGCGGCGTGGTTGAGGAGCTCGCCGGAAATGTGCGGACTGGTGCCGAGGCCGGTCGATCCGAACGTGAGCTTGGCGCCGCTCTTCGCCAGCGCGATCAGCTCGGCCAGCGTCTTCACGTCGAGCGTCGCACGCGCGATCAGCGTCGACTTGACCGAGCCGACCTGCACCAGCGGCACGAACGAGGCCGCGTCGTAGGGCAGGTTCCGCTGCAGAAACGGACTGATGACGACCGGCCCCGACGGGCTGAACAGCAGCGTGCGGCCGTCGGGCGCCGCCTTGGCGACGGTGCCCATGCCGATGACGCCGCCGGCGCCGCCGATGTTCTCCACGATGATGGCGTCGGCCGGCCGCAGCTTGCTCCAGGCATTGGTGAAGATACGTGCAATGGGGTCGAGCGCGCCGCCCGGCGCAAACGGAATGATCACGCGGATGGTGTCGGCGCGCGCCGGCGCCGCGGTGGCAAAGAGCGCCAGCCCAAGTGCCATCAAGCAGCGCGCGCGGCTCTTGTTCATCGATGGCTAATCCGTTGCGTGCTGCTCGCAATCTACAATTTCCCGGCCCGTAAGTTGCAACGAAAATGCATGGGTCAAAATGGCACGCCCCGCGCGGCGGATTGTCGGACAGGGCGCAAGTCGATACGCTTCCTGCTCAAGATGTGCGTGAGGTTCGACAACGCGGAGGCCTTCATGCGCGCAAGATATTGTCGGGAGCCAGCCGCGATCGCGGCGCTCGCGTGTCTCGCGCTCGCCTCGCCCGCGCGGGCGGAAAGCGTTGCGGACTTCTATCGCGCGCATCCCGTCAATCTCCTGATCGGCTTTCCGGTCGCCAACGCCTACGATACCTACGGGCGCGCGGTCGCCCGCCATCTCGGCAAGCACGTCCCGGGCAACCCGACGGTCATTGCGGTGAACCGCCCCGGTGCCGGCAGCCTGACGGCGGCGAATTTTCTCTACAACGGCGCACCCAAGGACGGCGCCACGATCGCCACCTTCAACCGCAGCGTCCCGTTGGAACCCTTGATGGGGAATTCGCAGGCGCGCTTCGACGTGCGCAAGTTCAACTGGCTCGGCAGCGTCGGCAACGAGGTCAGCGTCTGCGTCGGCTGGCACACCTCCATGGTCAAGACCTGGAACGACCTGCTGACCAAGAGCTTCGTCGCCGGCGCCGCCTCCTACAGCGCCGACACCGGCGTGTTCGCGCTGGTGCTCAAGAACGTGTTCGACGCCAAGATCAGGGTCATCACCGGCTACCCAGGCGGGGCCGAGATGTCGCTCGCCATGGAGAAGGGCGAGATCGACGGCCGCTGCGGCTGGTCGTGGAGCGGGGTCAAGAGCAGCAAGCCGGACTGGATCGCCGGGAAGCAGATCAACGTGCTGGTGCAGCTCGGATTGCGCAAGAGCGACGAGTTGCCCGAGGTGCCGTTGATCATGGATCAGGCGGCGAACGACGACCAGCGGCAGATTCTCAAGCTCGTGTTCAGCCGCCAGGAGTTCGCCTGGCCGTTCGCGGCGCCGCCCGACATTCCGGACGACCGCCGGCAGGCATTGCGCGATGCGTTTGCGGCGACGCTCAAGGACCCCGAGTTCCTGGAAGACGCCAGGAAGATCCAGATCGACGTCAGCCCGGTGTCGGCCGGCACGGTCGAGAAGCTGATCGAGGATCTGTATCAGACGCCGGAGGCCACCGTCGCCAAGCTGCGCAATATTCTCAACGCGCAGTAGGCCAACCGCGCACACGATGCAGCGACGACACGATGCACGCGCCGCGGCTTCACCTCTCCCCGCAGGGGAGAGGTCGACTTCCGAGCAAGGCGAGGAAGTCGGGTGAGGGGGTTCGGGTCCATCGAGAGGTTCGCAACCCCCTCACCCCACCCCTCTCCCCTGCGGGGAGAGGGAGCAGACCGAGCCTGCCGCACCAGGTGCATGTCACGAACAGTGGTGGCACAAGGCAGGTCATCACGAGTGGAGAGTCGGACAGGCGAACTGAAAATCGTTTCAGCAACCTACTTCCGCCAATAATCCCGGTTGGTCTTGAAGATCTTCTTCGGGATCGCGCCATACACCACCTGCACGGCGTCGACCACCTCGGCGATCCGGAAGTCGATCCCGATCGAGGCGAGCGCATAGGCATCGGCGGCCGAGAGCCCCCTCGTCTCGCGCAGATAGTTCACGGTCTCCTGCGCGGCATTCTTCATCGCCACGTCGAGATCGAGGTCCATCCCCATCGTGTAGTAGTGCGTGGAGTCCTCGGCGCGCGGCCAGAACATGTTTTTGCCGGCGCCCTTGTGGACGATGAACTGGAACGTGCCGGTGAGCGAAGCTTCGATCGCGGTGCCGTTGATCTCGCCGTCGCCCTGCACGGCGTGCGAGTCGCCGGTGAAGAACTGCGCGCCGTTGTGGAACACCGGCAGATAGAGCGTCGCGCCGGTGGTGAGCTTGTTGAAGTCCATGTTGCCGCCCCAGCGCCAGGGCGGGCGCGAGGAGATCATCCAGGACTCGCGCGTGGGCGCGACCGCCATGATGCCCATGAACGGCTGCAGCGGGATTTCGATCTCGTTCGAGAACAGCGCGACGTTGCGCGCGGTGTCGAAGCGGATCACCTTCGGCGTCGGCGCTGTGAGCAGGTCGGGCAGCACGCCGGTGCCGCGGTTCGAATTGTTGACGCCGTAGGGCACCCGATGCTCGAGCGCGAGGATGCGCACCTCGAGCATGTCGCCGGGCTGCGCTTCCTCGATGTAGATCGGGCCGGTGAGGATGTGGGCGCTGGCGCCGCGCGGCCGGTTGACCTTCTCGTAGATGTCGATTGCGTCCTTGAGCACCTCGTTGGCGGCGACCCCGTGGCGGCCGAAGAACGTCACCGGATCGACACCGGTGTTGACGCCGCCGTGCGAGACCGTGTCAATGCGCACCGTCTGCCCGGACTTGATGCGCAGGGCCGGCGGGATGTCGGCGGCGAAATAGCCCCACACCACCGTCTCGGGGGTCGAGCGCAGCGTGGCGTCGGGCTTGTTGTCGGGCGGTGCCGGCTGCGCCGAGGCGGCGCCCGCGAGGGCCAGCAGGCCGGCGAGAACGAACGACGATCGGATCATGGCTACGCTCCGTGCTCGTGCGGCATCATCATGGCACACTATCGCGACTTGTCGTCCCGGCCGAGCGAAGCGAGAGCCGGACCCCATGGAGCCGCGAGTCCATCGATAGATGGGTCCGGGGACCACGGGGAAGAATGATTGCATTGATTGCAATGCAATCACATGCTAGAATTTGGCCATGGCCAGCATCACCATCCGGCAGCTCGACGACGAGCTCAAGAAGCGCCTGCGGCTGCGGGCCGCGAGCCACGGCCGCTCGATGGAGGACGAGGCCCGCGTGATCCTGCGTGCCGCGGCTGGAGTGCGGGCCGAACCCGATACGATGTCCCAGCCGCGAGCGCTGAAGCGCGTGTCCAAGCCGCAGGCGACGCTCGCTGCGGGGGTCGCCCAGGCGTCCGGCGTCGGCCGGGTGCTCCTCATCATCGGCGGGGGGATCGCGGCCTACAAGTCGCTCGATCTCATCCGGCGGCTCATGGAGCGCGGCCTCACGGTGCGCGCGATCCTCACCCGCGCGGCGCAGGAGTTCATCACGCCGCTGTCGGCCGGCGCGCTCACCGGCGAGCGCGTGTTCACCGATTTGTTCGACACCGCGAGCGAGTTCGACGTAGGGCATATCCGGCTCGCGCGCGAGACCGACCTCGTGATCGTGGCGCCGGCGACCGCCGACCTGGTGGCCAAGATGGCGGGCGGCCACGCCGACGATCTCGCCACCGCCGTGCTGCTCGCGACGGACGCCCCGATCCTGATCGCGCCGGCGATGAACCCGATGATGTGGGCCAACAGGGCGACGCGGCGGAATATCGCGCAGCTCGTCGACGACGGCGTCGCGGTGGTCGGCCCGAACGAAGGCGAGATGGCGGAGCGCGGCGAAGCCGGCATCGGCCGGATGGCGGAGCCGCTCGAGATCGCGGCAGCCGCGCAGTCGTTGTTCACTCGCCCCGGCGAGCGGCCGCTCGCGGGCAAGCGCGTGGTCGTCACCTCAGGGCCGACGCACGAGCCGATCGATCCGGTGCGCTACATCGCCAACCGCTCCTCCGGCCGGCAGGGCCACGCCATTGCGGCGGCAGCAGTGGCAGCGGGCGCCGAGGTGGTGCTGGTGTCCGGCCCGGTCAACATTCCGGATCCGCCCGGCGTGCAGATTGTGAAAGTCGAAAGCGCGCGCGAGATGTTCGAGGCCGTCGAGGCGGCGCTGCCGGCGGACTGCGCAGTGTTCGCGGCCGCGGTCGCCGACTGGCGCGTCGCCGAGCCCGGCCGCGAGAAGATCAAGAAGGCGAAGGGCACGACGCCGGCTTTGTCCCTGATCGAGAACCCCGACATCCTCGCCACCATCGCGCATCGCAAGACCAAGCGGCCGCCGCTGGTCATCGGCTTTGCGGCCGAGACCGAGCATGTCGTCGCCAACGCCAAGGCTAAGCTCGCCCGCAAGGGCTGCGATTGGATCGTTGCCAACGATGTGTCACCGGAGACCGGTATCATGGGCGGCGAAATGAACAGCGTGCATCTCGTCACCGCGCGCGGCGTCGAGTCGTGGCCGCCGCAATCGAAGGACGAGGTCGCGCGCGCGCTGATCGCGCGGATCGCAACCGCGCTAGCAGGGGGGTCGTAAGTGGAACCGGTCGAGGTCCGCGTGATGCAGCTTCCGCACGGAGCCGGCCTGCCGCTGCCCGCCTATCAGAGCGCGCGCGCGGCCGGGCTCGATCTCCTGGCCGCGGTCCCGGCCGACGCGCCGGTTGTGATCGCGCCCGGCGCACGCGCCATGATTCCAACAGGCGTCTGCATTGCGTTGCCGCAAGGCTGCGAAGGCCAAGTGCGGCCGCGCTCGGGCTTGGCCGCGCGCCACGGGATTACCGTTCTCAATGCGCCCGGCACCGTCGATGCCGATTATCGCGGGGAAATACAGGTGATTCTTGTGAATCTCGGCCAGGAGTCGTTCACGGTCGATCGGGGCATGCGGATTGCACAACTGATCATTGCAGCGACTGTGCACGTTAAGCTTTGCGAGATTGCAAACTTGGATGAAACAACACGGGGAGTTGGGGGTTTTGGAAGTACGGGCACGAGCACGGGGGGAACGTGAGCAAGGGTTAGGCTGTTAAATCCTCACTGACTGTAATCCGGCACCGCCAGGATTTCACCCCTTGCTCGCCATACGTCGTTGCGGATTCACCATGCCGCTCCTGCCCCGCAAAGGCATCCTCTCCATTGCCGCGGTCATTGACATCGCGCTGCACGCGCACGGACGGCCGGTGGCAGCCAAGGCGCTGGCGATCCGTCACCGGCTTCCGCCGCGTCACCTCGAACCGGTCCTGCAGGCGCTGGTCCGCCACGGCATCCTCAAGGGCGTGCGCGGCCCGCGCGGCGGCTATGAGCTCGCGCGCGAGCAGCGACGTATCAGCGCAGACGACATCCTGCGCGCAGCCGGAACCGTGGAGGAGCCGGGCGAGGCGCCGAGCGGCGGCTCGGCTCTGCTCAGCCAAGTGGTGGCGCCGGCGCTGGCGCAGGCGGAGCACTCGTTCGCCGCTGCGCTCGCGCGCATCAGCGTCGAGGACCTGGTGCGGTCGGCCGAGGGCTTCCGCAGGACCGCGGAGTGATCAGCCCCGCGGCTGGTTTTTCGTGACGCTGTCCCACCATGGGCAGACGCCCGACATCCGGTGGTAGTTGCCTTCCATCACCTGCACCGGCTGGCGCATGCCTTTCTCGGCGTTGGCGAGGCGCAACTCACGCGCGGCGGCCTGCTGCTCGGGCGGCAGCCATTTGCGGTCGTGGCCCCACATGCTGGGGCCCTCCTTGCGCTCGAACGCCTTCCAGGTGTCGGGATCGATCGAGCGCGCGCCCCAGCCGTACTCCACCATGAAGCCGGACGGCGTGAAGCTGTAGAACGAGGTGATGAAATCCGAGGTGTGACCTGGTCCCTGCCGAGCGCGATGTCGTAGCCCTGCCCCATGTCGTCGAACGAAAAGACCTCCATCATGATGTGATGGACCGCGCTCTTGCCGGTCTTGATGAAGGCGAGGCTGTGGTGGCGCGGATTGACGTGCAGGAAGCGCGCCTCGAACGGATACGAATAATAGTCGGTGAGGCGGAAGCCGAGCAGGTCACGGTAGAACGGCATCACCTTGTCGATGACATCGACGCTCTCGACGTTGAACACGACGTGGCCCAAGCCCAGCGGCCCGGTGCGGAAGCCCGAGATCGGCCGGCCCGGCACGAACGGATCGGACGCGCTGTCGGCGCCGTGGAAAATCTCCAGCCGATTGCCGACCGGATCGTGGCACACGATCAGGTCCGTCACGCAGCGTTCGCCGGCGAGCGCGCGCGACCCGCGCGCGACCGGAACGCCCGCGGCTTCGAGCTTGCCCGCCAGCGCATCGAGCGCGGCGGCGTCGGCGACCTCCCAGCCAAACACGTCGATGCCCTCGCCGCCGTCGGCATTGA
>WNGB01015369.1_pt1 | contig 10140 bp, 5 predicted proteins | sample 5400681 | NCBI WGS metagenome assembly WNGB01 (sample SAMN13153367, study PRJNA577476) | soil metagenome | isolation source: 115 cm soil or saprolite under grassland replicate 2 | place: USA:California | collected 2016-06-15
TTCTACAACCGATCAAGCTCGACCATCGATCCCGTCATCGCGGCCCAGGTCAGGACTGGTTCGACGCCGCTGAACGCCATGACGCCTGGCGAGCTCAACCTCGCGACCAGTGCGGCGCCGGACACGGACTTCAGCTGCCTGACCCCAAACGGCCCTCCGTGCCGCTGGGGAGATTATTCGGCCGCCACTCCAGACCCCGTCCAGCCATACGTGGTCTGGGGGACCAACGAGTTCAACACCGCATCGACCCACGGGAGCGCACCCGCCTGGCTGGATGAGAACTTCGCCGTCGCCGCGGCGGTGCCGCCCGGGGCACCGACCAACATCACGGCCACCACAAGCAGCTCTCTGGCGTGCGTGGCGTGGGACCTGTCAACTCTGGACGATGGCGGCGCTCCGGATCTCAGCTACACGATCAAGATCTATCAAGCTGATCTTCCTGTGCGGTCTGACACCGTGAGTGCCCCGGCCACCACGAGCTGTCTGGGCGACCTGGTCAGGGGGGTCACCTATACGTTCACGGTGACAGCAACCAACATCGCCGGCTCGAGTCCTGAGTCTGGCCCGAGCGCGCCGTTGATCTTTGGGCTGGCCGTGTCGCAGTCTTCGCCCCTGCCCGGCCCGGGCCGGCCCGGTGTGAACCAGTCTTCGGCCCGTACCCTGAACCAGTTAAGCGAAGTCAGCAAACCAGTTAAGCGCAAGCCGCCGGTTTGATTTAAGATCCGGCAAGGTCGGCACAGGGTTCGCTGGTCACATCGCCAGGGAAGTTGGGGAGGGGCCGCGATGCGAAAACTGGCTCTGGTCATCGTCGCTCCGTTGGTGCTCGTGGCCGGATCAGTGATGGCCCCGTTGGGAGCGCTGGCGTCCGGCTCGATCCCGGGCCCCCACTCGCCAGGACCTCGCTCGGCAGCTCAATCTGGTCCGGTCGCAGGCACCTTGACCGGGCTCCGACCTTCCGTCTCCAGCGCGAGCACCTGCGACGGAGGATTCGACGCGGTGTCCAGCCCGAGCGGGGCCAACGCCAACTTCCTCTACGCCACCGCTGCCGTCTCGGCTAACGACGTCTGGGCCGTCGGCATCTCGAACGTGAGCACCACCACGCAAGACAGAACGCTCGCTGAGCACTGGAACGGCAGCAGCTGGGGCATCATCGCCACACCGAACCCAGGCTCATTGCACAGTGATCTGTTCGCTGTTACCGCCATATCAACCAGCAACGTGTGGGCCGTGGGTGCCTATCAGATAGACAGTGCAGGGCACGTTCACGGATTCGCGGAGCACTGGAACGGCTCGAGCTGGAGCATCGTGTTCACCCCAAACCCAAGCTCTTACACCTTCCCACTGGCGGTCACCGCGGTGTCGAGCACCGATATTTGGGTAGTCGGCGCGTACTTCGACGTCAGCTTCAACGGGCTTACCTTCGCGCAGCACTGGAACGGAAGCAGCTGGACCACCTTCTTCCCGCCGAATCCGACCGGCTTCGACGATGGGCTTTTCTCGGTTTCCGCCTTAAGCGCGTCCGATGTCTGGGCGGTTGGGTCAAGCCGGGCCTTTGACGGCGCCCCGCACCAGTCTCTGGCCGAGCATTGGAACGGATCCTCGTGGAGCTTGGTGACGACTCCGAACCTGGGCGGCAGCACCGAGATCACCTTCGTGAACGCCCTGGAAGCCGGGCATGCTGTCGCAGTTGGTTACGGAAATTTCGTACAAGACGTCTCGACAAGGAAGGGGGAGGCCTGGGATCTCCTGGCCGCCGGGGGCTCGACAAGCACTTTCCAGAGTGGCCCGGGAAGCGGTGACAACGCCCTCTTGGGTCTGGACAGGTCTGGAGCTGCCGCCTGGGCGGTGGGCTACTCGCGTGCCACCTCAACGAGTGCCCGCCAGACACTGGCCATTCCTGCGACCTGGGATTCCGGCACGCATACGCTGACGTGGGGAGCTCCGGGGGTAAGCGCCAACACCAGCACCATCAACAATGTCCTGGAGGCGGTGTCGGCCGTCTCCGCGTACACCTTCTGGGGGGCCGGATACGCAGCGAACAGTTCTGGTGTCGGCAAGACACTCACCGAGATCTACTGCGCACTGCATTTCAGCCTGACCGCCCCTGCTTCGACCGCGGCCGGATCGCCGTTCTCGATCACCCTTACGGCCAAGACAGGAACCGGCGCCACCTCGACCGGCTACCTCGGCACCGTGCATTTCACGAGCAGCGATCCCAGCGCGACTCTGCCGGGGGACTACACGTATGTACCAGGCGACCTTGGGGTCCACACCTTTAGCGGAGTGGTGCTCCGAACACCGTGCTTCGAGACAATCGCGGCGGAAGACCTGGCCATGCCTCTTACCGTGCCTGGCTCAGCCACCATGCGAGTTGTTCTCGGCGCATGTCAAGCGCCGGCCGGAACCCCGGGAACGTCAGACACGAATCCGGCGTCTGCAGGCACCCCAGGCGACCGGACGGTCAACCAATCCAGCGCCGGCACTCCAGCGCCCAGGCTGCCCAGGCTGCGTCTGATGGAACGCAGCGGCGGAAACGCTGCCGGCCCGCTGAGTACCGCGGCCGGGGCCTCGGTGCGCCAGGAAGACGGCGCCGTGCCGGCACGTTCAGACACGAGGTTGGACGCCCAGACCGGCACGCGGGCACACAGTGAGGCGAGCACCGCGCCGGCGGTCGAGCGGGCTGACGTCGCGCTTTCCCAGGTTGCCGCGACCAGCGTGGTTTCGCCATGGGCGCCCACCCCAACGTGGCTTCTTGTGATGTCGCTGCTCGCCCTCCCGCTGGGGATGGCCCGGCTGCGGCGGCGCAGAGCGAAGGAGAGGTCGTATGTCAAACACCGGACGTGAGCGTGTGATGCAGTCGCCGGCGAGGGGGCACATCGCTCGCACTCGTGCCAGGCAGGCGCCAGAGCAGACGACCGGCGTCAAGACGAACGCCCGCGCCGGGCGGAAGCCCGTGCGCCAGAGCCCTCGAGCCAGCAACACCAGAAAGTAGGGAGATGGAGATGGACAGAAGGCAAGAGCTGGAAGAGCAGGTTCGGCAGCTTTCCCGAACCGTCGAGGAGATGCGGATCCGGATGGCCAGGCTCGAGGGCAAAGACGGCTCCACCGAGAAACTGGCGCGTGCGAGCAACCGGCGAGGTTTCTTGAAGTTGGGGGCCGGGGCCGCTCTTGGTGCTCTTGGATTGGCGGCGACAAAAGTGATGCCGGCAGCCGCCGCTGACGGAGCCGCCGTGGTCACCGGTGCCACTGTGACCGGTGAGCACCCGACGGTCATCCAGGGCGACGCGGCCACTGCCGTGCCGGTCTTCAGCGCGGAGGCACAAGGTTTCGACTCGGGCACCCTGACCACTGCCGGGACCTTTGCCGGACCGCTTCAGGGCCTCGGCACACAGGGCGGCTTGGACCCCCTAACCGCGACGGCGGTGGATGGAGTCGACGGCTGGGCGGAAGGCATCAGGTCGTTTGGCGTCTACGGTCTCACCGACGCCGGTGTCGGGGTCACGGGCGAGAGCAGCACGGGTATCGGCCTTTACGCGCGGAGTTCCGGGCGCCTCCTTCAGGATCCTCGGCCCAATGGCATCGACGGGAAGCCTGACTTCACGCCCAACGATTTCGAGCAGGTGCGAGACACCGACAGCGCGCTGTGGCTTTCCAATTCGGCCGGTGGCTGGCGCCGTGCCACCACGTTTGAGGTGTTCCCGGGTCCTCGGCGGGTTTATGGCACGGGCGTGCTGCTGCCGATCGGCGCCGTGGTTCAGAACATCGACGCCACCACGCAACTCAACCTCACGCCGACCGGCGTCCCGGCCGGCGCGGTTGCAGCCTGGTGCGCGGTGCAGTCGATCGAGCCTGCCGTCCTCAGCATCTATCCCGCAGGGAGCCCTGACCCGCACATTGGAGCATGGGGCCAGATGGGCACCGCCGGGATCAGCGTGCAGATCTCGTACATGATGGTGCCACTCAACTCCTCGGGCAAGTTCAGTTTCACCAACCTCAAGACCAAGGCCCGCATCTATTTCGACGTTTGGGGTTATCTATCGCAGTCGGTGTAGGAACGCGCCCATGAAGGCGCTGTGACGCGGACCAGGGTCGGCAGCTCCGGGTAGCCTTGTCCCGTGCCTCTGCCGGCCGACCTCCACGTGCACACGGAATGGTCGTACGATGCTCCGCGGGGCTCCATGGAGCGCAGCTGTGAGCGGGCGGTCGAGCTCGGCCTGCCGGCCATCGCGTTCACCGACCACGCCGACTTCGTCAGGGTCCACGCGGACCAGCACCCCGTCGACATCGCCGGCTACCTGGACTGCCTCGAGCGATGCCGCGCCAGGTTCACCGGCCTGCGCATCCTGAGCGGCGTCGAGCTCGGCGAGCCGCACTGGTTTCCCGACGAGACCGCGGCGATCCTGGCCGCCGGCCCGCTGGACATGGTGCTGGGATCCGTCCACTGCGTGCGGCTCGACGGTGACATCGTCGACGCCAGCCAGTTCCGAGAGCGCGAGGGTCTGGATATGGCCGCCGCGACCCGGGACTACTTCCGAGAGGTGCTCACCATGGTCGAAGGCGCGCAGCCATTCGAGACGCTCGCCCACCTCGATTACCCCAAGCGATACTGGCCCGCCTACGCAGAGAAGGACTTCGAGGCGGAGATCCGCGCGGTCTTGAGGGCGGCCGTCGGCACGGGCCGCGTCCTGGAGGTCAACACCACCCGCGGCGACCGGCTGTGCCCGGACCTCACGGTGGTGCGCTGGTGGCGGGAGATGGGCGGCCAGGCGGTCCAGTACGGCAGCGACGCCCACAGCCCGGACAGGATCGTGGCCGGGTTCCAGCTCGCCACGCAGATGGTCGAGTCGGCGGGCTTCAAGCCGGCGCGCGACCCGGTGTCCGTGTGGCGCCGCTGATCCTGCGGCCTTCCTCGCCCGCGCACGGCGGCGCGAGCGTCGCCCGGGAGGACGGCAAGGTGTGGCTGGTGAGCTACGCGCTGCCGGGTGAGGTTGTCGAGGCCGAGCCACGCGGACGGCAGGGTGGCGTCGCGGTCGCCGCCGCGACGCGAGTCCTGAAGCCGTCCCCGCACAGGGTCGAGGCGTCGTGTCCGTATTTCGGGACGTGCGGCGGCTGCCAGCTGCAGCACGCCTCTCACGAGCACCAGCTCGAGCTGAAGCGTCAGGTGGTCGAGGAGGCCTGGGCGCGGGCCGGACTGCGATTGCCTCCCGACGTGGCGGTGCTGGGCATGGACGATCCATGGCGTTACCGGATCCGCGGAGAGTTCGAAGCGGTCGCCGGGGCGGACGGCTGGCGTTTTGGATTCCACAAGATGCGCTCGCACTCGTTGCTTGCCATCGACAGCTGCGTCATCCACGACGCGCGGATCGAGCGCGCTCTGCCGGCCTTCGCGCAGGCGGCGAACGAGCTTCAGCTCACTGGCCTGCAGAACCTCCTGCTCACCGTCGAGCCAACCGGGCGGGGTCTGCTGTGGCGCCTCAGGTTTCACGGGCGCGAGCCGCGCTGGCCGCGCGAAGAGTTCGCCCATCGCGTTTCGGCCCTGTTGCCGGACGCAACACTGCTGGACGACGCGATGACGGTCGAGTTCTGGGACCTCGCGTTTCGCGTCCGCAGCGACACCTTCGTACAGACCAACTACAGGCAGATGCTGGTGCTGTATCGCACGGCGCTTGGCATGCTCCAGCCGCGACCCGAGGAGCGAATCCTCGACCTCTACGCGGGGATCGGCACCATCTCGGTCGCGGTCGCCCGCGATGCCGCCTCGGTGACCGCAATCGAAGAGAACCCGCACGCGGTGCAGCTGGGGCGACTCAACGCCCGCATCAACTCGGCCCGTGTCGAGTACCTGCCGGGTAAGGTCGAGACGGTTTTGCGCGGGATCCGGCTCGGCCGCCACCAGGCGGCGATCCTCGACCCGCCGCGGGCGGGATGCGAGCCCGCTGCGCTGGCCGAGCTGATCCGGCTGGGACCGGAGCGGCTGGTTTACGTGAGCTGCGAGCCGTCGACGCATGCGCGCGACCTGGTCGGCCTGGTGCGAGGCGGCTACCGGGTGAGGCGCGCGGCGATCGTGGACATGTTCCCGCAGACCTATCACGTCGAATCGGTCGCGCTGCTGGAGCGGTCTTAGGTCAGACCCTGTCCAGGCGGCGGGCGAGCTTGACCACGGAGATGCGGAGGCGCCCAGGACCGAGCGATCTGACGACCATCGTCAGGATTGGCCTCAGGAGCTGCATATCGGGCCAAACGGAACGTGGAGTGAGACGGTTACGCCCGAGATCAACCGGGGCAGCTTAAACGAACGGACCGGGTTAAGTACGCCCCTGTACCAATTCGGCTCTCGATAGACTATCGAGCGGGGTCTCCGCCAACCCGAGCCAAACGATGCCGCACGCCCCTGAAACCTTCGTCCACCTCCACAACCACACCGAGTATTCGCTGCTCGACGGCGCCAGCCGCATCCCGGCGATGGTGGCGAGAGCCGCGGAGCTCGGAATGCCCGCGATCGGCCTCACCGACCACGGCGTCATGTACGGCGCGATCCATTTCTACAAGGCCTGCAAGGAAGCCGGCATCAAGCCGATCATCGGCTGCGAGGTCTACGTCGCCCCGCGCTCGCGCCTGCTCCGGGAGGGCCGAGTGGACCGCGACCCCAACCACCTGACTCTGCTCGCCGCGAATCGCGAGGGCTACCTCAACCTGATGCGCCTCTGCACGGTCGGCCAGATGGAGGGGATGTACTACAAGCCCCGCATCGACAAGGAGATCCTGGCCGAGCACGCAAAGGGGCTGATCGCGCTTTCGGGCTGCCTGCAGGGCGAGGCCGCGAGCCGGATCGTCGACGGTGACATCGACGGCGCGCGCGAGTCGGTCGCCGCCTACCGCGACATCTTCGGCAAGGACAGCTTCCTCCTCGAGGTGCAGCGGCACGGCATTGACAGGCAGGTCGAGGTCAACGCGGCGCTGGCGAAGTTCGGGCAGGAGTTCGGCCTGCGCCTGTGCGCAACCAACGACCTCCATTACGTCCACCGCCACGACTCGGAGGCACACGACGTGCTTCTCTGCCTGCAGACCGGCGCGCGCTTCAACGACCCCAACCGCTGGCGCTTCTCGACCCAGGAGAACTACCTGAAGACGCCGGCCGAGATGATCGAGACGTTCGCGGACCTGCCCGAGGCGCTGGCCAGCACGATCGAGGTGGCCGACCAGTGCGACCTCAAGCTCGACCTCGGGGCGACCCTGCTGCCTCCCTTCGACGTGCCCGACGGGCTGACCCCCGACCAGTACCTGGGCCGGCTCGTGCTGAAAGGCATGGAGTGGCGCTTCGGCGAGCCCTCGTCGGCCGTCAAGGAGCGGGCCGAGCAGGAGCTCTCTGTCATCAAGGCGACCGGCTACGCCTCCTACTTCTTGATCGTGTGGGACTTCTACAACTTCGCACGCCAGAACGGGATCGTCGTCGGCCCCGGCCGCGGCAGCGCCGCCGGCAGCCTTGTCTCCTACTGCCTGGGGATCACAAACCTGGATCCGCTGCAGCACGGTCTGATCTTCGAGCGCTTCCTCAACATCGACCGTGTCTCCATGCCCGACATCGACTGCGACTTCTCGGTGGAAGGCCGCGAGCGCGTGATCCGCTACGTCAGCGAGAAATATGGCGTCGACCGCGTGGCCCAGATCATCACGTTCACGACGATGGCGTCCAAGGCGGCGATCCGCGACGTCGGGCGGGTGCTCGAGGTCCCGCTGCGCGACACGGACCGCCTGGCCAAGCTCGTCCCCGTCTGGCAGGGCCGCTCCAAGACGCTCGAGGACACGATCAAAGAGGTCTCCGAGTTTCGTGAGGCGTACGAGTCGAGCGAGGAGGCCAAGCGCCTGGTCGACGTCGCCAGGACTCTGGAGGGTGTGTCGCGCAACGTCAGCACCCACGCGGCGGGCGTCGTGATCGCGCCCGAACCGCTCGTGCGCTACACGCCGCTGCAGTTCGGCCCCGGCCGCGAGTCCGTGATCACCCAATACGACATGAAGGCGGTCGGCGACATCGGCCTTTTGAAGATCGACTTCCTCGGCCTGCAGAACCTGGACATCATCGCCACCTGCCTGCGCCTGGTCAAAGACCGCCGCGGGATCGAGATCGACATCGAGAAGATCCCGTTCGACGACGCCAAGACGTTCGAGCTCCTCGCCAACGCGGACACGCATGGCGTGTTCCAGCTGGAAGGTGCGGGGATGCGGCGGATGCTCACCGACATGCGGCCGCAGAGCTTCGAGGACGTGGCCGCGGCGGTCGCGCTGTTCCGGCCGGGACCGATGGTCAACATCCCGGCCTTCGTCGCGCGCAAGCAGGGCCGCGAGCCGATCGAATACATGCACGAGCGCCTGGAGCCGATCCTGCGCGACACGTACGGCGTGATGATCTACCAGGAGCAGGTGATGATGGCGGCCCGCGAGCTGGCGGGTTTCTCCATGAGCGAGGCCGACATCCTGCGCGCCGCGATGGGCAAGAAGGACAAGGTCAAGATGGCCAGGCTCCGGACGAAGTTCATCGACGGAGCGGTCGAGCGCGGAATCGCGCAGCACACCGCGGAGTCGCTGTTCGACGGCATCGCCAAGTTCGCGGAGTACGGTTTCAACCGCGCGCATTCGGCCGCTTACGGCGTGATCGCGTACCAGACCGCTTACTTGAAGGCGAACTACACGCTCGAGTACATGACGGCCCTTCTGATCCACATGGAAGGGAGCTTCGACCGTGTGGCGACCGCCATCGTCGACTGCCGGCTGCGCGGCATCGACGTCCTGGCACCCGACGTCAACCAGTCACGCACCGACTTCTCCATGACCGACGGCCGAATTCTGTTCGGCCTGGCCGCGATCAAGAACGTCGGCCGGCATGCGGTCGAGAGCATCGTCGGCATGCGCGATGCGGACGGTCCTTTCAAGTCGCTCGAAGATCTGTGCGAGCGCACCTCCGCGATCCAGGACGTCAACCGGAGAGTGCTCGAGGCGTTGGTCCAGTCGGGTGCGTGCGACTCGCTCGGTGAACGCGCTCGTCTGATCGCCGCGCTCGACCACGCGGTGAGCCGCGCCGAGCGGGCGCGCCGCGATCGGGAGTCGGGGCAGACCTCGCTGCTCGACATGGTCGGCTCACCTGAGGCCGCGGCCGAGGACTACGGGCTCACGATCGACGTCGCGCCCATGGCGGGCGACGAGAAGCTCCGGCTCGAGAAGGAGCTGCTGGGCCTCTACCTCAGCGACCATCCGCTCCGCCGCATCGCGGCCGAGCTGGCCAAGCTTTCCGACACCCAGGCCGTCGAGGTCACCAGCGCGCTGCAGGACACCGAGGTGCGCGTGGCGGGGCTGGTGCGCGAGGTGCGCCGCGTGGTCACCCGGAAGGGCCAGATCATGGCCTACGCCACCCTCGAAGACCTGACGGGAGCGGTCGACATCGTTCTGTTTCCCCGCGTCTTCGAGCAGGCGAGGCTGCTGTTCGAGCCGGACAAGGTCGTCGTCGTCCAAGGCAAGGTCGATGCCCGCGCGGGGAGCACGCGAGCGAGCGGAGCAGCGGGATCCCCGGTCGAGCCGGAGATGGAGGCGGAGGTCGAAACCGCGTCGGTCGTGGCTGATATGGCGTGGCTGTGGGACGACCCCGAATGCGCGCCGGTGTCGCGGCGCCAGCTCGTCCACGTGCGCATTCCGAGCAGCGACGCGGGGCTGGCCGACCGCCTCGAGGCGGTGCTCGCGCGCCACCCCGGGACCGACGAGGTAGTGCTCCACGTGGTCGTCGGCAGCCGCGAGGTGATCGTGAATGCCGATCGCTATCATGTGCTCGCCGGTCCGGCGCTGGCGGCCGAGATCGACGAGCTGGTCGGTCAGGCGGCGACGCGGCTGGAGACCATCAGGCCCAAGGCACAGTCCAACGGCAATGGAAGGGGGAACGGTGACCGAGGACGAAGAGGCTAGCGGTCGCTACATCGTGGTCAAGGCGCTCGAGGACGGCGTCGTGATCATGGGCCTGACGCGAGGCAAGGACACGCGGTCGCATCACTCGGAGCGGCTGGACGCGGGGGAGGTGCTGGTAGCGCAGTTCACCGAGCTGACCGCCGCGATCAAGATCCGCGGCAAGGCGGAGATCATGACCGACGTCGGGAAGGT